>ERZ777003.5174-NODE-5174-length-10078-cov-6.499152_pt1 | contig 10078 bp, 13 predicted proteins | sample MGYA00374956_ERZ777003 | MGnify/ENA primary metagenome ERZ777003 (study PRJEB29302, sample SAMN06268252) | bioreactor metagenome | isolation source: Joint BioEnergy Institute, California, USA | place: USA:Joint BioEnergy Institute, California, USA | collected... | reverse complement strand
GAGCCACTCGGGCAAGGCACTGCGCGCCGCGCGCTCGGCGTCGCCCCCCACGTGCGCCGCCCGCGCCCCGGCCCGGGCAGCCTCGCCCGCCGTCCACAAGGCGTAGCCCACGACGACCGCCTGGGCGACCGCGAGCACGAGGACGACCGTGAGCCCGGCGGCGAGCACCAGCTCGGCGGAGGCCTGTCCGCGTTCGCCCAGCAGTCTCGCCGTCGCCCTGTGCATGCGCCCGAAGCTAGGCGGCGCGGGCGCGCGGATGGCAAGCAGACCGTGTCGGTTCCCGCGCGGGATCGCGCCGGATTAGTCCAGGCGCCTGTGGGTACTTTGGTGGCCCCCATGTACCCCCGACCCTTCGACTGGTCCGGCCTGATCGGCGGCCTGATCGTGGCCGCCTTCATCGCCTTCGCCACCGTCTATTGGATCGACGGGTGCGGGACCGATGAGACGCAGTGGAAGCCGGTCCAGGGGCGCACTTCCCCGCCGCCGGACTACTACCGCGAGCAGTTCGAGCGCCAGAAGGATCCGATCTACGGCACGGGCGGGCCGTAGCCGGGCGCTAGTAGGCGCGCGAGTCCTGATAGATGCGGAAGAGCGCGTAGACCGAGACGCCGAGCACCGCGAACCACGCGAACGCCCCTGCACCGGTCTCGAGCAGCTCGTCCGCGCCCGCGATCATCAGGACGATCGCGCCGAGCGCGGCGACGACGATCGCACGCCGCGCCTCGCTGAGGCTGTAGAACGCGAGCCTGTTCTGGCGGAAGAGCTGGTACGCCAGGAAGCCGATCAGGGCGAGGAAGGTCACGGTGAACGCGGCGATGATCCCGTCGGCGACGTTCCCGCCGCCGGGGACCTCGGCGACGATCAGCGCCAGGAGCAGGATGATCGCGATGTTCCGGACCGCCCTCATGTCCGACGAACGCTAGCGCCGCATCACTTCGTCGTCATCACGACGACCGCGAGGACCACCGCGGCCGCGGTCGCGATCACCCCCACGAGCGCGAGGACGCTGAAGAGCGCCGCCTCGACCGTACGACCCGAGCGGGTCGCATCGGAGGCGCGAACGAAGCCGAGGATCGCGACCGAGAAGATCGTGGTCGTCCCCACGCCCGCGACGAGCGAGGCGACGACCGTCTCCCAGAGGGCCGTGGTGTCGATCGCGGCGAGCATCATTGGGCCGGCATCGGCACGCCCTTGCGCGCGCGGTTGAGGAAGGCGAGCGCGGTCGCGCCCAGGCCGATCGCGGCGATCGCCACGGGCCCGGAGGCGCCCGGAAGCGCGTCCGCGGCCAGGTAGGCGAGACCGCCGATCACGGCGGAGGCGGGCAGCGTCAAGAGCCAGGCCATGACGATGTTGCCGGCGACGCCCCAGCGCACGGCGGACACCCGCTTGCCCGCGCCGGCGCCCATGACCCCGCCCGCGATCACCTGCGTGGTCGAAAGCGGGAACCCGAAGTGGGACGAGGTCAGGATCACCGCCGCCCCGGCGCCCTGCGCGGAGAACCCCTGCGCGGCGTCCATCTTGATGATGCGCGTGCCCATCGTCTTGATGATCCGCCAGCCGCCGAAATAGGTGCCGAGCGCGATCGCGGAGGCGGCGCTCACCACGACCCAGATCGGAACGTCGGCGTCGCTCGCAAGCGTCCCGTTCGCGATCAGCGCCAGCATGATCACGCCCATCGTCTTCTGCGCGTCGTTGGTGCCGTGCGCGAGCGAGAGCAGCCCGCCGGAGACGATCTGGCCGTAGCGAAAGCCGCGCGTGACCGGGCCCGGGCGCTGGCGCGCGAGGATCCGGTAGGCGACGACGATCGCGATCCCGCCGACGAAGAAGGCGAGGACCGGCGCAATCACCGCCGGGATCAGGACCTTGGACAGGAGCCCGTCCCCGAAGACGGCGTCGGAGCCGGCGGCGACGATCGTCGCGCCGACCACGCCCCCGATCAGCGCGTGTGAGGAGCTCGAGGGCAGGCCGAAGTACCAGGTGATCAGGTTCCAGGAGATCGCCCCCACGAGGCCGCCGAAGATGACCGTGGTCGTGATCGCACCGGCGTCCACCACGTCCTTGGCCACCGTCGCGGCGACCTCCAGCGAGATGAACGCGCCGGCGAAGTTCAGGGCCGCGGCGAACCCGACCGCGAACTGCGGCGTCATCGCCCGCGTCGAGATCGAGGTCGCGACGACGTTCGCGGTGTCGTGAAAGCCGTTGGTGAAGTCGAAGGCGAGCGCCGTGAAGACGACGATGCCCAGGATCAGGTCGGCCTCGCTCACGCTGCGATCCCGGCCGAACGCCTCACGCGTTCTTGATCACAATGCCTTCGAGAATGTGGGCCGCGGTCTCGGTCGCGTCGATCGCGCGCTCGAGCCGCAGGAAGATGTCCCGCCAGCGGATCACGACCATCGGGTCGATCCCGTTGGCGAACAGGGAAGCCACCGCGTCGCGGTAGATGCGGTCGCCGTCGTTCTCCAACCGGTGGATCTCGATCCAGTACTGCTCAAGATCCTTGAAGCCGCGGAGGTTCTCGAGCGCGTGGGCGAGCTGCTCGCAGCAGCCCACGAGGACGTCCGCCATCTTCAGCGACTGCTCCATGGGCGCCTCCACGCGGTAGAGGCCCATGAAGTCCGCCGTCTCCTCGATGTAGTCGACGATGTCGTCCACCTGGGTCGCGAGGCCGTAGATGTCCTCGCCGTCGATCGGGGTGACGAACGTGCTGTTGAGGCGGCGGATGATGTCGTGGGTGATGCGGTCACCCTCCTGCTCCGCCAGCAGGATCTCCCGCCCGATGCCCGGATCGTCGGGCCACTTCTCGAGCATCTCCTTCAACAGGCGCGCCGCGCGCACGCTGTTCTGACCCGCCTCGGCGAACAGCGAGAAGAAGACGCGATCCTTGGGGACCAAAGAGGGCAGCGGCACGGTCCCGACGCTACCAATCCTGGAGGGCGTCAGCGATGCGCTCAGCGGCGCGCCCGTCCCACTTTTCCGGCGGTTGCGGCCTTTCCGCGGGGGAATCGGCCAAGTGCCCCGGAATCTCGGCGATCCGCTCCGGCGCGAGCCCGAGCAGCGTGTTCGTCCCGACGCGCACCGTCACCGGGCGCTCGGTGTTGTCGCGCAGGGTGAAGCACGGGACCCCCAGGTAGGTCGTCTCCTCCTGGATCCCGCCGGAATCCGTGAGCACCGCGGCTGCGTCCGCCTCGAGCGAGAGGAAGTCGAGGTAGCCGACCGGGTCGATGAGCGTCACCCCGGGAGGCGTCTCGCCGCCGAGCATCTTCCGCGTGCGCGGGTGGACGGGGAAGATCACCGGCATCTCGGCGGCGACGCCGGCGAGCGCCTCGACGGCGTCACCGAGCAGCGGGCCGTCGACGAGCGCCGGGCGGTGGAGCGTGACCAGCAGGTACGAGCCCGGCTCCGCCCCCAGCCCGCGCGCGGCCTCCCGCTCGCGGATCCGGGACTCGAGCGCCACGAGCGTGTCGATCATCGTGTTGCCGACGAACCGGTAGCGCTCCTCCGGCACCCCCTCGGCGCGCAGGTTGTCCTCCGCCTCGGGCGAGTGCAGGAAGAGCAGGTCGGAGAGGTGGTCGGCGACGACGCGGTTGATCTCCTCGGGCATCGTGCGGTCGAAGCTCCGCAGGCCCGACTCGACGTGGCCGATCGGCAGGCCGAGCCGCTCCGCGCACAGGGCCGCCGCCAGCGTCGAGTTGACATCGCCGGGCACGAGCACGATGTCCGGGCGCTCCTCGCGCAGCACGGGCTCGAGGCGCTCGAGCACGCGCGCGGTCTGCTCGGCGTGGGAGCCGGAGCCGACGCCGAGCATGTGATCCGGTTCGGGGACTCCGAGCTCCGAGAAGAAGATCTCCGACATCGCCCGGTCGTAGTGCTGGCCGGTGTGGACGATCACGGACTCGTCCTCGCCGAAGCGCTCGCGGGCCGCCGCGATGACCGGCGCCATCTTGACGAAGTTCGGGCGCGTGCCGACGACGTGGACGATGCGCATCCGCTAGGTGAGGTGCTCGCGGAAGAACTCGACCTGGTCGGCGACCGCGCGCTCGAAGTTCTCGCCGACGTAGATCCCGAAGTGGTCGCCCGGGTACTCCCTGAGCCGTGCCCGCGGCGCCCGCGCGGCCAGCTTGCGCGCGGGCTCGGCCGGGGTGATGGAGTCCTCCGTGCAGAGCTGGACGAGCAGCGGGCAGCGCACCTTCCGCGCCCTGCGCAGCGGCGAGTAGAAGGGCATCCCCAGCGCCGCGCGTGGGCTGAACTCGTTCACGGGCTCGAAGCCCTCGGGGAAGAGCGCGGCCCAGCCCTCGACCGCCTCCGGGCTCGTCATCGCGGCCAGCGATCCCGGAGGCCCGACGAGCGGGACCATCCGCGTCCCGCGCCCGAGGGTCACCGAGAGCGCGTCGCGCAGGGCGGCGCCGGTGAGCCGCAGCGAGTGCGCGGGGCCGAGCGCGCTGGTGGTCGCGGGCCCGCTCGTGTGCGGGGTTTGGGCGACGACCGCCGCGATCCTCGGATCGCCGGCGGCGACCGTGATCACGTGACCGCCCGAGTACGAGGTCCCCCAGAGCGCAACCCGTTCGGGATCGATCCCTTCGAGCGTGCGGGCGAACGCCACCGCGGCGCGCCAATCGGCGTGCTGGCGGCGGATCCGGATGAGCTGGCGGGGCTCGCCCCCGCTGGCACCGAAGTGCCTGTAGTCGAACACGAGCGCCGCGAACCCGGCTGCCTGGAAGCGCTCCGCGTAGGCGGGCAGCCGGCCCTCCCTGACCGTGCCGAACCCGTGCGCGAGGACGATGCAGGGAACGTCGCCGCTCGCCTGCTGCCTGTAGAGCCAGGCCGCGCAGCGCACGCCATCGGACTCGAAGTAGACGTCCTCGCGGACGGCCGTCGCTGCTTCCACGTCCCCTACGCCAGTGCGTCGATCTTGGCCGCCAGCTCGAAGTCGGCGACGGTCAGCCCGCCGGCGGCGTGGTTCGTGATCGAGACCCGCACCTCGCTCCACGAGATCGCGAGGTCCGGGTGGTGGTTCATGGCCTCGGCCGGCTCGACGAGCGCCTTCACGAACTCGACGGAGCCGACGAAGTCGCCCCGGTCGAACGCCTTCGTGATCGCGTTGCCGTCGCGGGTCCAGTCATCGAGCTCGCCGAGGCGCGCGTCGATCTCCTCGTCCGAGAGCAGGTCGGCCATGCCCGCAGCTTATCCTCGGCCCATGAGGATCGCGAGCCTCGTCCCCTCGGCCACCGAGACCCTGTTCGCGCTCGGGCTCGGCGACTCGGTCGTCGCCGTCACACACGAGTGCGACCACCCCGAGGAGGCGCTCGAGCTGCCGCGGCTGACCCACTCCGTCATCCCGGAAGGCCTCGGGCCGGCCGAGATCGACGCGGCCGTGCGGGAGGTCACCGGGCGCGGCGAGGCGCTCTACGGGCTCGACGAGCCGGCGCTAGCGGAGCTGCGGCCCGACCTCGTCGCAACCCAGGCGCTGTGCGCGGTCTGCGCCGTCTCCTACGACGACGTGCGCGCGGTCGCGGGCCGGATCCCCTCCCGGCCCGACGTGATCTCGCTCGACCCGGAGACGCTGGCGGAGGTGCTCGATGACTGCGTGCGGCTCGCCGAGGCCGCCGGAGACCGCGCCGCGGGAGAGCGCCTGCGCGCCGAGCTCGCCGAGCGGCTCGAACGCGTGCGCGCGGCGGTCGCGGACCGGCCGCGACCCCGGGTGGCGACGCTCGAGTGGCTCGACCCGCCCTTCGCCGGCGGCCACTGGGTGCCCGAGATGGTGGAGATCGCGGGCGGCCGGGATCTGCTCGGCATCGCCGGCGAGAAGTCGCGCACGGTCACCTGGGACGAGTTGAAGGACGCGGCCCCGGACGTCGTGGTGGTCATGCCGTGCGGCCTCTACGTCGATGACGCCGCACGCCAGGCGGAGGCGTACGCCGACCGCATCGCCGCGCTCGGCGCCGAGCGGGTGATCGCAGTCGACGCGGCGTCCTCGTTCTCCCGCCCCGGCCCGCGCCTCGTGGACGGCGTCGAGATGCTCGCCCAAGCCCTCCACCCCGACGTTGCCCCGCCCGCCGAGGGCGTGGCCTGGCGCGAGCTCGCGTCGGCGGGGCGGGCGTAGGGCGGGCTCCCTGCGCCTGCGCCGCACGTCCCCAATCACCGCCTCCCGCGCGTTGACCGGAGCGTTTGTCGCGCATACGCGGCAGAACGCTCCGCTGGAGCAAGCGAGGCGCCGGGCGCCCCCAGGCCGTACGGCGGGACGTTCGGCGATGCGCCGCAGGGTGGCGTGGCGCCGCGTGCCTCAGAAGGCCGCTGTCGCCGCGCCGTCCACCGCGACCACGGTCGCCACGGCGATCGCGATCGCCAGCGCCCCCAGGGCGGCGGCGTCCAGACCTGCGGCGTCCCGGCCTCGGTTGCGCTCGACCGCTGCGATCAGCGCCGCGGCGATGCCGCCGGCGATCAGGCCTCCGATGTGGCCGCCGATGCTGATCCGCGGGACGGAGAACGTGATCACGAGGTTGAGGATCACGAGGAAGCCGATCTGGGAGGCGAGGTCGTCCAGGCCGCGGTGGCGGGCGATCAGGAACGCGGCCGCCATTAGGCCGAAGATCCCGCCGGAGGCGCCGACGGTGACGGCGTCCTGGTCGATCAGGGCGACGCCGAGCGCTCCGCCGAGCACGGAGATCAGGTAGATCGCGACGAAGCGGGCGGTCCCGATCGCGGGCTCGAGCAGGGTCCCGAGGATGTAGAGGACGAACATGTTCACCGCGAGGTGGAACAGGCCCGAGTGCAGGAAGCCGTAGGTGATGGCCCGGTACCACTCGCCCTCGGCGTCGATGACGGGGGCGTAGAAGGCGAAGTCGGCGCCGAAGTTGCCGAGCGCGTTACCGCCGGCGAACTCGGCGCCAGAGGCGATCTGCGCGAAGAAGCCGACGACGCACAGGCCGATCAGCGCGTAGGTCGCGGGCGCGTCGCCGCCGCCGGGCGTGCCGACGCCGCGGCGAACCTTGGTGCGCTGCCGCGCGCACTCCGGGCAGCGCATCCCCACGGGCGTGGAGGTCATGCAGTCCGGGCAGATCGAACGCCCGCAGTTCGAGCACGCGACGTTGGTCTCCCGGTCGGGGTGGCGGTAACACGTGGCCATTTGCGAGCGCTGACTATATGCGGGAGGCTTTCGCGCAGTTCAACGGCCGCAAAGGAGGAGGGTCGATGGAAACGTCCACACCGGCACGCCTGTACTGCACGCTGATCGGCGCCGTGCTCGTAATCGCCGGCATCCTCGGGTTCTTCTACGAGGCGAGCTTCAAGACGGGTGACGAGATCCAGGCGGACAAGGTGATCGGCATCCTCGCGGTCAACGGGTGGCACAACCTGATCCACCTTGCGATCGGCCTGATCCTGCTCGCCGCGGCATCCTCGGCGGCGCGCACGGCCGCCCTCGCAGTCGGGCTCCTCTACCTGGTGATCTCGATCTGGGGCTTCATCGAGTCGGACAACGTCCTCATCGGGCTGGTGCCGGTGAACGACGAGGACAACGTCCTGCACCTGATCCTCGGCCTGACGGGCCTCGCGGCGGGCGCGGCGACGCCCGAGACGCCCGAGCCGCGGCGCCGGCCCCGGCCTACTGCGGCCTGAGGTCGCGCAACAAGCGCTCGAGGTTGTCGCGCAGCCCGTCCGGGCGGCGACGGCGCCGCATGCCCACCAGCACGAGGGCGCCGGCGGCGGCGCTGCCGACCGCGACCGCGGCCACCGGGCGGACCCAGTTGCGGGGGTCGCGGAGCGCCTCGAGCTCGCTCTCCGTCAGGTCATCGGCCCAACTCGAGAGCTCGGCGGCGGCGTGCGAGGCGATGTCCGAGAGCGTCGTCTCGAGCCGCCCGGCGAGGTCCTCGGGCGGATCGATCGGCCGCAAGGCGTCGGCGAGTAGCTGTTCCAAGCGCGGGTTTCCGGCGGCGTCGGTCACTTCCTCTCCCCTCCTACGTCGCTTCCGGGCCTGCGTGCTCCGCTTCGATCGCTTCCTCGAGCTGCTTGATCGCGCGATGGATGAGGACCTTCGTCGCCCCGTCGCTGCGGCCCAGCGCCCGCGCGATCTCCCGGTTCGACATCCCGAGCGCGAAGCGCATGATCAGCGCCTCGCGGCGGTCGTCGGGCAGGTCCTGAAGCTTGTCGATGACCTCGCGCAGCTCCTCGCGCCCCTCCACGACGCGCTCGGTGCCGTGCGGGTGCATCGGCGGCTCGATCGCCTCGATGTTCGCCTCCGGCCGGCGCGCCCTGTCCCGGTAGTAGTTCGAAGCCAGGTTGTGCGCGATGCGGATCAGCCACGGCCGCAGCGGGCGTCCGTTCGACTCGCGGCGCGCCCGCTCGAAGTGCCGGTAGGCCTGAAGGAACGCCTGCTCGGTCAGGTCCTCCGCGTCGTGGTGGTTGCCCACCCGGTAGTACGCGTACGAATAGACGTCCCGCAGGTGCGTTCGGTACAGCTCCGAGAACGCGCGGTCGAGCTCCGCCTTGCCGGCGGCAGACACGGGCTCCTGGCCGCTCCCCGGCTCCGCTTCGGCGCTCACGGCGCAAGCCTAACCTCACTGGCCACCCCCCACTAGGCAGCCCTCCGCGCGCGCTCGGCCCGCCGCAGCCCTGCGACCCACTCGCTCGCCTCGATCTTGCCTTCGACGAGCGCGGCGAGCCCCTCGAGGCCCGGTGCGTCGATCCCCGCCGCGGCCACGGTCTGGGCGATCAGCGGCACCGAATCCAGGCCCTCCGACGCCTGCCCGATCCGGCTCTGGATCTTGTCCGCCGGGACCCCCGCCCCCAGGAGCTCGCCCGCCTGGCGGTTGCGGCTCTTGGGGGCGAGCACAGTCGCCGTGAGGTCGCCGACCCCGGCGAGGCCGCTGAAGGTCTCGAGCCGGCCGCCCTTGGCGAGGGCGTACTCGACGCACTCGCGCCAGATGCCCGCGGCCGCGATCCCCGCTGCGTTCAGGCCATAGCGCTCGGCCGCGGCCGCCGCGAGCGCCGCCGCGTTCTTCGCCGCGCCGGCCACCTCGACGCCGACGGCGTCGTCGGTGCGCTCGCACACGAGCCCGGCGCGGTCGAAGACCTCGCCGAGCATCAGGCGCAGGTCGGGATCGGAGCTGCCGAGCACGAGCGCCGCCATCCCGGCCGTCGCCTCCTTGGCGTGCGCCGGTCCGCCCAGGCACGCGTAGGCGCGAGCGCGAGCGCGCTCCGACACGTACTCGGTCGGCAGGGCCCCCATCGGCTGGACGATCCCCTTCGAAAGCATGAGCACCGACGCCCGCGAGCCGATCCGGTCTGCGAGGGACCCGACCACCGTGGGCAGGGACTTGGACGGCACCGCCAGGCAGATCAGGTCGCACCCGGCGAGCTCGATCTCGCTCGCCCGCTTGACCTTGAGCCCCTCGGGCAGCTTCACTCCCGGCAGGTACTCCTCGTTCTCGCCGCGCTTGGCGATCTCCTTCGCCTTCTCCTCCGTGCGCGTGCCGAGCTCGACCTCGAGCCCGCCACGGGCCAGGAGCACCGCGACCGCGGTGCCCCAGCTCCCGGCGCCGATCACCGCGGCCTTGCGCAGCGGCGGCAGGCCGCCGAGCCACTCCCACTGCAGCTCGATCGCGGGCCAGATGCGATCCGTGACGTTCGTCGCGAGCGCGGGCGAGGGCTTCTCGGTGCGCGGGAAGGTGACCGCCTTGCCGGCGCGGAGCTTGACCTTCTTCGGGCGGATGCGCCAGCCGCGGCGCACGTGCTCGGTGCCGTGCACGGCGACCGGAAGCACCGGTGCGCCGGTCTCGAGCGCGAGCCTGCCGACCCCGCGCTTCGGGCGCCCGAGCGAGCCCACCCGGTGGCGGGTGCCCTCGGGGAAGATGATCACGGTGCCGCCGCGCTCGACGATCAGGCGGGCGGTCTCCATCGCCGTCTCGTCGGACTGGCCGCGGCGGATCGGGAAGGCGCCGAGGCGGGAGAGGATGAAGCCGATCCAGCGCTTCTCGAAGAGCTCGACCTTGGCGACGAACTGCATGCGCCGCCGCCACGGCAGCAGCGCGCCGATCACGAACGGGTCGAGGAAGCTGCGGTGGTTGGCGGCGACGATCATCCC
>ERZ777003.5171-NODE-5171-length-10082-cov-3.790665_pt1 | contig 10082 bp, 6 predicted proteins | sample MGYA00374956_ERZ777003 | MGnify/ENA primary metagenome ERZ777003 (study PRJEB29302, sample SAMN06268252) | bioreactor metagenome | isolation source: Joint BioEnergy Institute, California, USA | place: USA:Joint BioEnergy Institute, California, USA | collected... | reverse complement strand
CGGTCGGACATGTCCTGGTCCCCCATCTTGATGACGTTTGCGTTGAACGTGTCGGTCTCGACCGCATCGGCCCCCACCGCCAGGAACGATTCGTGGATCGACTGAATCACGTCCGGCCGACTCAGCACCAGCACCTCGGTGCAGTTCTCGCGACCGAGGTAGTCCCGTTCCAGGTCCAGGTCCGGCCAGTTGTGAATGCTCGTGCCCATCGCCCCGTCAAACACGAGCACCCGCCGATCCAGTTCCTTCAAAAACAAGCTCATGCGCGTTCCACCTTTTTCATCCATTAATCCGGATGAAAGGATTATAACACACCCCGCACCTCAAAGCGACACGCCCACCCGGTCCCAAAGCACTCGATCTGAAAGGATATGTCGCAAACGAGCCGGACGCGGGCGCGTAACCAGATGCGGGCGCGTCCCGCGGCACAGAGCCGGGGTGAAGGGCACGACCGCCCTGCAACCCGCGACGCACACGCCGCTGCGTCCCAACAACAAAACCGGCCGACTCCAACGAAGGAGTCGGCCGGCTTGGGGGGGGAAGTCTCTTGCCGGGGGTAAGCCCGGCAAGAGATGGGTTCTGCTTAGTACAGCAGCTGGAACTGCCCACGGAAGACAACCTGATCGTCTTCGCCTGTCAGGTCAGCCAGCAGGCCCTGGCCCGAGAAGCCGTACGGCATCGGATCCAGCACCCACACGATGTCAACGGTCACCTTGGCCGAATGACGGTTCAGGTAGTAGTTGGCACCGAAGGTGATCAGGTTGATCGTGTCATCATCGGTCAGGCCGGCATCCGAAGCGGCGCCGTCGAGATCGATGTACTCGTAGCGGACGAACGGCTCGAAGCTGTCATCACCCACGGCGATGTTGTAACCACCCTGGATCACGAAGCCGTAGATGTCGTAGTCCTTCACGCCACCTTCGTTGTCGGTGTGCATGCCGTAGATCGCCGCGAAGGCGTTCAGGCCGTTCACCTCGACCGAGGCATCGAGCGTCCACATGAAGAAGTCGTTGTTCAGGAGGGTATCACCGGTACGACCGACTTCCCAGTGGATGGCACCACCGACGAACGCGGCGAATTCTTCACCGGGGAAGCTGGTGAAGTCCTTCCACTGCTCCCACTGACCAGCCAGACGCACGTCCGCGCGAGCGGTCACCGCGAAGTCGGACGCGTCACCGCTGAACGACTTGTTGGTATAGCGGTAGTAGGTGTCGCCCAGGCTGTCGACGTAGTACTGCGTGAACGGGTTGGAGGAGGTGGCACCGTCGCCCGAACGCAGACCGTCGTTGACCATGACCTGGACCTTCAGCGAGTCATTCAGGAAGGCCGGATCATGCCACACGAGGCCGACGCCCTGAGCGCGATCGACGCTGAAGACTTCGCCCACAACCGAACGCTCAGCGGCGAGCTGGTAGGCGGAGCTGACCAACTCTTCACGAGTGAACGGAGCCTTGTCCTCACCGCCCCAGAGGTAGAAGTTACCGAACTGGTAGCCGATGACGATCCTGTCGGCTTCGACGACGTTGTCATAGCGATCCACGCTCAGACGCAGAGCGTACTTCAGGCGGGGATCCGCAATGTGACCGCTGAACTGGATCTTGGTGCGACGCAGTTCGAAACCAGCCACATTGGAGTCATCGGAATAGCCGAAGGAATCAATGACGCTGCTGTGGCTGCCGTTGCGGCGGTTATAGGTGTACCGCAGCTGGATCTGGCCGTCGACTTCCATCAGGAAACCGCCGTCGGCCGACTGCAGGAAGAACTTGCTGCCGTTGTGGCCGGCGTACATGCCTTCCTGGAGCAGGCTGGCGCGGGTTTCGGCATCGGCCAGGACTTCCTGCACGATGGCGCGAACTTCCGCCGCCCGACGCTCATTCATCCAGTTGTCGGTCTGCTGAGCCTGCTGCGCACGCAGTTGCGCGATCTCCGCACGGAGGGCTTCCACCTCCGCTCGGGAGACTTCCGCCACCGCAGGCATGGAGAGGCCCAACACGAGCCCTCCGACTGCTAGCTTGCTACACGCTTTCATGGTCACGGACTCCTTTCGATAAGTGCCTAAGCATGCGCTCTTCAGGAGGGCCCTGGACGCAGACCAACGCGTCCGAGGGAACCACCCTCCCACCGTCACCCCTGACCCACGCGGTCAGGACGATTACCACGCCGTGTATGCCACGTCGAACGAATGGTTTGGGAATTCATGTTCTGGTATCGGAGCAGAAAAGCACGACACCACAGCCCCCGCCTGCCGTGTCGCGTTGTAGATGACCCCTGCGTGTCGAGCATCCCTACCCGACCTCCAAAAACGTTTCGCCGACCGTCCGCATCGGCTGTCCCAGGCAACCACAGTGTTTGCAGTTACCCCCATTTGCGTGCAGAGGCTACCGTTTTGGCCTCTGCTGTCAAGTCCGGACAACCCGTCCGGCACCGTTTGCGAAATCCATTCCGCCCGACGGCAAATGACGGCCGCCTGTATCGACTGTATCGGTTCAGGCGCCTGCAACCGTTAAGAATTCGTGTTCACACGCCCTGACGAGCGCCCAGGGCCGCTTTTATTGGACTGGATGGGCCATGAGATGCCCCCCGAGGTCCAATCGGCGATCGCATGCCGGGGCAACGACAGACCCGTCGCATTGGTGAAGAATGGTGGGAAACTGGGGGAACTGGGAAGGCCGTGCATCCGGAGCAGAAGCGCGAAGGCGCCAGCGGCATCACATGATCGCGTGATCGTCGGCAAGAGGCTCCGCCAGGCGCAGATTCAGCTGTTCCAGCCCCACGATGATGGCGTTGAGCATGACCCAGCATTCGATCGCGAAGGGGAGGAAGCCCAGGAACCCCAGCCAGGGCATCTCGAAATAGCGAACATGCTCCAGCTCGCCGAGGAACGGCAGGTTGTAGGTCCACTTGGCGATGGCGTAGTAGTTCCAGCTTTCCCACAACAGCCCGCAGGTCGCCCCGCCGAGCATGAGGCTGATCGTCCGGCCGTAGCGTCCCTGCTCCCAGTCGCGCAGGATGCTGGGCGCGCCGCAGCGATGGCAGATCGGGTCGAGCAGGTAGATCAGCCCCACCCACAGGGCCATGTTGCTGACCGGGTCCGCCAGAAGGATCGCCCAGAGTGTGAAGCTCAGGCCGAAGACGAACACCGCCGGGACGAGTCGCCACGTGATCGCCAGCGTGAGGCTGCCGGGCAGGATCAACCCCAGCGTGGACAGGAGAAACCCACCGCCCAGATTCTGACATATGCCGATGAGCACGATCGCGAGGATGAGAATCGCCAGCACACCCAGCGACAACAGCACGGTCAGCACACGGGTGATCTCACGGCGATTGACCATCAGATGCCGCACACCCAACCGCTGATACAGCACGGCGGTGAGAAACATGCCCGGCGAGATCGCGGCGAAGGCGACGAAGTAACCCACCACACGGCTGGCGAAATGCGGCGGCAGGCCGTGATAATCCCACGCCTGAATGAAATAGAAGTTGATCCAGTCGAAAAAGCACCAGACGGGAATCGAGGTCAGCCAGGCGACGATGAACCGGTTGGGCCGCTGTCGCAGAGGCGAGCCTTCGTCATCACCGTTGTCATCACGGCGTCGGATGAGCGTGAGCAGGCCATCGAATACCAGCAGGTAGCCCACCCAGTTGATGCCGGTGATGTTGACCGCAGCCCAGCGGGCGATGCGCTGCAGTGTCGTGACGGGTGGCGGCAGATCGCGCGGCAGGGTGTGCGGCACCACCGCTCCCTCGCGCAACGGCACATCCACCGCGAGCACGAGCACCAGCGTCACCACGATCATCGCCAGCCCCACCCACAACGTCCAGGCAGCTCCAACGCGACGAATTGAAAGGATCGTGGACATGGCCAGCACGAAGCGACGCGACTTGTCGCGTTCCGCGCACAGGAACACGACACAGTTCCTTAAAAGGATAAGCCCGCCGCATGGTGGATGCGACGGGCTTACACAAAGTCGGGGTTGGTTTGAATTATTCGAACGCGCCGGGGATTCCGCCCTGCTGCTGCTGCATCATCGCGAACATCATGACCATGTTCTGGACGAGCGGCCGCAGCTTCACACCGTCAATGTTCACCTTCACCGCGTCGCCATCCTGGTTGATGGTGAAGGCCTGGACCGCCTGAGCGAGCATCATGGCCATCATGTCGCCCGGTTGCGGCTGGGCGGGCTTGAGCGTCTCGTCGATGAGGCCCTTGAGTTTCTGGGCGTCGCCATTGTTGGCCATTTTCATCGTGACGTCGATCTTCGGCTGATTGCCCAGCGTGATGCCGACAGCCAGCCACTGCATCGACTTCGTAATGATCTGCTGGATTTCGCCCTGCTCCTCGCCCTGAGCAGCCATGGCGAAGGCGAGTTCCCGGGCCTGAGCGCTGGGGGCGGAGACAACGGTGATCGCGTTGGAACCAGCCGCCTTCACCGCCTGCTCCACAAAGGCCTTGCGCTTCGCATCCGCAGCGGCGGGCATCTTCACACCCTCGGGCAGCACCGCCATCCACTGTCCAACCTTTGCGAACGTGACCGGCACATCGGCACCACCGGCCATCTCGCGCAGCGCTTCCTGCACTTTCTCAGCATCAACCGCCTGAGAACCACCCACGAAGACGATGGGCTTGGCTTCCGCACCATCCTCGTTGGGCGTGGGGATCGCCACGATCATGCCCTGACCGCCCACATTCTCCATCGCCTTGTAGCGCGTGCGGTACTCGGCCAGTGGCTCACCGAGCAACTGCATGGCCTGCTCGCCCGCCACCGCCTTGACCGTCTGCTCCAGAGCATCGGGGGTGAGCAGAGCATGGTCGATGACGACGAAGGCGACGATCTGCTCACCAAAGAGCGCATCGGGCAGCGCCGGCAGGGCCGGGGCAGCCGTCGTCTGGGCGGTGGCAGCGCTCGTCACGTCAAGCGCTGGGCTGTAGAGCGTGGCGACTTCCACACCCGACGGCCGCGGCGCACCGCGTGAGACGGTCAGCGGCTCCACCTTCACTTCCTGCACCCGCGTCTGATAGGTCGTCAGCAGCGTGCGCAGTTCGTTCTGTACATCCTCGGTGTTGATGTTGCCCAGTGCCTCCAGGCCCGCCTCCGCCGCCTGCTGGGCTGCCTGAGCGACCTGAGTAGCCTGGTCCTGCACCTGCTTGAACACCCCGGCGATCGTCTGAGCGTGATCAGGCATCACACGGGCCGCATGGGCGTCAATCACCGCCAGCGTGCGGCCGAACTTCGCCTGCACCACCGCCCGATCGGCGAGGATGCCCAGCAGCGTGACCTGCTTGCGGGCCTGCTCGATGCGGATCGCCTCGCTGCGGTGGTTGTCGCCACGGGCGAAGGCGGCCGCCTGACCGACGGTTTCCGCCGCCCGGGTCGCCTTTTCCACCGCACTGTCAAAGAGGGCCGCCACCTGCTCGGCGTACGTGCCGGTCATCGCCTGAATCTCGCTGAGCACCTGCTGCTCGGCATTGGCGATCTCACTGTGCATCGCGGCGAGCGCGCGGGTCGCCTCGGTCTGGCGGGCGTTTACCTGCTGAATCTGATTGGCAACCGCCTGCAACCGGGCCTGACGCAGCTCTAGCGCCTGGGTGGCGAGGTTCGCCTCAGCCGTGTGGCGGTTCACCTCGACCTGCAGTTCCTGAATCTGGCCGTCGAGGCTGTCCGCCTCACGCTGCTTCAGGGCCGACTGCTCATTCAGCTCAAACTTGGCGTCGCCCTCAGCCACGAACGCATCCTGACGCAGCTTCATCGCCTCGGCGGTCAGGGCGTCACGCTGGGAGGCAAGCTGCTCGATCTGCTTGTTCAGGCCCGCGATCTTCACCGACAGGTCGGCCGTCTGCTTGCGCAGCGTCGCGATCTCCTGATCGATGGCACGCTGATCGGCCTGCAGCTTGTTCAGCAGGTCCGTCGCATCGCGGCGGATGGCTTCGGCGCGGCTGCGGGCGTCGCTCAGCACGTTGAAGTAGCCCATCAGCACCGTGTCACGCGTGGACAGTTTGGCCCAGTTGGCCATCGCCTGTGCCTGCTCGTAGCGGGCGGTGTACTCGTAGATGTCCGCCAGCAGCCTCAGCGAGGCGACCTTCTGGGCATCCGAGCCGCGCGACCGCACCGATTCGAGAATGGTGGCCGCTTCCTGCAGCTTGGCGTGGCGGGCCTCATCCGGACTCACCCCTTCGGCGGCGTAGCCCTGCTCCGCCTGGCGGTAGATCGCCAGCGCCTTTTCAAACTGGGCCGCAACCTCCTGACGCTGCTGTGCCTCCGGATCGGGGCAGCCGACCAGCAGGCCGGCAACGACACACAGCGCCGAGGCACGGCCGAACATGCCGCGGACAGATGCGAAGGCTGAGGGCTTGGACACGACGAGGATCCTTTCGCAGATGCTTGAAACGGACGGCTACGCGCGTCCGGAGTGCGAGAGCCATTAAAGCGTCGAAAGCCGACTGATTCGATTCACGACGCCCCAGAAAAGCCAATCCCGGAATCTACCGGAATCTCAATCACGACAACCGTCAGCGTGCCTCACTGCTTGGCTGTGGGCGCGTCTTCGGTTGCCTCCTCCTGCCGGCCGGCCTTGCCCGGCGGCGTGTAGTCAATGTCGTAATTCGCCGGCGGGTTCGGATACAGCGTCGAAATCCAGTCGGCGATCACACGGAAACGTTCCGCATCCGTGCTGTGGAACTGCGGACGCCAGCCCGGCACCTCGGGGTGCGGCGTCTGGGCGGCGCGGCGTTCCAGACCATACTGCAGCAGCAGCGACCGGGCCGGATCGTTGCGGTTGATCATCCGGCCGTGCTGATTCTCATACTGGCTCAAAATAAAGAAGTTCGTGTAAGCCTGAGCTTCGGGGCGGCGGGCATCGCGGAAGAGGATCAGGTCGCCACCTTCCGTGCCGCCGTGGCACCTGGCAGCTGCGCAGTAGCTCACCACGTAGGTGTTGTGGATTTCGCGGCGGAACCGCGCCAACGGTTCCGGATCGGTCCGCACACGCACCAGCGGATACAGCTCCCGGGCACGCAGTTCAAAGATCAGACGCAACTGCTGCCAGCCCGGCGCCCGGCGAAAGGCGTTTTGCGCTTCCCGGCCCTTGGGCGTCTCGGGCTTATCGGCGTACTCGGCGAAAATGCGGTCGATCGCTTCCCGAGGCACCACCACCGGCGGACGCGTCGCCAGATCGATCTCGTAAACCTTGATCAGGTTGATCTGATCGTCGGTGAGCATCGGGCTGTCGATCTGCTCGTCCGTACCGGGCGCGACGGGCTGAGCCTGCGGTTGAGCCGGGGTGGTCGGAGTGGTCGGGGTCCGACGCGAGGCCTGGGCCTGCTGAATCGCTTCACGCAGTGTCGCAACCCGCGCATCGTCCGGAGCATCCTTGGCCAACTGGTTCAGTTCCCGCAGCGCCAGGTCGTATTCCTTCTGCTGGTAGACCCAGTAGATCAGGGCGTAGCGGGCGTTGATGTCGTCATTGGCAATCTGCGCGCGTCGCTCGGCGTACTGCTGCGGCACGCTCTGCAATCGCTCGACGCGACGAATGGAGGAACGCTGGAAGGTCGTCGGAATTCCCGCGACGTTGACGGTAATGGTGTTCTCATCCTCGGAGACGAACGTGCCGTTGATGGTGCGGCCGTCGTCCATGTGCAGCCTGACTTCGTCGGCATGAATGGCGGCGGCCGAGAACAGGAACGCAAGGCCGACAACACAGGCAAAATGGCGTATCCGCATGGGATGGCTCCAACAAATGGGCCGAAGCGGTCTGAAACGTCGGGGATCGGGGCCGGCGACCCGGGACCAGCCGCCGCTGTAAGTATAACGTTTGCCGCAACTGACGAAAACCGGGGCAACTCCGTAATCGGGTGAAACGCGGGCGGCGCTTACACCGTCGGGCGGAGGTGTCGGATCATCCAAAAGAAAAGGCGAAGCCGCGGGGCTTCGCCTCGAATGCACGTGATGGCAGCCGGTCAGGCCTTGTTGGCCGACAACAGGCTCTGCGACAGCGTGATCAGCCGCTCCAGCCGCACCGGCTTGAGCAGGTAGCCATCCACGCCCAGTGCCTCGGCGTACTGCTGATGCCGTTTGCCTTCGTTGGCGGTGACCATGATGACGCGCGGCGGGTTGGGCAGCTTCTTGACGCGCTCCAGCACCAGGAAGCCGCTGCGCTTGGGCAGCATCATGTCCAGCACGACCAGGTCCGGCGGATCGGTTTCGCAAATCCGCACCGCCGTGTTGCCATCGTGACACGTCTGGGTGAGAGCACCCTCCGCCTGCAACGCCTGATCAATGCTGATCCGCACGTCCGGATCGTCGTCCACCACCAGAATCTTATAGCCCTTCAGTCGTAGTTCATCGTGGTCTGACAAGCTCGCACCTCTTTAAAGACTGCCTCGGCGGGACCATGCCCCGTGGGACATGGCGACAAAAGGAGGAAAACTGCCCGGGAGACCGTCCATTCTTCCCGCCACCCCGACCCGCGTCAAGCGAGCCCAGACCGACCTCTCGACACTCCCAGCCGCCCCGGAACGGTCATGGGGCGTGGGAAAGATGGGGAATTGGGTGATTTGGCGATATGGCGATTTGGCGACACGGTCGATTCACCACACACCCCCACTTCTGCAACGTCTTCCCCCCCTCTCCCTCCGGGACAGAGCCGGGATGAGGACCCGACCATCCGTTCAACCCCGACTGGCCCGATGTCCTCACATCACCCAATCGCCACCTCACCGCCCCTTCCGCTTCCAGCAATCGACCGTATGGTCATCCACCATCCCCACAGCCTGCATGAACGCATACACGATCGTCGACCCGACGAACTTGAACCCCCGGCGTTTGAGGTCCCTGCTGATGGCGTCGGACAGCTCGGTGCGGGCGGGGATCTGCGACAGGTTCTTCCACCGGTTGCGGATCGGTCGTCCGTCGACGAAGCCCCAGATGTAGGCGTCGAACGAGCCGAACGCCTCCTGCACCGCCAGGAAGCGCTGAGCGTTGTTGACCGCGGCGGCGACCTTGAGCCGATTGCGAACGATCCCCTCATTCTTCAGCAACGCGGCGATGCGACGCTCGGTATATCGCGCCACGCGCACCGGATCGAACTCATCGAATGCCTGCCGATAGGCTTCGCGCTTGCGAAGGATCGTTTCCCAGCTCAGCCCGGCCTGAGCGCCTTCGAGAATGAGAAACTCGAAAAGACGGCGATCATCGTGGACGGGCACGCCCCACTCCTCATCGTGGTAGCGGATCATCAGGTCGCTTTTTGCCCAGGCACATCGCTGCATGGGGTCATGATAGCGAACCGGCGGATCGGCTGGCCCGTAATTTGGAAACCGCGCCGCGTTTCTGGCCGATGTTGAACCAGCGCCGCACCACCGATCCAAAACCGCGCAGGCGCAAGGGAGTGATGCAACGTTCATGAGCTGGTGGCAGGCGCTGATCCTGGGGATCGTGGAGGGACTGACGGAGTACCTGCCGGTCAGTTCAACGGGGCATCTGATCCTGGTGGCCTGGCTGCTGGGACTCAGCAACACCCAGGAACAGTGGGATGCGGTCAACACCTTCAACATCGTGATCCAGTCCGGGGCGATCCTGGCGGTGCTGGGGCTGTACTGGCCGCGGGTCACGCAGATGGCGCGCGGGCTTCTCGGACGCGACCCAGCCGGGCTGAACCTGGCGATCAACGTACTGCTGGCGTTTCTGCCCGCAGCGGTGCTGGGGCCGCTGCTCAGCTCGAACATCGAGGCGTATCTTTTCCACCCCTGGCCGGTCGTCGGGGCGCTGTTCGCCGGCGCCTGGCTGATGCTGGCGGTGGCGTACGGCCGGCGGTTCACCCGCACCGAGCACACCGGTCGCGACCTTGACCACGTCACCTGGCAGATCGCCCTGCTGATCGGGTTCGGACAGTGCCTGGCGATGTGGCCGGGCACCAGCCGGTCGATGATCACGATCGTCGCGGCGTTGATGCTGGGCCTGCGACCGCGTGCCGCAGCCGAGTTCAGCTTCCTCCTTGGACTGGTAACACTCAGTGCTGCCACGGGTTACAAGGCTGTCTTCGACGGGGCGCAGATGCTCGAACACATCACCCCGGCCTCCTTCGCG
>ERZ777003.5169-NODE-5169-length-10088-cov-7.790890_pt1 | contig 10088 bp, 18 predicted proteins | sample MGYA00374956_ERZ777003 | MGnify/ENA primary metagenome ERZ777003 (study PRJEB29302, sample SAMN06268252) | bioreactor metagenome | isolation source: Joint BioEnergy Institute, California, USA | place: USA:Joint BioEnergy Institute, California, USA | collected... | reverse complement strand
CCGCTGATGCGGCAGCGCTGGCCGACGCCGGGATCACACGGGGCTGCAACCCGCCTGCCAATGACCGCTTCTGCCCCGACGAGCCGGTGACCCGAGGCCAGATGGCGGCCTTCCTGGTGCGCACCGGTCTCGCCAGATAGTTGAGTCGGTTGGTTGGAGGAAATAGCCCCCAACCGTGACCGACGTGCGTAAGTTTCACTCGTCTGCTCGCTCCGCCTCGCCAGTCTGTCGATAGTGACCTTGCCGCTGTCAGTCGCAGCTTTCGCTTAGGGGTGATCGCACGTTTCCCAGAACCGGGAACCGTATGAGGGCATGGCCGTCCCACATTCCGCCCCTGCTGTCTCCGACTGGGAGATCCCCTGGTTCGAGGACCGCTCTATGTTCACGCTGTGCGGCCCGGAGCCTCACCGTTTCTACGACGTCACCGCCGAGCTGATTGTCGAACGCCCCAACTTCGATGGCGACTGCGCCATCGTGGTGCGTGATCCCTGCTCGCTGGATGTGTATTGGCGTGTTTGTCTGCGCCGCCGCCAGGTGGAGCGGTTCCAGCGGTGGCTGCTGACCGGCTATTTGAGGAGTGGCGAGGTGCCCCGCGGGTTCGAAGCGGCAGCCCATCTGGACACCGTCTGGTTGACGGCTCGCAGTTCTTCTTTGTGGGTGGCGCTCCGCACCGAGGGGCGGCGGTGGCTGTTCGACACGTTGGATGCCGTGTACGGCACGAAAACGAGACCCTATTGAGCGGACTTTCTGGTTCCGCGCCTCTCCACCGCCCCCACGGTCAACGGTGACCTACCCAAAGGAGATCATGTCCGCTTCTCTTCTCACGCCGAACCTGCCGCGGACCCGCAACCAGCTGATCCGTGAACTCAACGAGATGCTCGCCGATCTCGACGCGGAGCCTGGGGCGCTTTCGGCGGCTGTCGCATCGGTGATCCAGGACCATCTCGGCGGGAAGCTGATGCGCCGCAACGTCACCTTCGGCGATGGTCGTGCCGCCACTTCCAGCTTCTCTGTGGTTCTGCCGTGCGGCGACCCGGTCGACATCTGTGGCCCCCACCTTCGTGCCCCGGTGACTCTCTGCCCGCCCGAACCGGTGTCCCGCGAGGAGACGCTGAACGTGGCTGGGGATGTGCGCGGCGAGCTGATCCGCCGCATGTCGCTGGACTGAAACCCCAACTCGAAAGGCCCCCTCGGGGGCCTTTCTGTTTTGTCGGCCCCACCCCTTATGTTGAAAGCCATGCACTCCCCGAGCTCGCCTGCGGCCGAGGTGGAGGTGGTGATCTACCACAACGTGTCTCTGCCGCACCGCTCCCCCGACGGTGACCTGTGCCTGGGCAGGTTCGTGTCGCTGTGTGAGAACTGCACCGTGCTCGAGGCGTACCGGTACCACCGCCCCGCCGCCCCCTCCAACGACCCTGAGGACCTTTTGGAGCTGGTGTGGGCGGAGAACAACGCCGTGTTCGGCAACGAGGTGAACATCCGCCACAGGTGCCGTTCCCTATCTATGGGTGACGGGGTGGGGATCGGCGGGATGTTCTGGGCGGTGGAGATGGTGGGTTTCCGCACCTTGGAGTTCAGCCTGGCCGCCAAGATGAACTGACTCTTTCCGAATTCCTTTGCCCCCGCCGCCTCGGGCCCGTAGGGTGGGGTGTCATGTGGGGTGTGGTGGCGCTGGTCGGTTCGATCGTGGCTGTGGTGGTGACGTTGCGTCGCATGACGCGCCGCTGGGACACCGCCTCAAAACGCCACTCACCTGACGACTGATTCGCTTTCAGCTGCCGACGAGCAGCTTCTTGGCGGCTCGGCGGAACTCGGCTGCGTATCCCGGGCCGTATTGGGCGGCGTGGTCGCCTGTGTCGGCGCGTATCAGCAGCTCAGCCCCGCACAGGTCGAGGGTCCTGTCCGGGTCGAACCCGAGCTGGCTGGCCTGTTCGGCGAAGCTTTCGATCCGCCATGTCAGGTCACCGTCGTGGCGGTGTTCGGCTGCGGCGGCGACGATCCACCGGGCGGCGTCGAACTCGGCGGCCCCAACCAGACAGTACGGGTCGAGGGGGATGATCGGCTGGCGGTCCCACAGCTGTTCTGGCGCGCCGAGCGCATTCCAATATGTCCAGTCGCCATGCAGAGCGGTGTCGCCTTGGGCGGACTGTTCGACTCTCCGCCAGCTGTGAGCGGACAGCCTTTCGGCCAGATAGTCACCGAGCGACGTGGACCCCGCGGGGGCTGGGCCGGCTGTGTGTATCCGCCGTGCCAGGGTCAGAGCTGGTGTGGTGAGCGCTGCGGCTTCTTTGGGTTCCAGTCTGCGGCCTTCGACGTGGGCTGTGAGCAGGTAGGGGGCTGGCGTGGCGCCGGTTGCGATCACCTGTGGGCAGGCGATCCCCACCTCCTCCCAGGCGTGCAGGCTCTGGACTTCCCCTATCCGGCACCATGATTTGTCGGGTTCGTACAGTTTGAGCCACACCGGCCGTCCCACCTGTTTGGCCCGCCAGACACGCCGGTTCCGGTCCCTGGCTGGGGTCAGCTCGGTGAGTTGCAGGTCATGGATGAGTCGCAGCGGCGGTGGCGTCACATCGTGTGACGGTCCGCCTCTCTCCTAGATGGCCAATCATTCCGCGGTTTCGCTGACTGTGCGTCCCCTGTGATGGGCGAACTATCTGTCTCATGAGCCCATCCACCCCGCCCCGTGTTTCCCGGGTTGTTGGCTGGCTGCTGGTTGCCGCCGGCTTGGCACTGGCTGGGGTGTGGTTCTTCGAAGCACACGTTTCCAACTGGGTGGCTTCATCCCGGACCGACGAGCTGCTGTAGGAAGCGAAAGCACACATCGCCGCCACCCCCACCCAAGACGACGACCCGACGATTTCTGCCCCCACGCCGGTTTTGGGACGGCGGAGGATTTGTTGCCTGCCGGCTGGCAGGACAGCTCGGACGCCACTTATGCGAAGGGTTCCCGCCCTGCCCCGGGTGAGCCGTTCGCGGTGATTGCTATCCCCGCCATCAACGTGGAATGGGCGGTGGTGGACGGCACCGAACCGGAACATCTTCGCCTCGGCCCCGGGTTGCTGGGCCATGCGGCCCTGCCGGGTGAGGTGGGCAATTCGGTGATTGCGGGGCACCGCACCACCTGGGGTGCCCCGTTCAACCGTGTCGACGAGCTGGCTCCTGGGGATCGGATCATGGTGGAGTCCCCGACCGGAACCCACGTCTACGAGGTGACTTCCCAGTTCGTCGTAGCCCCCGAGGACTTCTGGGTGGCGGAGCATCGTGAGGGAGCTTGGCTCACTTTGACCGCCTGCCATCCGAAGGGTTCTGCCCGTCAGCGGATCGTCACGGTCGCCAAGCTGGTGGACGGCCCCAACGCCGCGTTCGTCACCGAAGCGTTTGGGGATGTGGCCGATCCCCGTGCCGGAGAAGACGTCTGACTCCTACACCTGCTATTTGGTCGCACTTCTTCTCCCCCACGGTCCTTCGCAAGTCGCATCAAAGGAAACCGAAGAACTCATGTCCGAAAAGATCAGTCCACTGTTTCGCATCGGGCCGACGTCGGAGATGCATGTCCGGTGGCGCGCCGATGAACACGACCTGTCGGCTTCGTGGGCGCTGCTGGTGACCGACTACGAGACACCTTCGTCTCGGCTCGACGACGCCGCTGCCGCCATCGACGAGCTCAACGGCCGGCTCCACGAGCTCGGCGGCGAAGTGGTGATGGATCACCGTTCGTTCCGCTGCGGAGACGCCGGTTCTGTTCTGGGAATGCTGCTTGTCGCCATGGGCGGAGATGGCTGCGGCCCCGACGTGAGTCAGCAGAGGATGGATCTCGTCATGGGGGCCCATGATTTGGTCTCTTCCGGTCTCCGCCCGCACGGTGTGGAGGAGGTCATCTCCGCTGCCGGGCCGAGCGGGACCGAGTTGGCGAACAGAATGGAAAAGGTCGCTTTCGCACCCTCCCTCCAGGAGGCTCATGAGGCGGCTCACGAGCTGTGCTTGTTCCCTGTGCACGGGCCGGCATGGCGGGTGCGTTCGGTGAGCGTATGCCCCCGCGGCTCATTCGAGTCGATCACGCGGGTGTGGTACCACGATCCCCGCATCGTCGAGGAGGTGCTGCAAGCCGGCTACCCGGGCATGCCGTCTGACGAGTACCGGCGGTGGCAGCTGGCGCTTCACCTGCTGCGTGGAGGCATGGCTCCCGAGTTTGTGCCTGAAGCTGTCGCCGACCTGGTGTCTGACGAAACTTGATGAGGGCAGCCCCGCGCGGGGCTGCCCTCTTTGTTTCGGCGCCTCATCTGGCTGGCGTGCATTCGGGTCGTCGGCCAGCCACCAGTATCGGCTTGGCTTCACATGTCGTCATTCGGGGCGCCGCCGGACCCTATGAGGCGGCCGCCATCGCAGCGGTGATCCGTTTCGTGTTGGAGCGTGAACAGGCTGCGCGCAGACTCCCGCCTGGTTTGGCGTGTCAGCCCTTGTCGGCCTGGCAGCGCACCTTCCTCCCCCGCCATCCTGATGACCCTTTCGCCGGGATTCTGTCCCCTACCTCGGGGGCGACGGGCTGACTGTCGTGCGCCTCATCGTCCCCCTGGGACTGTGGGGTTCATGGAAGAGCAGCTTTCTAACCCGACCCCGCCTCCACGTCGTGAGCTTCGTTTCGCTGACTTTCCCCAAAAGGAGCGGTGGAAGATGATGTGGGGTGTGCTGTGGCGCATCTGGGTGGCGTCGTTTGCGCTGACGCTGATCTTCATGCTCATCATGCTGGTTTTCATGCTGGCTGTCGGCATCTCCCTGTTCGGTGGAACCTATGAGCTTACGTTGGGATGATTTCCCCGAGAAGGAGAAGTGGAAGGTCGCCTGGGGGTATATGTGGCGGCTTTGGCTGGTGGGGGCGGTGCTCTTCTTCGTGACGCTGGTGGTGCTTCTGATGCCGGTCAGCGTAGCGGTGCGGAGCTGACCGGCCTGTTCATGCGGTGCGGGTGAAGCGGCCCACCAGCTGGCGCAGATCCGCCGGAGTGAATGGCTTCACCACCCAGACAGCCACCCCTTCGGGCAGCCCGTCTTCGGGCTGTTCGTAGCCGGAGAGCACCACCACCGGATGCCGAGCCCCTTGCTCACGCCATCGCGCGGCGAGTTCGAGCCCGGACAGGGCCGGCATCGCCAGGTCCACGATCGCAAGATCCCACTCTCGGGCCAACCCGAGCTGTAGGGCTTGTCTGGGGTCTTCACAGAGGGTGACGTCGGCGGTTTCTCTCAGGGTGACTTCGATGATTCGCATGATGACCGGCGAATCATCCACGACGAGGATTTGAGGTTTGGTGAGTGTCATTGGTGAGTGTTTCGGGTTGTGTGCGGCTTTGTCTTTACGAAACAGGGTGGGTTGTTGGGCTTATCCGTATACGACTCCTGCTCCTCTTCTTGCGGCTGTTCTTAGGACTGCGGTGATTTCCGCCAGGTTGTCGTACCAGGGGTTGGGGCGCAGGTTGCCAAGCAGCGCTTCGCAGACGTCAGCGAGTCTGGCTGTGAGTGTGGCGTCCAGTCTGCCGTCGTCTCCCGGTGCGGCCCCTTCGAAGCGGTTGCGCCGCTGCCACCATTGGACGAGCGCGTCGAGCCCGGGGTCTTGGACTGGTTTGAGTTTCAGCCCTCGCTGGATGGTTTTGTCGTTTGGGACGATCCACGCACACCCATCTTCTCCCCAGGCTATGAGGTCGGCGACCAGGGCGGGGCGCCTCCGCAGGATGAGATAGTCCCAGCGCCGCCATCCTGTCTTCGCGGCGAGCCGTTCCAGCCAGCCGGTGCGTGCGGCGGGGTCGGTGCCGGTGATGTACGGCTCGAGCCATCTACGCACTCTCTCCGATTCGGATCTGCGGTCCACGGCGTAGGCGGTGAGAAACAGCCCGATGGCGATGTCTTGGGAGCCGTAGCTGCCGACTCGGGTTCCCCACAGTTCGTCTTTGGCCAGGGTGGTCTCTGCCGGGGCGTCTACGTGGATGTGGTACCCCATGTTCAGCCCCGGGTTGGCGATGTTCTGTGCGTCGGTTTCATAGCCCTCTCGTCCCCGATCGTGGGCTCGCTGTCGCACCGCCGCAGTTGCCCCCTGCGCATCCCACCCGATGAGTCTCGTGTTGCTCCGACCTGCCCCGAACCCCCGCCACCGCACCACAAGGGCGCCCTCGGCGCCGACATGCTTGTTTCCGACTGCCCGCCACCCAATGTCTCCTGCAAGTGCATCCGCAGGGGGTGCGGTAGAAAGGAGAAACTGTGACCACAGTCACCCCTGAGGCTCAGGCTCAGTACGACGCCGTTCTTGCGGCCCACGGCATCGTGGACCGCCGCAAGGAGATGATGCGCGAGATCAAGGAGGCGGCCACCAACGAGGAGCGCCGCGAGATCCTGGATCGTCTGGTTGCCCATCATCGTGAGATCGTCGCCGTGTTGTCCAAGGAGGTGCGCGACATGCGGGACAAGATCGCCTTGAAGGTGGCCAACCTCGGCTATGAGATGCTCTTCCGTGAGATAGCGAAGAAGTTCGAGGGCCAGTGAGCCCAGAACCGATGTGAGCACAAGCACCCGCCCGTCGCCGGGCGGGTGCTTTTGTTTGTGTCACCCGGAGCGTTTCGAGGCAGCACTACCCCGAAGTCCCGCATAAGCGCCGCGGCCGCCGACTGGCATTCGCGCCTCACCGATGACAACGAATCGTTTGTGACGCCTCGCCCACAACGAAGGTGGAAGTGGGGTGGCGATGAAGATCCGGCCGAGGGGTCGCCGCGTGAAGGCCACTTCGGCTGCTTCCTCGTCAACGATCGTCATGCTGTGGTCCTCATGACAGACGACCAGCGCCCCCAGCGGGTTCGCTGGGGTTGGTTCTGGTTTGGTGAATTCCATGCCCAAGACCTGCCGTCGGGACGCGTCTCACCGCAAGAACACCCCCGCTACCGGGTGGTACAGGAGTTGCGTTCTGTGGCTGCGACCTGGGGGAAGGATTTCGGGAAAAAGTCTGTTGGGTTGATTGGCACCGGATACACTCCCTGCCACTGTGTTGGCGTGACAGCCCAGGTGTGGGCATAGGGTCCGCAGCTGTCACTTGTAGGAACGATGATGATGTTGGCTATGACGACCAAAGCGCATTCTGCGGCCGCCACAGCGCGGCAGCTCGGGCATACGCGCCCGAGCTTGGTGCTGCCTGCGGCGTCATGGCCGTATGCGACCAAGCAGGCTGGACGGCCCCTCTTTGGGTTTGAGGGTGCTTGGTCGACCCAATCGATCCGCCCCGAAGTCCAGCCCAATGAAGGTTCTCTCAAGGCAGAGGTGTCTATCGGCTGATCCCCAACCGACAGTGCAGAAGTCTTGAGAGAGCCGCCCCGCAAGGGCGGCTCTTCTGCTACAGGGGCTGATCCTCCCGCTGGCAGCCGACTTGTAGGAACGCCTGGCTTCCGTCTGCTCTCCGCGGAAGCCGGGCCGGCCGAGAGGAGAGCCGGAGCCCCGCCCCGTCACGGGCCGGGTTCCGCAGGCAGGTTGACAACTGCATAGCGAACTTTTCCCCGAAAAGTCCTCGCCCGACCGTAGGCGAGGCCCGGGGTGTCCGGGCCGTAGGGCCGGGACGTGGCTTCGTGCTGCGTTTGGTGGCTCCCGGCCCGGGCACCTTCCGGTGCGTCGGAATGCGTCCACTGTGTTTCGACGCGTCCCCTTCGGGGGCACCCGTTCCCGGGTGGTGTAATTGGCAGCACGTCAGACTCTGGATCTGAAGGTCGGGGTTCGAGCCCTTGCCCGGGAGCAAAAACTCGCCACGGACGCAGTACGTGTGCGGGATCCCAGCTGACGCCGAACTGCGCGGCGGGCTGGGTAGGGGCATGTCCCCGGGCGGTTCGGGATGTCCGCCATACTTCTCCCTAGCGCTGGGGAGCAGAACATCCCACACAGGACCCCCACATTCTTTGGGGGTCCGCCGGAGGCCCGTAGCTCAGTCGGTTAGAGCGTCGCCCTGATAAGGCGAAGGCCAGAGGTTCAAGTCCTCTCGGGCCTACCTCCCCTATCCCCCACCGCTTCTCTCGGTGCTGTAGGTGCCGAAACGTGATGGGGATCCCTTCTTGGCCCCGTCGTCTATGGGTGAAGATACCGGCCTTTCAAGCCGGGGAGCAGGGTTCGAGTCCCTGCGGGGCTGCTCGGTGCCTCGTTAGCTCAGCTGGTAGAGCGTCCGACTCGTAATCGGAAGGCCGCCTGTTCGAATCAGGCACGAGGCTCTCTCGGAGGTGTAGCTCAACGGTAGAGCAGCCGGCTCTTAACCGGTTGGTTGTGGGTTCGAGTCCTACCGCCTCCACCGGCCCCGACAATGGGGGTGCTTCGGGCTGTGGCGCAGTTTGGCAGCGCGCTGCGTTCGGGACGCAGAGGCCCCGGGTTCAAATCCCGGCAGCCCGACGAATCCGATTGTCACGGGGATGCTTCCCTGAAACTATTCGGTTTGGGAAGTGTGTCTTCCCTTCTGCCACCTTAGCTCAGTTGGTAGAGCAACCGCCTTGTAAGCGGTAGGTCGCGGGTTCGAATCCTGCAGGTGGCTCCACCGTTCAGCTTGTGGGGTGGGAGGGGGCGCCGCGGTCGTGAAGGATGCGTGGTGACGAGTTTCGCGTCCACCCCCTCTTCCCCCCGATCCCGCAGGCTGGATGCATGCCAGCGTGACATAACCTGCGGGAACTCTGGACGAGAGTTTTCCCCTTTCCGCACTGTGGGCGGTGTTTGTCGTCTAGGGGCTTCACTATAGGGGGATCGACAGCGGCGCAGCACCAACTTTGGATCAGGTTGTTGAGCTCGCATGCGCCTGCTTGGAGGCGCGGGGTGTCGAGTTCACGGTCATTGATGAGGGGATCCAGACCGCGGACGGGAAGGTGTTCGGTCTCGAGCCGCTTCGCCGCCGCCTGGCGGACCGCCCCACCGACGAGTGGGAGGCGCGGTCGCCAACCATTTCGACTTGCTGCTGGGCGTGTCCCCGGCATGCCGACCACCTTCCAAGAGGCCGCCCCGCTTTTCCGCTCCGCCGTTGTGGCGGAGGCAGACATGGGGGTTTTCGACGGGGCGCTTTTCGAACGTGTTCTCGCCGACGGGTTGGGTGAGCGGCCGATGATCCGCCGCGGCAGCCTAGGGTTGACGGTCACCCGGGAGGTGGTGGAGTCGTGGGGTGTGTCACCTGGGGAGGTGTGGGCGCAGGCACGCAGCGGATCCCTTTGGGCTGAGCTGTGTGAGATAACCCACTTCTCCTCGCCGGAAGGTGTGCCATATCACGCAATCCGCGGCGGCCGCTGGACTTCGACACACGTTCTGGGTATCGAACGTCACCTCTCCAAGCCTGTGGCTAACGGGGCGCTGGTTGCGGTACCCGGCCGCGATGAGGTGCTGTTTCATCAGATCGAAGACGAAGAGTTCGTCGATGTCACCTTGGCGATGATGGCCCATGCCGTCGACTCGTACCTGTCGGCTCCGCTTCCGGTGTCATGTGACCTGTTCTGGTGGGACGCCGGCCAGCTTCACCGTATCGCCACCCCCGCCGAGGGCCGGTACCGGTACATCCGTGTGAGGGGGTTTGCGGAGATGATGATGCGCCTAGAGTCGAAGGCGGGGTAAATAAGCTTCCAGGAACCGTTCCGCCCCTTGGGGCCGACCGTTCCGGACATCATGTGGTTCCGGACGCGGAACCACTTTCGGAGGCGTAGCTCAATTGGTAGAGCAGCGGACTTTTAATCCGAGGGTTGCGGGTTCGATTCCTGCCGCCTCCACCAGTGGCAACTCTACCGAAACCGGTACAGTTGCCACCATATATTGCCGCTTATGCAAGCTCTCCGCGGCAGCAAGTTCGAGGAGAATCGGCCGCCCTCAGGTGTAACGAAAAGCCAAAAAAATGTGACGCCGCCCGCGACCGTCCCAGCGTTCCCCCAGGTCCGGAGTCCGGTGAACACCCAACCGGCGTTTATGTGGAGCCTGCAGCGCAGGAGAACCCTTCTATGGCTGGCCGCAACCTGCTGCCCAATCAGGCAACCAGCCCGCAACACATTCATGGAGAGGTGGCAGAGTCTGGCTTAATGCACCGGTCTTGAAAACCGGCGAGGAGCGATCCTCCG
>ERZ777003.5166-NODE-5166-length-10092-cov-4.923184_pt1 | contig 10092 bp, 10 predicted proteins | sample MGYA00374956_ERZ777003 | MGnify/ENA primary metagenome ERZ777003 (study PRJEB29302, sample SAMN06268252) | bioreactor metagenome | isolation source: Joint BioEnergy Institute, California, USA | place: USA:Joint BioEnergy Institute, California, USA | collected... | reverse complement strand
GGTTCTGCGTGGCGTAGCAGATGTCGTCGCTGGGCGGGTCGATCAGGTTGGGGAACCTCTCGCGCAGCGCCTGCACGGTGGCGTTGGTCTCGTCCACCGACAGCGTCGTCTGCGACAGCCAGGCCACCCGGTTGGGGTCGCGGACCTTGATGTCGGCGACCTCCTCGGGGCCGTCGACGACCTGGATGTGCTCGGGGGCGTGGCCGCTGGTGCCCTCGACCTCCTCGTGGCCGGTGTGCCCGATGAGGATGATGTCGAGGTCCTCGGCGGCGAAGCGCTGCGCCTCCTTGTGGACCTTGGTGACCAGCGGGCAGGCGGCGTCGATGGTCTTCAGGCCGCGCTCGGCCGCCTCCTTGTGCACCTGGGGGGAGACCCCGTGGGCGGAGAAGACCACGGTGGCGCCCTCGGGCACCTCGGAGGTCTCCTCGACGAAGATGACGCCGCGTTCTTCCAGGGTGCGCACGACGTGGGTGTTGTGCACGATCTGCTTGCGCACGTAGATCGGCGCACCGTACTGTTCGAGAGCCTTTTCGACCGTGACGACGGCACGGTCGACCCCCGCGCAGTAGCCGCGGGGCTTGGCCAGCAGGACACGGCGGCGGTTCGTCGCAGTCATGCCCCCATCCTACGGGCCGCGCCCGTTGCCCCGACCACTCGGAGGACCGGAGGCGACCGGAATAACACCGGGAACTCACGCCGGTTCCGACCTGGCGAATTCCCTTTCTCCCTCCCGCCACTGCAAGCGAAACTCCCCTATTCTGGCTATCTGCGCAACATGCACATCGTCGCCGTCCCGGCGGGGTCCTGCCCGGCCCTGCTGGATGCGCCCGCACCGTTTTGACCGTGAATATCCAGGAGCCTCCGAAGTCCCATGTCAAAGCCCTCCCTGGCCAGCAGGATCAGTGACGCTTTCAAGCGTCTGTTCAACAGGTCCACCCGTCCCGTGGTGTCCAGCAAGCCCGAGGACATGGCTGCCGCCGACGTCTCGGCCGAACGCGCCGAGGGTGCCGTCACCGAGACGACCCCGGCGGAGACCTCCGACGCCGACGCCGGCGCGGAGTTCGCCACCGAGGCGGCCTCCTCCGGGGAACAGGAGCCCAGCCAGCCGCCCGAACCCGCCAAGCCGCTGGAGACGGCCAAGGCCGCCGAGGCGGCCGAAGCCCCGGAGCAGGCTCCCGAGGAGCCCACGGCCGAGGACGGCGCCGACTCGATGACGGCGGAGGAGAAGGCGGAGATCGCCGAGACCCTGAACGTCGCCGAGGCCCCGACCGGGGCCACGTCCACCGCGGAGTTCACCGAGGCGGCGCGGCAGGCCGCGGAGGGGGAGTCCGCCCAGGAGAAGGCGGAGGCGTCCTCGGCTCCCGAGCAGGCGCCCGCCGAGGCCCCGCTGCCCAACTACGACTCCCTGACGCTGCCGTCGGTGCGCGCCCGGCTGCGCAAGCTCACCGTCGACCAGGTCCGGCAACTGCGCGCCTACGAGGCGGCCCACGCCAACCGTCCGGAGTTCGTGCGCATGTTCGACAACCGGGTGGCGAAGCTGGAGGCACAGCAGTCCGCGGAGTGAGCGGTCCTATACGGGGGTGACGGCACCGGAGCCGGGGTCGGGCGGCCGCCCGACCCCGGCTCCGCCGTGTCCGACCGGCGCGGTGGAACGCGCCGCCGCCGTTCCGCGCCCGGGTGCCCCGATCCGTATGGTTGGAGGACGCGAACGGGACTCGGACACAAAGGAGTGCTCCGCCATGGGCAAGGCGCTGGTGCTGGGCGGCGGTGGCATCGCCGGGCTCGCCTGGGAGATCGGGGTCCTCGCGGGGCTGGGCGACGCAGGTGTGGACCTGAGCGACGCCGACCTGGTCCTGGGCACCTCCGCGGGCGCGGCGGCGGGCGCCCAGCTCCTCTCGGGTCTGGACCTCGACGAACTGTACGAGCGTCAGCTCCGCCCGCCGGACGCCGAGGTCGCGGCCCGGCCGGGGTGGTGGAGCAGGCTGCGCACGGCGGGCGCGCTGCTGGCCGCGCGCTCCCCGGAGACCGGGCGCGCCCGCGTCGGACGGTTCGCGTCCGACGCGGCCCGCTTCTCCCAGGCGGTGCGGGAGCCGGTCATCGCCTCCCGGCTGCCCTCGGCCGCCTGGCCCGAGCGCAACCTGGTGGTCACGGCGGTGGACGCGCACTCCGGCGCGCCGCGGACGTTCTCCCGGAACGACGGCGTCGACCTGGTGCGGGCGGTCTCCGCGAGCAGCGCGGTGCCGGGGCTGTGGCCGCCGGTGGAGATCGGCGGCCGGTGGTACCTCGACGGCGGTGTGCGGTCCGCGACCAACGCCGACCTGGCCGCCGGGTACGAGCGGGTGGTGGTGCTGGCGCCCGTCTCGCCGCTGCTGCCCCGGCTGCCCCGGCCCGAGGCGGAACTGGCCGCACTGCCGGAGGGGACGCGGCACGCCCTGGTCGTCCCGAGCCCGGAGGCCCGCGCCGTGTTCGGCCGCGCCTCGGCGGACCCGGCCCGGCGCGCCGCGGCGGCCCGGGCGGGGCGGACGCAGGCGGTGGAGGCGGCGGTGCGGGTCGCCAGGGTGTGGGGGGTGTGAGGCCGCGCTCCCGCCCGCTGTCGCCGGGTGCGTCTAGGCTCGTGCCATGGGCATGGAGAGTTCCCCGGAGGCCCCGCAGCCGGTGCGGGTGGTCCTGCAGGCCGTCGGCGGCTGGATCGGACGGCTCGGCCGCATCTGGGTCGAGGGGCAGATCGCGGAGCTGAACCGGCGCGGCGGCATGGCCTACATCACGCTGCGCGACCCGGTGGCGAACGTGTCGGCCCGGGTGACCTGCCCGATCCGGGTGCTGCGTGCCGCCGACCCCGCCCCCGAGCCGGGCGCCCGGGTGGTGGTCCACGCCAAACCCGACTTCTACGTGCCGCGCGGCACCTTCGCGCTCCAGGCCCTGGAGATCCGCCACGTCGGCCTGGGCGAGCTGCTGGCCCGGCTGGAGCGGCTGCGCCAGACCCTGGCCGCCGAAGGACTGTTCGCCGAGTCCCGCAAGCGGAGACTGCCGTTCCTGCCCGGCGTGGTAGGGCTGATCTGCGGACGCGAATCCGCCGCCGAACGCGACGTGCTGGAGAACGCGCGGCGGCGCTGGCCCGCGGTCCGGTTCGAGGTGCGCGAGGTGGCGGTGCAGGGCGACCGCGCCGTGGGCGAGGTGCTGGCCGCGCTGGAGGAGCTGGACGCCCGCCCGGAGGTCGACGTCATCATCATCGCGCGCGGCGGCGGCTCCCTGGAGGACCTGCTGCCGTTCTCCGACGAGGCCCTGGTGCGCGCGGTCGCGGCCACCCGCACGCCGGTGGTCAGCGCGATCGGCCACGAGCAGGACACCCCGCTGCTGGACCACGTGGCGGACCTGCGCGCGTCCACACCCACCGACGCGGCCAAGAAGGTCGTGCCCGACGTGGGCGAGCAGTTGCAGCTCGTCCGCCAACTGCGGGACCGGGCGCGCCGGGTCCTGCAGGGCGGAATCGCCCGCGAGGAGGCGTGGCTGGCGGCCATGCGGTCCCGCCCGGTGCTGGCCAGCCCCATGGGCGAGCTGGACCGGCAGGCCGAACAGGTGCTGGGGCTGCGCGACCGGGCCCGCCGCGCGCTGACCGCGGCCCTGGACCGGGCCGGGGACGACCTGGCGCACACCCGGGCCCGGCTGCACGCGCTGTCCCCGGCCACCACCCTGGCGCGGGGGTATGCGATCGTGCGGCGCGCCGACGGCACGGTGGTGCGGTCGGCGGCCGACGTGGCGCCGGGCGAGGAGCTGCGGTTGCGGTTCGCCGAGGACGGACTGGTCGCGATCGCCAAGGACCGAGAGGACGAGGAAGCATGACGACGGGCGAGAACACGGCGGCGGAGCCGGAGCTGAGCTACGAGGAGGCCCGCGAGGAGCTGGCGGCGGTGGTGCGCCGTCTGGAGTCGGGCGGGCTGACCCTCAAGGAGTCGCTGGCGCTGTGGGAGCGCGGCGAGGAGCTGGCGAAGACCTGCGAGGCGTGGCTGGAGGGGGCGCGCGCCAAGCTCGCCGCCGCCCTGGCCGAGGACTCCCCCGCCGAGGACGACGGCACCCCGTTCTGACGCCGCGCCGCCTCGCGGCGGGCAGGCCGGGGAGGCGGGGAGGCCGGGGCCGGTGGGGTCAGAGACTGATCCGCAGTTCCTGGGGCGTTGTCTTCCTGTGACCGCCCTTGCAGGCGGCCTCCACTCATGAGCCGCCCCGGATTGGGGCCGAGGTGAACGGTCAACCATCCCCTCTGCTTCGGCCGCGAGGCGCGGCAGCCTTGACCGCTCCTCGGGCGCGAGAGGGACTGTCGGGCGGCGGGTTCCCGGATGGCTGAGCGTCGGGCGGTAGTCATCGGGAGGAGGAGAATCGTCGGACGGCAGTCATCGGGGTGGTGGAGCACTGCGGGAAGCCGACAATCCCTCAGGTACCGGCGCGCCGGTCAAGGCTGCCGGGCCTCCCGGCCGAAGCAAACAGAAACCATCACCACGACACAGGCACCCCCACATGCGTGGGGAGCACCAGATCCGCTGCTGGTGCAGCGAGCCCCCGGCCGGACCACCCCACGTGCGTGGGGAGCACCACCACCGGAGGAACGGCTTTGCGCAGTGGATCGGACCATCCCCACGTGCGTGGGGAGCACGGTGCCGGTGCTGCCCGGACCGGCGGGCACGGTGGACCATCCCCACGTGCGTGGGGAGCACGACGCCCGGTTCACCGACGCCCGGAAACCCGTCGGACCATCCCCACGTGCGTGGGGAGCACTTGGCGCCCATGCGCCGGTGGCGGATCCTGCCCGGACCATCCCCACGTGCGTGGGGAGCACGGCGAGGAAGGCGGCCGCGGATTCCAGCCCGCCGGACCATCCCCACGTGCGTGGGGAGCACGGCGTCAGCGAGCCCGGCCCCTGGCCCCGCCGCGGACCATCCCCACGTGCGTGGGGAGCACGGGTTCCGCCGCGGCGGTGTGCTGCCCGGCTACGGACCATCCCCACGTGCGTGGGGAGCACTGCGGAACTCGGGCCTGTGGAGGATGCCGAACGGACCATCCCCACGTGCGTGGGGAGCACCACGGTGTGCCCCCACAGTGCGCTTTCCTCCCCGGACCATCCCCACGTGCGTGGGGAGCACGGAACAATACGAAGGTCGAACAAGACGAAGGTCGGACCATCCCCACGTGCGTGGGGAGCACGACGGGCGGCTTGTGCGTACCTGGCTGCCCGACGGACCATCCCCACGTGCGTGGGGAGCACTGCACTAGGTCGCCGCGGCGGCCGCTCGTGTACGGACCATCCCCACGTGCGTGGGGAGCACCACGGGTCCACACTGGCGACGGATGCGTCCAGCGGACCATCCCCACGTGCGTGGGGAGCACCACCGTGCTGGACCGGATCCGCCGCGGGGAGACGGACCATCCCCACGTGCGTGGGGAGCACACCCATTCCAGGGGCATGCCGATCTGCCGAAGCGGACCATCCCCACGTGCGTGGGGAGCACCGTGCTGGGGTTTTTCCATCCCCCGCTTGACGCGGACCATCCCCACGTGCGTGGGGAGCACGGGCACCACATGACCACCACCAGCTACGGCAGCGGACCATCCCCACGTGCGTGGGGAGCACGGCGACCTCGCCGCAGTACGCGCACGCATCCCCGGACCATCCCCACGTGCGTGGGGAGCACTGCTGGTCGTAGTCGTCGGCGGTGGGGTCGAGCGGACCATCCCCACGTGCGTGGGGAGCACCTGGTCTGGAGCTGGTCGACGTCGCGCCGCAACGGACCATCCCCACGTGCGTGGGGAGCACGAGACCATCGCCGACGCCATCAGCGGCGTCGACGGACCATCCCCACGTGCGTGGGGAGCACTTCCGCCGCGGCCTCGGCAACGTCGCCGCATTCGGACCATCCCCACGTGCGTGGGGAGCACTCCACCAGCCCCGGCTGGCGCACCCGACGCGGCGGACCATCCCCACGTGCGTGGGGAGCACCTCGCCTTGAAGCTCAGCGAGTGGCTCGACGACGGACCATCCCCACGTGCGTGGGGAGCACGAATCGATTATTCGAATCCGGCACGCAAAGCGGGGACCATCCCCACGTGCGTGGGGAGCACGCCTAGAAAAAACTGGGTTAGCGGTCTGCGGCCGGACCATCCCCACGTGCGTGGGGAGCACCTGATCACCACACCCCCCGGCCGCGCCCTCGACGGACCATCCCCACGTGCGTGGGGAGCACAGCACGTCGTGCGTGACCCAGCGGCGGAACGCCGGACCATCCCCACGTGCGTGGGGAGCACCGCTACCCGCGGTTCACCGTGCCGCTGTACGACGGACCATCCCCACGTGCGTGGGGAGCACCTGGCGTCCTCGACCCTGGGCTTGGCGCTGGGCGGACCATCCCCACGTGCGTGGGGAGCACAGCGGCCGCGGAGGACTGCCGCTGCTGGTGGGCGGACCATCCCCACGTGCGTGGGGAGCACTTCGTCAGGGCAGGTCAGCGCTGCACCACGGGCGGACCATCCCCACGTGCGTGGGGAGCACGCCGAGTTCCGCGTGGTCCGCGAATGGCTCGGCGGACCATCCCCACGTGCGTGGGGAGCACCCGCTTGGTGGCGTTGAGAGCACCGTCCCACGCGGACCATCCCCACGTGCGTGGGGAGCACGCCCGGTCCTCCCCCTCCCCCTGCCCGCTGCTCGGACCATCCCCACGTGCGTGGGGAGCACAAGGCCGGCGGTGCGTAGGTCGCCGTGTACTCCGGACCATCCCCACGTGCGTGGGGAGCACGCTCCCGTGGCCTTGACGGCCCGCTGCACGGCCGGACCATCCCCACGTGCGTGGGGAGCACTGCCGCGGCCTGCTGGATGAGCTGCCCGGCTACGGACCATCCCCACGTGCGTGGGGAGCACAGAAACTGACCTGCGATTTCTCAAGGCGTTATCTTGCCGTGATCAACCTTGCAGGCGGCCTCAGCCAATGCAGCCACCCTAGACCAACTTTCCCGGAAACGCACCGCTGCTCCAGTCTGCCGACCGAATCCCGGAAGCACCGGCCAGGCCGACCGGGGCCGGTGTGAGCGGACAACCATCCCCTCTGCTTCGGCCGGGAGGCCCGGCAGCCTTCACCGCCGCACCGGTATCTGAGGGATTGTTGGCTTCCCGCAACGCTCCACCACCCGGAAACCCGTCGCCCGACAACCCCTCCCACACCCGAGGGGTGGTCAAGGCTGCCGCGCCTCGCGGCCGAAGCAGACAGCAACCGTCGAGCCGACACGGACCCCACGCACGGGGACCACCGCGCCGTGGTCTCGGCTGTGGGGAGTCTCACCTGAGGCGGCCGGACACCGGGGCCGTCGGCCGCACCTGCCTCCGGGGCGTCGCCGGAACCCCCGGTCTTCAGGCAGTCGTGTCACTCCTGTGGAGCAGCCTGCGGCTGCAAGGCCCCGGCGAGGGTTTCCAGTTCCTCGTAGGAGGCGCCGCCGCTGACCACGAGGGTGGCGTCGTCGGCGCGCAGCACCAGGGAGCGCTCGTCCTCGGTCTCGTTGTAGCGGCGCTCCCAGACCCGGCCGTCCACCGTGGACTCGCCGTCGGGCTCGCCGTCCATGCTCACCTCGGCGACGAACGCCTCCGGGTCGGCGTTGCTGATGTGGAACGCGGCGTGCCGGTCCTCGGGGGTGGCGAACCCCACCGACCAGCGGACCGGTTCGGTCGGCTCCTCGCCGGGCAGCACTCCGCCGTCCTCCAGCCGTGAGCTGGTGGGCGTCCAGCCCTCGGGCAGCAGCTCCTGGTCGGGCGCGTACACCTGGTAGGGCGCGACCTCGCTGAGGGAGAGCACGTCGGGGGTGTAGTCGACGGTGGGGATCCGCTCCTCCCGCCGCGCGTTCACCACCACCGTCATCAGCACGACCAGCAGCACGAGCGCGCCCAGCACGATCGTGTAGCCGAGGAAAGTGTTGTCGGTCCGGCGACCACCACTGCTCATGCGGTTCTTCCCACCCCGTCACCGCGCTTCGGTCCTGTCGCCTCCCAGCTTGCCCGATGGTCGCGGGTCACTCCGCGCGGGGTGCCACCGTGCTGAGCCGCTCCACCACCGCGTCGGCGAGCCTGCGGGCCTCCTCGCGGTCCTCCCGGTTGACGACCTCGGTCGCCGCGAGCGAGATCGCGCCGGTGACGATCATGAGCAGCGCCTCGTCCACGGGCTCCTCGGCCTTGCGGAACAGGGCGGCGTTGCGGTCGGTCCACTCCCGCAACTGCCTGCGCATGAGCGCCTCGAACCCGGGCGGGCTGTCCCCGCTGTAGAAGAGCCGGGTGATCTCCCGCTCCTCGATGCACCCCTCCAGGTAGGCGCGGGCGGCGATGTTCATCAGCCTGCGGGGGTCGCTCTCCCCCCGGGCCCGCGCCTGGACGACCGCCTGGTGGGTCCGGTCCTGCTGGCGCTGCTGGAACTCCTCGTACAGCGCGAGGTAGAGGTCGGCCTTGCCGGTGAAGTGGTGGTACAGGCTCCCGACGCTGGCCCCGGCCTGGGCGACGACCTCGCTGACCCCGGCCTTGTCGAAGCCGACCGTCCGGAAGACGTGCGACGCGGCTTCCAGCAGCGCGCTGCGGGTGGCCGCTCCCCGGGCCGACACGCGCACCGGCTTTTCCACCTTCTCCACTGTCAACTCAATCGTCCCCAATCGCGTACCAAGGGCTCGCCTAGTGTTGAAGAGAGTACGCCAGCGGGTCCCGCACGACCCACTGACGAACAAGGCTGAGAAAATCGTCGAGGTCTCCGCACCTGTCGGGCGGAAGAACCCGTGTGGAAAGGGCTGCCATGACCACTGCTCCTGCTCCGTTCTCTGTCCCGCACGACGCTCCCGACCGCAACCTGGCACTGGAACTGGTACGGGTCACCGAGGCCGCGGCGCTGGCCGCCGCGCGCTGGGTGGGCCGCGGGGACAAGAACGGCGCGGACGGCGCGGCCGTCCGCGGCATGCGCCACCTGATCAGCACCGTGTCGATGAAGGGCACGGTCGTCATCGGCGAGGGCGAGAAGGACAACGCCCCCATGCTGTACAACGGCGAGCAGGTCGGCGACGGCAGCGGCGCCGAGTGCGACGTCGCCGTGGACCCGATCGACGGAACCCGGCTGACCGCGATGGGCATGCCCAACGCGATCTCGGTGATCGCGGTGAGCCCGCGCGGCTCCATGTTCGACCCCTCTGCCGTGTTCTACATGGAGAAGCTGGTCACCGGACCGGCCGCGGCCGGCGCCGTCGACATCAACGCCCCCGTCGCCGACAACATCCGCGCGGTGGCCAAGGCCAAGGGCGGCAGCCCGCAGGACGTCACGGTGGTGATCCTGGACCGGCCCCGGCACGAGCAGTTGGTGCACGAGGTGCGGCAGACGGGCGCCCGGATCAAGTTCATCTCGGACGGCGACGTCGCCGGAGCGATCATGGCGGCGCGCGCCGGAACCGGTGTCGACCTGCTGCTGGGCATCGGCGGCACCCCCGAGGGCATCATCGCCGCGTGCGCCATCAAGTGCCTGGGCGGCGTGATCCAGGGGAAGCTGTGGCCGAGCAGCGACGAGGAGCGGCGCCGGGCCGAGGCCGCGGGGCACGACCTGTCCCGGGTGCTGACCACCGACGACCTGGTCTCCTCCGACGACGTGTTCTTCGCGGCGACCGGCATCACCGGCGGGGAGCTGCTGACCGGGGTGCGCTACGCCGACGGCGGCGCCACCACCGAGTCCCTGGTCATGCGCGGACGCAGCGGCACCATCCGCCGGGTGAACAGCGAGCACCAGCTCAACAAGCTGGCCACCTACAGCGGGGTGGACTTCTCCGGCGCCCGCTGAGCCCGCCGCGGTTGACCGGACCCGGCCACTCCGGCGGGGTCCGGTTACTTTTGGGGCACGAAACGGCCTGAGGAGGAACCGGGCGTCTCCGCGGGGAGGTCGAAACGTCTGGAACCGGAAGTTCTTCCCTCGCACTCCCGGAGGTTCGATGTCCTACCCCGACCAGCCCAACCAGCCGCCCTCGTGGGGGCAGCAGCCGCCTCCCGGCCGGCCGCCCGGTCCGGGATACCAGCCGCCGGGACAGCCCCAGGGAGCTCCCCCC
>ERZ777003.5163-NODE-5163-length-10098-cov-7.867271_pt1 | contig 10098 bp, 17 predicted proteins | sample MGYA00374956_ERZ777003 | MGnify/ENA primary metagenome ERZ777003 (study PRJEB29302, sample SAMN06268252) | bioreactor metagenome | isolation source: Joint BioEnergy Institute, California, USA | place: USA:Joint BioEnergy Institute, California, USA | collected... | reverse complement strand
CCGCTGGGCGCGCTTGAGGCTGTCGCGCATGTGGGCGAGCTGCACTCGCAGGGCGTGTAGGTCCCTCACAGCCCCGCCTCCTCAGCCCGGTCTAGTGCCGCGTGGATGGCGGTGGTCCAGTCGAACTTTTTTAGGCTGCTCATCCCTCGTGCCTTTCCAGCGTCGTGGCCCAGGCCCAGGGGTCGGGGCCAAGGGTGTCGAATCTCCGTTGCCACCATTCGGAAAACGCAGTGAGATCGGCTAGGCCAGCCTCCACCGCCTCTTCCTCTGTCACGCTCTGCACCTGCCTTGCCTGGACCTCACGGGACACGACGGACAGGCGGCTGGCCCAGCGGGGCATGGTGACGGGGGAACGCCATGAATGGTCCTTGCAGCCACATCCGTCACATAGCATTGAGAATCTATACCAAGTGTTTTCGCTGACATTTGCGAACCTATGAAAATCCGGTTTCCTGCGAGCACCATCCGTTTTATACCGAATGCAATCGAATAGGTTTTCATAATCACAATAGTAGCTCCACGTCTCCCGCACCCAGCGCTCGCTGCCGGGGGGCAATGGGGCGAGTTTCATCAGGTCCGCGTTGCGATAGTCCTGCCAAAGGCCGCGTTTGCATCGAAAATGCCAGTCGTATCCCGGCGTGTTCGATGGCCCGAATTGGGTCGCCTTGCCGTGCCTTCCGATCCGGTCAATCGGCCGCCACACCGTGACGCTGCCGGTGGACAGCAACCGGTTGAGTTCGTGGGGGTGGAGGGTGATGGGTTTCATGTCTCGCCCTCCAGCGCTTTGCGTTCCGCGTCCAGGTCGCGGTTCAGGGCCAATTGCGGCGTGAACTTCTCAGGGTATCGCTGCCGCAGTTTGTCGATATTGGCCTCCATCACCTGGCCCATATCGACACCGATGGCGTTGCACACCAGGGCCACATACCACAGCACATCACCCAGTTCTTCGCGCACGTTCACAATGTCCAGGCCGCGCTGGTAGTACAGGTGCTTTTTGAGAGCGTCCAGTAGTTCGCCGGCCTCGGTAGCGATGCCGATCGCGCCGTGCTGGATGCGCCATATGGCGTCAGACACTAAGTAGGGCGGCAGGGTTGATTCGGTGCGCGCCGCCAAGATTTGATATTCCGACGGGCTCATGATTCATCCTTTCAAAACAGTTGCAGTTGCTTCATCGTCGGCACTACCTCCACCAGCCGGTACTCCGGGCAGCGGCAGTGGGCACAGATGCCGTCCGTCTCCTGGTTGCAGCGGTTGCAGAGCCGCGCGTAGTCAACCAGTTGCGGCGACTTGCACTTACATGGTGCAGGATCGTTGCAGCGGCGGCAGATGGTTAGGGTCGCGGGCATAATGATCGGCCCGCACCCAGAAACCCCACGCCGGCATACCACCAGTCCCACGAATCCAGGCGGTAGGCAGCCAAGGCGCAGAACGTGCCAGCCAGGGCACACAGCAGCAGCATGGCGTGACGCATTTAGACCTCGCGTTCCTCGGCGGGGATGTGGCGGACGATATAGCCATGCTTCCTGTACTCAGAAGCCGTATCGGCGCTGCTTGTCGAAGAATACCAAGCACCATCGGCCTTATAGATCACCCATACCTCTTCCAACGTCACCCGCTTGGGCTTGTTGCGGATAGCGGGGGGCGAATTGATCCATATACGCCCATCATCCGTGAAAGTTGCGGCTGCAAACCGACCGTCCGAATTTTCAAACACCAATAGGTTTGGACAGTTGTCACTGTTGGAGCGGTAGCGGCCAATGACCTTCCACCCATCCCAATCACCACCCGGAACCGGCTCGATATTTTCCAGATCCGACCAATCAATCTTTGGATAATCCATGCCTATCTCCATTTTCAGGTTTCAGAGTGACCCCCTCCCGCCGCAGCGAACCACGGTGAGAGGGGGCGCGAAAGGAAAGTGCCGCTAGAACGGAATCTCGTTTTCATCCACCTGAAAATCCGGCAGCTTGGGCTTCGGCGGGCCAGCAGGCTTGCCGGTCGGCTTCGTGCCGTTGGCCTTGGCATTGCCAGCAATCGCACGCAGGGCCGATCCGTAGCGGCTCTGAAGCTCCTTGGCCTTGTCGGGGGCAATCCCGCCTTGGACGCCAGGCGAAGCGTCGTAGGGGTTGATGAAGGCCACACGATAGGTGGTGTTGCCTTCATATTCCTCGGGCCTCACCACGATCTGGCAGGGCGACAGTTCGCAGGCACCGTGGGCGAAGGATTCCAGGTTGGCATCCCAGCCCAAAGCAACCAGCGCCTCCACGCTCTTATTGTTCAGGGTGCCGTCCCTCTTGATGATCCAGACCGTGCCATCGGCATCGACTTGATATGCGGTCCAGTCCACCCAGGCTTCGCCGTCCCACTGGGCTTCGATGTCGAACACCATGTACAGGCCGACGGCGCCGCTCTGGTACTCCTTGAGGGCGTACTCACGGATGCGCGCCTTGAACGTTCCGGCACGGTCGATAGGGTTGTTCAATGCCATGTGTTAGCGCTCCTTTCGCTGAAACAGTTGACGCCACAATTCGGCGTCGCCTCGGTGATAGGGAATCGGTTCGGCCAGTTCACGTGACTTGGCCCAGTGCGTGGGGTACTCGACCGGATAAATCGTTCTGGTGCCTGATCCTTGGCCTTTGCCGTCCGAATCAACGTGAACGTCGAAGCCGATGAAAAGCAGGTGGTCACACCATTCCTTGACCCGGTGCCGGATGCTGCCCTTCCCGCTGGGCGGGCTTTGCAGACGCGGCTCGTAGCGAATCCAATCTTCTCCGCTGGGGTTGGGCACGTTGGCAGTACATTCGTGGGCAATCCCGATCACGTTCCTGCCCTCCCGAACGTGCCGATCCAGTTCGGCCAGCAGGTGCAGGAACGTGTCGTAAACGTGGGTGTAGCCTTTGCCGAACCCGTACCCCTCGATGCCTCCCTTGACCTTGTGCCCCTTCTCGTGCGGCACGTTGTCAATGGTCCAGTCGATAGCCAGGCTTTCGGCCTTCGTGAAGTCATCAATCACGATGGCGTGATACTCGCCGCACAGGTCGCTCCGCAGGATGGCGAGCATGTCATCCCACGATTCCGGCAGCACACGATCCACGTCCATGAAGCCGGTGCCGTCGTCCAGGTCCAGGAACAACGGCTTGATGCCGACTTCTGGAAGCAGGCTGCACAGTTCGGACTTGCCCACGCCGCCGGGGCCGTAAATCACGATCTTGTGGGCGGTTTTGGTGCGGCCACGCTGAACCGTGAAAGTCTTAGGCGGCGCGGCAGGCTTTTGGGCCGGTGGCCGATTGCCGTTGGCTGGTGGTGCCGGGGGCGGAGGGGAAGGTGGCTTGCTCATAGCTTTCCTTTCGCATCAAAAACTAACGTGACAGTTCGGGGTGAATGTCCTCGACGATCGTGAACTGCTCAGGCAGCGAATCACCGGCGTTCCATCCGCTGGTACACAGTCCGAAGTAGGGGCAGAAGCCGCACGTATCCTTGTGGGCGGTTCGATAGAAAGCGTTGCTCCGTTGCGCCTCGCGGTACGCCTTGGCGATGTCCCATAGCTCGCGCTGGTACTCATCCATGTCCTGGTCCAGCCGGGCGATTTCGTGGCGGGCATAGTAGAACTCAGGCCGTTCTCCGATGTCCGCAGTCAGCTTCTCGCCCCATTCCTCGTGGGTCATGGGGCGGGTGAGCATGGTGTACCCGTCCTCGGCGGATGCAGTCTGCCGCCACGATCCATAGGTGCAGGGGCAGTCCTCGTACTTTTCGCCCACCACGCCAGCCCCACGGCACAAGTCGCAGCTTTTCTTCGGCTTCACAGACTTGTTGCGGACTCGATTCCCGTCGCGGTCCACCACGATCTTGAGCCCGTCGTCATCCAGAACTGGAATGGGCGTGGGCTTGATCGTTGGCTTGCGGGTGACGTTGTAAAGCACCCCTTCGACGGCATAGCCCAGGTGCCGAGCCGCGAGCATGTAGACCGTGATCTGGCTATCAATCTTCAGCCAGTCCCACAGCTTGGAATCGCTCGCCAAGTCTTCTGAAAGCAGCTTGTGCTCCATCACAAGCAGGCGGCCATCGCGGCGTACAATGCCGTCGATCTTGCCGGCCAGCATAAAGGTCTGGCTGGCCTTGCCGGTGGCCGGATTGACCAGCGGAATCTGAAAAGACTGTTCGCAGGCCACCCATTCCAGTTCGTCGTCTGCCCATCGCCAGGCATAGCCGTAGAGCAGCCGCGCGATCGTCTCGAACTCATAGGCCAGTTCTTCGGCCCGTTCATAGTCCGGGGCGAAGGCACCCAGGTTGATGTACGTCTGATACAGCTTGCTGTAGGCTGCGTCGATATGTTCGCCGTTGCCTAGCATTTCCAGGGCATCATGCCACGCCGACCCCATGCGTAGGGCCTTGGCGTCCTCGACCGGCCGCACGCCTAGCTCGTAGCTGAACCACGCGCGGCGTCGGCAGCGCTTGAATGCATCTTGCCGTGAGTGTGTGAGCAGTTGCCGATCAGTCGCCGCTGCCATCTATCACCTCCCCACGTTGAATCTGAATACTCTTGTCCGCCTCGATGCCTAGCTTCACCCGGCCACCGTCAATGGCGGTGACAACGATCTGAATAGGCCCCTTCTCTGTCTGAATAACGATGGTCTGATTAGTCTTCCGTGACAGGACCAGCATGGTTGGCTCCTAGTTGGTGGATGGGGTGGTGTAGTTGCGTTCCAGCGAGTCCTTGAGCCGATTGGATTTCTCGGCCAGCGCCTCGATAAAGTCCTCCAGGTTTTCGACGGGCATCGTGATGATGCCGCCGAGGTATACGACTTGGACGGCTAGCGGCACGCGGCCACAGTCGGCCACGCTATCAATCACTCGCAGCTCGATCTGTTCGTGATCCATGCTCATTCCCCTGTTTGATGTCCTTGGCTAATCAGTCCAGATATTCAGCTCGTCATCACCTCTGTCGAGGTCTACGCCAAAGCGGCGATAGCCCCGCTTGATCTCCGGCACCTCGTACTCCTGCTGACGTTCATCCATCCGCCGCCGTCGCCCTGTAAACTGTCCTGGCGGTGCCGATCGGACCTCCGCCAGCCGCTCCAAAAACTCGGCAGGTGTGGGGTCGCTCGTACCATCCGTGCGAGTCTCCGGGTCGTCACACATGACCGAGTAGCTTGTCAGCGGCGTGCCAGCGATTTCGCGGCAGTAGCGAACCAGGTGCTGGTAGTTCATAACCTCCACCAATCTGAAAAGTGGTCGCGCGGGTCAAAAGTACGACAGATCGGGCTCGTCATCTTCGGGCGGCTCGATCTGGTCCTCGTCACTGATCCAGCGTCGCATAGATGGTGTCTCCGTCGCTTGCCGCATCTGCTCTAAGTGCCGCCTGCGGAACTCCGCACACTTGGCCTCGATTTCCTCGGGCGTTGGCAGGTAGTTAATCGCCTTCGGTCGCCGTGGCTTGCGGCGATTAAGCGGCGGCAGGAGGCCCTCTTCACGTAGGGCGGCACGCACCATGTGGACGTACTTCTGGGATAGTTGGAGCCGCTTGGCGATTTGCTCGGCGGTCAGGCCGTCCTGGGTGAGTTTCAGCACCCGCTTGGCCGTGGTGGAATAGGGGTCTGGTAAAAGGGCCATACTGTCCCTCCTAAAAGGCCGCGACGATCGAATCGTTCGGGCTGGCGGCTCGCGGGCGTTCGAAGGGGAGTTGTCGGGCTCCATGGCTTGGCCTACTTACCCGCATTGAGCCGCCGCTGCCGGCCGAGCAGCGCCCGCGCGGCGGTTGTGTTCGATTGGAAATGCTGTGTCGTGTCGTGGCGTGTAGTGTTGTGTCGTGAAGTAACGTGTCGTGTGGTGGTGTGATGTGAAGTGTCGCGTCGTGATGGGTTATGCAGGGACCCGCTCAAGAACGCCGTCAATCACTGTGAACAACTCCCGGAACACTTCCTTGTATTCCTTGTACTTATCGCGCCAGAGCCGTAGCTGACGTAGCGCGTTCTCAATGGCCTGCTCACGCAAATCGGCATGAGCCATGATCGTGGTCGTGCCTACATAAGCGCGCTGCTTAGATTCGCCTTGGGCAATCACAATGGAGTGATAGGCCCGCGTTTCGGTGGACTCGCCGTTGCTGACTATCTCAATGCGCAGGCGAGTGATATGTACCCGCGCTTGATGGATGCGATACTTCTCTGCGGCAATGTCGTTGTCCCACTCAAACAGCTTGTGGATGGGAGACTTCTTGGGGCGGGCCGCATCCACTACAGCTTGTGGCGTTGCTGCATCACCAAGGGATTCCAGAACATTGCCGAGCTTTTCGGCCATCTCATCGTCGTACTGAGCCCCTGGCCCAGCGAAGTAGCGTTTGATTGCCATGTGATTACTTTCCTAAAAGGACCTTGCCAGAACGTGCCGTGACTTGCCCCGCAATGACTTGCCCACCCAAGCCCCACCACGACTGCCTTGCCAAGACAAGCCATGCCCAACATGGCCCTGCCGCACCCAGCCTCGCAGCGCCAAGGCAGCCACGCCTCACAGCGCCTCACCTTGCCACGCCGAGCCTGGCCTTGCCGCGCCTTGCCTGGCCTTGCCGCGCCTCGCCTGCCTTGCCACGCCTCGTCCGACCGCGCAGCGCCGCGCCTCGCCGCGCCGAGCCGAGCCGTGCAGTGCCGTGCCCTGCCGCGCCTGCCGTGCCTGCCGTGCCTGCCGTGCCTGCCGTGCCTGCCGTGCCTGCCGTGCCGTGCCTCGCCCAGCCCGACCACGCCGTGCCGGGCCGTGCCTTGCCTGCTGCGCCTCGCCTCGCCCTGCCAAACCAAGCCCGACCGCGCCTTGCCACACCTCGCCGCGCCATGCCCTGCCTGCCAGGCCTTGCCTTGACCCGCCACGCCAGGCCTTGCCTTGACCCGCCAGGCCTTGCCTTGACCCGCAAGGCCGGGCCATGACATGGCTCGCCTCGACTGCCTTGCCGTGCCGTCGCTTGCCATGACTCACCCTTCCTCGGCGTGCCATGCCTGCCGTGCCGCGACAAGCCATTCCCGGCCCTGCCGAACCTTGCCGCGCCGAGCCAAGCCGGGCCACGTCCTGCCGTGCCCCTCCAAGCCTTGACCAACCGTGCCATGCCCACCCAGGACTAACGCTTAACGGCAAACCGACCGTTCTCGCCGTCTCGCTCGGGCCGGTAGTCACCGATGCCGATGGAGAAGCCAGCGATGTTGATCAGATTCACGATCTGCTCAGGGGAAATAACGGCCGCGTTGTATTGAACGCGGAGGGTTGCGGACCAATCGAGGAACTCAGGCCGATAGCGAAGATCGAGCGTGCCGGTCCCCTTGCCCTTGCCGCCGACACGTACCGCGTCCTCGCGCATCCGAACTTCGCCGTAGTTGATGCGGACCAAGCCGGCGGCATCCGCGAGAATGAACAGGGCGCCACGAACGCGGGTCATGGGGATGCCATCAACGAAACGGCAAGCGGAGACGATGGCGTTCTTAAAGCCGGAAGCCGGGAAGCCAACGTCTGGGTGATCGCTGTCTGCAGCAGCGCCAGGCATCAGGTACATGGCCCCACGGAACTCGGCCTCGGGGTCTTTTGCCTCGCGGGCCTTAGCAGCCTTCTGCTGCTGCTTGTCCTCAATCGCCTTCTTGGCCTTCTCGCTGAACTTGTGCATCAGCAAGGGAGACAGTTCGACGACCGGAACCTCAATGGTTCGGGTTTGCAACTCGTACAGAGGAACTACCTGCCCCTCGGCTTCATTCTTAGGGGCCTTGCCGTTCTTCGAGACGCGATTGGTGGCAGTCGCCATAACAGTGACCTCCCAAAACGAAAAGACCCCGGACTGGGCTGAATCGTGTTGCGGCGATTCGGCGCCAGCCGGGGCTGGATCAAAAGTCGTAGGTGTCGTTCGCCGCAACGAGGGCGAGATTAGCAAACCGGGTTTTGGCAACCCCGGACGGTCGCTGCGGAGCGACAGAAGCCAAGAGGTGGCAAGCGATTAGGCAGAAGCGGCCAGAAGTGGCCAGAACGGAAAGGTGGCCTTAAAATCAGGTAAGGCGGCTGGCCGGTTAGCTAAGGTGAAAAAACGCCTGCAATAGCAAATCTGAAAAGATTTCGAAGAAAGTTTGCGGAGCCATCATGCACGCGGCGATACCGATTCAGGATGTCACCCAAAATGTCACCCTGCGCCACAACTCACTATGCTGCTATCACTTCCACAAATCCCGCAAAAACCGATTCGGCAAGCATCGGTAGAGCTTAGCCAAATTCGGCTTAAAACCCCCTGTAGCGGACTTCTAATCCGCAGGTCATCCGTTCGAATCGGATCAGGGGTACTTGAGACTGGGAAACGAGTTACGATCTTTGACAAGTCGGTTTTTGGCAGGGTGTGTCACCCAGTTTTGTCACCCAACTTTGGGGCAGGACTGGGCAGCGCGGAGACTGCGCGGCTGATCTCATCGAGGCCCAAGTGCTGGTAAACTCGTTTGGTCAGATTGAAGTCGGAGTGCCGAGCCAGTTCCACGATCTGGTTGAACGGCACGCCGGCCTGGGCCAGCAGGGTGATGAATGAGTGACGCAGGGAGTGGAAATCCGCGTACCATCCCTTGGAGTCTTGGTAGGCCAGGAAGTCGCTCTCCTTGCGTCTGGCACGTTCCGCCCCTTTGGCCGTGGCGATCCATGCATCGCGTGCCGCCTGCATGTCGGCCTTGAGCGCATCGCCCACGCGGCGCACGCCACCGCCAGGGTACAACATCTGGAACAGCGGGGCGGAAAGCGAAATGGTGTCCAGAGTGGCCAGGTAGTCTTTGACCTTCCCGGCTGCGAACGGGTGGAGCGGCAGGCGATCCAGCTTGCGGCGCTTGCTGCGCCGGGCCGGCACTTCGACGGTTGGCTGCTCCAGGTCTAACTGGAAGTCTCGCAACGTTAGGTGCGCTATCTCGCCTTCGCGCAGTCCGGTATAGGCTGCCAGCCAGTAGGCAGCCGCACGGGCCTTGGGTGGGATGCCGTCGATTGGCTTCCCGGCTTCCGCGGCGATGGCAAGCCGTTCGATTTCCTCCAGGGTGAAGGCCCGCCGTTCCCGCCTACGATCAACGTCCTCATTGCGTTTTCGCAGGTACGCGATCGGATGGTGAGCCAGGATTCGCTCGGCCACCAGCCAAGAGCAGAATGTCTTGGCAGAGGCGAGGTAGCTGTTAAGTGTCCGGGCCGAGCGGCCTTTTTCTCGGGCCACGCGATCCAAGTACATGGAAAGGCTGCGGCCGTTAATCGCACCAGGCGAGTCCCAGCCGCAGCCCTCGATGATGTGCTTCAAGTGCATCGAAGTCGTAGCAACATGCTTGGGGCTGTTGCCGAGCGACTTCTGATGCGACTCGAACTTGGCCACCAACTCGCTCATCACGCCTTGTTCGGCCTCGGTGAGCAGTTCGCGTTCCTTGTCGGCGGCCAGCCGTTCTGCCTTTCCACGGGCGATGCGGTAGGCCCGCTGGTTGGACTTGGGCGGAATCTCGATTTCGGTCGTAGCTTCCACCCATCGGCCATGACGGGTTTTCCACCGCAGCACAAAACACCGGCGCTTAGCTCTCGCTAGCACCTTCACCCGTGGAGTCGCCATCATCTAAGAGTCCCGCGTTGGCAGTGATGAACTCAAGCAGCCATTCAATCTTAACCAGCACCGTCCGGCCATCCCGAAAATGCTGCAACGGCCTGTTGAGCTTTTCAGTTCGGTTGCCAAGGTGCCGATAGCCCCTCAACCATCCATCGAACTTGCGCTGAACCGCCTCCTCACTCGTTGCCGAGATGTAAGCGGACTCAATGTCGCTGCGAGTTAAGATGCCAGTACGGCCGATCAACTCAACATTAATGTTCCTTGCCATTGTGTTTTTTGTGGTATTGGGGTTGCAAACCCCGCCACGGCGCGTACACTCTACGTGCCAACTGCAACGCCAATTGCAGCGGCGGGGGGCTTCAGCGGTGAGGTCGCCAAACACAGACCGTTGAAGCCTGTCAATCCTGATGCAACGGCCGGCTAGGTACGCCAATACCTAGCCGGCTTTCTTTTTGCGCGCACCTCTAGCCCATACGCCCTCCGTTAATTTGCCGATAAAATCCCGCAAGATGCTGGCGGGGAAGAAGGTA
>ERZ777003.5162-NODE-5162-length-10099-cov-4.906113_pt1 | contig 10099 bp, 6 predicted proteins | sample MGYA00374956_ERZ777003 | MGnify/ENA primary metagenome ERZ777003 (study PRJEB29302, sample SAMN06268252) | bioreactor metagenome | isolation source: Joint BioEnergy Institute, California, USA | place: USA:Joint BioEnergy Institute, California, USA | collected... | reverse complement strand
ATACCGCTTCGTGACTTGATCGAGGGTGATGGACATAGGGCGCGCACTTTAGCTGTGCGCGGGTAGCACGGTCGGTAATTCAAAGGTTATAAAACGGTTACAAGAGGTGCTTTCGCCCCGCTGGTTCGAGCGCGTTTGCATATCGTTATAGCGCCGCGTAATCGCCAGCGGCCAGCTGGCAAGTCCGCGCGCAATCGGCGAGAGTTCGCACTCGACCGGCGGTCGGGGTCCCAATCTTTTCTTATATGAGCTCCCATGCAGAACTATGAAGCTCTCGGTTCCTTCTATCTCGGCCGCCAGGTCGACCCTGCCACCGGAGCCGATCGTCCCGACCTTCTGCTCTACGACTCGCGGGATTTGACGACGCACGCCGTGTGCGTCGGCATGACCGGCAGTGGAAAAACGGGCCTCTGCATCTCGCTGCTCGAGGAAGCCGCCATCGACGGCATTCCGGGGATCGCGATCGATCCGAAAGGCGACATCGGTAATTTGCTGCTCGCTTTTCCGGAATTGCAGCCGGCGGACTTCGCGCCGTGGGTCGATCCGGGCGAAGCTGCACGCAAGAACCTGACCCCTGAAGCGTACGCAGCGGCCACGGCCGAGACGTGGCGCAAAGGATTGGCCGACTGGCAGCAAGACGGCGAGCGCGTGCGGCGCTTCAAAGAGGCCGCAGATGTTGCGATCTATACGCCGGGCAGTACCTCTGGTCGGCCGCTGTCCGTGCTGCGATCGCTGAGTGCGCCGTCGCCGGAGCTGTGCAACGACCCGGCCGCACTCGCAGAACGCGTGAGCTCCACGATCGCAAGCTTGCTCGCGCTCGTCGGCATCGACGCCGATCCGGTGCAGAGTCGCGAACACATCTTGATGTCTGCGATCGTGCAAGCGTCGTGGAGCGAAGGCCGTTCGCTCGACCTGCCCGCACTGATTCAAGGTATTCAGAAGCCGGGATTCGACAAGATCGGCGTATTCGATCTCGAGACGTTCTATCCGGCGAAGGAGCGGCTGCAGCTCGCGATGCGGCTCAACAATCTGCTCGCCTCACCCGGCTTTGCAACGTGGATGGAAGGCGAGCCGCTCGACGTGCAAAGCCTCCTTTACACACCGTCCGGTAGGCCGCGCATCACCATCGTCTCGATTGCGCATCTCAACGACGCCGAACGCATGTTCGTCGTCACGCTGCTGCTCGGCGAGGTCGTCGCGTGGATGCGCCGTCAATCGGGAACATCCAGTCTGCGGGCATTGCTCTACATGGACGAGATCTTCGGCTACTTCCCGCCGACGGCCATGCCGCCGTCGAAGCAGCCGTTGCTTACGTTGATGAAACAGGCGCGCGCCTTCGGCTTGGGCGTGGTGCTCGCGACTCAGAATCCCGTCGATCTCGATTACAAGGGCTTGTCGAACGCCGGCACGTGGTTCATCGGCCGCTTGCAAACAGAGCGCGACAAGGCGCGTCTCATCGAGGGACTCTTGAGCTCGAGCGGAGGGGCAGACAAGCAAGAGCTCGAACGACTGCTCGCCAATCTCGGGTCGCGGGTGTTCTTGATGCGCAATGTCCATGACGACGCGCCGGTGCTGTTCAGAACACGCTGGGCTCTGTCGTACTTGCGTGGACCGCTGACGCTCGCCGAGATCGCGCGGTTGCAAGCGCCTGCGGCAGCGAGCAAGCCTTTAGCGGCTCCCGCTCCGACCGAACCGAAGAAGATTGCGACCAGCACGAAGCCGGTCGTACCGGCGGGGATCGACGAGTATTACCTCGATGCACGCGCGGACGCGGAGCTAGAGCCCCACGTCCTCGGAACTCTGCGGCTGCACTTCGTCGACAAGTCCGCGAACATCGATGTCTGGCAAACCCGCACCTATTGCGTGCCTCTGGACGCAGAGGGCGAGCTTGCGCTCTCGAACGCGGAAACGCTGGATCGGAGCGTTCAAGCACTCGACAAATCGGCTCCGGAGAATGTTCGGTACGCCGAGTCCCCTGCGAGCATTTCACGCGCGCAGAGCTACGCGGCGTGGAGCAAGAGGCTTGCATCGCATGCGTACGAGCACGCGACGCTCGAAGTCTGGCGCTGCCCGCTCGTGGGAACGACGAGCGCCGTCGGAATGAGCGAGGGCGAATTTCGTGCGCAGGTCACATTGACCCTGCGCGAGAAGCGAGACGAAGCGATCGAAAGCTTGCGACGCAAGTTTGCGCCGAAGCTGACTTCGCTCGAGGACCAAGTCCGTCGCGCGCAAGAGCGGGTCGAACGCGAACGTAGCCAGCTCAAGGAACAGAAGGTGAGTACAGCACTTTCGGTCGGCACGTCGATCCTCGGTGCGTTGCTGGGGCGCAAGAAGTTGAGCGCTACGAATGTCGGACGCGTCGGCAGCGCGGCCCGCGGCGCAGGAAGGATCAATCGAGAAAGCGAGGATGTCGCGCGCGCGGAGCAGAATCTCGAAGTGCTGCTCGATCGGCAGCGCGAACTCGAAGCCGACTTCGCCGCGGAGATCGACCGACTGCGCGCGAGCTACGATCCCTCATCCGTAACGTTCGAACGCGTCGCGGTCAAACCCAAGAAGAGCGAGATCACGGTGCAGCAAGTTGCCCTTCTTTGGAAGCCTGAAGACTGAAGTAAAGGCGGTAGACTGTAGGCTGTAGTTGGGACGCGCGCATTCGCGCGTGTCTTCACTAACCTGCTTCGGAGCTCCGCCGATGATAAAGTGCTTCGAGGGTTCTTCCCTTTTTCCTCATTTCCTATCCTACTCATCCGACGCAATCGCTCTATCCTCCTGGAAAATCATCTCCACGCGGCGATTCTGTTGGCGTCCGCCCGCGCTGTCGTTGCTCGCGATCGGCGTCGTTTCGCCTTTGCCGACGGTGGTGATCTGATTCGATGCCACGCCTCGTTCGAGAAGAGCACGTTGGACCGATTCCGCGCGGTTCTCCGACAAGCGCTGATTGAATTCCGCACTGCCGACGCTGTCCGTGTGGCCTTCGATCAAGACGGTCCGGCCAGGCGCCTCTTTCAATGCGCTCGCCAACCGATCGATCGTCGGATAGGCCCCAGGTTGAAGATTGGCGCGGCCGGTTTCGAAAAGGACATCGCCCAACGTCAACACGACGCCGCGATCGGTTTTCTTCGCCTTTAGATCCGCAAGCTCCTGCTCGAGGGTTTGAGCGCGCAATGTCGCCTCGCGCGCCTCTTGAGCGCGGCGTTCCGCTTCGGCAGCGCGTGTCTGTGCCTCCCGCTCGCGAGACTGCAGCAACACGGCTTGACGCTCCGCGGTCCCCTTCTCTATTTCGTCGCGAGCATCCGCGGCCAAGATCTTCTCGTTCGCAATCTGCGCGTTCAGCGAAGCGACCGTCGACTGGAACTCGATGTCGTTCAAATCGCCGCCGCTTTCCGCAAGTCGATTGGCCTCGCCGAGCGACTTACGCGCCTCGGCGACATTGGATGCGGCAACGCCGGCGCGCGGCGATGCTTCGACCTGCGACACCAACGTGCGTGCATTTTCCAAGGACTCGATGCGATCTGGCGTCGTGCTGCAGGCGCCAAGAGCCGCCGCAAGACCGGCGCCGATCAGAATTCGGGAATATGACTTCATGACGATCTCCTGTAGCTCAAGGCGTCTGCGAACGCGCTGATTCTTGGCGAAGCGTTTCGATGCTGGCCGCCAGCTCATCCGCTGCTTTGCGCGCTTGCGCGCTTTCCGCCTTGGCAACCGCCAACTCGGCGGTCAATTGAGCCTGGATCGCCAATCGTTCTGCATCTTCGCTGTTCTTCTTGTTCAGCTCGCTTTGTGCCTGTTCGGATAATTCCCGAGCGCGCTGCAGCTCGATCGCCCCGGCTTCCGAACTGCCAACCGCTTGTTGTGATTGCTGCACGATCGACGTGCTGCGTGCGACTCTTTCCTTCGTGAGCTCGGAAACGCCGCCACAGCCGACAAGGATGCCGGTCATGCATGCGCCCGCGATAAGTAAGGACAATCTGTTCATGACCAGGCCTCCAAGTCGTAAGTCATTCGTTCGTGACGCGATGCCACGGGTGTCTGTGAGTGACAACGCCAATGAGACAGGCGTGTTCCGCGCAGGATGAGGCTGTAGGCAGGAGACTGTAGGCTGTAGGAAGAGCGACAGTGGACAGTTGATAGTCGACAGCGAGCTAAGCGTCGCGATCCGAGCGAACGCCTACCTGCTATCAACTACACATTGTCGATTCTTTCTCGGGGCGAAAATCGCGAGCGAGCACCCGCTCTCCGCTATCAACTATCAACTAGAGGCGCAGGCTGCGTCTGCGGCGCTCCTTTGTGCCACCACGCCTTCAGTCTCGTGGTGAGCGCATAGATGTAGGTGTAGAGCACCGGCACGACGAGCAACGTGAGAATCGTCGAGGTGATCACGCCGCCGATGACTGCGCGGCCCATCGGCGCCAGCATTTCGCCGCCCTGACCGACACCGAGCGCCATCGGCGTCATGCCGAAGATCATGGCGAGCGTCGTCATGAGGATGGGGCGCAACCGCACTTGCCCCGCTTCACGAATCGCCTGATGCAGCGGCTTGCCCTCGCGGATGGCTTGATTAGTGAAGTCGACGAGCAAGATCGCGTTCTTCGTCACGAGGCCCATCAGCATGATGAAGCCGATGATCGAGAAGATGTTCAACGTCGTGCCCGTGAACAGGAGGGCGAGCAGCACACCGATGAGCGACATCGGGAGCGAGACCATGATCGCGATCGGCTGCAGGAAGCTGCCGAACTGCGAAGCGAGCACGAGATAGATGAAGATGACGGCGAGCCCGAGCGATGCGCCAGCCGCCGCCATCGTTTCGTTCATGTCTTGCTGTCCGCCGCCGATGTCGATGCGATAACCCGGAGGCAGCTCCATCGCTTTCGCAATCTTCTCGGCATCGCTACCCACGTCGCCCGACGGTCTACCTTGCGCATTGCCCCAAATCGTCACGCGCCGCTGCAGATTCAGGCGACGGATCTGCTGCGCGCTGCCGGTCGGAATGAACTCCGCCACCTGCCGCAACGGTACGAGGATCGGGTTGCCGTTCTCGTCGACTCGCGTGCTGCTCACGTAGAGATCGCCTAGATCGCTCGCGAGCTCGCGCCGCTGTTTGGGCAATTGCACGATGACGTCGTAATCCTGGCCGTCGGGACCCAGCCACGTGCTGATTTGATCTCCGGCGATCAGCGGCCGCAGCGCATTGCCGATGCGCGCAGTCGTCAAGCCGAGATCACTTGCGATCTCGTTCTTGATACGCACGGCGATGGTCGGATTGGCGCCCTTTTCGCTGCTTTCCAGATCCGCGATGCCTGGAATCGTCGACAAGCGTGCCATCAGCTCTTCAGAGATTTTCGTCAGCCGCTCGGTGTCCGGGCCCAGAATCGAGATCGCGACCGGCCGATTGTTCTGATTGATCATGAGGTTGATGCCCGCCATGTTCGCGAGGCGTTCGCGAATCATCTTTTCGACCTCGCTCTGCGAGGGGCGCTCGTGGAAGCGAATATCTTTGAGTAGCACGAGGATGCGGGCGAAATTGCTGCCTTCGCTCGTGCCGACGGTCGTGACGATGGATTGGACGCCCGGAATCTTCCGTAGCTCGGCCTCCACGTCGCGCACCTTGGCGTCGGTATATTCCAAGCTCGAGCCAAGGGGCGTGTGCAAGCGCATCGAGACGACGCCCTCATCGGCGGCCGGCACGAACTCCGTACCCACGAGCGGTACGATGAGGAAGCTGCCGAAGAACACGAAGATCGCCAGCAGCACGAGGAGCGAGCGTGGACTCAAGCTCGCCCAGCGCGGCACCGGCGTTCCTGGCTCCTTTCGCGCAAGCGCGAGGCGAGCGAGTCCAGGCACCGGATAGCGCTTTTTCGCCAAAGCCCAGTTGAGCACGCGGTCGTACACGCGATGCGCGGCCTCGATGTACGACTCGATCTTGTCCATGAGACGCCCGAGCCAGGGCACATGCTTGAAACGGCCTTCTTTCGGATCGGGCCAGACGGACGAGAGCATCGGATCCAGCGTGAAGCTCACGATCAACGATACGAAGACCGCAACCGCGACCGTCAGACCGAACTGCAAGAAGAACCGTCCGATCACGCCGCTCATGAAGGCAACGGGAACGAACACCGCGAGAATCGCGAACGTCGTCGCCATGACCGCAAGGCCGATCTCGGAGGTGCCTTCGAGCGCTGCCTGCCGATGGCTCTTACCCATGCTGGCGTGCCGCACGATGTTCTCGCGCACGACGATCGCATCGTCGATCAGCAAGCCGATGCAGAGCGACAAAGCCATCAAGGTCATGAAATTGAGCGTGAAGCCGAACGCGTACAGCGCGATGAACGTGGCGATGACGGAAATCGGCAAGGTCAATCCGGTGATGATCGTCGAGCGCCACGAGTGCAGGAATAGGAAGACAATCAACACCGTGAGAATGGCACCCTCCATGATCGTCGACTTCACGCGGTCGAGCGATCCTTTGATCCAGTCCGCATTCGACCAAAGCGTCTCGATCTGAATATCGTCGGGCAGCCGCTCCTTGAGCTCGGCGATGGCTTCCTGCACACCTTCGCCGACTTCGACGATGTTCGACTGCTGGATCTTGAAGATGTCGATTTCGACCGAGCGCTTGCCGTTCACGCGCGCGATCGATTGCTCTTCCTGCTCGCCGTCGACCACATCGGCCACTTGCGACAAGTAGACCGGTGCGCCACCCTGGTTCGCAACGATGATCCGCTCGAAGCCGCGCGGATCCTTGATCCTGCCTTCGACTCGCACGAGCTGCTCGCGCGTACCGGTCGAAATGCTTCCTGCCGGCAAATCCTGATTCGCGGCTTGAATCGCTGCGATGACCTGATCGACGCCGACTCGGTAGCTTTGTAGCTGTTCCGGGCGCAGGAAGATTTGAATCTGCCGCTCGAGCCCACCGCTCACGTATACATTGCCGACGCCCGGCACGTTCTGCAGCCGCTTGACGATTTGCTGTTCGACGAGCGTCGAGACTTCGCGAAGGCTCCGTTTATCGGAGTAGACGACGAGCGCGACGACTGGACCTTGCGTCGTGTCGTTCGTCGCGCGCGACACGGTCGGATCGCGGATCTCTCGCGGGAGCGCCGAACGAATCTGCGCAATCTTGTCCCGAACCTCTTGCGCTGCAGATGCGATGTCAACGTCGAGCTGAAATTCGAGCTCCATGAGCGCGACGCCTTCGCGCGCAGTCGCGTAGATGTTCTTGATGCCGTCCACCGAGTTGACGACGTTTTCGATCGGCTTGATGACGTCGCTTTCGATCGACTCTGGCGATGCGCCCGGATAGGGCACCGTAATGAACACCTGCGGCGGGTTGATTTCCGGCATCTGCTCGACCGGCAGCAGACGGTAGGAAAACACGCCGAGCACGACGAGCGCGGCCATGACCATCGTCGCGAAAACGGGCTGATTGACACTGACGCGGGTGATCCACATAGGCCTGCAGCTCTAGGGCTGAAAGATTCTCGAAATAGTCGCTAGGTGCGGGCACTGCCCGCTACGACTCAGCCGGTGCTCGATGCGATGGACGTCGGCAACTCTTCGCCGCGCACGAATGCCGCATCGCCCGGCTTGTGATCGCCGATGTCTGCGACGATGACGCGCTCTCCGGACTTCACCCCGGAACGCACTTCCACGAACTCGCTGCCTTCGACGTGCGGGCCGAGCACGATCTCGCGTCGCTCGATCTTGCCGTCGACGAGCATATGGACGATGGGCGAACCCGCTTCGAAGCGTACGGCGGCGTACGGAATCGACAGCACGGGTTCATCGGCATCCAAGATCAGCTCGCCCTGCGCGAACATGCCGCCCTTGAGCGCAAGATCGGGGTTCGGCACGGCGACATAGATCGTGATCGCGCGCGAGCCATCGGTCGTGATCGGATTGATGCGCTGAACGTTGCCGACGAATTCTCGTTCCCCGAAGCCGCCGACCGTGAAGCGTGCGGTCTGACCGATCCTGACGGCTGGAATCTCGGTGGCCGGCACAGCCGCTTCGAGGAGCATTTCCCTCAAATCGACGATTTGCACAACCGGTGCGTCCGGCGACACCTTCTCGCCGGGTTGCACGAGCCGGCGCGCGATCGTGCCGCTGAACGGCGCGCGGATGACCGCATCGTCCAAGTTGATCTTCGCGAGCCGGGCTTGGGCCTCGGCCAGCTTCAGGTTTGCAACGCTGCCGAAGTAAGCGGTTTCGGTCTGCTCGAACGTGTTCTGAGAAATGAACTTCTGCTCGAGCAGCGCGCGGTTCTTCTCGCGATTCAGCGTCGCAAGTTCTAGATCGGCACGCGCCTTTTCCACGGCTGCAAGCTCACGATCGTATTGCGCCTGGAGATTGCGCGTATCGAGGCGCGCGATCACCTCGCCCTCGCGCACGTCCTGTCCTTCACGAACGGTGAGCTCTCGTACTTCGCCTCCTACCTTCGATTTGACTGTCGCCAGTACCACTGGGGCCAGCGAGCCTGACAAAGGCAAGCGACGGCTCAGAGCCCTTGGTTCTGCAATCGCAACGTCGACTTGCGAAAGCTCGAGAGGCGCAACGACGGCAGGTTGGGTGCTCGCCGGCGTAGCAGGCTGACGCATCAGTGCCCAAGCGAGAACCGCGCCCACGATCAGTACGAGCGCAACGATGTATCGCATTGGACCCGCAGGACGACGCTCCTCGGTAGCGGGTGTCGGTGCATGAGGCGTGGGAAACGGGCGCACGCTTGCCGAGCGTGTCCCGGGCTCATTGGTTTCCAAATCGCGGTGTAAAGTCTCGTTATTGGAATCCGCCGCGGCGGGTTGCTGCCATGCGTGAGTCGTCACTTGTTGCTCCGGTGCAGCCTCGAGGGCCGGTCCCAAAACCAATGCGAGACCGAGCGTGAGCCTCGAGTCGTTTGCGTCCTTGGACGCCGCGGGGAGGCGAAAGGTTACTCGTTCCAAACAAAAAATTTCAGGTCATTTGCCCTTAAGCGACAGCGCATTACGCCATCTTCATCGAAAATGTAGGCTAGCTGCGGTGTATACAGCGCTGTCGCGTAAACGACACGAAGAGATCTTTACCTACATCACGCACTCGGCGAGCCGCTATGCCCTCTTTCGACAGAAGATTCAGCGCCTGATCAAGGATTCGAAATTGAAGGTTCAGGCCGCGATTCAGGACAAGCACGTGCGTGTGAGCGGCAAGGGCAAGGATCAACTTCAGGAAGCGATCGCACTCGTGCGCGCGGCGAAATTCGATCTGCCGCTGCAATTCACGAACTTTCGAGATTGATGCGCGGCTACTGCCCTCGCCGGGTCTATCGCTGTCCGTAGGACTGCCACTCCTTGCCGACGATCAGGCGCGCGCCGCGTCCGAACGTCCAATACGACCACGCCCACTGGATCAGCACCGAAAGCCGATTGCGAAAGCCGCTCAACCGGTAGATGTGCACGAACAGCCAGAACCACCAGGCGATCCAGCCTTTGAGCCGCAATCGACCGAATTCCGCAATGGCGCGGCTGCGTCCGATCGTCGCCATGGAACCGAGATCCCGATAGCGGAAAGGCTCGCGCGGCTGGATGCTTCCCGCTTTCGTCTCGCGTTCGACAATCGATGCGAAATACACCCCCTGCTGCATCGCTACGAGCGCGACACCGGGCAGAGGTTTTCCATCCTCACCCTTTGCGTGAGCGAGATCGCCTGCGACGAAAACTTCCGGATGTCCCGGAATGGTGAGATCCGGACCGACGATGACGCGGCCGGCGCGATCGAGTGGCACTCCGAGCGTGCTCCCGATATCGGATGCCTTCACGCCCGCCGCCCACAACACCGTAGCCGCAGCGAGCTTTTCATCGCCGACCGTCACGCCTTCTTCCGACACTTCCGTGACCGGTGCGCCGGTCCAAACTTGAACGCCGAGCGACTCCAGGTCGCGCGCTGCTCGAGCCGCAAGGCCCGCGTCGAAGGAAGGCAGGATGCGCGGTCCCGCTTCGACGAGCACGACGCGGGTTTGTCGCGGATCGATGCTGCGAAAGTCGCGTGCAAGCGTGTAACGGCTCATCTCCCCGATCGCGCCGGCCAACTCGACGCCGGTCGGTCCGCCGCCGACGACCACAAAAGTCAACAA
>ERZ777003.5161-NODE-5161-length-10099-cov-4.974413_pt1 | contig 10099 bp, 13 predicted proteins | sample MGYA00374956_ERZ777003 | MGnify/ENA primary metagenome ERZ777003 (study PRJEB29302, sample SAMN06268252) | bioreactor metagenome | isolation source: Joint BioEnergy Institute, California, USA | place: USA:Joint BioEnergy Institute, California, USA | collected... | reverse complement strand
GGGTGCCGGATGCAAGGACGATCTGGCTGTTCCGGGAACAGCTTGTGAGGGCCGGAGCAATAGAGGCCCTGTTTGCCTGCTTCGATCGCCATCTTTCGGACGCAGGGTATCTGGCCATGGGCAGGCAGATCGTGGATGCCACGATTGTTGCTGCCCCCCGGCAACGCAACACCGATGGGGAGAAGGCTGCAATCAAGGCGGGCAGGATCCCGGATGGCTGGAAGGAAGGGCCCGCACGGCTTCGCCAGAAGGACCGTGACGCACGCTGGACCGTGAAGTTCTCAAAGGCCAGGGTTGATGACCAAGGGCCTCCAGCATAAGCGGGACATTGCCGTTCCCGTCTTTGGCTACAAGAACCACGCTTCGATTGACCGGCGGCATGGCTTCATTCGGGGGTGGACCGTCACGCTTGCTGCGGCCCATGACGGCTCGCAACCACGGGAGGTGGTGAAGCGGTCCAATATCGGGTCAACGGTTTAGGCGGACACGGCCTACCGGTCGCGCAAGAACGAGGTCTGGCTCGACCAGAATGGCTTTTTCAGCGACATCCATCACACAAAGCCCAAGGGGCGGCCGATGAGCCCGGCCACAGCCCGGGCCAATGGGCGACGCTCGAAAATCCGGTCACGCATCGAGCACGTCTTTGCCCATCAGAAGGCGAGGATGGGCCTGTTCATAAGGACGATCGGCCTTTCTAGGGCACGGTTGAAGATCGGCATGGCCAATCTCGCCTACACATGACCCGCTATGTGTGGCAGGAGAAAAGAGCGGCACGAGTGTGCCCCCTGCGCCGGGCGTCAAGCCAAAACTGCTCGTCCAGATCCAGCATCCTATCCCTCGCGATCCCGCCTTTCTCGACCGGCAGCACCCCTCAACCCACCCAAAGAGGGGTAATTAGAAGTGTCCCTTTGGGAAACAGCCATCCGGCAAGACAGGCAGGCGGGTTCAGCATACGGGGCATCGACCGTAGATCCTGCGGTTCTTCCCTGCAACCGGAAGCGGTATAGGATCAAAGGGCAGGCCGAGCTCGGCAGCCAGGTGCCGTATGTTGAGGACGTGAATAACGGGCAGGCCCTTTTGCGCCAGCCGCATCACTAGGCCGGGTGTGCCCTTCGAGCAGGCGGCTGTGCCTTGGCTAAGACCTATTGGGAATCCCTGTGCCTCACGGCAGGACCCAAGGCCTACGACTGCACCGCCCACATTCAGGACGAGAGACGCTTCCCCTTTCGGATCCGTCTTTGCCAGGAGCTGACCGACTAGCTGCGTAAGAGGTTGAACTTCTAGCATCGGAACCCCATCGCGCTCTGCCGAAGCCTTAAGCATTTCAATCGCTGCCGGATCCATATCACGCCCTACGCCTCCGTGCCCGCCGAGCACGGCAATGCTGGTGCGTGTGCGGATAATCCCTTTCTCTCGCAGGAGGCGCAGCATTTCGAGAAGGTTGAAGCTTGGATCGGTTGCACCCCATTGGGATGCGCCAAGTGAAACGACGACGACAGGTTCCAGTGCGAGAGCCTCAAGCGAGGCGATTGCGGCGATGCCGCCGCCGACAAAGGAGCCGGAGAGAACCACGATGACCTTTCCTTCCGGTGGAAGCCTCAACTCGGCGATCATCTTTACCAGCGCAGCAGCGAAATCCGGATTGGTGACCGTACGTTTGGCGGCCAGTTTGCCAAGGCTTGTGGTGATCTCCGAGAATTCCGGGCCGATCATGCCCGTGCGGTTCGGATCGACCTCCTCAGGAGGCAACAGCCCACGCTTCTCCTTCTCGCTCCATAGCGTGTGGCTTGCCTGCTCCATGGTCCGAGCAGCGGAGATCATTTGCCAGTAATGAGCGTCGACCAACCCGTGTGTCCGGTAAGCGACGGCAAGCCACAGGCCGAGGCTTAAGATCGCAGCACCTATGAGCCAGCCATGGCCGACACGAGCCGCAGTTCTTGGCGGGTGCCGGGGGGCGAACGCCATAACGCAGCCATCTACAACTTTGTGCAGGTCTCTCAGTCTAATCCGGAGGCAAACATCTGCTGGAGTGGCTCGCTCAAGCTGCGCACGTCAGACACCGTCACCAGAGGAATGCCTCTCTCCTGTGCAATGCGTGAGAAAAGCCCGTCGCCATCACTGTCCTGGCGGATGATCAGCACATCCGAGCGAGGCGCCACGAATGCGATGAGCTGGTTCGACAAGTCATCGCGGCGCTCCTCCCCTCCCATATGGAGGGTAACGATAGTCACGCCGTTCTTCTCCGCTTCGTCAAGCAGATGCCCTGCCCTACGTAGTTCATCCTGGATGCTGATACCTGCATCTCCGAAACCCTTCAGGCTTGCGCCAACGGCTAGGAACAACGATTTCTTGCCGGCAAGCTTATCGACTCCAGCCAAAGCCTCATATTCGTAATTGACCTTTGCCCTGCGGACCGCGAGCTGCACCTGAAAACCATCCAAGCTCTGCCCAAGCGACGTTACCAGAACCGGTGGACTTGCCTTTGGGAGGTCTTGTGCCACGGCTCTGTCTCCGCCTGGATCAGCGAAGCAGAAAAACGCCATTGCAGCGAACAACCAGCCAATGACCCGGAGTCTCTTCTCATCCCCTGCGTAAGCGCCCCCTTGCGCGGCCAGCTTTTTGGTAAGCCCCGACACGTGCTGCATATCAACCTCCCTGAAACTTCCTGATTGATGAATTCTCCGGCAACTCGCCCGTTGAAGCCGAGGTTCCATCCTGAACTCCGTTGACGAGCCGAATTTCACTTGTCCAAAAAAGCTATCTCCCAGTCGCACACGTTGTCAACCAACTGTTTGATATGCAGCGATCGAGATCCCGTTCCGATTGCCATTCAGGAGCGCTATCCTTGCGGTACCGCCCGCAGAAAGGGACCGAACCCTTCCTGCAGAAGCTGTTCATATTCAGGTACGTTGGAGACGATTATTTGCCGCTCCGGATTGATTTCGTTAAACCCGTTGATCAGTTCTTCAATCGTTGCGAGATGTCTAGCGGCGCGACTGATAAGGGGATGTCCCTCCTCGGTGAATGGCACGAAGAGCCTGCCCAGGCCGGCCGCACGCTCGTAATTTCTATCCCTGCCGCCCACGACAAGCTCAGAGCTGGTGCGCCCCCTAAAGCGGCCCATCGCTGCATTCGCCGTCTCTCCAAGAACAGCAAGCGCAGTAGTATGGTCGCCAACTTCTCTGTGGCTCAGGCCGCGCAGAAGTTTTGGAGACGGCTGCAGATCCATGGCTATTCCGCGCGCCTCAAGTCCCCAAGTAGCGATCGTCGCGACCTCGAAGGCATTCTCGTGAGCGACCAGCATGTTGATTACTGGATATTCGGGATAGGCCTCGTGCATGTCGAAGACCATATCCACGTTTTCTTCGCGGATCAGTTCGATGATGGCGGCATTGAGTCTATGGGTGTAGCGCCCGTTCGCATCGCCTGGGAACGCACGATTGAGATTGCGCGCCTCCCAGCCCACCATCGGCTCTCCCGTTTGTGGATGGATATAAAGGTCCGGATCGGGCCACTGGTGGACGGGATTTGTCAAACGCATCCCCACCCGGAACCAGCGCGGTCCGTGCGGCGTGTCAATGGTGAACTCATGAGGAAAGCCCTCGAGGGGCTCGGTGTATGTGAAGCCGCTGCGGTTTGACTGCGGTATGACAATCAGCCGGCCCTGCTGGACCTCCGCATTTTCCACCATCAGAACGGCAGCCATCAAACCCGCAACCTCCTGTGGGTGCACTCCACCAAGGATAAGCATCGTGGCGCCGGGCTGCTTCCCCTCCAGAATGAAGACCGGCGTGTCCGCAGGCGTCCCTGCAAGGCTGGACACGTAATGGCTCAGCATACGTTCCGTGGTCACGCCCGGCCCCGCCACAATTGGTTCAGGCTGGTGCATGCGGCGGAAGCCGACGCCGGCTGCCGTAGCAATGATGAGCCCCATGGCGAGAAGCAAACCGCCCCGCTTCCGGGGCTCCTTCAAATACTCCCAGACCATCACTTTACCCCCAATGCTCTGAGCATGAACGGGACGAACACGATCAGGGCGAAAACCTGCTCGCGCCAGTCAGTGCGGCGGACCACAGCCCAGATCATCATGCCCGCGACGATCAGAGCGAGGATTCGGTAGACGTAAAGCAGTGACAGATCGAGGATCATGCCGGTCCTCCTCAATGTTGCATTGCGGATGCGGGCCCGCTGAGAATGCCAGAAAGACTATCGGCGAAGATAAGCATCAGAATCGCCGGGACGGCGATCGCCAAGGCTGGCCAGAGCGAGGCCCTGAGCACCCGAGACAAGCTGGTATCGCCGACCACATAGGTCGACAGCGCGGCCGCGATTGCCGTTGGCGGAACGAATTCCGACAGGGCCGCGATTGCAGAAAGCGCGCTCACATTTAGGATCATATCCTGTCCTATCAGGGAAAAGGCGAAGGGTACTCCGAGGATGTTGGCCGTGCCGATGCTGGTGAGCACGCTGCCGAAAACAGGCATCGCGGCCATTCCGATAAAGCTCCACGGCTCAGGCACTGACATGACAGTGATGACCAGCCAGCCGCGAACGCCCGTGAGGGCCATGATCTGCACCAGCACGCCCACAGTTGCAAGCACGGCGGCAAGCTCGAGCGGAGTGCCCGAGAAGGTAGCGGCAAGGGCTCTGCCAACCCCTGCCCTTCCCAGGATGAACAGCGGAGGCAGAGCGCCAACAACAAGCACCAGGGGGGCTGCGGGATCCGGAACCGCCATGGGAAAGAGCCTGAGAAGGGTCCAAAACCCGAGGATGATTGCGAGGCTCAGAAAGCCTGTTACCGCCGCCCCAGGCTGGCTGGCGGCACTGGGCTCCGGGCGGACGTATCGCTTAGCTCGCATCGCAAAAAATACGAGCGTCAAAATGGCAGGCGGAAGGGACAGGAGGGTCAGCGCCAAGCTGAGGCCGGTGTAGGGCATGTTGACGCCATCGGCGATCGACATGACCGGCACGTTCACAGGAGGTGCAATCATTCCACAAGTCGAAATCGCCGCCATGAAGGCCGCTATCTCGTGCCCAGGCATGCCTAATCTGCGCAAGAGCGGCACGACAAAAGCGCCGGTGGCAAGCACAGCAACGCCAGCGATGCCCACATACATGCCTACAAGGAACAGGATCGCGCCGGCAAAAAGAAGCATAAGCCACGCGTTGTCCCGCACGCCGTCGCCCACCCGCGCAGCGACGGCGCCGGCCGCGCCCGAGGTCAACATGACATGGCCGAAAAAGGCCCCCGCGAAGAGCCCGAGCACAAGATTGATATAACCGAAACTGCCTTCAACAAGGTGACGAAAGGGAATCAAGAAACCGGCCAGGAGCCCAGCAAGGACCGAGACGGCCATTAGACCGATCGGCAGCGGCCAGCGGAACCGCCACACTACAACTATTAGCCCTGCCAGGCCGATGACGAAAATGATGCCCGAATGCAGCATTCGTTATCCCCTCTCCAAGATCGTGACACCGTCCCATTGCATCGGCAACATGATCTATCTCATTGCTTGAGCGTGATTTTCCGAGAAATAGACATCGCTTTCGCTGACGCGGTTCTTCGATTCAGGATCATGGTCCAGCTTACCTGCCGCGCGAGTCGCATAGGCCGGCGGCCGCGCTGCCATTCATCTTCTTCCGAAGCGTGGACCACTCTCGCGGACGCCTTTCAGAAAAAGGTCATAGACCCTTCAAATGTTGGCAGCGAACGGCCTAGAATGATGATGAAAATCCACAGTCCAAGCGACAGTCCGGCGGAAACCTTGGTGAAAGTGTTGGTTTCCTCGCCTACGCCGAACCCCGCCACCTTGCGATGCTCCAAGATGGTAAAGACCGCCGCGTTGAGGCCAGCAAGCAAAATCATGTACATCTTCAAGCGGAAGGCTGGGTTGGGCCAATACATGAAAGGATCGGCCGCGACAAAACCGATCCCGCTAAAAGTATTGAGCACGAAACCGAAGATAGCCCAGGGAAGGAAGGCAAGGGCATGGCGGATTGGATAATCCCGCATGATTCCCAGCAGCCTGAGATCGACGATCAACATCGACCCCATGAGCAGCGATAGGCCAATGAAGTGGACCGTTTCCAGTGATGGGAACATCCACGTGCTGTCACGGATTGCCTGCCCCAGTACCGTGTCGTACAGCCATTGCATGATGTCGTTTTCTGTCTGTGTCATTTCCGGATCCTGTTCGACCGACGCCACACGAAGCTCAGGTTATGGAAGGCGGAGGAGGCGGCCCCAGGGTGTAGCCAATGAGCCGACCGGCAACGATGGCTCCGAGCCAAAAGACAATGACAAAGGCTGCCACGATCTTTGCGCGCGAGGGCATATCGTTCTCCTGCGCCCATGCCGGGTTCTGATCGAACATGCGCGTCAGAAGCCACACGGAAACGCCGCCACAAACGATCAGCCCGATCTTTATGAGAAATGCGGGGTTCACGATGAACTGCTGTGCCTTTCCCAAGAACAGCAGCACGCCGGTTGCTGCATTCAGAGCAAAGCCCAGCCACGCCACCACCAGGAGCTTCTCGAATACGGTCGCTGGAAGGGACTTGTTGTAGCCCAACACTCGCACGCAAAACATAAGAACGACGCCCACTACAATGGCCATCCCCACGGCATGGCCATTGAGCACGATCGGATAACCCCAATCTGATTCGCTTATCCAGAGCCCGACCCTAGAGTTTTGAAGCCACTCCAGAAATCCCATTAGACTACGCCCCGCTTGTTGTTGATTTGTGCCGTGACAGAAATTCTGCCTCCCGCTCCTGACCGGCCGTCTCTTTCTTGTTGACCGTTCCCGTCGCTGGTTGCAGGAACCATGATTTTCTCGAAGGTTCCGTCGCGGTTGATTGTGATATGCTTGATAACCCCGAGGAGATGCAGGACCGTACCTGCGAAGATCAGGATCGCACCCCAGCGATGTGCAGGCCGCACCAGAGAGTAGAGTTCTGCTGGGAGCGTCGCTGGTGCGGGAATATAGAGCCCGAACACCTCAATCTCCCCGCCTACGGTCCAGACAATGAGCGGGCCAGTCAAAAGCATCAGCCCGATGGCCGCAACGATCGACAAATGCACGTATTTGCCAAGCGTGAAGGAGATCCCTCGTTGCCTCGCACGGGGGCCGGGGTGGCCACACATGAAGCGCCAAACCACGCGAACCCATAGTAGCGCATAGGCGCAGATTCCGATAGACGTATGCAGACGTATAAGCGCCGCACGCGTATCGCCTGTCGCCGACTGAATACTGCTGCCGATAAATAGCATCCCCAGGACAATTACAGCAGTAGTCCAGTGTAACAGGATCGAAATCCAGCCATAACCGTTGTCTGTATCTGATGCGCGCGCCGCCATTCTACCAAAATTTCAGGCATCGTTGGAATGATTTACACTGCAGCCGTGTGTATGAGGCTGGTTCATGAAGGAACTGGCGGGCGGCATGCACTACGATCAATACATGCCGCCTCGTGCTACTACCCCCGATATTGGGGATCCACCAGCGCCCCGAGCGAGCGATCGTCGTATGGAAGGTCTTCCAGCAGAAAGGCCCCGGGGGTCTTGTTCAATGTGAGACGGCGAGTATTCATTACCCAGGGCTCAAGAAAATACACTGGGTCCTCAACGGTCACATCGTAGAAAAGCGTATCTCCTTCGCGCCGAAATTTCTCGATCACCTTCATCTCGGTCGAGTGGATATAGCCACTCCAATGGAGCCATGTGCGATCAGTGAAGCCGACGGAAGTCACAACAAGCGTATCACCTTCCCAGCAGCCAACGGAATGCCCGTTGAAGGACTGATCAAAGGAAAGCACCGGGTCATGCTGACGGCAGTCGGTCGGAACAGCACGAAACTGGTTCCTATGCTCATACATAAGGATGATTTCGTCCTCCGTCTGGACGATTTTGTTCGGCGGCCCCATGCGGGGAACACCGCGCGGAAGATTCTGCCATTCCGGATCGGCATATTGGACGTATTCACCGCCAGCATTCGCATAATAATCGTGCAGCCGCACCTGTTCCCAATATTCCGGCTTGTATTGCGGCTTGTTCACATGTCCACGATTCCGTATGGCGCAGTCCTGTTCGAAAGTAACCCAGCGCTTGGTTCCCGTAGCGCCCCCATAGGAGGTGCGCTCATTTTCCCGGGCAAAGGCATCGATTTCCTCCTTGCCGCAGGAACTTTGCAAACTGTCGGGTGCCACGCCCGCCCCCCATATTCCCGAAAAATCCGGCCTTTCCTGCGCGAACAACTCCGCGGGAGCGACGATCACGGCCGCGGCAGCCAGCATCGTCATTTTTAAGTTCAACAGAATCTTATCCACGAGATTCCTCCCTGAATCAGGTCGTGCCTAGCGACGTGAATGCCCCGCATTACTTGCCTTCGACAAAGCCGACTTTGACATACTTCCCGTCGGGGAACGTGAAAGCGAGCGTGAAGCCGAGCGGCCTGCCTGAGCGGTCAGGATTGATCTCGACCTTATACGTATCGCCGATCTTAAAAAGTCGGCGGTCGCTCAGCCCCAACCTTCTCAGGCCATTGGGACCCACCGTTTCCGTCGACCAGATCTCTTTGCTCCCATCCTCCTTGGTCACTTCAAAATGGAACCAGGCATGCGGGTTAACCCAGTCTACCCGCTGCAGGACTCCTTCGAACGTTATGGTTTTTGAAACATCGAACTGTGCCTGTACGGCGTGATGAGCCTCTGTGGTACCTGAGCCAATCAGCAGCCCACCCGCCAGAACCACAGCAAGCAATGCAGGATTCTTCATGTACATTCCTCCTTCCATGTCGAATTCGCATCCCGATCCGAGATGATCGTTCAGACACTATTGTTCCTTTTACTGTTTTGCTTGGGTCAGCTTTTCGGGTTCCGGAAAGATGACGTACGGATTCGACCAACCTTCCTCGACGGTAATCTCCAGAACTTTGGTGCCGTCGATCTCGTGATTAATGGAGGCCGGGAAATAGGTTCCGCTGTGGAACTTATCTAGCGCTTCCCCGATTCCGTCGCCGTTGCGATAGGAGGCAAAGGTCGCTATGATCGTCTTAGTTGATCCATCTGGCATAGGCACGTCAGCCTCAATACGCTCCGGGCGGTTGTCTTCACCAAGCGTAGCCGTATAAGGAATGTCATAGATCGGCAGACTAATGAGGGTCTTGCCATTCTCCTCGCTGACCTCCACCGAGACTTGGCACTCGTTGCCATCAGGACACTTTCCAACATCGCCGAAAGCCGCGGCTCGAGCGAATGCGTGCGGCAGCAGGAATATCTGCGCACGGCGAAGGACTGCATTCGATGCGTCGGTGGGATTGACGCCCGGTGCCTCCTCATCCCAGGCGCGTTCGCCGCGTACGACCCTTACCTTCCGCGCGAGGTTGGGACCTTCGTAGTCCAACCGGCTCGCCGGAAAGTAAAATGATGCAGCATAGGTGAAACGGCTGACCTCAACGGGTTCGCCCAGAGTACCCACTTCAATATCAACCATGCGGCCGCTGCCAACGATCTCAATGAGGTTCAACTGCCCGAAAAACAGCTCGGTGCTGCGGATCATGCCCAACGCATTGCCGAGATCTTTGATTTTCGGGTGGACGTCATTGGCGGAGACCTGCGGCCCCCAATCCTGGGCGATAGCCTTCCCCATGGAAAGAGCGGCTGCCGCAGCAAGCGTCGTGGCAAACAGGGTTGTTGTCAGGCGCAATTTCATGAGTCCTCCCTTTCCTCAACGGCGGCCGATTGGCTGCTCTACGACTCTATCGCGCCAATTCTTGAAGATGTCAACCAACCATTTGATCATAAGCATGAAACTAACTATTTGATTTTTTCAAAGCGCCGCTTGGGACAACGAAAGGTGCTTGGCAGCCCGATACCACCGAGCCTACCCAGACACGTACTGAAAAGCCCTCCCGGCGCTTTCAGAGAGGTCGTCGCCAGGAAGCTAGGAGCACGATCCCCGAGGGTCGAGCCGGCAAAGCAGAGCTCGGCTTACGAGGCAGATCGCGTTTGATCTGCCTCCGGTGAATGCCTGGCATGGGGTTCAAGTTTTCCGCGCCATTTCCTGGCTGGGAGAGGAGCGGAAGCGATGAAGGCATCG
>ERZ777003.5160-NODE-5160-length-10100-cov-4.874963_pt1 | contig 10100 bp, 10 predicted proteins | sample MGYA00374956_ERZ777003 | MGnify/ENA primary metagenome ERZ777003 (study PRJEB29302, sample SAMN06268252) | bioreactor metagenome | isolation source: Joint BioEnergy Institute, California, USA | place: USA:Joint BioEnergy Institute, California, USA | collected... | reverse complement strand
CCAGGCCCGGAGGTTACCAGCACGACGCCGACCTTGCCGGTCGACCGCGCGTAGCCCTCGGCGGCATGGACCGCAGCCTGCTCGTGGCGGACCAGGATATGCCGGACGGAATTCTGCTTGAACAGGGCGTCGTAGATGGGGAGCACGGCGCCGCCGGGATAGCCGAACACGACCTCTACGCCCTGATCCACCAGCGCGCGCAGCACCATCTCGGCGCCGCTCATGGTCGTGGGCTGTCCCTCGCGGGCGGAAGTCAGGGTCTCGGTGGTCATCGTTCTGTCCCCTCGGGCCGGCCCAGGCCGGACCGATCTCAGGTGTCGGCAAGCCGTCTCCTGCGCCACCCCATGTGGCGCATGGAGCGCGGACACTAGGCGCTCAGCCGGTGGCGGTCAACACAAAATGACGAATTTTCGAAAAGATTCCTGCCTCAGCGCTTTTCGAAAGTTTCGTTTTGACCGTCTGATCGGCAATGATCTGATGACGGAACCAGGTGTACTGCCGCTTGGCATAGTTGCGGGTCGCCTGCTGCGCGGCAGCAATGGCAGCCTCCAGTGCCATCTCGCCTGCCAGCACGGCCGCGAGCTGGGCAACGCCGATCGCCTTCATCACCGGCCGGCTGCGCGGCAGGCCGCGCGCGACGAGGGTGCGAACCTCCCCCATCGCGCCCGCGGCGACCATGGCGCGGAAGCGGGCGTCGCAGGCGGCATAGAGCGCGTCGCGCGGCGGCATCAGCAGCACCGTGTGGAACCTCAGCCCGGGCGGCGGAGGCAGCGACGCCTGCTGCCATTCCGCGAGCGAGCGCCCGGTGGCATCGAGCACGGCCAGCGCCCGCGCCAGCCGCTGCCGGTCGCCCGGGCGCAGCCGCGCCGCCATCGCCGGGTCGCGCCGGGCGAGCTCCGCATGAAGCCCTTGGGGGCCCACTGTCGCCAGCCGCTCCTGCACGCGCGCCGCGATCTCCGCCGGCACCTCGGGTATCTGCGCGAGGCCCACCGTCAGCGCCGACAGGTAGAGCCCGGTACCGCCGACCAGGATCGGCAGGCGCCCTGCCCCATGCGCTTCGGCAATCGCCGCCTCGGCCATCGTACGCCAGCGGCCGGCCGAGCAGCTGTCGCAGCCGTCCAGCACGCCGTACAGGCGGTGCGGCACCCGGGCCATCTCGGCTTCCGTCGGCCGTGCGGTGAGGATCTTCAGGTCGCGATAGACCTGCATGCTGTCGGCATTGATCACCGTCCCGCCGAAGACCTCGGCCACCGCCAGCGCCAGCCCGGACTTGCCGCTGGCGGTGGGACCGGCGATCACCAGGACCGGCTTCGCCGCGCTCACCGCGTGCCAGCCCCCGGTTGCGCGGCGCTGTAGCCGCTGCTAGGGGAACGCCTGCCCCGTGGAGGATGCCGCCGGATCATGCCCGCCCCGACCCATGTGCTCAGCCTGATCGCCGCTCCGGGCTCGACCGGCGTGGACGACGATGCGATTGCCGCTGCCCGCGACGCACTGGCGACGGACCAGCCGTCCGCCTGGCTGTCGCCGCGCCGCGCCTGCGACCTGCCGCTGACCGTCTACAGCGAGGCCGCGCACCGCGAAAGCCTGGAGCGGCTTCGCGCCGCGCTCGCCCCGCGCGGGATCGACGCGAATGTCGTCGCCACGGCAAACCGGCGCAAGCGGCTGCTGGTCGCGGACATGGACTCCACCATCGTCGAGCAGGAGACGCTGGACGAGCTGGCCGACGCGGTCGGCCGCAAGGCCGAGGTGGCGGCGATCACCGAGCGCGCCATGGCAGGCGAGCTCGACTTCAGGGCGGCGCTGCGCGAGCGGATCGGGCTGATCGCCGGCGCGCCCGAAACCATCATCGACGCGGTCGCGCGCCGGATCCGCCCGGTGCAGGGCGGCGTGACGCTGGTGGCCGTGATGCGGGCCAACGGTGCCTTCACCGCCCTCGTCTCCGGCGGGTTCGCGGAGATCGTCGGCCGGACGGCCGCGCTGCTCGCCTTCGACGCCTTCCGGGCCAACCGCTTCCGCATCGAGGACGGACGCATCGTCGGCGTCGCGGAGCCGATCCTGGACCGCGATGCCAAGCTGGCGGCGCTTCGGGAGTTCGCCGCGGCGCGCAGCCTGACGCCCGAGGATGCGATCGCTGTCGGTGACGGCGCCAACGACGTACCGATGCTGCAGGCGGCCGGCCTCGGCGTCGCCTTCCGCGCCAAGCCGACCGTGCGCGACCAGGTTCCGGTGCAGGTCAGCCACGCCGACCTCACCGCCCTGCTCTACCTGCAGGGCTACAGCGATCTCGACATCGCGGGCGCCGCTGCGGCCGACGCGGATACCGCGATCACTGAACGCGGGTAAGCGGCATCACCGGCTCGAGGCAGAACTGGTTGCCGTTCTGGCGCCGCACGCAGGCCGCGCCCTGCGTCCCGTCCCAGCCGGCGCCGAAGGCCTCGTTGCCCGCGGGGTCGGTGGCCGAGACGCTGCCGCCGCCGCCGGCCCCTTCCGACAGGTAGGAGACCGCCTGGCCGCTGCTGTTTCGGACGACGACGAGCCCCGTGCCGCCCAGATCGGTGGTGTTGACCGATGCCGCCACGGATCCGCCGTGGAACACGTTGACATAGGCGTTGCCGCGGTCGGCGCCGGCCGTGACGGCCGGGGTGCCGTCGGCGAAGCCGGTGAAGAGCAGGCCTTCGCCGCTGGTGCCGATGCCGACCCCGGCGATGAGCTGATCACCCGTGAAGAAGCGGGCTCCCGCCCCCCGGCCGGGCGGCACGCCGAGTTCGGCCACCCGCTCGCCGTTCTGGTAGATCCGCGCCGTGTTGCCGTGGGTCGCCGACGCGCCGGCAAAGAAGCCGTCGGTTCCGTCGGAGCTGGCATAAACCGTGGCACTGCCCTCGATCAGGGTGAAGCCGGCGATGCGGCCGTCGTCCGAGGTGATGCTCACCAACGGCTCGTTCTGCGCATAGCCCAGGATGATGCCGTCGCCGATCTTGAGTTCGGGTTGGTCCCCGTCGCCGCGGGCAAGGGACACGACGGGCTGGCCGCCCTCGAAGATGCGGACGGTGTTGCCGCGGGCCGCCGACGAGGCCGCGAAGAAGCCGTCGGTCCCGTTGTGACTGGCATAGACGGTGACGGCACCGTCGAGCATGTGCACGCCGCCGACCCGGCCGTCATCGCTGAAGACGCTCATCCGCGGCTGGCCTTCGGCATAGCCGAGGATGATGCCGTCGCCGAGCTTGAGCTCCGGCAGGTTGTCCTCGGCCATCTCCACCGACATCAGGGGCGCGCCGTTCTCGTCCACGATCCGGAATGGCGCGGTCACGATGTTGCGCGGGCGGGCCAGCTCGTCCTCCACCCCGGTCACCCGCGTCTCGAGGGCGTCAAGGCGGGCGTAGACGTCGAGATCGACGACGTCCGCCCCCTGGGCGACCGCCGGTCCCGGCGCGGTGGCGACGCCGAGCCCGTAGCCGCCGCCCGCCGCGGCCGCCACTGTTGCTGCCATCAGGATCGATCGCGCGCCCATCATCGTCCCCTCCCTCTGCCCGACGGCCGCTCCGTGCGCGACGCTCGCGCCGGCCGCGTCCGCTGCCGATTAGCGCCGATCCTAGCAGGGTCCGCGGTCCCCGGCACCGGCTCGCGAAGGACGGAACTCAGGAACCTTCCGCCGCCAGTGCGTCGGCGCCGCCCTTCGGCCGCGACGGGCGTCCGGGTTCGATCGTGTAGTAGTCGCCCTTGTCGGCGACGAAGATGTCGCCAAGGGTGAAAAGTCCGGTCGGCTCGTCGAGCGTTCCGGCGGCGACGCTGATCCCGTGCCGCCCGTCGAGGCGCTGCCAGAACAGGCTCGAGCCGCAGGTACTGCAGAAGCCGCGGCGGGCGATGTCGGACGACCGGTACCAGCGCAGGGTCGCGTCCGACAGCAGGGTGAAACGCTCCATCGGCAGCGTGGTGTAGGCGCCGTGATGGCCGTGAAAGCGTCGGCACTGGCCACAGTGGCAGTTGACCACCGGCCGCAGGTCGCCGGTGAGGCGGTAGCGGACACCGCCGCACAGACAGCCGCCGGTGCGGCTCTCCTCGCTCATGTCTCCTCCATCATTCCGGTTGCGCACGGGCCGGTTGTGCCCATGCCCTCGACCATCCGTTCCGGCGACCGGATGCGACCCGTGCGTTCCGTCGTGCTAGACTGCCAGCTCTGGCCCGCCTCGCCGACGTGTCCGAGTCGCGCCACCGGGATCTGCAACGACGCACGCTGACATGACCATCGAATCCGAACGCCGACCGCCGGCGCAAGGCGAATTCGCGCCCGCCGCCCCCCGCGGCGCCACGCTGGCCGGCATCGCCTGGATCGCCCTCGGGGTGACCTGCTTCGCCGTCATCGACGCCATCGCCAAGCTGCTGAGCGAGAGCATGGGCCCGGTGCAGATCACCTGGGGCCGCTATGCGTTCTTCCTGCTGCCGCTGCTGCTGCTGACGCCGGTGCGGTACTGGCGCGGCGTGGTGACCGGACCGCGGCTCGGCCTCAACCTCGTCCGCGCGTCCCTGCCGCCGCTCGCCAGCGCCACGGCCGTGCTGGGGCTCGCGATCACGCCGCTCGACCTGTTCACCGCGGTGAGCTTCGCCGCCCCGCTGCTGGTGACCGCCTTCTCGGGGCCGCTCCTCGGCGAGCGCCCGGGGATCCGTCGCTGGGCCGCGGTCATCGTCGGCTTCGTCGGAATCCTGATCATCGCCCGGCCGTGGGACGCGACCTTCAGCGCCGGCGTGGCGCTGGGGCTGCTGCTCGCGACGTTCTTCGCGTTCTACCAGCTGATGACGCGCAAGCTGGCGGCGGACGGGGAGCCGCGCGCCATGCTGCTGCAGATCGCGGTGATCGGCTTCGTGCTGACCACGGTCGCGCTGCCGTTCGACTGGACGCCCATCGACCTGGAGGGCTGGGCGTGGCTGATCGCCTCCGGCCTGTTCCACGCCATGAGCCACTACGGCATCCTGCGCGCCTTCACGCTCGCCCCCGCCTCGACGCTTGCCCCGTTCATCTACGTGCAGATCGTCGGCGCGATCGCCCTCGGCTACATCCTGTTCGGGGACCTGCCGGACTGGACGACGATCGGCGGCACCGCGATCGTCATCGCGTCCGGCATCTACATCGTGAACCGGGAGCGCATCCGCGCCCGCGGCGGCTGACGCCACGGCTCAGGCCGCCGGCGCGAGCAGGCGGCTCCGGTCGTAGGTCATCGGGGTGAAGCCGGGCACGGCCTTCACCCGATCGATCCATGCCCGCACCGCCGGGAACGGCGCCAGGTCGAACCCGCCGTCAGGGGCGACGTGGGTGTAGGCGAAGAGCGCGATGTCGGCGACCGTGAACCGGTCGCCGACGAGGAAGGGATGCGCGGCGAGCCGGCCTTCCAGTACCCCCAGCGCCCGCAGGCCCGCTTGGCGCCTCGCCGGTTCGGCCTGCCGCCGGGCCTCGTCGAAGCCCGCGAGGCAGGTCCAGTAGCGCAGCGTCGCGATGTTGGGCTCGTGGTCGTACTGCTCCCAGAACATCCACTGGTGGACGCGCGTCCGTTCGAGCCGGTCGTCGGGCAGGTATTCGGTGCCCTCGGCGAAGTGGAGCAGGATCGCGTTGGATTCCGACAGCACCTCGCCGTTGCCCAGCTCGACGATGGGGATGCGGCCGGCCGGATTCAGCGCAAGGAACTCCGGCGTCCGGGTCTCGCCGCGGGTGATGTCGACGTGGACCCATTCGTATGGCTGGCCGGTGAGGTCCAGGATCAGCTGGACCTTATAGCAGTTGCCGGAAAACCGGTCGCCGTGAACACGCAGCACGCTGTCTCCCCTCCCCTCGTGCGATCAGGGCCGCCAGAACGGCTTGGCCGTCTCCTGCTCGACATCGGCCCGGGTGAGCCCCATGTCACGCAGGAGCCGGTCGTCCATCGCGCTGAGCGCCCGGCGCTGACGGTAACGTTCGGCCAGCGTCTCCACCCATTCGAGCATGCGGGTGAGCGACGGCACAAGGCCGGCGCGGGCCTTTCGCGCGCTGGCGCGACCGATTACGCTCTCATGGCATTGGCTCGACATGTCTCGGCCTCCCGGGTTTCTGGCCGCGCCCGGCGCGGCACGTGGGCTGGAAGAAAAACACACGCCTTATCAACTACTTGACGACAGCGCCGATCGCTTCCTGCAGCGCAATATCGACCCCGGCCCTTCAATTGACAAACCATGATTTCTGCGTCAGTTCATTAGTAGTGCTAATGGACACGCCCCGATGCAGCTCCCTCCCCTCGGCCCGTTGAAGGCCTTCGAGGCCGCGGCCCGCCACCTCAGCTTCACCCGCGCGGGGGAGGAGCTGAACCTGACCCAGGGTGCGGTCAGCCAGCAGATCAAGCAGCTGGAGACCCAGCTCTGCTTCCCGCTGTTCCTGCGCCAGGCGCGGCGCCTGCAGCTCACCGAGGAGGGCAGCCGGCTGGCGCATGTGGTGCGCGAAGCGCTGACGGACATCGCGAGCACCATCGACCGGCTGCGCGCCGGGCAGGACCGGGGGCCGCTGACGGTCAGCGTGCTCGCGTCCTTCGCCGCCCAGTGGCTGCTGCCGCGGCTGCCGAAGTTCCAGGCGGCCTACCCCCAGATCGACATCCGGCTGCACACCGACGACCGCCTGGCCAATCTCCGCACCGACGGAGTGGACATCGCCATCCGGCTCGGATCCGGCAACTGGCCGGGGCTGGACGTCCGCCTGCTGATGCGCGAGCGGATCTTCCCCGTCTGCAGCCCGCAGCTCATGAACAGCCCCAACGCGATCCGCACCGTCCAGGACCTGGCGACGGCGATCCTGCTGCACGACGCCGACCGGCGCTCCGACGAGACCGCCAACGGCTGGCCGTATTTCCTGAGGAAGTTCGGGGTCAAACGCGCCGATCCCACCGCAGGCCCCGGCTTCAGCCAGGCGTCGCTGATGGTGCAGGCGGCGATCCACGGCCAGGGCGTGGCGCTGGCGCGGAGCTCGCTTGCGGAGATCGAGCTGGATACGGGGCGGCTGGTCCGCCCGCTGGACATCTGGCTGGACAGCCCGTGGGCGGTCTACAGCGTTACCCTGCCGGAACGCGCGGACCAGCCGAAGATCGCAGCTTTCCGCGACTGGATCACCGCCGAGGCCCGCGCCTCGGCGGCACGCTACGGCACTCTCTAGGTGCCCTATTCGATCCGGATCGCCTCGAAGCGCAGCTCGCCGCCACGATCGAGCAGGACGAGCACCGAGCGGCGGCCGACCTCCTCGGCCTCCCGCACCCGCATCGCCACGTCGCCCGGCGAATTCACCGGCTCCTGCATCACCTCGACGATGACGTCGCCCGGCACGATGCCCTTGAGGTCCGACGGGCTGCCCGGCTCGACCATGACCACGACCACGCCTTCGGTGTCGGCGCCGAGGTTGAACTGGCTGCGGCGCTCCGGCGTGATGGTGCCGAGGGTGAGCCCCAGCTCGGCCACCACCGCCTCGTCCTGCGCCTGGTCCGGGTTGGCGTGCGGCGCCTGGGCCGTCGCCTCCTGGGTTTCGTCGAGCTCGCCGACCACCACGGTCAGCTCGACCTCCCCGCCATGGCGCCACACCACCATCGGCACCTCGGCGCCGATGGGCGTCTCCGCCACGATCCGCGGCAGGCGGCGGCTCTCCCGCACCGGCCGGCCGTTGAAGGAGAGCACAATGTCGCCGGCCTCGACCCCGGCCAGCGCAGCGGGACCGTCCGGCGTCACGCTCGCGACGAGCGCGCCGCTGGCCTCGTCCAGGTCCAGGCTCTCCGCGATCTCGGGCGTCACATGCTGGATGCGGACGCCGAGCCATCCGCGTCGGGTCTGGCCATATTCCCTGAGCTGTTCGATGACGGTGCGGGCGATCGACGAGGGAATGGCAAATCCGATGCCGACGCTGCCGCCGGTCGGCGAGATGATCGCCGTGTTCACGCCGATGACCTCGCCCGCCAGGTTGAACATCGGTCCGCCGGAGTTGCCGCGGTTGATGGCGGCGTCCGTCTGCAGATACTCGTCGTAGGGGCCGGATTCCAGGTCCCGCGCCTGCGCCGAGATGATGCCGGCGCTGACCGACCCGCCCAGGCCGAACGGGTTACCGATGGCGATGATCCAGTCGCCGACCCGGGTGGCGTCGGAATCGCCCCAGTTCGCGTAGGGCAGCGGCGTCGGCGAATCGACCTTGAGCAGGGCGAGGTCGGTCTTCTGGTCCGTGCCCAGCACCTCCGCCGGCAGGTTGGTGTCGTCATGGAGGATCACGCGGATCTCGTCCGCGCCCTCGATCACGTGCAGGTTGGTGACGACGTAGCCTTCCGGGTCAATCAGGAAGCCCGAGCCGAGCGCGGTCGCCTGCCGCGGCTGCAGGTCCGGGTTCTGCCGCTGGACGAACTCGTCGAAGAAGTCCTGGAAGGGCGACCCCTCCGGGAACTCGGGAATCGCGGGCGGCCGCCGGGTGTCGCTGCGCTGGGTGGTGGAGATGTTGACCACCACCGGCAGCAGCCGTTCGACCAGATCGGCGAAGCTGAGCGGCGCCCCGTCCGGGGCCTGGGCCTGCGCCGGCACGCCGGCGCCCACCATGACCGCGAACACGCAGAGGATGGCGGCAATGCCACCGCGACCGCCCGTAGCCCGCATTGACCTGCGTGCTTGCCACACTGACATGCCTTCACCCTTCACGTTGGCGCCCCCGGCAGGCGAAGGTCACTGTCCGGTCTGCGCGTCCTCCGCCGCACCGTCCTCGGCAGGCTGGGCGCCCTCGCCCTGCGACGCATCGCGGGCATCCTCGCCGGCGCCGTCGTCATCGCCGTTGTCCGCCGGCACAAGCGGGTTCGACGGGTCCATGCGCGGCGCGAGCTCCTCGAGAGCAGGCGGCGGCGGCAGATCCCTTTCGTCGTCGCCGCCGATGGCGTCGAAGGGCGAACGCGACAGGTCGAAATCGCTGCCCGTCAGCAGGTTGAGGAAATGGCTGTCGGCGCCCATGAACAGCGTGGTGTTCGTGCCCGACAGTGCCTGCGGATACTGCGTCAGCCGATAGTAGAAGCGGAAGAACTCCTCGTCCGCCGCATAGGCCGCCGACAGGGTGGTCAGGGCGTAGTTGTCGGCCTCGCCGCGGATGCGCTGCGCCTCGCGCTGGGCGCCCGCCACCAGTTCGGCCTGCTGCAGGTCGGCATCCGCGCGCATCTCGGTCGCCGCCTGCTCGCCCTCCGAACGGATCAGCCGGGCCTCCTGCTCGCGTTCGGTCTGCATCCGCTCCAGCACGCGCGCCGTGTTCTGCTCGGGCAGTTCGGCCCGCAGGATGCGCACGTCCACCAGGTCGATGCCGAGGCGCTCGACCTGGTCGCTCATGCCCTGCTGGATGCGGTTCATGAGCTGGCCGCGCTGCTCGGACAGCACCGTCTCCTGGCTGACTTCGGCGAGAACGCTCCGCAGCGTGCTCGAATTGGCCGCCCTCAGCCGCTCGATCACGCCGCGCTCGTCGCGGACGCGCTGGTAGAACAGCAGCGGGTCGACGATGCGGTAGATCAGGGCGGTGCTGACCTGCAGCCGCTTGGTGTCACCGAGGATCACCTCTTCGGTCGGCGGCTCGTAGGTGAGCAGCCGATCCTCGAAATACTGCACGTTCTGGATGAACGGCCATTTCGCCTGCAGGCCCGGCTCGCGGATGACGCGCAGCGGATTGCCGAACTGCAGCACCAGCGCCTGCTCGGTCTCGCGGACCACGAACAGGGTGAAGTGGGCGATGACGGCGATGACGATGAGTGCCGCGCCGAGCGCGACCAGCGGGAACCGCCGCATCAGTTGGCTCCTCCGCTGGCGTCGTTCATCGGCCGCTGCGTGCGCTGGATCGCCTCGAGCGGCAGGTAGGGCAGCACGCCCTGCGTCGCGTCACCGAGATCGATGATCACCTTGGGCAGGTTCGCGAACACGTTGGAGACCGTCTCGATGTACAGGCGTTCCGCCACGATGTCCCTCGCCCCCCGATATGCCTCGAGCACCTGCAGGAAGCGCGCAGCGTCACCGTCGGCCTGGGCGGTGACACGCTCCCAGTAGGCGCGCGCGTCCTGGGTGATGCTGTATGCTTCAGCCCGCGCCCGCGGGATGAC
>ERZ777003.5159-NODE-5159-length-10102-cov-15.956106_pt1 | contig 10102 bp, 15 predicted proteins | sample MGYA00374956_ERZ777003 | MGnify/ENA primary metagenome ERZ777003 (study PRJEB29302, sample SAMN06268252) | bioreactor metagenome | isolation source: Joint BioEnergy Institute, California, USA | place: USA:Joint BioEnergy Institute, California, USA | collected... | reverse complement strand
GCGCGGGCCGCAGGGTCCGCGCCCGCGCGTGTTTGGGGGGTAGGTTGGGCCGGCGAGTGCGGCGTGCCGGAGGTTGACCGGTTCCGGAAACCCCTTCCCTTAGACGATAACGTCATGTATCATTGGTTGTGTCAGGGAAGGGCGACCCCCGAAGGAGAAACATGAACACCATCGGCCTCAACGGCGTAAACATCCCCCGCATCGACTGGGTGGGAATCCCGGGAACCCCCACCACGGACCTGGAGGGTCACTACCTCGGCATGGTGGCCTTCCAGCTGGTGCAGGTCGAGCCCGGCCGCTACCGCCTCCGCACCTTCCTCCCCCGGCTCAAGACCAAGGCGTTCGAGTGGACGGAGAGCTTCCACGCAACCGAGAAGGCCGCCAAGAACCGGGCGGACGAGATCGCCTACCTCGTATGGCGGCCCATCGTCGCGGAGATTGCCGGAAACCCCATCATGGACGTCTTCGAGCATGTGACGCGTTTGGAGTTCCCCAGCGGGTGCTGCGACACCTGCGCCTCCAGCCCGGCGGGGAACCTGGAGCGGTGGGAGCACCGGCGCCGGACCATGCACATGGTCCGGCGGAAGCGCCAGGACGACAACGGGCTCACCTGGATCATCCGGGATGAGAACGGCAAGCTGTACACCCGTGACGGCTGGGTGGAGGGACCCCAGCCCGAGGGGTCGATCGTCCACCCCAAGAACGACCGGTTCCGGTGGACCTTCTCGGACGCCCTGGAGGCGGTACGGGGCATGGCCTGCAAGCTCTGACAGGCCACCAACAGCCAGGCGCGGGCCGCACGGCCCGCGCCTTCGCATGTCCGGGCCAAGGCGTGCCGGCCGGGCGGCTTCGCCAACATGCTTTCCATATGCGCTAACCGGAGGTACCATAAGTTGTATCCCGTCGAGCGAACGGAGCCAACATGCCCATCTACCTGCCTGCACCGGAGCACCGGCCGTCCGGCCCTGACGGGCAGGGCTGGAACCGCCTGACCGTCGCCGCCCCCGCACCGCAGGCGCAGTGCGCGCTGCACCCGCGCACATACGCCGCACTCGTGGAGTCGCAGGACACCCGCCGCGCACGCTGGGGAGGGTTTGGCCCATGCACCCGGGGCGGCGACTGCGACGGCTGCCCGATCATGAAGGCCGCTCCCCGTAGGCTCACCGCCTTCACTCCGGACGTGCTCGTCCGCATCCTCCCTCGGGAGGGCGGTGACGAGCTCCACGTGATGAATCGCCCCGAGGAAGGGTGGGACTCCCTCTCATTCCCTTGGACGTGGGTTCAGATCGCCCGGTTGAAGGGGTGGCGCGTCGGCCGCCACCACCGGGACGAGCACGGGGAGGGGTTCTGGCTCCACGCGCTACGTCAGCGGAACGGCCTGTACGGAGACGTCTGAAGGGGGAGGCATGACTGAAACACCTTCCGTCCGCCCCGGCCAGATATGGGAGGACATGGATTCGCGGTCCCGGGGCCGCACCGTCCACGTGGAGCGCGTAGACGACGCGTACGCATACGTGACGGACAGTAACGGCCGCAGAACCCGCATCAAGATCAGCCGGATGCGTCCCGCGTCCAACGGATACCGGCTGATCCAACCGTAAAGGTGGAGGTGCCCGCGTGACCGCGGTCGTTTTGCGTGGGGATGCCCGCGCTCTCCCGCTCCCCGACGAGTCCGTGGACCTCATCGTCACCAGCCCGCCGTACTGGGGCCTGCGCGACTACCGCGACGGCGAGGCCTCGCTCGTCGGCCAGATCGGCCACGAGCCCACTCCGCAGGCGTACATCGCCGCGCTGCTGGAGTGCACCGCCGAATGGGCCCGCGTCCTCAAGCCCACCGGATCGCTGTTCGTCGTGCTCGGCGACAAGTACGCCAACCGCACCCGCGGCGCCTGGCGCGGCTCATCCGACGGCTACACCTGGCGCGCCGACTCGCCGCGGTACATCCGCCCCCAGGACCTCCCGGAGAAAAGCCTGATCGGCCTGCCGTGGCGGTACGCGATCGGCTGCATCGACCAGCTCGGCCTCATCCTCCGCGCCGAGATCGTCTGGTCGAAGCCGTCGCCCATGCCCGAGAGCGTGACCGACCGGGCCCGGCGCTCGCACGAGCAGGTGTTCCACTTCACCCGCCAGCAGCGCTACTACTCCAGCACCGACGCGATCCGCGAGCCGCACCGAGCGCCGCGGCGGAAGGCCGGCGCGACCGCGTTCGGTGCCCGTGACGCCAACCTCGTGCGCACGGGGACCGGTGCCTACGTCGGCCCGAACCCGCTCGGCGTGATCCCCGGATCGGTGTGGGAGATCGCCACCCAGCCGCTTCGGGGCCCGTCGCACATCGCGGCCGACCATGACGCGGCGTTCCCGCCCGCTCTCGTACGGCGGATCGTGCTCGGCTGGTCCCCGGTGGACGGCGTCGTGCTCGACCCGTTCGGCGGCACCGGCACCACGGCCCTGGTGGCGTCCGTGCTGGGCCGCTACGGGATCACGGTGGACCGGTCGGCGGACTACTGCCGGATCGCCCAGTGGCGGGTGGCGGACCCGCGGGAGCGCGCTCGCGCGCTCGGCGTGGACCCGCCCCCGCCTACGCCCGCAGGCCAGGGCTCGCTGTTCGACGACGTGGAGGTGTCCGCGTGACCCGCCGCCCTGCTGGCGTCGAGTGGGACGACGACGTGCTCGCCACCGCCGCCCTCATCAGGCACTTCTCCGCGCTCGGGCTCGTGCACGACGGAATCCTGATGGAGACCGCCCGAACCGAGCGGGAGCAGTTCCGGCTGTCCGCCTGCCACGTCGTCACCAGCTTCGCCGTCGTCTATCTGCTGCGGGCTCTCCGCGAGAACGCGCCGGAGGCCGCCGACGAGGTCGCGCGAGGACTCTGGACGTACCTCTCGGGAGGTGAGGTCGCGGAGTGGCTGCACGAGTGGGCCCGCCGCGAGGGGGTCGACGTGGACCGCATCCCCGAGGCGGTGAAGGAGGCACTCGACGACATCCGGGGCCGTAGTCAGAACCGCCCCGGTAACCAACGACGGCTCGTAGAGCGAACGAGCAAGGAGGAAGAACGTGACGCTGATCGAATGGACCGGGGTCACCTGGAACGCGGCGGCCGGGTGCGACAAGGTGAGCCCCGGCTGTGACGGCTGCTACGCCGCCCGCACCGCTCATGTCCGGGCGGGCAACCCCAGCCTGAAAGGCGCATACGCGGGCGTCACCGAGCGCACCGAGGGCGGGGTCGATTGGACCGGCCTCGTCCGGCCGCTCCCCGAGCGGCTGCACCTGCCGCTCGGGTGGCGGAAGCCGCGACTGATCTTCGTGAACTCGATGGCGGACACCTTCCATCGGGGTCTGCCGGACGAGTTCGTGGCGGAGATCTTCGCTGTCATGGCGGCAACGCCCCGGCACACCTACCAGGTCCTCACCAAGAGGCACGCCCGTATGCGGGCGCTGCTCTCGTCCGCCCGGTTCGTCGACATGGTCCGCGCCAAGCTCGACGAGGTCGCCCCGGGCGCCCGCCTGGAATGGCCGCTCCCCAACGTCTGGGCGGGGGTGAGCGTTGAGGACCAGAAGCGGGCGGACATCCGCATCCCCGCGCTGCTGGAGACCCCGGCCGCGGTGCGGTTCCTGTCCTGTGAGCCGCTGCTCGGCCCGGTGGACCTGAGCCTGGCCATGTGCCCGGGCGTGGACGAGTACGGCCACGGCCTCACCGCCCGCCAGGTCCGCTGGGGCTGCTGCCCCAAAGCCATCGCCAAGATCGACTGGGTGATTGTGGGGGGCGAGTCCGGGCCGAACGCCCGGCCGATGCACCCCGACTGGGCCCGCACCATCCGGGACCAGTGCACTACGGCCGGGGTGGCGTTCTTCTTCAAGCAGTGGGGGGAGTGGGCGCCCGACTCCGACCTCGCCGGCATCAGGATCGACCCGGAGGATTCGGGCCGCGTCCGGTGGGTGGACATGAACGGCAACACCCACGACGGTGTCGCCACCGCGGAACGCTGCGCGGACTGGGCGCAGATGTACCGCGTCGGCAAGAAGACCGCGGGCAGGCTGCTGGACGGCCAGATCTGGGGCCAGTACCCGCGGGACGTGACCACGCTGGTGGCATGAGCGAACTCATGATCAGGGCGACTCGGTACGGGGTCGCCGCGGTACCCGACACGGATGACCGATACCCGCTGGTCGCCGTCGCCGTCGAGCGGCGCGGCGGCGACCGGTGGGCGGCATCTACGAGCCGCACCGGCGGATGCTCGACGACCTGCTCACCTGACGCTGAAACCGCAGCCCAGGACAGGTGGGCCGTACGTCCACTACGCTGCCTCCGGGGTGCCGCCCAAGGGGGGCGCGGGCAGATGCGCGATGAGGCGCAGCGGCTCGGTGGTGCTCAATCCGCCCGAACGCGGGCTGCACCCCAGTCCAGCACGTGGCCAGCGAGCCCCGTACTTGCATAGCCATCGCACAGACAAGGCCCCGGAACCTTCGGCGGTTCCGGGGCCTTGCCTGTTTGCGGCCGCGCTGTCGCGTCAGGCCCCAGCCGGGATTCGGAGGATGGAGCTGACCGCCTCGACGAGGCTGGCCTCCTCCGCCGACCACCGCTGGGTGGTCTCCCGGATCAGCCGGAGCATGGCCGCCGGGTGCTCGGCGGACTGCGTCCGGCCGAACGTAACCACGCTCCGCAACAGCGGGATCTGGTCGTAGGCGCCGACCTCCCGGGCCGCGCGGTCGAGCGCCAGCGCGGCGTGGATCTCGCTCGTGTTCGGCGGGTGCGGCCTGCCGTCCCGCCAGCGGCTTCTCTCGATCTGGTCGACAAGGTCGGCCACCTGGTGCAGCCACGTGGTGAGGCGGGCGCGGTGGCTGACCGCCCGCAGCACGATCCGGCAGGCGAGCAGCGGTACCCCGACATGGAAAGCGACGAGCGCCTTACCCTCATCGCCCTCCTTGACCTCCAGGGGGCCTACCTCCCTGCCGAGCACGACGTTCCCGTAGGCGATGGCGCGGCGGGCCGCCGCCTCGTCGGCGGGCTCCCGGTACGGGTACCCGCCGTACGTGGTCGTGATGGCGTGGGCGACCAAAGCCCACCCGTGGACGGTGGTGTGGTACCGGCCGAGCTTGTACGGCTGGCACCAGGGCGGGACGTCAGCTTTGCCGGCGGCAGCGTCCCAGCGGTCCGGCTCGCCGAGGACGGCGCTGATCAGCTCAGTCACGTTCATGTCGTCTCCCTACGCTTTAAGCAGCTTGCTCAGGGTGGTCGGGGAAAGGCCGAGCGCCGCGGCGGCGGAGGAGACGTTCCCATCGTGGGCGTCCACGACAGCCTGCGAGCCGAGCGCACGGTAGTGCCGGATCTCGGCGAGGGTGGCGGTTCGGAGGAATTCGGAGAGCGCCGCACAGTCGTGAACAAGCCGCGCCCCGTCCTCCGCAGTGAGGTCCCAGGGGCGGCCGCCCGGGCGGATCGCCTTGGCGAGCTCGTGGCAGGCGACAGCGGCGGCGATCAGCGGGGGCGGGTCATCGCATACGGCTCCGGGGCTGTCGTATGCGGCGTGGATCGCGTAGAGGCGGTCGACTTCGACCCACACCGTGCTGTAGTGGACAGAGCCGTGCTGTCTGATCTTGGCGACCCATCGGCCGCCCGGTGTGAGCCACAGGCTTTCGCCGGTCTCATCCTCAATGACGCGGGTGGCGTCGGACGGGTCGAACCACCAGGCGTCCCTCCAGGTCCAGTCGTCCGGAGTCCTGGTAGCGATGCCGAAGTGGTAGTCGATATCCCAGGTCTCGTACCTCCCGGTGACGACCACGTAGCTGTCGTCACGAGGGCGGGCGGTTGGGTCACCGGTTTCGTCTGGGATACGGAAGTCTTCCTCGGCGGCGAGGGCCTTGAGGGCTTCCTCGTCGGCCTCGCCCGAGTCGTCGGCGCCCACGTAGTCGTGGGCGTCCTCCTTGAGGATGCCGATGAGGTGTTTGGGCTGGTGTTGGGTCCAGGCGGCGACCTCCCAGCCGTCGCTTGTGAGGATTATGCCGCTGTTGTCTTTGTGTCCGCGATGGTCCAGCAGATCGCAGATTAGCTCTGGGGTGATGTTCAGCATCAGCGCCTCCTTGATCGGCCCCGTCCGATGACAGGGGGGATCGGTTTTTGGGGGTACCCCCACACCACTATTATGGGGGTACCCCCAAAAGATCGCAAGCGGTTACGGCGAACGCCTGGGAAGGCGGGACGCTAACCCCCGGCCCGCGGCACGCTGGACACCCAATGACCAGCAACGTGCCCGCCACCCGCCGTACCGGCGGCCGGAAGACAAAACTCACCCCGGAGACCCAGGAGCGCATCATCGCCGCCGTGCGCGCCGGGGCCACGATGGAAGCCGCCGCCGGGGCCGCCGGGATCGGCGAATCCACCCTCTACCGCTGGCTCCAGGAGGCCGCCCAGCCCGGCGCCCCCCGCTGGAAGCGAGAGTTTCGGGAGGCTCTTCAGCGTGCGCGCGATGAGCTGGAGGTGCGGCTGGTCGCCGGCAGCGTGCTGAAGGCGGCGCTCGGGGGCTACGTGGTGAAGCGGGTGACGCGCGTGCGGCCGGATGGCACGCAGGAGACCGAGGAGCAGTTCGCCCCGGCGGATGGCCGGGTGGGGCTTGAGGTGTTGGCGCGGCGGTTCCGTGACCGGGGGTGGGGGCGGACCCCGGTGGAGGTGTCGGGCCCGGATGGCGGGCCGGTGCAGGTGGCGTATACGGCGACGATCAGGGAGCTGGCGCAGCGTCTGGAGGCGCGGCTGGGGGAGGACGTGGTTGATGGGGAGGTGGTGGAGGGGTGACGCGGGGGAGGTCTCTCTTTCGTTAGGCGCTAGAGAGACGTAGCATAGGTTGTGTAACCGGGGTTGAGCGAACCCCGTAGGAGGCAAAGGAGGAACCGATGGCCCGCCTCAACATGATCATCGAGCACGGTGAGATCCGGGACGGGTACCGGGAGCCCAAGCAGAAGGCGGGGGCGGCGTGACCCGGCGGGCAGGCGTCATCGCGCGGGTCCGCGCCATCGCGGAGGACCCGCGCGCCCCCCAGGGCGAGCGTGAAGCCGCGCGGGCGCTCCTCGCGCGGCTCCTCGCGCGTGAACAGCACACCCCGGGCACGGCCGCCTACTGGCGGGAGTTCCGCCGGTGGGTGGGCGACAAGTATGAGCAGACGCGGGACATCCCGCTCACGGAGGTCGCCAAGCTCATCCGCAGGGAGATCGCCTTCGCCCGGAAGATGGGCCGCAAGCCGGCCAAGCCGGGCGACATCAAGGTGCCGGAGCCGATCGGGGACGCACCCCCGAGCATCCGGTTCAGCGTCCGCACCCGGAAGTTCTCCGGGGGCGCGGCGATCGACGTGATCGTCGGCGGCATCCCCGAGGACTGGGGGTGGACGGTGGAGGACGACGGCTGGGGCAGCCAGAGGCAGGTGCCGTCACCCGCGCTGAAGGAGCTCGCCGCGGAGCTGCGGCGGGTCGTCAACGCCTACAACTATGACGGGTCGGACCCCACCGTGGACCTCTACTACAAGCGGTTCTACGGGAGCGTGTCCACGGAGGAAGGCACGTATCTGGCCTGACCCCTGGCAATCACCTAAAAGAGGTGTATCATTGGTTGTGTCGGGAGAGCGACCCGACAACCCCGACGAGGAGACACCATGAACGTTCTAGCCGAACGGCTGGCCTTCTACTTCGAGCGCCGCGGCGCCGACGTGACCCTGATTCAGGGGCGGTCGCCCGCGCTCCATGCCGTCGTCCCCGGTGACGGGGAGACGGACCGGCTCCAGGTCCTGATCAACTTCACGCCGGAGGGGCGTGTCCGCCGCACCGGCGGCGCGATCGCCGCCAGCGCGGTCGCGAACGCCCCGCGGAACCCGGAGATCTGCGCCGCCGGCAGCATCGTCGCCCTGAAGCCGCGCACCCTCCGTGAACTGATGCGGGCCGTCGGCCCGCACCTCCCGTACGAGGAGGTGTGGCACCCGGTGATCGGTAAGCCCGACGGCCGGTGGACCGTCTACCAGGTCCCGGCCCTCGTCGGCGCGCAGGCCCGCGCCGACGAGGGCTTCGCGGAGCATAACGCGGTCACCGGGTGGGTTTACACGCCCGGCATCGGCTGGTGGCAGTTCCTCTGACCCAGTCCCACGGCCCCGGGCGTGTATGCCCGGGGCCGCACACGAAAGGAGCCGAACCCCCTATCCGGGAGAGAGGAGAACACATGGCTGACATCTTCCAGAGCGCCCACGACATCGACGACAGCAGCCTCGTCATCCAGCAGACGAGCGGTGATCTCCACGTGGACCTGAGCGAGTTCTTCGGCCCGGGCCCGAAGCGGGTCACCGTCAACGGGGTCCGCTACGAGCAGCGGGACGGCAAGCGGGTCAAAGCGGACGGCTGATGCGCCGCGACGGACGTGAAGGGCGCCCCGTGTGGGCGCAGCGTGAAACCCGGCGGCCGCCGGTCGGCATGTTCGCCGGCTGGTGCGCTGCCGCTCGTGGAGATGGACGGGAAGAGGGTGAAGCCGTGAGACTTGCCGCGCTGGCCCGCCGGGCACTTCTCCGCCGCGCCTACACCAAGGTGCGGCGCGGCCGGGGCGCCATCTGGAACCGCGTGCGGAGGCGGCCGACCGAGCGTGAGCTGCAACCGCAGACCGCGAGCACCTTCGTGCACCTGAAATGCGGGGGCATCAACCCCAAGGGCGCAGACAAATGCCGCAGGTGCGGAGACACCGTGTGGGGCATACGCCGTTAGGTTGCGGGGCGGGGGCGGCACGGTCATGCTAAACACCTGACCCCCTCGCCCCGTCTTCGAGGAGTGTCCCGTGAGACCGGACCTCGTCTTGAGACCTGGTCAGTACCGTGTGGCCGTCGTCGTGGACCCGGACTACCACATCCGGGTCTTCGCCCCTGAGGGGGTGACGGCCGAGGACGTCCTCGACGAGCTGTACGGCGTGATCGACTACTACGAGCGGCTCGTCGGGGATATCCGGAGGCGCCGGGCGCGTTCGGCGCCGCCGCCTCACCCCAATCCTCCTTGGGACCCGGCCAATCCGCCGCCGGAGGACGAGCGGATGGAGCTTCTGCGGGCGAAGATGGCGGCGGATGCGTTGCGGCGCCGCACTCTCACCGTCACACGCTCGAAGCGGCGGCGGACCGGCTGAGCCGGGAGAAGGCGACGTTGCTGCCGTCGCCGCTCTACAGTGAGGTCGTCAGTCAAGGAACGCCCCTTACCGGAAACGGCCCCGCGCCAGTCGGCTGCGGGGCTGTTTTCGTGCACGCGACGCTAACCCCCCTCGTGCAGCATCCTGCCTGGGTATGCAGACGATCCAGGCCCGCTGGTATCACGAGGGCCGGATCTCGCCGATCCGGGTCATCGTGGTCCACAGCGCGGAAACCGCGGAACGCAGTGACGTCGCGGAGGCTGTTGCCCGGTACTTCGCCACCACCTCGGTGAAGGCGTCCGCGCACGTGTGCGTGGACAACGACAGCGCGGTTCGGTGCGTCGCCGACTCCGACACCGCGTGGGGCGCGCCCGGCGCCAACGCGGACGGGTTGCAGATCGAGCTCGCCGGCACCGCCGCGCAGACGCGGGAGCAGTGGCTCGACACCTACTCGCGGGCCGTGCTGGCGCGCGCCGCGGAGGTGGTGGCCGACTGGTGCCGCCGCTACCAGATCCCGGCGCGCAAGCTCACCCGTGCCGAGCTGAAGGCCGGGCACAAGGGGATCACCTCGCACGCCGATGTGTCCGCCGTGTACAAGCTGTCGGACCACACCGACCCCGGTGAGGGCTTCCCGTGGGACGTGTTCATCGGCATGGTGACGGCGCGTCTCGGCGTGGAGGCGCCGCCCGCGGACGCCCCGATGAAGGCGCCGCCGTGGCCTGGCCGGCTGATCCGGCTGACCCGGCCGTACATGGCCGGTACCGACGTGCAGATGTGGCAGCGGCGGATGCGTGCCCGCGGCTGGAGCCTGGTCGTGGACGGCATCTACGGGCCGCGGTCGACCGAGGTGTGCCGCCTGTTCCAGCGGGAGAAGGGGCTGCTCGTCGACGGGATCGTGGGCCCGGAGACGTGGCGGGCGGCGTGGGAGGCGCCGATCACATGACGGCTGGGACGAAAAAACGGCGGCGG
>ERZ777003.5158-NODE-5158-length-10104-cov-4.866753_pt1 | contig 10104 bp, 3 predicted proteins | sample MGYA00374956_ERZ777003 | MGnify/ENA primary metagenome ERZ777003 (study PRJEB29302, sample SAMN06268252) | bioreactor metagenome | isolation source: Joint BioEnergy Institute, California, USA | place: USA:Joint BioEnergy Institute, California, USA | collected... | reverse complement strand
CCCCCGCCGTAATCCACCACGCTGCCGCGGAAGGAGAAGGCGGGCAGGCCGGCCTTGTACATGTTGCTGCAGTCGCCGCAGCCGCGGCCGATCTCGATGATCGGGGGGAACCCGTACAGGACGTGGCCCGCCGCCGCGATCATCCGGGCTCCAGGGTTGTTCAGGCGGTCGAAGCCGGGAATCGGATCGGTCTCCCAATCGCGGCCGTACACCTCGTCGACGCGGAAGCTGTAGGAGCACCGCTCCTTGTAGTAGTGGGGAGGGAATCCGCGGGTACGGAGCACTTCGCAAGATTCCTCGGCGATCTTCATGATCCGTTGATGCAGCTCACGCATTTGCGCCCAGTTGGCGGCCCGGATGTCCATCAGGATGGCAGCCTCCGATGCCGGCCGGTTGCGAATCGCGGACGCCTCGATCTGGGCCATGTTCACGTACCACTCTGCCTCCTCTCCCGTCCGGTCGCCGCAGCGCAGACAGTCTGAGCGAGGGTCCGTGAGCTCGGCGCGGATCCGGCTGATGGCGAGCGCCATGACATCGACGGCGTGCGGCCGCCAGCGCCGGTCCGCACCGGGCTGGTCCGGGATCGTCCGCTCGAAGGGGGTGAAGAACCGGAGCGTGGCCAGAGTGATGATCGGCTGGCTTCCCGTCGTGGCGCCTTCGCCCGCGCCGCCGTGGAGCTGGACGACCACGTCGCCCTTGCGCCAATCCAGATTGTGGGGATAGTTGCCTCGCGCGAAGTTCTCCGCGCCGACCGAACCGGACTCCTCACCGGAGAACGTGACGAACCAGACGTCGCCGCGCGTTTGGAGATTCGCCGCGTTCATGGCCCGCAGGATCGTGAAGAGCTGGACCACGCCCACGATGTCGTCGCCCGCCGCGGGGCAGTAGACACGCCCGTCCCGAACGAAGGCCTCGACGGGCTGGTCCTTCGGCCAGAGCGCCACGTTGTCGTGATGCGCCGTGATGACGACCTTCGGACCGCCTCCCGTCCCCGGCCGAACGGCGACGACGTTCCTGTCGCGGTCGATGTAGACGTGCTCCAGGCCGTAGATCCGGAACATCTTGTAGATGTGGTTGGCGCGGTACGTCTCATCGCGGGAAGGGCCGTAGGCGTTGCAGACACCGATCCAGTCCTGCAGGACATTCGTCGGGTCGGCTTGTTCACCCTCGATGAAGCGGAGGGCCGCCGAAAGCTCGGGGCTGGCCATGTGACGCCGTACGACCTCGATCTCGCGCTTGACGTCCACGACGGTCTGGGCGTGCAGGCCGGCGGAAGAAGCGAGACCGGTGATTGCGAGTGCGAGGGCGAGGGCGAGGCTCGAGACGAGCCCCCTCATGCGGGCCTGCGCCGTCCGCGCGGGTCCTTCGTTCATTGTTCGTCTCCTTTCGTGGTGCGCTGCGCCGGCGGACCGGGAGGTTGCCGGTCTGATCGACCGAGCCACCGCGTGTCCGCTGGCGTGCCAAGCGGTTTTCAGGACTGCGGAATGCCAGCAGGCGGGGCGCAGCGGGGAGCGGCGGCTTGCGCCTCCCCGCCGCGCCGCACGACTGGCGAGTGACGCTTACCGTGCCGACACCCGACCCTGCGGCAGGGGCGCCGTGCCGAGGTGCTTGGCGAGGAACGCCTGATAACGCTCGAGGCGGTCCCGGACCGTGGACCGGTACCGATTGAGGCTGTGGTCCTCATCCGGGTACTCGACGTACTCGATCAAGCGCTCCTTCCCCAGCTCGCGCATGCGCTGGACCCAGCGCCTGGATTCGTTGGGCGGAACGGAAGAGTCGCGCATGCCTTGCATGAGCAACTGCGGCACGACGACGTTCTCGACGAAGTTCAGCGGAGAGCGCTCGTCATAACGTTCGGGGATGTCCGTGTAAGCACCGCCGAACTCCTCGCGCGCACGCTGCGGCTCCCGGGTCGGCGTGTTGAAGCGACCGGGCGAGACGTAGCGCTCCATGGCGAGCCATTTCCAGGAGGACACGGGCGCCCGGATGAGCTGAGCCTTGAACACCTGGGGCGCACGGGTGGCGATGACGAACTGCATGTAGCCTCCGCCGCTGCCGCCCTCGGTGGCGAGGCGATCCATGTCGACGTAGCCCGTACGCCGGAGGAACTCGACGGCGCCCATGACGTCCTCGAACTCGGTGCCGCCGTAGTCGCCCACATGCAGGTCGTGGAAGCCCTGCCCGAGATCGGCGCTGCCCCGCGGGTTGGGCGCGATGACCACGTAGCCGAGCTGCAGCAAGTGCTGCCAGTACACGTTGAAGGTATGCTTCCACGCACCCGGGTGTCCGTGCAGCGTCACGACGGCCGGGTACTTGCGGCTGGGGTCGAACCCCGGCGGCTTGAAGAGCAACGCCGGAATCGGCAGGTTGTCCACTGCGGGGTAGGTCACTTCCTCTGCCGCTGACAGGCGCCTCGGATCGACGCGGCCCATGGAGTTGGTGATCTGTCGAGGCTGCCCGCCGCCGACGGGCATTGCCCAGATGTCCGGCGTGCGCGTGGTCGTGGACTCGATGTAGGTGATCTCGCGGCCATTCGGCGAGAACCGCGGCGCACGGCGGATTCCCGGCCCGGAGGTGAGGATCCGCGGCTCACTGCTCCCGTCCGCGGGCATGATGGCCACCTGATTGCTCAGGCCGAGGCCGTCGGTCACCGTGAACACCAGCATGCGTCCGTCCGGCGACCACGCGGGTGACGAATGGTCGCGAGGACGATACGTCAGGGGCGTGAGTTTCCCGGTGGCGACGTCCACGATTCCGATCTGGGAGAAGCCGCTCGTCGTGGACGTGACGGCGACCTTCGTTCCGTCCGGTGACCAGACGGGCGAGCCGACCGAGTATCCGGCCTCGACGAGCCGCCGGGGCTCACCGCCCGTCACCGCCTGGATCCAGAGCTCGCCGTTTCGCGTGAAGAGCAGCGTCTTTCCATCTGGCGACCACACGGGATGCCGCTCGGTCAGGTTGCCAGGAGCGAACAAGCGCGGCCACGCCCGGGGATTCTCGAGGTCGAGGAGGTAGATCTTGGTGCCGCGCGGGCGCCGGTCGAAGAACGCGAGGGTCTTGCCATCCGGCGAGACCGCGGGCGCAGTCTCGATCACGGCGTCGTGCCATGTATGCTGCCGCACGTCGCTGCCGTCCGCCGCGATCGAGTAGATGTTGTCCATGTTCTGGAAGTAGCGGGCGGACGTGAAGAAGATGCGGCGGCCGTCCTGGCTCACCGTGAGATTGGCCTTCGGCTCGGGCCGGTCCGCGACGGGCGTGACCTTGAACTCCGGCACGAGTTTGCCGGTTAGCTGCGTCGGCTGCCCGCCCTGTGCTGGGATGCGGAAGATCTCGGCCACCCCCGTGTTGCCGGCGGTGCTGATGTAGTAGATGAAGCGGCCATCGGGCGACCACGCGTACTCGCTGACCGAGTGGATGGTCATGAGGTCGTCGATGCTGTAGGTCGCCTGGGCGCGGGCCGGCCCGGACTGCGCCAGGGCGGCAGCGAGGACCAGCGCGAGGCCTGTGCGAGCCGATGGGCGCATCGAGCTCATTGGCGCTCTCCTAGCGGAAGTGCTTGTTGGTAGACGTTTCGATCAACGGCAGCGGGAAGCACCTGTCGGTGCCCACCGGGCCTGCAGCCGGCTTGTAGAATTCCTGACCGGAGGGGATGAGGTTGGGCAGCTTGTCCCCGTGCCGGCGGAAATCGCCCATGCGGGTGCCTTCGAGCCACAGGTCGATCGATTTCTGCCAGAGGAACTCGACCAACAGCGCATCGCCGCTCAGGTTGACGGGATCGTGCCCGCCGACCGCCCGGCGCTCGTTGACGAAGCTCAGCATCGCGCCAGGATCGCCGTTCGCTTCGATCGCGATGTACCGGGCTTCGAGTCCGGAGGCGAGGCGATAGGGAGCCGCCCAGCCGGGATACTTGCGCTGCGCGTACATCTGGAGGAAGCCGTCGTAGGCGCGGACGCCAGTGTCGACGTAGCTGATCCGCGGATCGCCCGCGTCCGCGAGGGCGCGGTAGGCCGGCGGAACGACGAGCGCGGCGCGATCCGCCGTGGCCTGCCAGAAGGCGTTGCCCAGCCGCTGGCGGTTGGCGGGATCGTCAGCGTTGTAGAGCAGGAACTCGAAGTTTGCCGGCACGGCGCTCACCGCCTGGGCCGCCTCGGCCGACCGCCCGGCCAGCAGGTGCGCGCGGCCCAGGCCCACGGCAGCCGCGCGAGCGATGGCGATGCCCGCCGCGCTGCCTTCAGCCTCGCCGATCTGCCGCGCCGCCGTGAGGCGCTGAATGGCGAGGTCGATCATGTCCGCCGTGCTGAGCGGCGGTCCGCCCCGCGCGGTCCCCACGCAGTAGGTCTCGGCCATGAGGAGATAGGAGTACCCGGCCGAAAGGTTGACCCGGGCGAGGTGGATGTTGCGGTCGGCGTCCGGCGCCTCGCGCAGCAGATCGACTGCGTTCTCGGACGTGGCCAGGCCGCGGGCGAAGACCGCCCAGCCCGACGGATTCGACTCGCCGATCGCCCGGCGCCCGATCTCGCTCCGGTCCTCCGACGAGTCGCCGGTCCACGCCTCGCCGGTGAAGAAGGCGGTGTTCAGCGTAATGGCGCCGAACCCTGCCACGAAGTCCTGGAAGGCAGACCACGCGATCATCGGGCCGTCCGTCGAGGGGTCGATCGCGCCGGCCTCGACGACGTTCGGGTTCGTAATGGAAATGAAGTCATCGCACGCGGAGACCACCACGGTCGCTGCGAAGATGGCAGCCACACGGCGCGACAGTCGTCTATTGGACATGACTCGTCTCCTTGCGGCCATCGGCTCAGAATGCGACATCGAAGCGGAGCCCGAGGGCCCGCATCGGGGGCAGGGTGAAGAAGTCGGCGCGTCCCGCCACCGCATCGAACTCGTTCTGGATGTCGGGATTGAAGCCCGAGTAATCGGTCCAGACCTTGACGTTCCGGGCGGACAGCGTCACGGACGCCGAGCTGGCGCCGAAGAAGCGGCGGGCGGCGCGCTCCGGAACGAGGTAGGTCAGCGAGATTTCGTTGATGCGGAAGAAGTCCGCCGGCTCGATGTACGGCTCCAGCACGGTCCCGGCATCGACCGGCCTGCCGCTCTCCGAGACGTACGGCCCGAAGCGACGAGTCTTTTCCTCAGGCGTCAGGATCTCGTCACGCCGCACCCACCGCTCGCCAACCTGGAAGTTGCGCTCGCGATAGAGCGCCGTCGCGTTGTAGAGCATGAAATCCTGCTTGAAGTCGAGCTGGCCGTAGAGCCGGAAATTCCGGAACAGCGTCAGGACGGTGGAGATGTTCCCCTCGAGCGTGGGAAGCAGGTTGCCCACGTACTCGAGCGTGTCGGAGACGATCGCGTGGCCGGCTTCGAGATCGACCCGCCGGATGCGGTGCGCGTAGTAGGCGCCGACCTGCCGGCCCTCGGCCACGCGGTTCACCGTCTCGAAGCGGATCGAGCTGAACGGCGCGACGCCTCCCAGGTCGAGGACTTCGTTCTTGAGCGTGGCCAGCCCCGCCCTGAGCTCCCAGGTGGCGTTCTCGCGCGTGAGCATCTGCGCTCGAGCGCTGATCTCCAGCCCGCGATTCAACACCTTGCCGATGTTCTCGTAGGGGTTCTCGATGAACCCTACGGAGGGAGGCTGCGGCACCTGGAGCAGTAGGTTCTTCGTCGTCTTGTTGAAGAACGTGAACTCGAGGCCGAGGCGCTCGCCGAAGATGGCGGCGTCGAAACCGGCCTCCAGCTCCTGGCCGCGCTCGGCTTCCAGCTTGGTGTTCCCCGGATTCAGCGGTATGACACCGGATGCAACCTGATTCGGGCCCGTCATGTAAGGCGCCGCCGAGTAGGTGCGAAGCGCGGCTCCCGCCGTTGGAGCGCGCCCGGTGGTTCCGAACGCGGCACGCAGCCGCAGGGACGGCAGCCAGGCGACGTTCCAGAAAGGCTCGTCGGAAACGACGTACGAGACGCGGGCGGACGGGCTCATGAACCACGGCGCCTCCGAGCCGAATGCGGCGAACCGGTCCGCTCGCAGGCCGAACTGCAGATAGATGCGCTCCTTGAAGTTGGGCTCCCACTGGCCGTAGAAGCCGACCCTGCGGTCACGGATGACGGTCTGGCCGCCGGACACCTGCGCCGCTGCGCTCACCGATCGCGCCGCGTTGGTCGTGAGCGAGTTGCCGAACGCGTAGGTCTCGTCGTCTTCCTCCGTCAGCACCTCGGAACCGAAGGACAGCGTGGAGCCCCAGGACTCCGTGAGAGGCAGATTGACGGTGCCGAGATAGTTCAAAGTGAAGCGGACGAGGCGGCGGCGACGCTCGGTGATCTGGCCGCGGTTCTCCTGAGCGGAGTACCAGCCCTTGTCGTTCTTGGGGAAGAACTGGCTCGTGCTCGTGACCGAGATCTCGCTCCCGAGAGTGAGCCGGTTGGTGATCCGGTCGTTCAGCTCCCAGTTCACCTTGAGGTCGGGGATCAGCCGTATCGAGGACAGCGTGTGCTCGATGTTGCGGATCGCCTCCGGGGTCCTGTTCGTGGCGAACCACCCGTCCGTCGGGGTTCCGACCGTGAGCGGCGTCCCCGCCCAGCCGCCGGTGGTCCAGCCCCGGCTGCTGCCGGCGGTCACGGGGAAGTCGCCGCCGGTCTTCACGACCGGGAAATTGAATTCGAGCCGGAGCCCGTCGGCCGGAATGAGGTTGTAGTTGATCCGGCCCGTGATCCGCTCGTGCAGGCTGTTGGGGAAGGCGCCGTTCTCGCGGTCGATCCCGATCGACGAGAAGAAGCCGTAGCGGTCACCACCGCCGCGGGCCGTCCAGGAGAATGAGAGCCGATCGCCGTTGCGAGGGAGGCCATAGCGCTGCATCGGGGCATCGGACACGATGTCGCCGACCGAGCGGCCCTGGCAGATTCCGCCCGGGATGCTCAGGTCCTGCTCCCGGCACACGCCGAAGTTCCTCAGGGGCTCGAAGCTCGGATCGAGGCGGCTCGCCCCCAGCGAGAAGGTCTGGCGGAACGGTGTGCCCGCGACGCCTCGCTTGGTGATGATCTGGATCACGCCGGCCGAGGCGTCCGCGCCGTACAGCGTCGCGGCAGCGGGCCCCTTGACGATCTCGATGGATTCGATCTCGTCCGGGTTGATGTCGTTCAAGGCGCTCAGCACGGCGCCTGCGGAAACCTCGAGGAGCCGGGTGTCGACCCGGACGCCGTCGACGTAGATCAGCGGCTCATTGGAGAGGGAGATGGACGATGCGCCGCGGATGCGGATCTGCTGGCCGCTTCCGCTGACTCCAGAGCCCTGAGTGAGAGAGACGCCGGGCACGCGGGCCTGAAGGATCTGCCCGACGCTGGCGACGGGCGCGACCTCCTTCACCTGCGCCACGCTCACGTTCGCGATCGTCGCCCCCTGCGCGCGCCGCTCCTGCCGGCCAGCCGTCCCCGTCACGAGGAGGGCGTCCAGGGCGATGGCGTCCGTGGCCAGCTCGAAGTCGACCGTGAGCGACCCCTCTGCGGGGACGGTCACGGTGCGTGTGCGATCGGCGTACCCGAGGAGCTGCACGCGGATCTCGTGGTCGCCCGCCGGCACGTTCGCGATCACGTAACGGCCCTGGCCGTCCGTCAGCGCGCTGCGTCCCGTCCCTTCCACGATCACGTAGGCTCCCGGCAGGCCTCTCCCGGAGCCGACCTCCGTAACGCGCCCGACCACGGTGGCCTGAGTCGCCGCGCTGCGCTGCGCTTGCCCGACAGTCGCGGGTGGCAGGGGCGCTGCCGCGGCTGCGCCTGGCGGCAGCAGCGCTGGGACCCACACCAAGGCTGCCGCGAGGATGGCCGGCGCGTGCCGGCCGGGTCTCGGGGAAGATTTCATTGCCATCACCTCGGTTCGGAGTCTGCGACGTGGGCGTCCCCCTCGGCCCGTGCTCCCGAACAGCGGAGCGGCCAGCCTGTTGGCGGCGAAACGCGCGGGCGTCACGGCCAGGCGGTTGCCCGTCTGGACGCAAGCACGCCTCGCCCCTGGCTGGTTTGGTGCCGGATCCATCCCCGTCGCGAGGGGCACGGAAAGTTGGGGCTGTGACCGCGAAGAGGAGCAACCTGCGTGCCAGCATCGGCCCGCAGGGAGCGGGGGGCCTTACGTGTTGTGAACAAAGAGAATCTACAACCTCCCACGAACTGCACGACAGCCCACGAGTAGCTCCGGAACGCGCGGACCGCAACGTCCAGGATGCGCTCGCGTGCATCGGAGCGATTGCGGCAGCGCTGTCGCGGGGGAGAGACACAGGCGGCGCGGCGTGCGCTGTTTGACAAGCGGAGAAGGGCCGCGCAGCTTCAACGGTCCAAGGATCTCGAGCAGGTTGCGCGGCAGGTCCGAGCGTCTCGCGCTTGCAAGCCGACTTCCTTCGAAAGAACGGCCTGGGAAATGCAATAGGGAAGCGTTTCCCGAGTGTACAGACGTCTCGATCCCTCGCGCCGTGGGTTCGCGGCGCATGCCCCGATCTCGTCGAGCATCAGTGCCATGGTTAGGAGCACCGCCATGAGCGTGGACCGTCACCCCATTCGGTTCGTGACCGTGCGGGGCGTGTTGCTGGCCTTCGGACTGTTGTTCCCGCTCCATCTGCCGAGCTCGCTGGGGACGGCGACGGATGCCGAGAAGACCCTCGGCTGGTGGGCGAGTCCGCGGGCGGGGGGAGAGGGGCCCGAGCCCGTCGTGATCCGCACGATCTGGCAGGCGACCAGCTCCGGGCTGTTGCCCGGCGACGTCATCCTCGAGCTGAACGGGGAGCCGGTGACGATGGACCGGCTGTTCGACCTGAGAGCGGAGGCTCGCCCCGGCGACACCCTGCATCTCGTCGTTCGGCGAGGGGAGGCGGTGCACTCGCTCCGCGTGCCGGTGACGGACAGCTCGCCGAGCTACGCGGCATATCGATGGTACCGACTTGCGCTGGCGATTGTCGGGTGGGTGGTGGGGATGGGCATCGTCGCGTGGCGGGGTGTCACGACAGAGACGCTGCTCCTGAGCGGCGCGCTGCTGCTGCTCGGCCCGGTTACGGTGCCGGTGGTGTTTGCGGAAGAGAACCCGGCCCTGCGATTCGGCAATGCCATCTGGCACCTGGCGGGCGGCGTTTATCGTTTCCTGCTGCCGATCCTGCTGTTGCTATTCCTGCTCCGGCACTCGTCCCGGCGGGAGTTGGCGCGGTCGCGGGTGCTGGGCGGCGTGGTGGTGATGGCCACCCTGATCGTCGCGGGGCTCATCTCCGACGGGTTCCGCCGCCCGCTCGGCTGGGCGCCGCCGGGCTTCGGAAACCAGGCGCGGGCGGTGACCGGCCTGGGAGCGGAATTGGCGGCGCTCGCCGGAGTGCTGTGGATCTCGCGCGATCTTCATGCGGCGACGGGGCCAGTGCGGTGGGTGGCCTTTGCGGCCGGGCTGGCGCTGGTCAGCGGGGGGGTGCTGTCGGCGGCAATGCTGGCGTTCCCGTCGGCGCACGGGCTGCAGGACGGATTGCGGCAGGTGAAAGCCCTGACCCTGGCGCTCTTGCCAGTGGCCGCAGCGCTGTATGCCACGCTGGCAACGCCGCGTGAGCCGGTGGAGGATTGGGACGCGCGTGAGCACGCGTCCGCGATCATCTCGGTGTTCCTGACGGCCCTCTACGGATTCGCGGTGGCAGGCGCGGCCGGAGTCGTTCTCAGTGTGCTAGGGAAAAGTCTCGATGGGGCCGAGCTGCCGCTGTTCGGGGCGATCTTCATCGCGACCATCGTCTTCTCGCCGGTGCTGCGCTGGGCCAGGGACATGGTCGACCGCCACGTCTTCTCTCGCTGGGCCGCCATCGAGCAGAAGGCGCATGCCGTGGTCCACGAGCTGAATGGCGACCTCGAGCCCAATCGGCTTGTGGATCGGCTGCGCCGCTCTGTTCCCCATGCGCTGAATCTGCGCGAGGTCGACCTCGTGGTGGCGAGCGAGGTGGCGGACGGCTGGGATACGGGGGCCGAGCTGAAGTTGCGGCTCGAACCGCGGGCCGCCTTGGAGGCGCGCCTGGCTGGCCCGCCGGCGATCGACGGGACCCGGCTGGAGGCAGTGCGCCGGCCGGACGGCGAGCTCATGGGCGTGATCGAGTACCGGTTGCCGCCGGG
>ERZ777003.5155-NODE-5155-length-10106-cov-4.605014_pt1 | contig 10106 bp, 8 predicted proteins | sample MGYA00374956_ERZ777003 | MGnify/ENA primary metagenome ERZ777003 (study PRJEB29302, sample SAMN06268252) | bioreactor metagenome | isolation source: Joint BioEnergy Institute, California, USA | place: USA:Joint BioEnergy Institute, California, USA | collected... | reverse complement strand
GCCGGCCACTGCTCCAACGGCAACGGCGTGACGTGGGGCACCGGCCCGACCACGATCGGCACGATGCAGACGTCCTTCGACTGGTGGGCCTACGACGCCGCCGTCATCACCGTCACCCACTGGCTGCACGCGCTGCTCAACGACGGCCAGATCTACAACGAGTTCTTCCCCGGGCGCACCGTGCCGAACGTCTACTCGGCGCCGACGTGGTCGTACATCTGGGCTGGGGACCACGTGTGCCTGTCCGCCAACTACACCCAGCCGAACGGCTTCAACTTCTGCGGCGTCGTCGACAGCACGAGCGACCCGGCGGTGCGCGGCATGGTGCGCGTCGTCGGCCTCGACGCCTGCGGCGGCGACAGCGGCGGCGGCTGGTACTGGCTGACCTCGGCCGGCAGCCGTGTCGCCTTCGGGCTGCACAGCCGCTCCAACAGCGGCTGCCACGGCTCGCTGGGCGGCAACACCTCGTGGTTCAGCCCGACGCCGATCAACGACGCGCTGTTCGGCCTCGACATCGAGACCTGAGCCTGTCCGAGGCGGCAGCAGCAGTGGGCCGGGGCGGCACCTCGCCGCCCCGGCCCGTCCACGTCAGGGGTCTACAGGCCGCCGACGAGCGGCAGCGTGATCGAGCTGCGCGATGGCTGCACGGTCAGCTGCGTCCCGGGATCGGGTCGCAGCGTGAACTCGTAGTCCGTCGACAGGATCACCACACCGATGCGGTGACCGGGCTGCCAGATGTAGTCGTCGGGGTGCAGCTCGAAGCGGAAGGGATACGTGACCCCCTGCTTGATCGGCAGGGTCTTGGCGCGGCTGGTGCGGTTCTGCACGTCCATCCAGCCGCGGGTCACCATCGTGAAGGTGGTCGACCCGGGCGGCCCGTAGTCCATCAGGTAGGCGGTCAGGTTGGCCGCGCTGGCGTTGTCCACGGAGGCGTGGATGGTGATCTCGGGCGTGCCGGACAGCTGCGCGCCCTCCGGCAGCGGGTCCGACACGTACACGAGTCGGTTGGGGTCGGCCTGGTCGGGGTTGGCGACGAGGTACTGCGCCTGGGTCGGGTTGGTGCTGTTCTGGTTCAGGCACGCCACCGAGCAGGCCCGGCGGACCTTGCCGTTGTCGACGAAGGACTGCCCCTGCCGCAGCGACCGCGCCGGCGAGCCGCCGAGCGTGCCGGGCTGGTCGCCGTCGGGGGCGCCGAACTGCAGGCGCACCTCCTCCACCGCCGGGTGCGGCCAGTCGGGGTAGGTGACGTTGGTGCCGTCCTCGCGCTGCACGATCGCCGTGGGCTCGGACATGATCCCGTTGTCGACCTCCCACAGCCAGTGGTCGAACCAGCGGTGCACGGTCTCCTGGTAGGTCCAGGTCTGGCCGTCGGGCAGGGTCACCGGGGCGTTGTTGCCCGGCGTGCCGTGGCCGCCGTTGTGCAGCCAGATCTTGCGCGGCACGTTCGCGCGCTCCAGCGCGTCCCACCACTGCCCCCACTGCGACGGCTTCACGTTCCAGTCGTTGCGGCCGTCGACGATGAACACGCTGGCCTCGACGTTGCCGGCCTTGGGCAGGTAGTTGCGCGCGTCCCAGAAGGCGTTGTAGTCGCCGGTGGCGCGGTCCTGGTCGGCCTCGATCTGCGCGAACTCGTCGAAGCACTCGCCCAGCGAGCGCGCCTGCCCGGACGTGTAGCGCGCCAGGACGTCGGCGTCCTCGCCCTGGAAGGTGCCCGGCGCGACGACCAGGCCGTTCTCGCGGTAGTAGTTGTACCAGTCGCTGATCGCCACGATCGGGACGATCGTCTTGAGCCCCTCGACACCGGTGGTCGCGACCATGTTCGGGATCGTCCCGTTGTAGGACGCACCGATCATGCCGACCTCGCCGGTGGTCCAGTCGGGGTCCTCGACGACGTTGCCGCCCTGGGCGGCGTCGTAGGCGGTGCCGCGGCCGTTGAGCCAGTCGATGATGGCCTTGGCGCTGTTGGTCTCGGCCTCGTCACCGGTCGTCGCGCAGCCGGTGGACTGCGCCGTGCCGACGCTCTGGCCGATCACGACCGCGTAACCGCGGGGCACGTAGTAGTTGTCGAGGGTGCCCGGCAGGTCGGCGCGCGGACCGCGGCCGTCGGCGGGGTGGGTGAAGACCGACTGCGGCAGCTCGGCCGGGTCGAGGTCGTCGTGGTAGGGCACGGCGCCCCAGGTGCCGGAGCGGTAGGGGCTGAGCTCCATGATCACGGGCACGTCGAAGTCGGCCGTCTCGGTCTCGGCCGGCCGCGAGATGTCGATGGCGACGCGATCGAGCACCCCGTCGTGGTTGGTGTCGGTGTCGGGGATCTCCACCCACACCCGCTCCTCGATGGCGGACGCGAAGTCGAACACCGGCTGGGTGAGCCCGTTCTCGACCACGATGGACGGGGGGTCGGTCTGCGCGTTGGCGGCCACCGGGGCGACGAGCGCGAGGACGCTCGTCACGGCCGTGGCCACGAACAGCAGCCGTAGGCGCTTCATGCTCGCTCCTTGGAGAGACGTCGGCGCACGGGACGCCGGATCCGATCGGGACCCGGCCCCCTCGTGATCGGGTGGCGGTAGCGAACCAGGGCACCTCGGGCGGGTCAACGGGACAGATGCCGCGGATCGCGGTGACTTGGCGACGAGTTGGCGGCCGGCTCAAGCCGATGACGAGCCCGTCTCAAGCGGCCCCGAGCACGGTGGCGACGCCAACGGACAGCCCCGGCCACGGAAGGAACCCGCCATGCTGCTCGCCGCTGACTCGCTCGACCTGCTCCGCAGCCGCATCGCCGGCGACGTCGTCAGCCCCGACGACGCCAACTGGGACCGCGCCCGTCAGGCGTGGAACCTGGCCGCCGACCAGCAGCCGACGGTCGTCGCGTTCCCCGAGCGCGTCGACGACGTCGTGACCCTGGTGCGCTTCGCCGCCGACCACGGGCTGCGCGTCGCGGCGCAGGGCACCGGCCACAACGCCAGCGCCCTGGGACCGCTGACCGCCACCCTGCTCCTCAAGACCGAGCGGATGCGCGGCGTGGCCATCGACCCGCAGGCGCGGCTCGCCCGCGTCGAGGCCGGGGCGCTGTGGCAGGACGTGACGGCGCCCGCAGCCGCCCACGGCCTGGCGGCGCTGGCCGGCTCGTCGCCGGACGTCGGCGTGGTCGGCTACACCCTGGGCGGGGGCATGAGCTGGTTGGGCCGGCGCTACGGCCTGGCCGCCAACCACGTGACCGCGATCGAGGTCGTCACCGCCGACGGGCGCCGGCTGCGCGCCGACGCCGAGCACCACACCGACCTGTTCTGGGCGCTGCGCGGCGGAGGCGGCAGCTTCGCGGTCGTCACCGCCATCGAGTTCCGCCTCTTCCCGCACCGCGAGGTGTTCGCCGGGGCGCTGTTCTTCCCGCTGGAGCGGGCGCGGGAGGTGCTGGGCACCTGGCGTCGCTGGACCGAGACGGTGCCCGACACCGTGACGTCGGTGGGCCGGACGCTGCTGTTCCCGACTCTGCCCGAGGTCCCCGAGCACCTGCGCGGCGGCGCCTTCACCATCGTCGAGGTCATCGCGCTGGCCGACGCGGCCGACGGCGAGCACCTCGTCGCGCCGCTGCGCGCGCTGGGACCGACGAGCGACACCTGCGCGCTGATCCCGGTGGCGGCGCTGCAGCAGCTCCACATGGACCCGGAGGAGCCGATGCCGTACGTGAGCGCCAGCGCCATGCCGCGCGAGCTGCCCGACGCGGCCGTGGACGCGCTGCTGGACGCCGCCTTCACCGCGGACCGTCAGCTGCCGATGGTGGAGATCCGCCACCTCGGCGCCGCCTTCGCGACGACCCCGCCCGGCGCCGGCGCGGTCGGCAGCCTGCCAGCGCCCTTCCAGGTGTTCGCCGGTGACCTCGTGACCGACCCGGCGGCGGTCCCCGCCTAGCGCGCGCAGCTGCAGCGCTTCGTGCAGGCGGTGGCGGCGTGGGACGCCGGCACCCGCTACCTCAACTTCGTCGAGGACCCGGTCCCGGCGTCGACGTTCTTCGACGCCCAGACCTACGCGCGGCTGCGGGGCGTCAAGACGCGCTACGACGCCAGCGACAGGATCATGGCCAACCACCCGATCCCGCCGATCCCGCTGCAGCTGTCCTGACCCGACCCGACCCGACGCGACGCGAAGGCGGCGAGCCACCCCCGCAACTCGCCGCCTCGCTGTCGCGGCCGTCCGGCCCGCCCTCCGGGGCCACGTCCCGCAGCATCGCTGCTGCGCGGAGGCACCGCAGGGGCGTCCGACCCTGGGGTCGCGGGTCAGACGGACCTCTCCGCGCCGCCGCGGACCTCGTCGACGAAGGCCTGCAGCGCGCCGCGGTGGCTGCCCGGCCAGTACAGCTGGCCGCAGCCCTCGCAGCGGGTGAACACGTGGTGCTCGGCGGCGGTGCCCGGCTGCAGCCGGTCGATGATCTCCGCCTTGTCGACCGCGTGCAGCAGCCCGTTGCAGCGCGCGCAGCGGGTCAGCTGGGCGATCGCGTCGGCCAGCCCGAAGCGGCGCACGACCTCGTGGACCTGCTCCGTGGGGTCGGTGGAGCGCACCAGGTAGCCGTGCGTGATGACTCGGCGCATCAGCAGCCCGCGGTCGCGGGTCAGCAGCCAGCGCGGACCGGCCACCGACAGGGCCGCCAGGTCGGCGTCGTCGAGGTCGCGCGAGTACAGGGTGTCGAAGCCCAGCAGCCGCAGCCGCTCGGCCAGCCGTCCCAGGTGGACGTCGAGCACGAAGCGCGGCGGCTCCACGGGCGGTGGCCGCACGGCGGAGGGCACGTCGAGGTCGGCGAAGTGCGGGTACACGCTGACCCGGTCGCCGCCGACCACGAGGTGGTCGAAGCCGACGCTGTCGCCGTTGACGAGCACCAGGTCGACCTCGGTGTGGGGCACGCCGAGGGACTCGATGGCGTCCTTGACCGAGCGCGGCGAGGGCGCGGGCACCTGCGCCTCGCCGGACCGGTCCGCGCCCCAGGCGAGATCGGCCAGGTCGCCGTAGAGCCGCACCGTGACCCGGTCCATGCCCCGAGGTGTACACGGCTCGCCCGCTGCGCACACGGTTCGGGTCTTGCCAGCCGCTCCGCGACGCGCTTGGCTGGCCGTGGAGGGCGTGCCCGTGACGGGACCCGAGCGGATCGTCGAGGCGCTGCGCGGCGTCGTCGATCCGTGCTGCCGGGAGCGCGGCATCTCGGTGGTCGACATGGGGCTGCTGGCCGACGTGCGCGTCGACGCCGAGGACGCGGCGATCGACATCGTCCTGACCAGCGGCTGGTGCCCCTTCCAGGTCGACCTGCTCGCCGAGATCACCGCGGCCGTCGAGGCCCTGCCGGAGATCGGCTCGGCGTCCGTGCGGATCGTCCTCGACGAGGTGTGGTCGCCGGAGCGGATGAGCCCGCCCGCTCGCGACAGCCTTCGGTTGCTGCCCGAGCCCCGCGACGTCGCGGACCGCGACGCGTTCGCGGCGGCGAAGCCGGCCGTCGCCCTGACCCGGCGACCGCCCAGACGAGGAGCCGAGCATGATCGGTGACGCGTTCGTGTTCGACGGGGTCGCCCACCCCTTCAACGCCGACCTCAAGAACGCGCTGGGGCGTCCCGGCGAGATGTTCGCCCAGCACCTCTACGCGTTCCACGCCACGCTCACGCCCGAGGGCCGCACGGTGCTGCCACCGGAGGAGTGGCTCAAGCAGTGGACCATCTCCGAGATCGCCGAGATGGTCTTCGACCAGTCCGACACCGACATGCTGGTCGCGATGCCGCTGCCGCTCACCGACCTGTTCAAGGACGGCCTGTCGCCGTGGGAGGAGTGCGCGGAGCTGGCGGCCCGCGACCCCGAGCGGATCCTGTTCTGGGGCACCGTCAACCCCATGGAGGGACGCCGTGCCCTCGACCTCATGGAGGTGCAGGTCCGCGACTACGGCGCCAAGGCGTTCAAGTTCTACAACACCCGCTACGACTACGGGCAGCCGCAGCCGTGGCGCATGGACGACCCCACCATCGCCTTCCCCGTGTTCGAGAAGGCGCTGGAGCTCGGCGTCAACCTCATCGGTGTGCACAAGGGCGTGCCGCTCGGCCCGCAGCCGATCGAGCACACCCAGACCTGGGACATGGACGGGGCGGCGGCCAACTTCCCCGACATCAACTTCGTGATCTTCCACGTCGGACTGCCCTTCCTCGACGAGACCTGCTGGCAGCTGATCCGCCACCCCAACCTGTACGCGTCGCTGGCCGCCACCATCGACTTCATCGTGCGGGCGCCGCGGATGTTCGCCGAGGTGCTCGGCAAGCTGCTGTTCTGGGCCGGCGAGGACAAGATCGTGTACGGCTCGGAGGCGCCGATCTTCCACCCGCAGTGGGCGCTGGAAGCGTTCATGGAGTTCCAGATCCCCGACGACCTCGTCGAGGGCTACGGCTACCCGCAGCTGACCGACCAGGCGCGCCGCAAGATCCTCGGCGAGAACCTCCTGCGCCTGCACGGCATGGACGTCGAGCAGACGGTGGCCCGCCTGGGGCGGCGCCGCTGACCGGCCGTCACACCCCCTCGGAGGCGGCCTCGTCGTAGCTGTCGAGCGTGTCGAGGTAGTTGGCGCGCTCGAAGGCGGCGGGGTCGCGGACCCGCAGGTGGCTGGCGCGGCCGCGCAGCTGCGCGACCGAGGCGTACCCGTGGGCGTCGCCCCAGGCCGCCAGCTCGGCTTCGACCGCCGTGACGTGGCCGGGCCCGTGGCGCAGCAGCGCCGAGGTCATCATCGCCACGTCAGCGCCCGCCAGCAGGACCTTGACGACGTCCAGGCCGCTGGCGATGCCGCTGCTGGCCGCGAGGTCGGCGCCGATGCGGCCGTGCAGCAGGCCGATCCAGCGCAGCGGCAGGCGCAGCTCGACGGGCGTGGACAGCTCCAGCGAGCTGACCACCTCGCCGGTCTCCGGGTCGAGGTCGGGCTGGTAGAAGCGGTTGAACAGCACCAGCCCGTCGGCGCCGCTGGTCACCAGCCGCTGAGCCATGTGCGCGAAAGCGCTGTAGTAGGGCCCGACCTTGACCGCCAGGGGCACGCGCAGCTCCCCGGCGACGAGCGCGACCAGGTACGCCTGCTCGTCTTCGACGTGGCCGCCGGAGCGGGTCGGGTCGGCGGCGATCCAGTAGAGGTTGAGCTCGACGGCGTCGGCGCCGGCGTCCTGCAGCTGCGTCGCGTAGCGCGTCCAGCCGCCGGGGGTGACGCCGTTGACGCTGGCGATGACGGGGATGTGCAGCGCGCGCTTGGCGGCTTCGACGAGGCGCAGCGCCCGGTCGGCGTGCGTGGCGGCCTGCTCCTCGAACAGGGACGGCAGCACGACCGCGGCGATCCCGGCGTCCTGCAGCGCGCGCAGGCTGTCCAGCCGCCCGGTGAGGGGGCTGGCCGACGCCACGAGCGGCGAGCGCAGCGACAGCCCCAGGTAGGTGGTGGACAGGTCCACGAGCGCTCCCTCCTGCTCGCTCAGCCGGTCGGGGCCGGACGCCCGGACTCGGCGCGCTGCCTGGTCGTCTGCAGCATGCGCCGTTCCACGAGCCGCGAACCGGGGCGGCCCGCCGCCAGCGTGGCGCGCTGCGGCCCCCGGCAGAAGGGCCGAAGGACACTAGGCTGGCGGCCATGAGACTGGTGCTGTGGGACGTCGACGGGACCTTGGTGCGGGTGGGGCCGGTGGGCCGCGAGGTGTTCGCGCACGCGATCACCGAGGTCGTGCAGCGCGACCCCGGTGACCACGGGGTGGTCATGAGCGGCAAGACGGACCCGCAGATCGCGCTGGAGATCCTCCAGACGATGCGGCTCGACGAGACCACCGCCAACGGGCACCTGCCGGCGGTGCTGGCTCGCCTGGAGGCCGAGCTGGCGGCGCGCGCCGCCGACATGCGCGCGCACGGCCGGGTCCTGCCCGGCGTCCGCGAGGTGCTCGCCCGCCTGGACGCCGAGGACGGCGTGGTGCAGAGCGTGCTGACCGGCAACATCGCCCCCAACGCGATCGCCAAGCTCGCCGCCTTCGACCTCGACGGCTGGATGGACTGGCGCCTGGGCGCGTTCGGCAGCGACCACCACGACCGTCGTGAGCTGGTGCCGATCGCGGTGGAGCGGATGCGCCGGCTGCACGGCGAGGCACCAGCGGAGGTGTGGGTCGTCGGTGACACCGAGCGGGACCTGGCGTGCGCCCGCGCGGGCGGGGCGCGCTGCCTGCTGGTCGCCACGGGCGGCTGCGACTACGACACGCTCGCCGGGCTGGGGGCCGACGCCGTGGTCCGCGACCTCAGCCGGGCCGACGCCGTCGTCGACCTGCTCCTCGGTCGCGTGCCGGCCTGATCCCGCGGACGCCCCCGTCCTGGGCCGGAGGCCCGGGGTCACCGGCGCGGCCGCGGCTCGACGGCACGGGATGACGGGTGGCGGCCGGCGGCGTAGCGTCGGTGTCAGAGCCCCTCGCGGGGGGCACGCCGACCACGACGGGTCCGGCCGCCGACCGCGTGCGCGGTCACGGTCGGGGCCGGCCGCAGAGCAGATGAGGAGGGATTCGCGCGTGCACGCGCACCAGGCGCCGCCCGGGCCCGCCGATCGCGAGGCCCCGCGGCACAGCGCCGCGGGACGCCACCGCGGACGGCTGCGGGCGACGCTGGCCCTGGTGGCGGGGTTCTTCGTGGTGGAGCTCGTCACGGGCCTGCTGACCGGGTCCCTGGCGCTGCTGTCGGACGCCGGGCACATGCTCACCGACGTGGCGGGCCTGCTCATGGCGGTCGCCGCGGTGGACCTGGCGGCGCGCGGGCGCCCGCGCCTGGACCGCAGCTACGGCCTGTACCGCCTGGAGATCCTGGCCGCTGGCGCCAACGCGGTGCTGCTGCTGGGGCTGGCCGGCTTCGTGCTGGTCGAGGCGGTGCGCCGCTTCGCCGCGCCCACCGATGTGGTGGCCGGGCCGATGCTGGTGGTGGCGGTGCTGGGGCTGGGCGTGAACGCGGTCTCGTACCTGCTGCTGCACCGCGGCGCCAGCGAGAGCATCACGCTGCGCGCCGCATCGCTGGAGGTCCTGGCCGACGGTCTCGCGTCGCTCGGGGCGATCGTGGCGGCGATCATCCTGCTCACCACCGGCTGGCCCTACGCCGACCCGCTCGTGGCCGCGGCGGTGGCGGTGTTCATCGTGCCGCGCGCGCTGCGCCTGGGCCGCGACGCCGCCAGGGTGCTGCTGCAGGCGGCGCCGAAGCACCTCTCGCCCGCGCAGGTGCGCGCCGACCTCATCGCCATCGAGGACGTGGTCGACGTCCACGACCTGCACCTGTGGACGCTGACGTCGGGGATGGAGGTGGCCACCGCCCACCTGATGATCCGCGACGGCGCCGACTCCCACGCCGTGCTCGACTCGGCGCAGGCCGTGCTCGTCGACCGCCACGGCGTCGACCACGCGACCCTCCAGGTCGAACCGGAGAGCCACGACGGCTGCGAGGAGATCAGCTGGTGAGCCGCGGCTGCGCCGATGGCCGCGACGACGGCGCCGGCGCGGCGGGCGGCCGCTCCCTCGGCGGTCACGCTGCCCGCGGAGCGGCGCGGCGCAGCCACAGCGCGGCGAGCAGGCCCAGCGCGGCGACCGCGGCCGCCGCCTGCAGCGCCGCGGTGTAACCGGCGCGCTCGGCCAGCCAACCGCCGACCAGCGGTCCGAAGAAGCCGCCGACGCCCCAGGCGGTGAACACGACGCCGAAGTTGGCGCCGAAGGCGGCCTCGCCGAACAGGTCGGCGGTCGCCGCCGGCACCGCCGCCGCCACGGCGCCGTAGGCGACGCCGACGGTCGTGACCAGCGCCACGAGCACGGCACCGCCGCTGACCGCGAGCACGATCGCGGCGACCGCGGCGACCGCGAGCGCCACGGTCAGCGCGAGCGGCGCCCCGATGCGGTCGGACGCCCAGCCGGCCAGCACCCGCCCGCTGGCGTTGCCGGCGGCCAGCAGGCTGACCGCCGCGCTCGCCGCCGTCGCCGACAGTCCGCGGTCGAGCAGCAGCGGCGCCGCGTGCCCAACGACCATCAGGCCGGCGAAGGCGCCGCAGGCGAACACGAGCCACAGGCCCACGCCGTGCGGCCGGGTCAGGAGGGTGGCCCGCGGCCGGGGCC
>ERZ777003.5154-NODE-5154-length-10106-cov-6.692170_pt1 | contig 10106 bp, 10 predicted proteins | sample MGYA00374956_ERZ777003 | MGnify/ENA primary metagenome ERZ777003 (study PRJEB29302, sample SAMN06268252) | bioreactor metagenome | isolation source: Joint BioEnergy Institute, California, USA | place: USA:Joint BioEnergy Institute, California, USA | collected... | reverse complement strand
CGCCTGGCCGGACCGCCCGGTGCGCGTGGTCGTGCCCTTCGCGCCAGGCGGCAACACGGACCTCGTCGCCCGCGTCATCGGCCCGCGCATGAGCGAGCGGCTCGGCCAGCCCGTCGTGGTCGAGAACCGGGCCGGCGCGGCCGGCAGCGTCGCCGCCACGGCGGTCGCGCGCACGCGGCCGGACGGGCTGACGCTGATGATCGGCTCGAACGGGCCGATGGCGATCAATCCCCTCACCCGCACGGATCTCGAATACAACGCGCAGCGCGACTTCGCCCCGCTCGGGCTCATCGTGCGCACCCCGCTTGCTCTCACCGTGCACCGCGACCAGCCGGCGCGCGACGTCGCGAGCCTCATCGCCTACGCCAAGGCCAATCCCGGCCGGCTCGTCTTCGGCTCTCCCGGCGTCGCCAGCACCGGGCATCTGACGCTGGAGATGTTCAACGCCGCGACCGGCGCGGACATCACCCACGCGCCCTACCAGAGCGGCGGCGCGCTGACCCCGGACCTCATCGCCGGGACCGTGGCGGGCGCCTTCGTCGAGGTCGCCACCGTCCTGCCGCTGCACCGCGACGGCGCGGTGCGGATTCTCGCCCTCACCTCCGGCGGCCGCCTCCCCGTGGCGCCAGACCTGCCGACGGTCGAGGAATCCGGCGTCCCCGGCTTCCGCGCTGCCTCCTTCGTCGGCCTGTTCACGCCCGCCGGCGTCCCCGCGGAGGCGATGGCCACGCTGCACGCCGCGCTCAAGGCCGCCGTCTCCGATCCGGAGGTGCGGCGCCGGCTGGAGGAGACGGGCAGCGAGATGGCGAGCGAGGAGGAGGCGAGCCCCGCCGGCTTCTCGGCCTTCCTGGCGCGCGAGCGGGAGTGGACCCGGACCGCGGCGCAGCGGGCCGGGCTGCTGCGGCAGCGCTAGGGCAACGCCCCGCTTGGGGGCGCCGTGGCGCGGCCGGCCAGCCTGCCGACCGGCCGGAGCCAAGGCCGCCGAGCCGCGCCCGCACCGCCCTGAGCGCGTGCGCGCCCGGCCCCAGCGGGACTGATGACGCCGCCGCCGCGCCCCGCTATACCGCCTCCGCGATGAACTGGGTGGACGGCGTAGTCCTGGCGATCCTCGCCGTCTCGGCGATCCTCGCCTTCTTCCGCGGGTTGGTACGGGAGGTGCTCGGCATCGGCGCCTGGATAGGCGCCGTCGTCGCCGCCTTCCTCGCCTGGCCCGAAATTCGCCCCCTGGTCGGCGAGCATGTCGAGCCGGAATGGCTCGCCAACGCGGTCACCGCCGGGGGCGTCTTCCTCGTCGTGCTGCTCGTGCTCAAGATCATCGTCGCCTGGATCGCGTCGAAAGTGGAACGCTCCGTCCTCGGCGGGGTTGACCGTGCGTTGGGGCTGGTATTCGGCCTCGCACGGGGTGCGTTCGTCGTCGTGCTCGCCTATATCCTCGCCGAACGCTTCTTCCCGATGGACCGCTGGCCGGCGGACGTGCGGGAAGCGCGCGCCCTGCCCCTCGTGGCCGACGGCGCACGCTGGCTGGTTGACCAGCTCCCCCCGGAGATCCGGCCGGGGCTCGAGGACCTGCCGGAGCGCCCGCTTCCCGGCCTGAACGACCTGTTGCGCCCGCCTGCGCGCGACCGGACGTGAGGATATGCCGCGCATGACGCATCGCAGTCGCCTCCTCCTGCCGGACGACGACAAGCCGCACGAGGAATGCGGGGTCTTCGGCGTATGGGACGCCACCGACGCAGCCGCGCTCACCGCGCTCGGCCTGCACGCGCTGCAGCACCGCGGGCAGGAGGCGACGGGCCTCGTCAGCCTGGAGGGCGGCGGGCAGGAGGTGCGCAACGCGCGCTTCCACGCCCACAAGGGCCTCGGCCTGGTCGGCGACAATTTCAGCGACCCGAAGGTGATGGCGGGCCTGCCCGGCCGCGCCGCGGTCGGCCACAACCGCTACGCCACCACGGGCGAGACGGCGCTGCGCAACGTCCAGCCGCTCTACGCCGACTTCGAGTTCGGCGGCTTCGCGGTCGCGCACAACGGCAACCTGACCAACGCGCACGTCCTCAAGCGCAACCTCGTCCGGCGCGGCTGCCTGTTCCAGAGCACCACCGATTCGGAGGTGTTCATCCACCTGATCGCCATCAGCCTCTACTCCACCGTCGTGGACCGGCTGATCGACGCGCTGAAGCAGGTGCAGGGCGCCTACTCCCTCGTCGCGCTGCACAACCACGCGCTGATCGGCGCGCGCGACCCGCTCGGCATCCGCCCGCTGGTGCTCGGCCGCCTGCCGGTGAAGGAGGGTGACGGCGCCGGCGCGGGCTGGGTGCTGGCGAGCGAGACCTGCGCCCTCGACATCGTCGGCGCCGAGTTCGTGCGCGACGTCGAGCCCGGCGAGATCGTCGTGGTGGACGATGCGGGCGTGCGCTCGATCAAGCCCTTCGGCCGCAACCCGAGCCGCTTCTGCATCTTCGAGTACATCTACTTCGCCCGCCCCGACTCCGTCGTCGAGGGCACGCCGGTCTACGAGGCCCGCAAGCGCATCGGCATCGAGCTCGCGCGCGAAAGCAGCGTCCCGGCCGATGTCGTGGTGCCCGTCCCCGACTCGGGCGTCCCGGCGGCGATGGGCTACGCGCAGGAGGCCGGCCTGCCCTACGAGCTCGGCATCATCCGCAACCACTACATCGGCCGCACCTTCATCGAGCCCACCGACCAGATCCGCCACCTCGGCGTGAAGCTCAAGCACAGCGCCAACAGCGCCGTGCTCGCGGGGAAGCGGGTGGTCCTGGTGGACGATTCGATCGTGCGCGGCACCACCTCCAAGAAGATCGTCGAGATGGTGCGCCAGGCCGGCGCGACCGAGGTGCACATGCGCATCTCCTCCCCGCCGACCACCCATTCCTGCTACTACGGCATAGACACGCCGGAGCGGTCCAAGCTGCTCGCCGCCACGCACGACCTGGACGAGATGGCGCGCATCATCGGCGTGGACAGCCTCGCCTTCATCTCCCACGACGGGCTCTACCGCGCGCTCGGCAAGCCGGGGCGCGACCCGGCGCGGCCCGCCTTCTGCGACGCCTGCTTCACCGGCGACTATCCGATCCCCCTCACCGACCAGCAGGACAACAGCGAGCGCCAGCTCTCGCTGCTGCACGCGACGCAATGAGCGAGTCGGCGGCGACGCCCCCGCGCCCGCTGGAGGGCCGGGTCGCGCTCGTCACCGGCGCGAGCCGCGGGATCGGCGCCGCGGCGGCGGTGGAGCTCGGGCGGCTCGGCGCGCACTGCGTGCTGGTCGCGCGCACCCAGGGCGGCCTCGAGGAGACCGACGACGCGATCCAGGCCGCCGGCGGCAGGCCCGCGACGCTGCTGCCGCTCGACCTCGTGAAGGATGCCGAGAAGATCGACTCGATCGGCCCGAGCGTCGTTACCCGCTTCGGCCGCCTCGACATCCTCGTCCACGCCGCGGGCGTGCTGAACAAGCTCACCCCGGTCGCGCATATCGAGCCGCACGACTGGGCCCAGACCGTCGCGGTGAACATGAGCGCCGCCTGGCGCCTGATCCGCACCTGCGACCCGCCGCTGCGCGCTTCCGACGCCGGCCGCGCGGTGTTCGTCACCACCGGCCGCGTGCGCGAGCCACGGGCCTATTGGGGCCTCTACGGCGCGACCAAGGCGGGAGCCGAGCACCTGGTGCAGACCTGGGCGCAGGAGGTGACGAAGACCCGGCTGCGCGTGAACCTGTTCGACCCCGGCGTGGTGGCGACGAAGCTGCGCGCCCAGGCCTTCCCGGGCGAGGACCCGGCGACCCTGGTGAAGCCGGCGCAGGTCGCGCCCGCGCTCGTTGCGCTCTGCCTGCCGGGCGAGGCGCGGCTCGGGGAGGTCGTCCGCTTCGCCGGCACCCCCTGACCCGGCGCCGGTACGCCGCCGGCCCGCATCGCCGCGCCACCGCGCCTTGCCACCCGCGCCGTCCTCGCGCTAGTTGCGGCAGGTTCAGGGATCGACGCGCATGCGATTGGCAGTCCTCAAGGAGCGCCGCGCCGCGGAGACGCGCGTGGCCGCCACGCCGGAGACGGTGAAGAAGCTGCTCGGCCTCGGCCTCACGGCGGTCGTGGTCGAGACCGGGGCAGGCCTCGCCTCCGGCATCCCCGACGAGGCCTATCGCGAGGCCGGTGCGGAGATTGCGCCCGACGCCGCCGCGGCGCTCGCCGGGGCGGGCATCCTCCTCAAGGTCCGCGCCCCGACGGAGGAGGAGCTCCCCCAGATCCCGCGCGGCGCGCTGCTGATCGGCACGCTCGGCGCCGACGAGGCCGCCGCCCGCGCCTATGCCGAGCGCGGCATCGACGCCGCCGCCATGGAGCTGCTGCCGCGCATCACCCGCGCCCAGTCCATGGACGTGCTCTCCTCCCAGGCCAACCTCGCGGGCTACCGCGCGGTGATCGAGGCGGCGGCGGCCTACGACAAGGCCTTCCCGATGATGATCACGGCGGCGGGCACCATCCCCGCCGCCAGCGTCTTCGTCATGGGCGCGGGCGTCGCGGGCCTGCAGGCCATCGCCACCGCGCGCCGCCTCGGCGCCCGCGTCAGCGCCACCGATGTCCGCCCCGCGGCGAAGGAGGAGATCAAGTCCCTCGGCGCCACCTTCGTCGGCCACGAGGACGAGGAGAGCCGCGCCGCCCAGACCGCCGGCGGCTACGCGCGGCAGATGAGCGCCGAGTTCCTGCGCAAGCAGGCCGAGGTCGTCGCCGGCCACATCGCCAAGCAGGACATCGTCATCACCACCGCCCTCGTGCAGGGCCGGACCGCGCCGAAGCTCGTCTCCGAGGAGATGGTCGCCTCGATGAAGCCGGGCAGCGTGATCGTGGACATCGCCGCGGACGCCGGCGGCAACGTCGCGCTGACGAAGCCGGGCGAGCTGGTCGTCACCGCGAACGGCGTGAAGATTCTCGGCTACACCAACTGGCCGGGCCGCATCCCTGCCGCCGCCTCCGCCCTCTACGCCCGCAACCTGCTCACCTTCCTCTCCACCTTCTGGGACAAGGAGGCGAAGGCGCCCAGGCTGCCCGAGGAGGACGAGATCGTGCGCGGCGTGATGCTCGCGCGCGGCGGACAGGTGGTGCATCCGCAATTCGCGCCGGCCAAGGCCGCGTGAGGGGGGAACCAGCCGAATGAACCCGACCGAGCTTGCCAACCAGGCGGCCGCGACCGCCCAGCGCGCGCTCGACCTTGCCGAGCAGGCGCGCCGCGCCGCAGAGGCCACGGCCGCCACGGTGGCCCCTGTCGCCCAGGCGGCCGAGCCCTTCCTTTACCTGCTGACGATCTTCCTGCTCGCCTGCTTCGTCGGCTACTACGTGGTGTGGAACGTCACGCCGGCGCTGCACTCGCCGCTGATGGCGGTGACCAACGCGATCTCCTCGGTGATCGTCGTCGGCGCGATCCTCGCCACCGGCCTCGGCGGGAGCTGGGTCGCGGTGGTGTTCGGCTTCCTCGCCACCGTGCTCGCCGCCGTCAACATCTTCGGCGGCTTCCTGGTGACGCGGCGGATGCTCGCCATGTTCAAGCGGAAGGGCTGAGGCGATGGGCGCCACCGTCTCCACCCTCGCCTACCTCATCGCCTCGGTCCTGTTCATCCTGGCGCTGCGCGGCCTCTCCCACCCGGAGACCAGCCGCCAGGGCAACATCTACGGCATGGTCGGCATGGCGATCGCGATCGTCGCGACGCTGTTCCGGCCGGGCATGGCGGGCGGCGGCATCGCCCTGGTGCTGCTCGGCCTCGTCGCCGGCGGCGCGATCGGCTACGTGATCGCGCAGCGCATCCAGATGACGGCGCTGCCGCAGCTCGTCGCGGCCTTCCACTCGCTCGTCGGCATGGCCGCGGTCTTCGTCGCGGCCGCCGCCCTCTACGCGCCGGAGAGCTTCGGCATCGGCACGCGCGACCACATCAAGACCGCCTCGCTGGTCGAGATGTCGCTCGGCCTCGCCATCGGCGCCATCACCTTCTCGGGCTCGGTGATCGCCTTCCTCAAGCTCGACGGGCGGATGTCGGGCGCGCCGATCCTCTTCCGCAACCAGCACTGGCTCAACCTCGGCCTCGGCATCCTGCTGCTGGCGCTGATCGTCGCCTTCGTCAGCACCGGCCACGAGGTGCTGTTCTGGCTGATCGCCCTCCTCTCCTTCGCCCTCGGCTACCTGCTGATCATCCCGATCGGCGGGGCGGACATGCCGGTCGTCGTCTCGATGCTGAACAGCTACTCCGGCTGGGCGGCGGCGGGCATCGGCTTCACCATCGGCAACCTGCTGCTGATCATCACCGGCGCGCTGGTCGGCGCCTCGGGCGCCATCCTCTCCTACATCATGTGCAAGGGGATGAACCGCAGCATCATCAACGTGCTGCTCGGTGGCTTCGGCACCGACACCGGCGCCGCCGCGGCGGCCGGCGGGGACCGCGGCCCGGTCAAGGCCGGCAGCCCGGAGGACGCGGCCTTCATCATGAAGAACGCCTCGAAGGTGATCGTCGTCCCCGGCTACGGCATGGCGGTCGCCCAGGCCCAGCAGGTGCTGCGGGAGATGGCCGACCTCCTCAAGAAGGACGGGGTCGAGGTGAAGTACGCCATCCACCCCGTCGCCGGCCGCATGCCGGGCCACATGAACGTCCTGCTCGCCGAGGCGAACGTCCCCTACGACGAGGTCTTCGAGCTCGAGGAGATCAACCCCGAATTCGCCGAGGCCGACGTCGCCTACGTCATCGGCGCCAACGACGTGACCAACCCCGCCGCCAAGACCGACCGGTCGAGCCCGATCTACGGCATGCCGATCCTCGACGTGGAGCGCGCCAAGACCGTGTTCTTCGTCAAGCGCAGCATGGCGAGCGGCTATGCCGGCGTGGACAACGAGCTGTTCTTCCGCCCGAACACCATGATGCTGTTCGGCGACGCCAAGAAGGTCACGCAGGAAATCGTTCAGGCGCTGCAGCGTTGACCACGGCCCGCGGCGGACGGGCGGCGCACGCAGCCGCTCGCCGCTACCCGCCGCGGGGCCTGCACCGCCGGGGCGCATCGAGCGTCCCGGCTGCTCCCGACCCCCAGCCCATCCCCGGCCGGGCCGCGCCTGCCAACCTCATCATCGGCGATCCCAATGCCACACCGGCCACCCTGCGCATGGCCGCGGGCGGAAGCGTCGCGTGATGGCGATTGGCGCAGGGTTGCCCAGCGGTATACGCTCCCGTTCGGGAGAGCACCAAGCTCCCAGGGAGGACTCCATGGACGGTTCCGCGCCCGGCGCATCGCGCCCCGACATCAAGCTCGCCATCGCGAAGAAGGAGAACGCGCCCTACGTGAAGGGCCGGCGCGTCTTCTTCCGTTACCGCGACCTCGGCGTCTCCGACGCCACCGGCGGGCGGATGCGGGCGCAGGTGATGGAAGCCATCAGCGGCATGACCGAGCCCACGGGCTGGCACACGCACCAGTGCGAGGCGCAGTTCGTCTACGTGCTGAAGGGCTGGGTCGAACTCGAATTCGAGGACGGCACCCGCGAGCGCTTCAAGCCCGGCGACTCCGTCCTCATCCCCGGCAACATGAAGCACAACGAGATCGCCACCTCCGACGACGTGGAGATCCTCGAGCTCTCGATCCCCGGCCCGATGGGGACGACCCCCTGCGACCCGCCGCCCGGCATGGCGAAGGCCTGATCCCCCGAAGCGTTTCCGGGCGGGACGCCGCGCGGGCGGCGGCGGCGTCCCGGAGCAGGCGCGGCCGCCAGGGAGGAAACGAAAATGATGCTGGAGCGACGGGCCCTGGCGCTCGGCGGCGCGGCCTGGATGACGCTGCCCTTCACCGGCCACCGCACCGCCCGGGCGCAGTCCGCCGCGGGCACCGTCCGGCTCGGCGTGCTGACCGATATCTCAGGCCCCTTCTCCGACCTGGCTGGCCAGGGCTCCGTGCTCGCCACGCGCCAGGCGGCGCAGGAAGCAGAGGCCGCGCTCGGCCTGCGGGTCGAGGTGCTGGCCGCCGACCACCAGAACCGCCCCGACATCGCCTCCAACATCGCGCGCCAGTGGTTCGACCGGGACGGGGTGGACGCGATCATCGACGTCCCGGCGAGCTCCGCCGCGCTCGCCGTCGCCGGCATCGCGCGGGAGAAGAACAAGGTCTTCCTCGCCTCCTCGGCCGGCACATCGGAACTGACGGGGGCGCAGTGCAACGCCAACACCGTCCAGTGGACTTACGACACCTGGATGCTGACCAACTCCACCTGCCGCGCCCTCGTGGCGGAGGGCGGCGACAGCTGGTTCTTCCTCGTCGCCGACTACGCCTTCGGCCACGCGATGGAGGCGGACGGCAAGCGCTTCATCGAGGCCGCGGGCGGCCGGGTGCTGGGCTCGGCCCGCTACCCCTTCCCGGCGACCACCGACTTCTCCGCCTTCCTGCTGCGCGCCCAGGCGAGCCGCGCCAAGGTGATCGGCCTCGGCTTCGGCGGCACGGACCTGGTGACGGCGGTGAAGCAGGCGGCGGAGTTCGGCCTGGCGCGCCGCGGCCAGCGTCTCGCCGCCCTGATCATGTTCATCACGGAGGTCCACGCGCTCGGCCTGCAGGCCGCGCAGGGGCTGGTTTGCTCGGAGTCCTTCTACTGGGGCCTCAACGACCGCACGCGCGCCCTCAGCGCACGGCTGCGGCAGAATTTCGGACTGCCCGCGCCAACCATGGTGCATGCCGGCTGCTATTCCGGCGCGCTACACTACCTGAAAGCGGTGGCCCAGATGGGCGTCGCCGCGGCCAGGGCCTCCGGCGCCGAGACCGTGGCGCGGATGAAGGCGATGCCAACCGACGACGACGCCTTCGGCCCCGGCCGCATCCGCGAGGATGGCCGCAAGCTGCACCCGGCCCTACTGCTGCAGGTCAAGTCGCCCGAGGAGAGCCAGGGCCCCTGGGACTACTACAAGCTGCTGCGGGCCACGCCGGCGGAGGAGTCCTTCCGCCCGATGGCGGAGGGCCAGTGCCCGCTGGTCCGGGCCTGAAGGACAGCGGCCGGGGCCGCGGCGGGCCTCATGCGGCGCGCCGAGCCCTCCGATGCAGCAAAGCCAGGCTTCGCGGCCGCGAACCGCCAGCCTGCGTTCGGGGCCGCATTCATGCGTCACCATGGATGCGGGACGGCATCAGGCCCATTCCGCGAAATACGCCTGCCGCAGCCGGTCGGCATGCTTCCGGCTCAGCGTCTTCATCGACGAGGAATTCCCGTGCGCGTGGAACACGCTGGCCGGATCGCCGTCGTGGTCCGCGTCGCCGAGCCCCGTCGCGTGGATCATCTCGTGCAGCAGCGTCGAGCCCGAAGCGACGAAGTTCCGCGCATTGATCAGGATTGTAGGGCAGCCACTTCACCCCGTTGTTCGCGTCCTCGTGCTCCGGCTTGACCGTCTGGCCGTTGACCCCGTCCCCCTCGGGGTAGTTGCAGACGATCACCGGGATGCCCTTCCCGTTCGGCCAGAGCTCATGGCACTTCTGCCGCATGCTCCCGGGATCGCCGGCCTTGTAGAAGCAGTCGCCGCGGTAGCTGATCTCGTCCGGCACGATCGGGCCCGTCCCGTAGCGATGGGCGATCTCCATCCCGTAGGGCGCGAGCAGGGCATTCGCCGTGCGGCCGTAGTGCTCCACCACGTTGCGCCATTCGGCGTCCTTGGTGACGAAGCAGGCGATGCGCAGGATGATCCTGGCCATGGCGTCCTCCTCCCGATGACGGTGCGCCAGGGACTCTGCCGAACGCCCGTATCACCCCTGTTTCCGCTCGCTTCGCGCCGCCGCCGCCATGTTGCGCGGCGAGTCATGTCATGTGCCGCGCGTTTCGCGGCCGTTGCGTCCCTCCGCGCCCCGGTTGATCATGCCGGCCATACCGCCCGCATCCTGGAGGTCGCCGGCCGTGAGACGTCCTGACCACTGCCGCCGCCGTCGTCTGCTGCTCGTCCCCGCCGCAGCCTTCGCGATGGCGGTGCTGCTGCCGTCCGGCCTCGCCACGCCGCCCCTCGCGCACGCACAGGAGCGTCAGGCCATGCGCCTCGCCCTCGATGCCCCACCCACCGCCGTCACCCTCTTCCCCGACCAGGCGCGCATCACCCGCACCGGCGCCGCCGACCT
>ERZ777003.5152-NODE-5152-length-10111-cov-11.384547_pt1 | contig 10111 bp, 6 predicted proteins | sample MGYA00374956_ERZ777003 | MGnify/ENA primary metagenome ERZ777003 (study PRJEB29302, sample SAMN06268252) | bioreactor metagenome | isolation source: Joint BioEnergy Institute, California, USA | place: USA:Joint BioEnergy Institute, California, USA | collected... | reverse complement strand
CACGCGCTCAGCCCACTGACGCACCTGCGCCACACACCAGGGCAGATCATCACGAACCTGGACCGGCCAGAACCGAAGCACATCCCACCCGAGGCGCAGGAGGCGCTGGCGCTTGAGTTGCTCACGCTCGAGCGCCTCGGCGCCCCAGTCGTTCTCATCCGTACGGTCGACGACGTCGATCGCAAGCCGTGCATTACCGATCTCGAGGGCAAGATCGATCCGGTACTGTTCGACTTTCGGGCGCACGCGCGGTGCGAAGCCCTCCTGCTCGAGCGCCTCGAGAAAGCTTCGCTCTTCGGGTGCGAGTGCGCCGCGGGCGACTGTCTCAGAGTCATCGCTGACTTTGGACTCTGAGCGCGTGAGTGCAGACACGTACCGCGCGAACTCACGCAGATGACGCACCGGTGCATCGAGACACCAGCTGAGGTCCCCAATGACCAGAAGCTCTGCCCGGGCGCGGGTGATCGCCACGTTGAACACGTTCGCCTCGTCCTCGAGAAAACGCAGGGCGCCTTCGTGCAGACCCGGCGCTGCGACCACCGAGAAGAGCATCAGATCGCGCTCATCACCCTGGAAGCCGTGCGCGGTGGTCGACTGGAAGTCATGATCCCGGCGCAGCCGCTCCCAGAGCTTGGGGTCCCGTTCGAGCTCGCGGCGAATCCGCTCGGCCTGGTAGGTGAAGGGCGTGACGACGCCGATCGTGCCTGTGTAGCCGTTGCGGACGAGCGTCTGCACGGCTTCGACCGCGGCCGTGACTTCCTCGGCGTTGTACACCGAGCCCGAGCTGCCGCGGCGGGCCTTGCCGCGCACATCGATCCAGCGCACCGCCGGCGCCGTGGGATCGGTACGCTTGAGGTTGGGCAGGCGTGTAACGATCCGAAGGCTGTGTTCGTAGAACGCCTGGTTCGAGTACCCGATCACATCCGGGTGCGAGCGGTGGTGGTCGCGCAGACTGATCTTGGCCGAATCACTCACGCGACTTGCGACGAGCTCAAAGAGCGACTGGGTCGAGTACTGCCAGTCAAGGTGCGTCTTCTCGAGCTTCTGATCGACCATGAAGGCCGCGTCGCGATCGCGGCGCAGGCTCGCGATGTGCTTGAGCTGCTGAGGATCCCCGATGATGACCGCGCGCCGTGCGCGAAAGAGGATCGGGAGCGCGGATGCGATATCGCACTGGGAAGACTCGTCGAAGACAACCAGATCGAAGTACCCCGGCGTGAAGGGCACACGGTTTCGCGCCGAGAGCGCGGTGACCGAGAAGCAGGAGACGACCTCGGGTGCATCGAGAGTGATCCGATCGTACTCACGGCGCACCTCCGGAGGCAGGAGCTCCGCATCGCCTGCCTCCATCACGCTCTTGAGCACGGTCGAGTAGCGCGAGAGCATGAGGCGCTGCTCCGTGGTGAGCATCGCGGGCTGTGCTGCCACCCACGCCTGCCAGAGCCTTCCGGAGGTCTGCACGAGCGCATCCTGGATCGCGTTGCGACGCGCAGCGAGCTCGCCGAAGTCCACCTCCCGAAGTGCATGCAGTCCGGACTCATAGGAATGCAGCCGCTCGATGCCGGCGAGCACTCGAGCGCAGCCGATGAGATGGTTCTTCCACGCCTCTTCTTCATCCTCGGGAAGTCCGGAAGGCGGCGAGGCCTGCCAGAAGACTCCCAGCGCGGCCTTGAGCGCTCCGAGCGCTCGCTCGAGCGCGGCGAGCCGGAGCCGTCTCCAGAGTGGCCAGGTAAGCCTCGTCCAGGTCCTCTGCTGCTCGGGCAGCGCCGCAAGAAGCGCATCACGGGCCTTGTAGAGGAGTGTGCGGGCGCGGTTCGTGTCGATCTGAAGGGCCGCGGCACGCATGACCGCATCGGTCCGCACGCCGAGTTCGGCAAGCTCCCTCGCAAGACGGCGCACCTGTGCGTTGAGTTCGAGCGCCATCCGCTCCGCCTCATCAACCTGTGCGAGCTCCTCGCCGAGCCGGTCGTAGGTGGCCCGCTCGGCACGCAGCGTTTCGAGCTCCTCCGGTGTGACCGTTCCGTTGACGAGGAAGGAGAGGTGTTCGGCAAGCTTGTGACGGTGCTCCTTCGCTCCAAGGCGCACCATCACGGGCTTTCGGCCCAGACTGTTCACGCGCTCATCGACGACGTCGACCGCCTTGTTGTTCTTCGAGGTGAAGAGTACCGGCCGGCGCCGCCAGGCACAGTTGATGAGCAGGTTCGCCACCACCTGAGACTTGCCGGTACCGGGCGGCCCGGTGATCACCGACAGCGGCTCATCGAGCGCCATGCGCACTGCGGCACGCTGCTCGGGGTTCATCGGCAGCACTTCAAGGAGCGGCGTGGTATCCATCGAGCGCGGAGCAGCGGCCTCGGCGCCAAAAAGCAGAGCGCCGAGGGCGGTTCCGTGCAGAACGTGCGCGGGCGTGTTCGCAAGCTTCTGCAGCTCGAGCTCGAGCCCCTGCGTGTACGGCCGCAGGATACGGAGCACGATTCCGCGTTCATAAATGAGATCGGGCTTATCCTGCGCGAGGGGAACAGGCGGCGTGTCTTCCGCGGACGGATCCGCCCACGGCCACTCGGGACGCAGGAGCTTGAGCCGCTCGACGATCTGCGAGAACGGTTTCATGCCCCCGTTCACATCGAGCCCAAGTGCCTCTTCGAGCTCGAGCATCGAATGCTGTGCGAACTGAATTCCGTTGCCTTCGAGCTCGCGCAGCGCCTCGAGGTTGAGCGCGCAGGTGTGCCACTCCGGCTCGATGCCCTGGGCATCCACGGCAACGTCGATCAGAAAGATCGGCAGGAGCTTGCGTGCGGCGCCCTCCGCGCGACCTGACATGGAGTAAACGGGATACCCCAGTCGCAGTGTGCCGCTGTCGCGCGATCGCTTCGTGTGGACGAAGGCGGCGAGCGCCTCGTTCCACCCTGGAAGCCGTCGGGCATCGAGCTCGATGTGCGCAAGTTCGACGTACTCCGGTTCCCCACCGCTACGGGCAAGGACCGAGACGCCTCCCGCGTCGTCGTTGGCGATACAGGCCAGATAGTACTGGCAGAGACGGCGAAGAATCGAGTTCGGATCGGTCATGTCGGCCGGCTGACAGGCAATCTGGCCCGCTTCCGCCGTATATGGATCTCGGCTTAGCCCGAGGCCGCCGGCGTGTGCCCCGCGGGCTGGATAAGAAGAAGGCGGCCTGTATAAGGCCGCCGGAATACGGAAGAGAATGCGATCGCCTCGGTGGCCGTTGTCACCTGCAATCAGCCTGCGCGGGCGAGCTCCACGGATCCGAGCTCCTCCCAGTCGGCACCTTCCTGAGGCCGCAGATAGCGGAGCTTGAGGACCACCATCCGATAGGCTCCAACGAGGAGCTCGAACCACGGCAGAGGCGGATGCTCCCACGTCCGAAACGTGTAGACATAACACCCGGGACCGAAATATCCACCTGTCGTGTCAGGACCGAGATCCCACTTCGTCCCGAAATGCTCGAGATTCCATTCGTACCAGTTGCGAAAACCCGTCGTCTCTTCGTTGCGCCGGTACCGCTCGGCGAGTTCGACCAGGTTCGCGTGCGTCTCCTTGAGGTGCTGGACGAGAGCTTCCCGGTCCTGAAAGGAGTTTCGGAGATTCATGGAGGCGGCCGCCTGCTTCCAGTCCCCGTAGAGGGCCTGATAAACGTTCAGGGCACCTTCATTCTCCTCGACGTCGAGCACCGGCGGTCTCGGCAGAAGCGCACCGAACAGCAGCGGCACGGGGATAGGCGCAGATCCGACTGGGTGAATGACCCCGCGGTTTTGCCGACGGAAGTGCTCGATCGCGAGCGTATCGCCGATTACTAGTAGTTTGTTCTCACACCACATGCATGTCGCTCTCGATTGTCCTTGAGAGGTATAGGGAGCTGGGTATGCGAACTGAGCATCACGAAAAGAAGACCCCTGAACCACCAGGGATCAGGGGTGAATCGACGAACGGCTGACCCTCCAGTTCTAGGACCTGCACTTCACGCGAACGTGAGCGGGTTTACGATGCCTGAGTGCCACACACGCAAGTAGCAGGGCTACCGCGAGCATATCGAGTATCCCGCCACCACCTGATGAAGGGGTGGACTCGACGGAAGCGCGAGCCTCGGAGGGCAAGCGTGCTGCGGATGGAAGCACTGGAGCGGGAGGTTGCAACGGAGCACCTGCACTTGGCTCCTCGAAGCACTCGCGGAACGTTTCCAGCGCATGACGGATCGTTTCGATGCTGCACTGGGAGAAGTGCTCGGCACCGAAGTCCGTCGCCGACATCAGCCAGCCATTCTTCTCCTCGTGCTCGCACGGGCTCTCGCCGTCATGGCCCACCCCCAAGGTATGGGCCACTTCATGCGCGAGGGTTTGCCCATCGAGTCCGCCGTGACGCAGGCTCACGATGGCTGATGCGTTGGCCGAGCAGGCCGGGCCCATCGTGGCGTATCCGGAGAGACTTTGCGATCCCAGCTGGAGCTTTCGCACCGTAAGGAGCGCCGTGACATCTGCCGTCCTGTGAACACCGTTTTGCAGCCGATGTTCCATCACCGCATCGAGCAGGAACTTCGCGTGCGTGTGCTTCGCGAGTACATCTGCTGCGGGCCCCTGCGGAATCTCGACGTGCGAAGCGATGAGCTCAACGCCGAGCTGATCGCGGTAAATATATGCCGCGTGTGCGACCGCTGAGTCGATGGCCTTGCGCGTCTCCTCTATGGAGCCGAAGTAGGCAACCGTTGCCCAGTCTGTCACGATCGACATCTCGACGCGCGGTGCAGCATTGACGTATGTACCGAACAGGAAACCAGCCATCAGAATGATGAGGCTGGCCAGCCGGCTCACGTTGCGTACGAACATGAAGCTACTCCTCGACAATGACCTACCGAGGTGTAGCGATGGGCGGCAGCACGCTTCACTCTGCACAGGCGGTTCAGGTACGCCTTCGCCATGCAATCTCGAGAAGAACGAACAGCGCGAACAGCGAAACCACAGGGATTGGCACTGGCCATACCTCATCCACCCTGAGAGAGGTGCGAGGCTGTCCGCAGGTCTGTCGGAAGTGTCGTACGGCAGGGCAGGCGCCAGGCGATGATTTCCCGCGCCGTCCGCAGGGTGCAAGTAGAGAACCGATGGTTGTCGTTGTCGGTAGCGGCCATCAACCAGCCGTCCGGGGTCTCATGGGCGCAGGGCCATTCGCCGTCATGGCCGACGCCGAGCACATGCGCAAGCTCGTGAGCAAGCGTTCGCGGATCGGTTTCCGGATCCATGACCCGCACGACGAATGCGGCATCGCGTGTGCAGAGCGTGCCGGTTGCAGCGTATCCACCAAGCCGCCCGTTCTCGGTACGCATGTCTCGCGCTGTGATCAACAGCGTGGCGTCAGTGGCCCGCAGCTCCGGGCGCCAGGTACGAGATTCGATCAGCGCATCGAGGATCTCATCGGCATCGAGGTCGGGGTCAAACGGGTCCAGATCCTCACTCTCCGGGATCTCCATGTGCGCAACGGTGAGCTCGATACCGAGCTGCTCGCGATAGAGTCGACTTGCTTTTCGAACGCGCGCTTCGATCGCCTCGCGAGCCGCCTCGACCGAGCCGAAGAACTCCACGGTGCTCCGGTCGGCGAGTACGGAAATCTCGATGCGGGGAAACGTGCTGCCGAAAGCGATGAATGCAAAGAGAAGCATCACCAGAAAAGGCGCAACTAGCCGGGCAGACACTGCGCCGATCCGCAGAGACTTGAGCCACACGAGAAGGACCTCGGAGAGACGATCGCCGAGGTGTAGCGACCCGCTATGCGGGACGCGGATGGCATTTCAGTCGACGAGGAGGATCATGGAGACGGAAAAGGGTGAGCTAAAATGAAACGGCCGGAGCAGAAGCTCCGACCGGGGAATTGTCGGTGGACGTGTGCTTGGTAGGTTTCGTAGTCGATTACTGGGTCACTCAGCACGAGCGTTCCATCGGCGCGCTCCATGAAGTTCTGCCAGCCGATATCGAGCGCCCAGTTGAAGTTCCACACGAAGTAGTTGAGCTCGCCCATGAAGTCAGCCAGCTCAGCAGGCAACCACGTGAGATCGTCCTCGACCATTGGAAGCCGACGATCCCAGTATGTCCTCAGCCGAACGAAGTGCACGATCTGGCGCACGAGCCGCCCATTCGGCGTGCCGCGCCGCACTTTGTGGAGCCTGCTCCATCTCGAGCAGGCGTACGTCGATGCCGGTTTCGGTCGTGCCCTTGCCTGCGAGGTATAGGAAGCGGTGCGCGACGAGGCCGGCGCGTGATCGGGGTACAGCGTCAAATTGTTTGGCGGTGAAAAGAAGTAGGACTGCGACGAATCGCCGCAGTCCATGAATGAGTTGTTAGAGAGCCAGCCAGAGCCTCATGTACTCGTGCATCTCGCGATAGAGGCGAAGATGCACAGGCAGCGAGGCCGGACTGGCCTCGAACACTTCTTCGAGCGAGGCGAAGCGGTGTTTCGCCTCGTGCCAGAGCGTATTCTCGAGTACCTCGAGCTTCTGCTCCACTCGCTCCCGATGCTCGGGAGAGCGATGGTCCATGGTCTCAAGCCACGGATGCAGGAGATCCATTCCCCATTCCCGCGGATTCTGCGGAAGGGGAGCGGGCTCGGGCTTGCGACGAGCGGAGAGAGCGAAGAACGAGAACATGTGACCTCCAGGTTCACAAGTACCTGTGGCGTATAGGTACCAGGCCTCCCGGAGTGTGTTGTGGCTCCTGTGGAAAGATGCGCTCACGCGAAAGAATAGCCCCTGGTACGCGAGGTACCAGGGGTGTGAACTGCGTCGATAAACGGATGCGGCTCAATCCTTGAGCCACACATCCCCTATTGCAGGAGAGCACTCCGCACGGACGCCATACGGTCCGAGGTACTTCTCGGCCGCACCAACCATCACCGAGGTGATGATCGGAACGAACTCCTCGACGCGCTTCTCGGGCACCTCGAAGACGATCTCGTCGTGCACCTGGTTGACGATGCACGCGTTCACCTCCGGGTACTGCTCGCGGAAGGTTGCCATCGCCGTGCCGAGAATGTCGGCACCGGTGGACTGGTCCTCGTACGCGAGAGCCGCATTGAGCCCGAATGCGTAGATCAACCGGCCGGCAAGCGTGTAGGACGCGAAGAAGGGCTTGCGCGCGATGCGGTTGCCTTTCTCCGGATCCGGGATCATGACCGTTCCGGCCGCGTTGAGCTCCGTCCAGCAGTGCCAGAGATCAACCTCGACGTAGGTCGCCAGCCATTGGCGACGAACCTCACCGGCTTCTTCCAGCGTCCAGTGGATGTTATGTACCTTTGCCGCAGAGTCCTGGAAGCCCAGGTCCTTCATGGCGTACGTGAGGCTGAGGTTCGCGACCTTCCCTGACTGTCGCTTGTCCCCGAGGCGCTTCTTCGCGGCCTTGAGCTCGGCGACCACGACCTCGTTGCTCTTGCCGGCAAAGAGGGCAAGAGGATCCTCACCGGCCATGCTGAGCGCGGTCCAGGTATGGATGTCCATACCCGGGATCGAGAACGCGTCGCGAAGTGAACCCCACTCGGCCGTGCCCGCCTTCTCGGCCCGCATGCGGACGTAGGCGAGACACCGACGGAAGCGGGCGAGAAGCACCTCGCGGGACAGTTCCCGCCAGCGCTCCCAGTACCGCTTACGCGAATCGGGGTCGTCCTCGTACTCCTCGCGCTTCTCCTGCCACTCGGCAAGCCGCTTCTCGGCTTGCTTCTCCATCCGTTCGGCCTGCTCCAGGGTGACCTGGTGCTCGTAGACGCGCTTGATGATGAGTGCCACGTCCTTCGGCACGTCGCGCACGCCGATGTAGGCCTCGAAGATCTGACGTTGCGCGCGGATGGCGAGAGCCGCCGCCACGCGCATGTCGAGCGCGGAGAAGTCGCACGCGACGATCTTCTTTCCGGGTCCCGCCCTGACGGCGTTGCGGAAGCCCTGATCGCGAGGCGCCTGCTGAACGTTCGGTTCACTCGATGCAAGGCGGCCGGTAGCCGGCCCGTGTGCGATGTTCGAGTGAATCCGCCCGTCCGGAGAGCGTCTGGCGAAGCCGGAGAAGTCGAGCGCCATCTGCCCGGCCTTTTTCGCCCGGCAGAGCCCCACCCACTCGTCGAAGAGCGGCTTGGCCTCGGGCACGATCGCCGCACGAGCACGCCGGAGATCCTTCTCACCGACCTTCGGCTGACCGGTCTTCTCGGTCATCTCGAGCACGAGCCCGCGACGACGGAAGGCTTCACCGAGCGCCTGCTTGAGCTCCGCGGAGGTCCCCGCATCGAAGTTGGACAGCTCATCGAGGTGCTCAGCCAGCGCAGGTTCGAGCTCGACCATCTTCTGGGCGTGCTCTTTGACCTTCGCCTTCTGAGCTGCGACGAATTTATCCGCCTCCTCGATGCTCCAGGGCATGCCGCGCTCGCGCATGTCGAGCACGTCGAGCACCTGGGGCTCCACGAGCCGAAGCTGCGGGCTTTCCGCTCGTGCCCGCTCGTACGCCTCGATGAGATCCTCACCGACGGTAACGCCGAGCAGCACCGTCAGGATGTCGTAGACGGTTCGCACATCATCCGTGGCGTAGTCGTAGTTGGCCTGCGTGAGGAACGGCTCGCACCAGTTGCGCGGCCCCTGCAGCTCCTTATCGACCACGCGGCCGAGCACGGTGAGCGCGAGATCCGCCAGCGACCAGCCCGAGCGTCCCTGCTCGAACGCCTGAAGGGCCTGGTTGCGAATCGAGAGATCCGCTTCCTCCGAGGCCGCCAGCTTTGCCAACTCGATCGGCTGCTGCGGATAAAGCACCCGCGCGATCAGCATCGAGTCGAGAAGACGCGTCGGCCGAACCTTGGACTCCATCCGCAGCCAGCCTGCGTCGTACCCCACGTTGTGACCGATGACGTTTCCCGTGAGGACTGCATCGCAGACCCGCCTGCGGTCGCTCTTCGAGAGACGGTCCATGTCGAACGCCACGACCGAAATGCCGCCGATCCGGGCGTCCGGGAACAGCACCGATACGACTCGGAGCCTGGGCTCCGGATTGACCCCGCGACGGATGTCACGTGCGGAGAACGAGATCGGCTCGGACGCCGGGTTGAGCTGTGTGGTCTCGACATCGACGATCTTCCATCTCGCGTTCGAGATGTCGTTCAGAAGCCCTTCCGTGGGCTCTGCCCAAGGGACTTCCGCCCCTGTAAACGGATCTGACCAATTCAGGTCGAATGCGGTCTGCATCAGAAGAGATCCCTGTGTATGAATGACCTCTCAGGTGTAGTGACCGCGATCCGAGGGGGGACCGTCGCTCTTCGAGGTTCACGGGTGGAAACCGCCCGGGACGTAAGGCCTCGAATGAGGACGGGCGGATACCGCAGAGGACTGCAGCCGTCAGGGGAGAACGCGGATCGTATCGCCTGCAAAGGCGCGCCAGTGGCTGGCGTGCGTAAGCCAGAACCGCGCAATCCAGATCTGGATGTCACGGCTCGTGCCCGGGCGACCGATCCTCCGGTGCGCCTGCACGGCCTGTTGCCAGGCGTTTATCCAACTGCGCCGGACGCGTGAACGGGCCGTACGCAGCTCGACGCGCTCGAGAAGGCGCTCTGCGGGGAGCGCAAGCCAGATTGGGATAACCCCGGCACGTTCGCAGCGCCTGCGGTAGCGGCGTAGCGCCGCGGTGACGAGCTCGGTCTCAGTGCGGGGTGTCGGTCGCCGTTGGGCGATGCTCATGGGTTCGCCGTATCGGGTTGATGGCGTGTCCCCCGTGTAGCACCGGCGTTTTGTCTCCTTGTTTCCTCGGATCAGCGCAGGATGGGCAGATACAAAACAAAGCCCTCCACGAAGGAGGGCTGGTTGAATGAGCGAGATGAATGGTTGAATCTGGGCAGTCAAGTGAGCACGTACGCCGAACGGGGCGTACGTGACTGACCTGAACGCGTTCTTCCTTTACTCCGCGACGCTGGCGACCTCGATGTGCTCCACGATGGGAGACACGCGACCGCCGATGCTGCGGAGGAACTCGAGGTACATGTCGACCGCCTTGGGGCCGGCGACATAAACCTCGTCAGGCACCCTCTGATGGGGCTTGAGAGTCGCAAAGCGCGACTCGGCAGCCTGATCACCGCTCAGGGTGATCTCTAC
>ERZ777003.5150-NODE-5150-length-10112-cov-4.481655_pt1 | contig 10112 bp, 7 predicted proteins | sample MGYA00374956_ERZ777003 | MGnify/ENA primary metagenome ERZ777003 (study PRJEB29302, sample SAMN06268252) | bioreactor metagenome | isolation source: Joint BioEnergy Institute, California, USA | place: USA:Joint BioEnergy Institute, California, USA | collected... | reverse complement strand
ATCATCACCAGGAGAAGCCCGAGGGCCGCCAGGCCAAGCGCAGCGAGCAGAGAAGCTGCCGCAACCGCACCTCCGTGGATCATGAAAGCGGTGTCGAACTCTCGGCCGCGAACGACCCTGCCCCACTCCCAGCACATGATGAGCGCGACGATGACGACGAGCACGGCGAAGCTGAGCGGCCCGAGGTAACAGAGCCCCAGCGCTACTGCGGCCAGCAACAGCCCGGAGAGAAGGCGCGGCTTCAGCTCACTGAAGAGCGCCGATGCCCGTGTCACCTGGTTCTCGTCAGAGGTCATGGATGATGCGTCTTCAGGCCCTTCGACTCGCGGGGCAGTCCACCATACCGACGGTCTCGGGAGCAATACTCGGCGATAGCCTGCTTGAGGTGCTCGCGGCCGAAGTCCGGCCAGTACGCATCGATGAACATCAGCTCCGCATACGCCGCCTGCCAGAGAAGGAAGTTCGACAGGCGGACTTCGCCGCTCGTTCGAATGAGCAGGTCGGGGTCCGGAATGCCGCTCGTGTCTAGCTCAGCCCCAAACAGCTCAGGTGTGATCTGGGCAGGGTCCAGCAGACCGCGCGCTGCCTTCTCGGCGAGGCGCCGGGCCGCTTTCGTGATCTCGATCCGGGAACCGTAGTTGAAGGCGACGACAAGCGTGAGCCGCTCGTTGTTCGCGGTCAGCGACTCTGCCTCCTCGATCAGCCTGAGCAGATCGGGATCGATGTTGTTCCGCTCTCCGATGACGCGAATGCGAACCCCGTTCTCGTGCAAATCGACAAGGTCCCTGCGCACGAACCGCTTCATCATGCGCATCAGCTCGTTGACCTCGTCGGCGGGGCGCGACCAGTTCTCCGAGGAGAAGGTGTAGATCGTCAGATAGGAGATGCCCAGCTCGATGGCGGCCCTGACCGTCCGGCGCAATGCCTCCACGCCCATCCGATGACCAACGGAACGCGGTAGGCCACGGCGTTTTGCCCAACGGCCGTTGCCGTCCATGATGATCGCGACGTGGCGCGGCGGCGGGCTACGCTCGCCCGCATCAACGGATGGTTGTACCTGAATGTCTGCCACCGGCCCCGTGAGCTTTCTCGAAGAGTTCTGAGGCGGAGGCTTCCCGCCGGTCAAATGCGTCAAATCTTATTAATCTCAGCTTCTTTGTTCGCCAGGATCTGATCAACCTCTTTGATGAGCTTGTCGGTCAAATCCTGGACTTTGGCCGAACTGCTCCGATGCTCGTCCTGGCTGATCTTCGAGTCCTTTTCGAGCTTCTTGAGCGCTTCCATCCCGTCGCGGCGCACATTCCGGATCGCTACCCGGCATTGCTCGGCATACTTGTGGGCAAGCTTGATGAGCTCCTGGCGGCGCTCCTGCGTCAGCGGCGGCACCGGCAGGCGAAGCAGGTTGCCGTCTACAATCGGATTGAGGCCAAGATTTGCCTCCCGGATCGCCTTGTCGACTGCGGGCACAGCAGCCTTGTCCCACACCTGAACCGTTATCATGCGAGGTTCGGGGACCGAGACGGAGGCCACCTGGTTGATCGGCAACTTCTGCCCGTAGACATTGACCATGACGGGATCAAGCAGATTGGCGCTCGCGCGTCCCGTTCTCAACCCGCTCAGCTCCCGCTTCAGCGCATCGATGGCAGCACGCATGCGCCTTTCGAGATCGCCGATGTCGAAATTGACCTGAGCCATACCACTCCTCCTAACGGGCGCGGCAGTGGCCGGCGCGTCTCGCGCTCGCCCTCAAACGGGCGGACGGGGCGACGGGGCCGCGCGGATCGTGAAGATCAGGCGCTACCCTGGACAATGGTCGCGCGGGCCTCTCCGCGCAACATCTTCAAAAGATTACCCGACTCCTCAATCGAAAAAACAATTATCGGAAGACCGTTATCGCGGGCAAGCGCAACCGCCGCGCCGTCCATCACCTTAAGATCGCGGGCCAATACATCCGCATAGGTAAGCCGATCATAGCGAACCGCCGTTGGATCCGTACGCGGATCGGCTGAGTACACCCCATCGACCTGAGTGGCCTTGGCCACGGCATCGCAGTTCATCTCAATGGCGCGCAAAGCCGCTGTGGTGTCAGTGGTGAAGAAGGGGTTGCCCGTTCCTGCGGCACAAATCACCACGCGCCCGTTCTCAAGGTGATGCAGCGCCTTTGCCCGCACGTACGATTCGCAGATGGTCGGCATCGGAATGGCGGACAAGACCCGCGCCGGTGTGCCCTGCCGCTCCAAGGCGTTGTGGAAGGCGAGGGCATTCATGACGGTGGCGAGCATGCCCATGTAGTCGGCAGTGGCTCTATCCATCCCTTTGGCAGCCCCGGCAAGGCCGCGGAAGATGTTGCCGCCACCGAGCACCACCACGATCCTGACGCCAGCTCGAACAGCCTCTCCGACGTCCCTGGCCAGCCGGTTGACGACCTCCATGTCGATGCCGAATGAGCCGCGGCCGCTCATGGCCTCGCCAGACAGCTTCAGGCATATGCGCTTGTACCGCAGTGAAGAATTAACCTCGCTCATCCTGCCCGCCTTCCTTCGCCGCCTTGTCTATTACGGCTTCGACACCGGGGTCCGAGTCACCCGCTCCGAGAGCGTCGAGGCCAAAGCCGCATGGCCGAACCGGGGCGCAGCAAGCCTGCAACCCGGTATGGTGCATCACCGATCCATGTTAGCCGCCGCTTCGTTCATCCCTTCGACGGGGCCGGCGTTCCGATAGCCCGGCGAAGGATCAGGAACAAGTGCCAGCGACGTCAGCTCTGCGCAGCCTTCGCTGCCAGCTCCGCCAGATCGCCGATGAGCTTCCGCACTCCTTTCAAGCGCTGCTCCGGTTGATCCCAATCGGCCTTGTAGACGAGCTTGTGATCCGGCTGCAGCTTCATCTTGCCTTTCGATCGCTGGATCAGATCGACCAATCCCGCGGGATTGGTGAAGGCATTGTTGCGGAAGGTCAGGACTGCACCCTTCGGTCCAGCCTCGATTTGCGCGACGCTCGCCTGCCGGCAAAGCCCCTTGATCTCCACGATGTCAAGCAGATGGCGCACTTCGGTCGGCAGCTCGCCGAAGCGGTCGACCAGCTCTGCGGCGAATTCATCGATCTCGGACCGCTGCTCGAGCCCAGAAAGACGCCGGTAAAGCCCCAGCCTGAGCTGCAGGTCGGGGACGTAGCTCTCTGGGATTAGCACCGAGGTGCCGAGCGATATCTGCGGACTCCATTGCTCGGAAACCTCGCCAAGGTCGCCGCCTCTGAGGTTCGCGATCGCCTCCTCCAGCATCGCCTGATAGAGCTCGAACCCGACCTCGCGGATATGCCCAGACTGCTCCTCTCCAAGCAGGTTGCCCGCGCCACGGATGTCGAGATCGTGGCTGGCCAAGGAGAAGCCTGCACCCAGCGTGTCGAGCGAGTGCAACACCTTGAGGCGTTTTTCCGCCCCCTCGGTGAGTTTCTGGCCGGGCGGCGTGGTGAAGTACGCGTAGGCGCGAGTTTTCGAGCGCCCGACGCGGCCACGAAGCTGATAGAGCTGCGCCAGACCGAACATGTCGGCCCGGTGCACGATCAACGTATTGGCATTCGGGACATCGAGGCCGGATTCAACGATCGCCGTCGACAGCAGCACGTCGTATTCGCCCTCGTAGAACGCCGTCATGACCTTCTCGAGCTCGGACACAGAGAGCTGGCCATGCGCGCGCCCAACCCGCAGCTCGGGGACAGCCTCGCGGAGAAATTCATGAACCTCGTCGAGATCTGCGATGCGCGGCACGACGTAGAACGATTGACCGCCGCGGTAGCGCTCCCGGCGCAGCGCCTCGCGAATGATGACCGGGTCGAAGGGCGAGATGTACGTGCGCACCGCCAGCCGATCGACCGGCGGCGTGGTGATAAGCGAAAGCTCGCGGACGCCGGAAAGGGCAAGCTGCAGCGTACGCGGAATGGGCGTTGCCGTCAGCGTCAGCACATGCACGTCCTCGCGCAGCTGCTTGAGCCGCTCCTTATGCGCCACGCCGAAATGCTGCTCCTCGTCCACGATCAGCAAGCCGAGCCGCGCGAATTGGATCGACTTGCCCAAGAGCACGTGCGTGCCGATGACGATGTCGATCGTGCCTGTGCGCAGTCCCTCCTTGACCTCGGCCAGCTGCTTCGCAGGCACGAGCCGCGAAGCTTGCGCGATGCGCACCGGAAAGCCCTTGAAGCGCTCAGTGAACGTTGCCGTGTGCTGCCGCGCCAGCAGCGTCGTCGGCACCACGACCGCAACCTGCAGGCCAGCCATCGCCGTCAGATAAGCTGCACGGAGCGCCACCTCGGTCTTGCCGAAGCCGACATCGCCGCACACGAGCCGATCCATGGGTTTGCCGGAGGCCAGGTCCTCGATCACGGCCTCGATGGTCGCCAACTGGTCCTCGGTCTCTTCATACGGGAATCGGGCGACGAACTCCTCGTACGCGCCATCGGTCGGCGTGATGATCGGTGCCTCTTTGAGCTGGCGCACCGCCGCGATCTTGATGAGCTCGGAGGCAATCTCACGTAGCCGGTTCTTCAGCCGCGCCTTGCGCGACTGCCAGGCGACGCCGCCCAATTTGTCGAGCTGAACGCCTTCCGTGTCCGAACCATAGCGCGAGAGCAGCTCGATGTTCTCGACGGGCAGATAGAGCTTGTCGCCACCGGCGTAGGTGATCTCCAGGCAATCGTGCGCCGCGCCCGCGGCCGTGATGGTCTGTAGACCTTCAAAACGGCCAATGCCGTGATCGACGTGGACGACGAGATCGCCAACGGACAGGCTCGTCGCCTCCGTGATGACATCGGCAGCCTTCTTCGCTTTCCTCCGAGGCCGGACGATGCGGTCGCCGAGGATGTCCTGCTCGGCAATGACAGCGAGGTCGGGCGTTTCAAAGCCCTGCTCCAGCCCCAGCACCGCAAGCGCCGCGACACCGCCCGGCAGCGCCAGCGCTTCCGTGTAGCTCTCCACCTTGCGCGCGTTCTCCAGGCCGTGCGCCTTGAGCAAAGTCGCCAGTCGCTCGCGCGCACCCGGAGTCCAGGCAGCAATGACGACACGCTTGTTCTCGGAGTGCAGCTTACGGATGTGCCCGACGACCGCCCCGAAAAGATCAGCGCCTTCGGCCGTGCGCTCCGGCGCGAAGTTCCGGCCCGGTCGGCCGCCCAACCGCGCCACATGGGCGGTCTCGTCCTGCTCGAACGGAGTAAATCGGCGCACCTTCAAGGCACCGAGGTAGGACTTCCATTCGGCGCCCGTGATGTACATCAGCTCAGGCGGCACGGGCTTGTAAGGCGGCGCACCGAACTTCGCCGTCTCCAGCGCTTCGACGCGCGCCTGATAATGCTCCGCAATCTGATCGAAGCGCTGCGCGACCGCGTCCTCCGCGAGGTAGTCGAAGCTCACATCGCTGCCCTGGACGTAGTCGAACAGCGTCTCGAGCTTTTCGTGGAAGAGCGGCAGCCACTGTTCCATGCCCGGGTAGCGCTGGCCGGCGCTGACGGCCTGATACAGCGGATCGTCCGAGGTGCCGCCGCCGAAGAGCTCGACATACCGGCTGCGGAACGTCTTCTCGGCCGCCTCGCCAAAGGCCACCTCGCTCACCGGCAGCAGCGTGAGCTTCTGAACGACCTTCTGCGTGCGCTGGGTCTCCGGGTCGAAGGTCTTGATGCTCTCCAGCGTGTCGCCGAAGAAATCGAGGCGCACCGGGTTCGCTCGACCGGGCGGGAAGAGGTCGAGAATGCCACCGCGCACGGCAAACTCTCCCGGCTCCATGACCGTGCCGGTGCGCTGATAACCGCCGAGCAGCAACCGCTGTATAAGGAGGTTCATATCGATGCGCTGCCCCGGCGCGATCTGCCGGATGGCATTCCGCACGAACTGACGCGGCGGCACACGCTGGAGAATGGCATTCACCGTCGTCAGAATGAGCGTCGGCTCGCGGCGGCCACCGGCCACCAGCCGGGCCAAAGCCGCCATGCGCTTGGCGACGATCTCGGGATTGGGTCCGACGCGGTCATAGGGGACGGTATCCCAGGCCGGGAACACGATGACGCGCACCTTCGGATCGAAGAATGCGAGCGCCCCTCTCAGCGACTCGAGCCGCCGGTCATCACGCGCGACGTGAAGAACGTACCCCGGTCCGCCACTCGCAGCCGCAGCTTCGCGCGTCAGCCGCGACAGCACGAGGGCATCGAGCCCCTCGGGCACACCGGATAAAATCAGGTCGTGTTGTACCAGCGCGTCCATGTACGTCTTGGTCGGCCTAAGGCCGTCGGCATCTTTGCAAGTGTCCTCCCGGTGCGTGTTACCGGGATTCCTAGCTCGGCTTGCTCCGGCGTCTGCGGTTGACTGGATCCCGGACACAAAGGCCCGGGATGCCTTGGAACACGAAAGCGCCTTTCGGGCCGCCGCTCTCGTGCTTGCGTCCTAGCCGCCGTCACTCCAGACCATGAAAGCGGCGCATCTCCGCTACCAGCTCGGAAAATTCGGTTCCAGCGGCCAGATGCGGAGAGTAGAACCATTGCTGCAGATCGGGGTCCGGCAGGTTCAGAAAGCGCTCCAGCCGATCGAGCGCCTCCCCTTCCAGATTGGGCAGGACTGAGACGGCATAGCGGCCAATCACCCAATCCATCTCTTTGGTGCCGCGGTGCGTGGCTCGGTAGGCGGCACGCCGCCGGCGCACGTCGAGTTCATCGCCTCGCATCACGTCCTCACCACCTCTGGATAATCAGCCGCGCGCCTTGACGCCCCGACCCTGCCTCGCCAACGTGCAAGGGGGATGGGCGTCATATAGCCTCAGGAAGGCCATGCGCAAAGAGTGAGCCGCGACGCACCGGCTCCTCTGCGTTTGAGGAATGGCTCCGATATGGGACCGGCGTCTCCGCGATGCGTCCGAGCATACTGACACCGCTCTTCGCCTCCGTCCAATCGCTGGCAGGTGTGGGCCCGCGGGTCGCCGTGCTGCTCAAGAAGGCCCTGCGCCTGCCAACCGGTGTCACGGAGCCACGTGTCATCGACCTGTTGTGGCACGCGCCGACTGGAGTCATCGACCGGAGAGCCGAGCCGACGATCGCTGGCGCAGTGCCCGGGACAATCGCGACCTTCGCGGTCCGTGTGCTTAGGCACAAGGCACCGCCCCCTGGTAATCCCAAGGTGCCGCACAAGGTCACATGCGAGGACGATACCGGACGCATCGATCTCGTTTTCTTCCACGCGGAGCGGAGATTCATCGAGCGGCAGCTCCCCGTCGGCAGCATCCGCTACATCTCCGGCCGGGTCGAGCGGTACGGCGACACGCTGCAGATGGCGCACCCGGATTACATCGTGCCGCCCGAGGCTCGCGCCGACCTGCCGATGCTGGAGCCGGTTCACCCGCTCACGGCGGGCCTCTCGGGGAAGATCCTGCTGAAGATCATGCGGCAGGCCGTCGAACGCGTGCCGGATCTTCCCGAATGGCAGGAGCCGCGCTGGCTCGCCTTGCGTGGCTGGCCATCGTTCCGAGAAGCCGTGACGCGCCTCCACGTGCCCCGCGATTCCGATGACGTCTCGCCGGTGGCACCCCACTGGCAGCGCCTCGCTTACGACGAGCTGCTCGCGGGACAAGTGGCACTGGCCCTGGTCCGGCAACGCCTCAAATCCCAGCCCGGCCGGGCCATCGTTGGTGACGGCCGCATTCGCCGGCAGCTCAAGGCGGCCCTGCCGTTCGCGCTAACACCTTCCCAGGTCAAAGCCCTTTCGGAAATCGAGGCGGATATGGCGGCGCCGCGCCGGATGCTACGGCTGCTGCAAGGTGATGTCGGCTCAGGCAAGACAGCCGTGGCCCTTTTTGCCATGGCTACCGCCGTCGAGGCGGGCACACAGGCCGCCCTTATGGCGCCCACGGAAGTATTGGCGAGGCAGCACGTCGAGACCATCGCGCCCCTCGCCGAGAAGGCCGGGCTCCGCGTCGGGTTGCTGACGGGCCGCGAAAAAGGCAAGACGCGAGCCGAAATCCTTGCCCGCCTTGCCCGCGGCGACATCGACATCCTCATCGGCACTCACGCCCTCTTCCAGCCCGACGTCGTCTTCAAGGACTTGGCTTTCGCCGTCATCGACGAGCAGCACCGGTTTGGGGTGCATCAGCGGCTGGCGTTGCAGACGAAAGGCGGACAGGGTGTTGCCGACGTGCTGGTGATGACGGCCACCCCCATCCCCCGCACGCTCCTGATGACGCATTACGGCGATCTCGACGTATCTCGCCTCACTGAGAAGCCGGCCGGCCGGAAGCCCGTGACCACTACCCTCGTCTCAATCGATCGTTTGGAGGAGGTCATCGACGGTCTGCGGCGCGCCTTGGCCGATGGCGCGCAGGTCTATTGGGTGTGCCCGCTCATCGAGGGCAATGGCGCCTCCGAGCTTGCGGCCGCTGAGGAGCGCTACGCGCACCTCAACCAAGTGCTCGGCGGGAAGGTTGGTCTGCTGCATGGCGCCATGCCGAGCCGCGTGAAGGATGCGACCATGGCCGCCTTCGCCGAAGGCAAGCTGAGGGTGCTCGTCTCGACAACTGTCATCGAGGTTGGCGTCAACGTTCCCAACGCGACCATCATGGTCATCGAGCACGCGGAGAGATTTGGCCTCGCCCAGCTTCATCAGCTGCGCGGGCGCGTAGGACGCGGCGAGCGGCAATCCTATTGCGTGCTGCTTTACAAGCCGCCTCTCGGGGAAATCGCCGAGGAGCGCCTAAAGATCATGCGCGAGACGGAGGACGGCTTCCTCATAGCCGAGAAGGATTTGGAGCTGCGTGGTGGCGGCGAGGTGCTTGGTGCACGCCAAAGCGGCCTTCCCGAGTATCGCATCGCCAATGTGCCGAACTTCGAGGAGCTTCTGGCCGCCGCCCGTGACGACGCCCGCTTGCTGCTGCACGAAGATCCATCGCTCACCAGCCCCCGCGGCGCTGCCATTCGCACGCTGCTCTATCTCTTCGAGTGCGATGATGCTGTGCGGCTGTTCAGGGCAGCGTGAGCCCAGAAGCAGCCTGCCAAGTCACGTCTTCTCAACGTTTTCGCCTCGCGCCGCATCGGCCAGGTTTTTCAGCTGCTTCTGATACTCCGGCATCACCATCCCGGCCGAGATGACCATCTTCGCAACATCCTCAACCGTCATGTTGAGCGGGATGACATCCCGGCGGGGAACGACACAGACGAAGCCCGTGGGAGGCACGATCCCCGTCGGCATGAAGACCGTGAGCAGGTCGTCCTCGCCTCCAGGCCGGACCTCCTTTATCTCGCCTCTCACCTCCCCCGTGATGTAGACGAGCGACCAAATTCCTTTGGACGGAAACTCCATCAAGCCAACTTTATTGAATTGGGTCCCAGGCCCTGCGGCGCTCACCACGGAGACGAAGATCTGCTTCAAGGCCTGATAGACGTTGCGCACGATTGGCATGCGCTGAAGGAACATCTCGCCGGAGCTGATGATCGTCCGGCCAATGAGGTTTGCGGCCAGTGCGCCGATCAGCGTCAGGCCGACTATCCCAAAAACCAGTCCGATCCCCGGCATGGGAAACGGAAGATAGGTTTCGGGATTGTAGACGCTGGGCACGAACGGCTTCACCCAGGCGTCCACCACGTTGATGAACCACCAGCCGATATAGAGCGTGATGGTGACGGGTCCGACGACGACGAGTCCAGTCAGGAAATAGTTGCGCAACCGAGCGCCGATGCGCAGGTCTGAATGAGATTGGGCGGTACCAAGCCACGGCAACGGGTTCGCCTTCGTGTCTGCGCCCGATCTCGCCTGCGGCTGCTGTTCCGCTTCACTCTTCTGCATGTCTCGATATCCATCCCGCCGCGCGCGACAATTCGAGCACGCGGGCCGGGCTCCTCCCGTATGCTGGTCTCCCGCATCAAGGAAGCCGGATTAAGCTCTGGGTGCAATAGGCGATAAGTGTCGGGCGTGCAAACGATCGCGAGAGGGAGCAGCGACCCTAACGGCTGAGGACCAGACAGTCGAGACCAGCCTGACGGAGCCGCGGGCAAACGCTTTTCACCTCGTCAGCACTTGCGAAGGGCCCCAGGCGAACGCTGTAGAGCTTGCCCATGTTGCCCATGATGGTCTCCTCAATGGCCGCGTCTTGCTG
>ERZ777003.5149-NODE-5149-length-10113-cov-9.552197_pt1 | contig 10113 bp, 10 predicted proteins | sample MGYA00374956_ERZ777003 | MGnify/ENA primary metagenome ERZ777003 (study PRJEB29302, sample SAMN06268252) | bioreactor metagenome | isolation source: Joint BioEnergy Institute, California, USA | place: USA:Joint BioEnergy Institute, California, USA | collected... | reverse complement strand
GGTCCGCCTCGGCGCGCTGGCGCCGCGTCGCGCGCGCACGCTCCGGTTGCGGCTGCGCGCCGACGCGCCGGCGCGCCGGCGCGCGCTGCCGGCGGCCGTCACGCTCGCCGGTCGGGACGTCCCGCCCGCCCGCGCGCGGGTCGTCCTGCGGATCGGCTGAGCGACGGGGCGACGCCGCCTGCCGCGCGCCGCCCCACTACTCTCTTGTCTCGTGACGAGCTTCGCTGACCTCGGTCTCTCCGAGCCCGTGCTCGCGGCGCTGAGAGACGTCGGCTACGAGAGCCCCAGCCCCATCCAGGAGCAGGCGATCCCGCCGCTGCTCGCCGGCTCCGACGTGATCGGCCAGGCGCAGACCGGGTCCGGCAAGACGGCCGCGTTCGGCCTGCCGCTGGTGGAGTACGTCGACCCGTCCGAGAGCGCGGTCCAGGGGCTCGTGCTGACCCCGACGCGCGAGCTGTGCATCCAGGTCACCCAGGCGCTGCGCGCCTACGGCGCCCGCAAGGGCGTCGACGTCGTCGCCGTCTTCGGCGGCGCCCCGATCCGCTCCCAGCAGGCACAGCTGCGCAGGGGCGGCCACATCGTCGTCGGCACCGTCGGGCGCGTGAAGGACCTCATCTCGCGCCACTCGCTGCTGCTGCACGACACGCGCTTCGTCGTGCTCGACGAGGCCGACGAGATGCTCGACCTCGGCTTCCTCGAGGACGTCGAGCGGATCATCTCGCTGACCCCGGGCAGCCGACAGACGGCGCTCTTCTCGGCGACGATGCCGCCCGAGATCAGGAAGCTGGCCGAGCGGTACCTCTACCACCCGGTGAGCGTGAAGGTGAGGGCCGCGACGCTCACCGTCGACACCGTCGAGCAGTTCAGCCTCGAGGTCAAGCAGGCCGACAAGGCCGACGCGCTCGTGCGCGTGCTGGAGGCCGAGCGGCCCGACCAGGCGATCGTCTTCGTGCGCACGAAGGTCCGCTGCGACCAGCTCTACCGCAAGCTGCGCGCCCGCAGGATGAACGTCAAGGCGCTCCACGGCGACATGAGCCAGGGGGCGCGCGACGGCGTCATGCTCGCGTTCAAGGGCGGGCGCGTGCCGGTCCTCGTCGCGACCGACGTCGCCGCCCGCGGGCTGGACATCTCGTCCGTCACGCACGTCGTCAACTTCGACGTGCCGACCTCGCCGGACGTCTACGTCCACCGCATCGGCCGCACCGGCCGCATCGGCCGCTCCGGCCGCGCGATCACGTTCTACGAGCCGCGCCAGGCGCACGACATCGCGGCGATCGAGCGCCACACCTCGACGAGGATGGCGCCGTGGACGCCGGGCGCGCGGGTCGCCGCGCTGAGGGTCGAGGCCAGGCCGCGGCGCCACTCCAAGCCGGGCGACGAGACCCGCCGCGACGGGCGCGACGGCGCCGCGCGCGACGGCGCCCGCACGCGGCTCGTCGTCGCCGGCGGCCTCGCCGACGGGATCGAGCCCAAGGACCTCATCCACGTCATCACGACCGCCGCCGGCCTCGACGGCGAGGCGGTCCGCAACGTGCGCGTCCTGCACCGCTTCGCGTTCGTGGACGTGCCGGCGGCGGAGGCGCGCCGCGTGATCGAGCGCGTCGACGGCGCCGAGGTCGACGGCCACCGGCTGCGCCTCGAGCCGGTCCGCAGCTGACGGCGGCGGCGGTGCGGCGCAGCGCGGGGATCCTCCTCTACCGCCGCGCCGCCGACGGCGCGCTCGAGGTCCTGCTCGTCCACCCCGGCGGGCCGTACTGGGCCAAGCGTGACGACGGCGCGTGGTCGCTGCCCAAGGGCGAGCACGAGCCCGGCGAGGACCCGCGCGCGTGCGCGCTGCGCGAGCTGGCCGAGGAGACCGGCGCCAGGCTCGCGCTCGCCCCCGACGCGCTGCTGCCGCTCGGCGAGGTGAGGCAGCGGGGCGGCAAGCGGGTCGCGGCGTGGGCGGCGGCGGGCGACCTCGACGCCGACGCGATCGTCTCCAGCACGTTCGAGCTCGAGTGGCCGCCGCGCTCGGGCCGGCGGCGGACGTTCCCCGAGGTCGACCGCGCCGGCTGGTTCCGCCTCGACGCGGCGCGCCGCAAGCTGCTGGCGGCGCAGCGGCCGTTCCTCGACCGGCTCGTCGCCGCGCTCGACGGGTAGGTAGGGTCGGGCGCGACCACCGACTGCCCGCATCGACCACGGAGGAGCGCTCGATGTCCCGAGCCATCATGCACACCAACCACGGCGCGATCGCGCTCGAGCTGTTCGACGAGGACGCGCCGGCGACGGTCGAGAACTTCCGCAGGCTCGCGGCCGAGGGCTTCTACGACGGCCTCATCTTCCACCGCGTGATCAGGGACTTCATGATCCAGGGCGGCTGCCCGCACGGCACCGGCACCGGCGGCCCCGGCTACGAGTTCGAGGACGAGATCAACGACCACAAGATCGTCCGCGGCACGCTCGCGATGGCCAACCGCGGCCCGAACACGAACGGCTCGCAGTTCTTCCTCGTGACCGCCGAGGCGACCCCGTGGCTCGACGGCAGGCACACCGCGTTCGGCCGCGTCGTCGACGGGATGGAGGCCGTCGACGCGATCGAGGCGCTCGAGACCGACGCGCGCGACCGGCCGCTCGCGCCGGCCGTGATCGAGCGGATCGAGCTCGACTAGGGCGGCGGGCCGCCGGCGACTGGCTGGTTGGCCAGTCGCCGGGCGGTCTCCGGTAGTCTGAACGCCTCCGGACGTCCGAGCGAAGGAGGCGCCATGGCGAGCGTCGAGCAGGCCCCGGCCGCCGCGCAGGCCGGCACCGGCATCACGGTCGAGAACCCGGCCACCGGCGAGGTGGTCGGGACCGTCCCCGTGCTCGGCGCCGACGAGGTCGCCGCGCTCGTCGCCCGCGCCCGCGCGGCGCAGCCCGCGTGGGAGGCGCTCGGCTTCGCCGGGCGCGGCCGGATCCTGCGGCGGATGCAGAAGTGGATCCTCGACCACGCCGAGCGGATCGTCGCGACGATCGTCTCCGAGACCGGCAAGACCTACGAGGACGCCCAGCTGGCGGAGATCGTGTACGCCGCCAGCGCGTTCGGCTTCTGGGCCAGGGAGGCGGAGGGCTACCTCACCGACGAGCGCGTCCGGTCCGCCAACCCGCTCCTGAAGGGCAAGCGGCTCGTCGTCCGCTACGCGCCGGTCGGCGTCGTCGGCGTGATCGGGCCGTGGAACTTCCCGCTGACGAACTCCTTCGGCGACTGCATCCCGGCGCTGGCGGCCGGCAACGCGGTCGTGCTCAAGCCGAGCGAGGTGACGCCGATGACGTCGCTGCTGCTCGCGGAGGGGCTGCGCGAGTGCGGCCTGCCCGACGACGTCTTCGCGGTCGCGACCGGCGATGGCGCCACCGGCGCCGCGCTCGTCGACGCCGTCGACTTCGTCATGTTCACCGGCTCGACCGAGACCGGCCGCAAGGTGATGGAGCGGGCCGCCAGGACGCTCACGCCGGTCGGGCTGGAGCTCGGCGGCAAGGACCCGATGGTCGTGCTCGCCGACGCCGACCTCGAGCGGGCCGCCAACGCCGCCGTCTACTACGGCATGAACAACGGCGGCCAGGTCTGCATCTCGGTCGAGCGCGTCTACGTCGAGGAGCCGGTCCACGACGCCTTCGTCGACAAGGTCGTCGAGCGCGTCCGCCGGCTGCGCCAGGGCCCGCCGGGCGGCCCCGGCACCGTCGACGTCGGGGCGGTCACGTTCCCGCCCCAGCTCGACCTGATCGACGCCCACGTCAGGGACGCGGTCGCCAAGGGCGCGCGCGTGCTGACCGGTGGCCGGCGCGGCGCCGGCCCCGGCCTCTTCTACGAGCCGACCGTGCTCGTCGACGTCGACCACTCGATGCGGTGCATGACCGAGGAGACGTTCGGGCCGACGCTGCCGATCATGAAGGTCCGCGACGCCGAGGAGGCGGTGCGGCTCGCCAACGACTCCCCGTACGGCCTGCAGGCGTCGGTCTGGACGCGCGACGTGCGGCGCGGCGAGCAGCTCGCGCGGCGGCTGGAGGCCGGCGCCGTCTGCGTCAACGACGCGCAGGTCAACTACACGTCGCTGGAGCTGCCGATGGGCGGCTGGAAGCGCTCGGGCCTCGGCACCCGCCACGGCGCCGCCGGGATCCGCAAGTACACCAAGCAGCAGACGCTGCTCGTGACGCGGTTCGGCCCGCGCAGGGAGCCGTACATGTTCCCCTACGGCCGGCGGCGGACGCGCCTCATCAACGCGCTCTTGCGGCTCCTGTACGGCCGCGGCCGCCGCGCCTGAGGCCCCGGCGCGACGCCGTCGGCGGGGGGCGGCGGCCGGGCCGGCGGGCGGGACGCGCCGCCGTCAGCGGCGCAGGCAGGCGGGGATGTCGAGCGCCCGCCACAGCCGGTTCTCGCGCGCGACGACCGGCTCGAGCTGCTGCTGGAGCGAGCGGAACGCCGGGATCACGTCCTCGCCCTGCTCGATCATCCGCTCGTGGCGCCAGATCAGCGCGATCTCGCGCGCGGCGAGCCTGACCGCCCGCTCGTAGTCGGCGGCGAGCTCGTCGGGCGGCTCGAGCGCGCGCAGCTGCCTGTGGGCCGCCGCCAGCTGGATCCGCGCCTCGCGCAGGAAGCGGCCGCCGCCGGCCGGCTCGTTCGGCACCGCGATCCGGTCGGTCGCCTCGTTGGCGCGCACGCAGATCCGCGCCGCCTCGGCCCGCAGCTCGTCGGCGCTGAGCCCGCCGCCGCAGCCGCGCGCGATCAGCAGCAGCGCCAGCACCGCCACGACGGCGGCGACGGCGGCGAGCACGGGACGGCGGGGCATGCGGCGGCGGATGGTAGTGCAGGCGCACGCCGGCGCGCCGGGCCGCCGCGCCGGACGGGCCGGCGCGGCGACTACCCTGACGGCAGCGATGCCCGAGCTGCCGGAGGTGGAGATCACCGCGCGCCTGATCGGCGACGCGGTCGCGGGCGCGCGGGTCGCCTCGACGCTCGCGCCGGGCGTCAACACGCTCAAGACGTTCGACCCGCCGCTGCACGCGCTCGACGCGAGCCGGCTGACGGGCGTCTCGCGCCGCGGCAAGCACCTGCTCGTCGCCAGCGACGCGGGGCTCGTCGTGCTCATCCACCTCATGTCGGCCGGCCGCCTGCAGCTGTTCGACCGCCGCGCCGGCCTGCGGGACCGCACCTCGCGGCTGCTGATCCGGCTCGACGACGGCCGCGAGCTGCGGCTGCGCGAGTTCGGCACCAAGCAGGCCGCCTGGGCGAGGGTGCTGCGCGCCGAGGCGGTCGCCGACGACCCGGCGCTCGCGACGCTCGGACCGGAGGCGTGGCCGGACCCGCCGCCGCTGCGGCCGCTGCTGGACCAGCCGCGGCCGCTGCACACGCTGCTGCGCGACCAGCGCGTGATCGCCGGCATCGGCCGCTCGTGGGTCGACGAGATCCTGTGGACGGCGCGGCTGTCGCCGTTCAAGCGCGGCGCCGACCTGTCGGCGGCCGAGGCGGCGGCGCTGCGCGAGGCGACGGTCGCCGTGCTCGGCGGCGCGCTCGAGCACTACGGGCGCAGCCTCCGCCTGCCGCTGCCGGACAAGCTGCCGCTGCCGCTGCAGGTCCACCGCAAGCAGGGGGAGCCGTGCCCCCGCTGCGGGGCCGAGCTCGCGGCCGTCCACTACGAGGAGTACGTGATGACGTACTGCCCCGCCGAGCAGACCGACGGGAGGGTGCTCAAGGACCGGCGCCTCTCGCGCCTGCTCAAGTAGCCTGCGGGGCGCAGCCACCAGGAGAATCCGACGCGCGAAAGGGACCCATGATCCAGACCGGCGAGAAGGCTCCGCAGTTCACGCTCCCCGACCAGGACGGCAGGCCCGTCAGCCTGTCGGACTTCGCCGGCAAGACGGTCGTCCTCTACTTCTACCCGCGCGCGAGCACGCCGGGCTGCACGACCCAGGCGTGCGGCGTGCGCGACCACCTGCCCAACTACGCCGAGGCGGGCGCGGTCGTGATCGGCGTCTCGCCGGACCCGGTGCGGGCGGTGAAGGCGTTCGCGGACAAGCACGCGCTCGACTTCACGCTGCTGGCCGACGAGGACCACGCCGTCTGCGAGGCCTACGGCGTCTGGGGCGAGAAGACCCTGTACGGCAGGACGTACATGGGCGCGGCCCGCGCGACGTTCATCATCGACGGCGACGGGGTCGTCGTCCACGTCATCCCGAGGGTCTCGCCGAGGACCCACGACGACGAGGTCCTCGCCGCGCTCGAGCAGCTCGCGACCGCCTGACGCGCGGGCCGCGGCCCGCGCAGGGGCGCGCGCGACGTCGCCGTCGACGCGGGGCGTCGCCGACGTCAGTCGCGCGCGCGGCTGCGGCGCGTCGGCCTCGTCTCGCCGATCACGTACGGGATCAGCGCCAGCTCGCGGGCGCGCTTGACCATGCGCGACAGCCTCGCCTGGTCGCGGCGGGAGAGGCCGGTCACGCGCCGGCTCTTGATGCGGCCGCGCTCGTTGAGGAACGGGCGGAGGCTGTCCGGGTTGCGGTAGTCGATCGCCGCCGCGAGCTCCTTCGGGGCCGAGCGGCGCCTGCCCGAGCTGGGACGGTTGGGCTTCCTGCGCCGTGGACTGTTCCGTGCCATATGGCTCAGTGTATGGCAGTCGGCGCCGTCTGCGGCGGTCGCATGCGTTCGCCCGGGCCCGCGGCCCGCGTTTGGCGCTTGGCGCAGCGGCAACGCTTGGGGCCGTGGCCCGAGCAGCAGCACGGCGCGCGTGGAGCGCGTCCGAGATCCTCGCCGGCATCTCCGACGCCGTCTGCGTGCTCGATCGCGACTGGCGGCTCGTCTACGTCAACGAGCAGGCGCAGCGGCTGTGGCGCCGCGACAGGGAGGCCGTGCTCGGCAGGGTCGTGTGGGACGCCTTCCCCGGCCTGGGCGAGACCGCGATCGGGGTCGGCTTCATGCAAGCGCGCGGCACGCAGCGTGTCGTCTCGCTCGTCGCGTGGTACGAGCCGCTCCGCGGCTGGTTCTCGCTGCGCATGTCGCCGCTGCGCGACGGCCTGCTCGTCTCCTTCCACGACGTCACCGAGCTCAAGCGGACCCAGGAGGAGCTGGAGCAGCTGTCGAGCGAGCAGGCGTCGCTGCACCGCATCGCCGACGTGATCGCCCGCCAGCGGCCCAACGACGAGCTGTTCGAGCTCGTCGCGCGCGAGGCGGCCCGCCTCCAGCGGGTCGAGAGCGCCGCGGTCGTCCGCTGGGTCGGCGGCGAGCGGTTCGAGGTGGTCGGCTACTGGACCGCGCTGGCGCTGCGCGTGCCCGGCTTCCACACCGGGGCGATCCTCTCCACGCCCGCCGCCTTCGGCCACGCGCTGGCGACCGACGCGCCCGAGGTCGTCCGCGCCGGCGACCCCGGCTTCGGCAGGCAGCTGCACCGCGCCGGCCGCCGCGCGCTGCTCCACGCGCCGATCGCCGTCGACGGCGTCCCCTGGGGCGCGCTCGTGCTCACGAGCGACCGCCACGACGCGTTCGACGGCGTCGCGCTCGAGCGCCACGCGAGGTTCGCGGACCTGCTCGCGGTCGCGATCACGAACGCCGAGGCGCGCGCCCGGCTGATGCGGCTGGCGTCGACCGACTCGCTCACCGGGCTGGCGAACCACCGCGTCTTCCACGAGCGCCTGCGCGAGGAGATCGCGGCGACCGAGCCCGGCGGCCCGCTCGCCGTCGCCGTGCTCGGCCTCGACCGCTTCCGCGACGTCAACGACATGTACGGCCACCTCGCCGGCGACGCGGTCCTCGCCGCGGTCGGCGACCGGCTCGCCGGCGTCGTCGAGGCCGACCAGTTCGTCGCCCGCATCGGCGGCGACGAGTTCGGCATGGTGCTGCCCGGCCACTCGGCGCTGCGCGCCCACGCCGCCGCCGAGCGCGCCCAGGAGGCGATCTCCAGCCGCCCGTTCGGCCCCGACCAGGTGAGCCTGTCGGCGTCGGTCGGGATCGCCGACCTCGCGACCGCCGGCCACGGCGACCTCCTGTTCGCGTGCGCCGACGGCGCCCTCTTCTGGGCCAAGCTGCACGGGCGCGACATGATCTGCCGCTTCCAGCCGGCGCTGATGGACGAGCTGTCGCCGGCGGACCGGGCCGAGGCGGTCGTGCGCGGCAAGACGCTCGCCGGCATCACCGCGCTCGCGCGCGCGATCGACGCGAAGGACCCGACGACGCGCAAGCACTCCGAGCGGGTCGCGTGGCTGTCGGAGCTGCTCGCGCGCGAGTGCGGCTGGCACGAGCGGCGCATCCGCGCGCTGCACGAGGCCGCGCTCGCCCACGACGTCGGCAAGATCGGCATCCCGGACGACATCCTCCTCCACGACGGCCGGCTCACCGACGCCCAGTACGACCTGATCAAGACCCACGCCGGCCTCGGCGCCGAGATCGTCGAGGGCGTGCTGACCGCCGAGCAGGTCGAGTGGGTGCGCAGCCACCACGAGCGGCCCGACGGGACCGGCTACCCGCGCGGCCTGACGGGCGAGCAGATCCCGGACGGCGCGGCGCTGCTGGCGGTCGCCGACGTGCTCGACGTGATGACGGTCAGCCGCCCCTACAGCCGGCCGATCCCGCTCGGCGAGGCGGTCGACGAGATCGAGCGGCTCGTCGGCGCGCAGTTCCTCCCCGAGCCCGTCGCCGCGCTGCGCCGCCTGCACGCATGCGGGGCGCTGCGCGAGTGGGACGTCGAAGGACGCTGACGCGCGCGCGGGCGGCCGGTCAGCGGCGCTTCTTGCGCTTGCGCCGCGCGCGGCCCGCGTCGGCGACCGGCGCCGCGTCGGCCCCGTCCCCGTCGTCGGCGGGCTCCGGCACCGGCCGGCCGCGCCGCGCCTCGGCGGCGCGCACCCGCTGCTCGCGCAGCTCCTGCGCGCTCGGCCACGGCACCGGCTCGGTCGTCCTCCACGCCGGCGGCTCCCTCGGCCCGGCGAACCGCGGCCACAGCAGGATCGCGACCATGCCGGCCCAGTAGATCTGCACGATCGGCAGCGGCACGAGCGGGAAGACGAACAGGATCGCCGAGATCACGCCGAGGTAGCCGAGGAAGCGCGTGAGCAGGCCGACGCGCATCGCGCCGAGCGACACGAGCACCATGCCGAACGCGAACGCCATCTGCGGGACGATCGTCAGGTACGTGAGCGTCCGGTAGTCGCCGGCCTGGAGCAGGTCGCGCGCCTCCTGGTAGGTCTGCGTGCCGTCGGCGGCGAAGTGGGCGACCTTCACGACGAGCACGATCTGGCCCGCGATCACGAGCGCGGCGAGGCCGACGCCGCCGAGCCACGGCAGCGGCCGCACCCAGCCGGGGGTCGCGACCGCGCTGCGGGCGCGCGTCGCCCGCAGCAGGAAGTCGAGCACGACGGCGAGCGCGATCGACGACAGGCCCGAGCAGACCGCGCTCAGCAGCACGCCGGCCTTCTGGTCGTCGCGGTACAGCAGCGCGGCCGGCAGGTTGTCGGGCGCGTCCTGCTGGGCGACGATGCCGGCGACGGCGGCCGCCAGCATCAGCAGGGCGGCGACCGCGGCGGCGATGGCCACGCGGCTGCGTTCCCGCGCCTCCGCTTGCAGAAGGTCGTTCGTGGCCATCGAGGGCCACATGCTAACCGGGTGCCGGGCGCGACGACGGGCGGTCGCCGCGCGCCGGTCAGCCGGCGGCGAGCAGGCGCGCGAGCGCGGCGGCGGGGTCGCCGTCGCGGACGCGCACGGCGCCGGGCACGAGCGCGGCGAGCGCGTCCGCCTCCTCGACGAGGTGGGCGGCGCTGCCGGGCGCCGTCACGACCGCGAGCGGCACCGCGAGCGCCCGCAGCTCGCGGCGCGAGACCGGCAGGCTCGCGAGCGCGCCGTAGTCGGCGAAGAAGGCGCGGTGGGCGGCCCGCACGGCGGCGTCGGCCTGCGGCCGCCACCACGCGACCGCCGCCGCCGGCCCGCCCTGCTGCAGCGCCCGCTCGAGCTCGGCGCGCGCCGCCGACAGCGCCGCGGTCGCCGCCGCCGACAGCTGGTGCAGCGGCGGCTCGACGAGCACCGCCCCGGCGAGCAGCCCGGGCGCCCGCAGCAGCAGCTCGAGCACGACGAGCGCGCCGAAGCCGGCCCCGCACCCGATCGTCCCCGCGCCGCCGGCGAGGGCC
>ERZ777003.5148-NODE-5148-length-10117-cov-5.124429_pt1 | contig 10117 bp, 9 predicted proteins | sample MGYA00374956_ERZ777003 | MGnify/ENA primary metagenome ERZ777003 (study PRJEB29302, sample SAMN06268252) | bioreactor metagenome | isolation source: Joint BioEnergy Institute, California, USA | place: USA:Joint BioEnergy Institute, California, USA | collected... | reverse complement strand
TGAGCGCTATCGCGGGCGGCACGAGATCAATGTCGTCCCGATGGTCGACATGATGTTGATCCTCATCTTCTTCCTGATTTTCACCGCCGTCTTCACGAAGACGAGCATCCTGGAGTTGAATCTGCCGGGCGCCGATGCGGCCGTGCCGGATTTGCCCGAAGGTCTGAATCTCGAGGTGATCGTTCGCGGGGACGCGATCGAAGTGGCCGATCGCGGAACCGGCGTGCTGCGGACCATTCCGCGCATCGGCGAGGTCTACGATCTCAAGGCGTTGTCCGATTACCTGCAGCTCGTCAAATCGAAGTATCCCGACAAGACCGACGCCACGATCCTGCTCGAACAGGACATTCAGTACGACACGCTCGTCAAGGTGATGGATACGGTCCGCGTATTCCAGGTGCCGGGGTCGAACTGGGATATGGCCGAGCTGTTCCCTGACGTTTCGGTGGGAGATGCGCCGACATGACGCCGTATCGCATCAAACGTCACCGCAAGCGTCAGTCCTCGACGCACGGCGCGAATCACATGACGCTCGTGCCGTTCATCGACATGCTGATGATCATGGTCGTGTTCCTGCTCGTACACACGTCCGACGTCGAGATCCTGCCGAACACGAAGAACATCTCGATTCCCGAGTCGATCGCGGACAAGAAGCCGCGCCCGAGCGTCGTGGTGATGATCACGAAAGGCGAGGTGTTGGTCGACGGCCGCCTCGTTGCGACGATCCCGGAAGTGATGGCATCGACCGAGGCCGTGATTCAGCCGCTGAAGGAAGCGCTTCAGTCGCAGGCGGATACGGTGCTGCAGGACGCGGCGCAGATGGACATCAAGGATCGCGAGGTCACGATCCTCGGCGATCGCTCCACGCCTTATAGCGTGCTGCGCAAGGTCATGGCGACCTGCACCGACGCCGATTACGGCAAGGTCTCGCTCGCTGTCATCGAGAGCGAGCTGAAACAATCCGCACAGGCACCGGCGCGCACGGCGCAACTCATCCACTGACGGCCATGACGCTCGCACCGTTTTATCGACTGTATGAGTTGCCTTGGTCGCCGACCGAGGAGATCGAGGCTCGTTTTCGAAAGATCACGTGGACGGTGTTCGCGATCTTCGCGGTGTTCGCGATTGCCATTCCGATTCTGCCAGTACCCGAAAAAGCGCGGACGACGCCCGAGATTCCGGATCGCATCGTCAAGCTCGTGATCGAGCGAAGGACGCCTCCGCCGCCGCCACCGCCGCCGAAAGTGGAGGAGAAGAAGCCCGAGCCGACGAAGGTGGAGGAGCCGAAGCCTCAGCCGCAGCCGAAGGTCGAGGATGCGCGCGAGAAAGCGCAGAAGTCCGGATTGCTGAAGTTGCAGGACCAACTCGCCGAGCTGCGCGACAACTCAGTTCTCGAAAAGGCGGCGCAAACGAAGAATCTCACGGGCAGGGTGGGCGAACAGACGCGCTCCGAGCGCTCGCTGATCACGTCGAAGGTCGGTGCCGGCAGCGGCGGTATCAACACGGCAGCGCTCAGCCGCGGTTATGGCGGAGGCGCAGGGTCGTTGACTGGGCACACGACGACCCAGGTCACATCGGCCGTTCTCGAACGTCAGGCTGAAGACGGCGTACGACGAGGCGCAGGCAACAAAGCCTCCCGCACCGAGGAAGAGATCGCGCTCGTCTTCGACCGTAACAAGGGTGCGATCTATTCGATTTACACGCGGGCGTTGCGCGAGAAGCCTGACTTGCGCGGCAAGCTCGTCCTCGAGCTGACGATCGCGCCGGACGGCACGGTCACGCGTTGCGAGGTCATCTCGAGCGAGCTGAACGACGCCGAGCTCGAACGCAGGCTCGTGGCCCGTATCAAGCAGTTCCGGTTCGAAGCGAAGGACGTGGGAACGATTACAGTCACGAAGCCGATCGACTTCTTCCCGGCTGCCTGAGGTCAGGTCACGTCCCGCGCTTTGAGGGATCCGAGCACCGCAAAGACACGCCGGCGCTAGTACAAGGGTTGCGTGGGGCGGGCCGTAGTCTGGCGATAGGTTCTCGACAGCATCGGGTCCGTAACGCCGTTCATCCGCTCTCAGCTTCCGTTCGACGCCTCGCGTTGCGAACGTCGCGGGTTCGCCGCAATCATTTGCAGGCGGGAGGCCTTATGAACATCGAGTCCGAGATCCAGCATTTCAAAGGACTGTCGGCAGTGGAGCAGGCGCGGTTCCTCGCTCGGTTCATGTACGAGCTCACGCTGGAAGCACGGAATTTCTACAGCCCAACGGGCGAGCAGGAGATCGACGCAACGAAGCTGCGTTTCATCAACGAAATTCAGCACCGGGTGACGCGCTTCATCGAGCAGGTGCTGCTCGACGATCCTGCCCGACCCAGCGACGAAGTCACTTTACGGTTGCTGCTCGCACCCAGGGCGGAGAAGTCGGCTGAAGCTCTCTTGCACGCGGCCTACGCGCGAACGGTTCAAGCAACGGCCTGACATCGCGTTCGATGTCGCATCACGTACCAGTCTGCCGACGACCGTTGCTCGAACCGCCTGCACTACAAATTCGATGCCCCGCTGAAATCTTCGAGGTCGGCTCGTGCCGATTCCTCGGCTGAGCTCATGCGGTAGACTTGCGCGCCTCGAAAAGTGCCGCCCAAGTACCGGATGGCTCGTCCATGCCTCGTCAGGATCTTCACTTTCCCGCAAAAGACGCCGAGTTGCGCGAGGACGTGCACCAGCTCGGCGTGCTCGTCGGCGAGGTGATTCGCGAACAGGGCGGCGACGCTTTGTTCGAAGCCGTCGAACGCAGCCGCCAGGCGGCCATCGCGTGGCGCGAAGGCGAAGTCGGCGCGGTGCCGCTGCTTCAAACGATCCGCGGCATCTCGCCGGAGTTTGCGCGCGATTTTCTCCGTTCGTTCTCGACTTGGTTCGAGATGGTCAACCTGGCGGAAAAGGTGCACCGCATTCGCCGCCGCCGCCAATACATGAACGAAGGCGCTACGCAGCCGAGCGGCATCGAGGATGCGCTGGTCAAGTTGCATGCGAGCGGCGTGACTTTGGAGGAAGTTCGCCGGCTCCTGCACGAGCTGTGGATCGAGCCGGTGTTCACGGCGCATCCCACGGAATCGACGCGCCGAACGATCTTGCGCAAGCAGCAGAAGGTCGCGCAATTGCTGCTGAGCCGGCTCGGGCTTACGCCGTTCGACATCGAGACGCGCACGATCTGGGAGCGCGTGCGCGCCGAAATCACCTCGGGTTGGCAGACCGCGGAGAACTCCCGCGAGCGGCTGACCGTCGCCGACGAGCGCGAGCACGTGCTGTTCTTCATCGTCGAGATCCTGTACCAGATCGTGCCGGTCTTTTACGAAGAGATTGCGGCTGCGCTCGCCAAGGTGTACGGCCCGCAAGCGCGCGACATCGAGATTGCGGAGATCTTGCGCTTCGGTTCGTGGGTCGGCGGAGACATGGACGGCAATCCCGACGTGCATGCGAAGGCAATACGGGAAACGCTAGCCCGTCATCAACAGCTCATCGTCAACAACTACTTCCTGGAATGCCAGGCTTTGCAAGAGGCGTTATCGCAAAGCGCAGCGCGCGTGACCATCTCGCCGGAATTGCAGGCGCGAATCGACCACTACATGGTGATGTTGCCGTCGGCGAGCACGCTGACGCCTGCGCGGCACGATCGGATGCCGTATCGCGTATTCCTAGGGCAGGTGCTGGAGCGATTGCGATCGACCTATGAGGGTCGGCAGCACCAATACGAATCCGTAGAGGAATTCCGGAAGGACATCGAGCTCATTGCGGCCAGCCTTGCGGCGAACAAAGGCGAGCATGCCGGCCTGTTTCAGGTGAAGCGCCTCCTGCGACGTATTCGGACGTTCGGATTCCATCTGGCGACGTTGGACATTCGCCAGAATGCCGGTGTGCATCGCGCCGTGATCGGTCAGGGCTTGGGCGATCCGCACTGGCTCGAGAAGTCTCCGCAAGAAAGGCTGGCGCGATTGCGCGATGTGTTGGCCAAGGACGAAGGTCCCGACACCGTGCTCGATGCAACCGGCAAACGCACGCTGTGGGTGTTCGAGGCACTGGCCCATTGCCGCCACCGCTATGGTCCGGATGCGATCGGGCCGTACGTCGTGAGCTCGACGCAAGGGGCGGACGACATCCTGTCCGTGCTCGTGCTCGCGCGGTGGGCGGATATGGCAGATCGACGTTCGGGGGAACTGCCGGTCGACGTTGCGCCGCTTTTCGAATCCGCGGAATCGCTGGAACGGTGCGGCGAAGTCATAGAACAGTTGTTCAACGAACCGCTCTACAAACGCCATTTGCTGTATCGCGGCAACCATCAATACGTGATGATCGGCTACTCGGCCAGCAACAGAGACACCGGCATAATTCGCTCGCGCTGGCTGGTGCGGAGAGCGCAAGAGGCGCTCTTTGCAGCCGCAAGGCGCCACGACATCGACCTTACTTTGTTTCATGGTCAAGCCGGCAGCGCAGATCGCGGCGGCGGACGCGCGGAGGTACTGGTGCGCAGCGCACCGGACGATGCGCGCCGCGGACGTTTGCGGATCACCGAAGCCGGAGAGCTCATCAAAGAGAAGTACGGCTTGCGGCCGATCGCGCTGCGCATCTTCGAACAGGCGTTCCACGCGCTGTCGCTAGCGAGCGCCGGCGTGATGCCGCCGGAACACGTCGAGCCGCACTGGCGTGCCGCGATGGACTTGTTGGCGAGCGAAAGCGGGCGGTTCTACCGCGCCGTCGTGTTCGACGACCCGGAGTTCTATACGTTCTTCCGCCAGGTCACGCCGGTCGACGTCATCGAACGCATGCAGATCGGCTCGCGTCCGTTGTCGCGCACGGATCGCGCCGGTGTCGCGGCGCTGCGTTCCATTCCATGGGCGCATGCGTGGTCGCTGTCGCGGTACATGCTGCCCGGCTGGTTCGGCGCCGGCAGCGCGCTCGAAAAGGCAGTTGCGACGGTCGGGTTGCCCACGCTCAAGGAGATGTACGAGCGCTGGTATTTCTTCGAGCACCTGATCGACGAGATCGAGCTGGCGCTGGCGCGCGCGGACCTCGAGATTGCCGAGCGCTACGAAGGGCTGGTCGATGCCGAGCATCTGCGCTTCGTCCCGATCTTGCGAGACGAGTACGCTCGCACGAAGGCGCATATCCTCCAGCTCAAAGGCGCCGAGCGCCTATTGGACGACGAGCCCACGGTTCAACGATCCATTCGCCTGCGGAGCCCTTACATCGATCCCATGCACCTCGTGCAAGTCGAGCTTCTCGCGCGGTGGCGTGTGAGCGGTCGCGAGGACAAAGAGTTGCTGGCCGCACTAACCGCATCGGTGACGGGCATCAGCCAGGCGTTGCAGGGCGCGTGAACCGTCCGCAGGCCGCCTCGACCCGAGTTTCAGGAGTTTTCCGACGCTAAGTGCGGCAGTAACCACGCAACGATCTGCTCGTGCCCGGTCGTGGCATCTAGGAATTCCGGGCGCTCCTGGAGCAGGCGGTATGCGAACGCAATGACGTCCGTCGCATGCTGGCGACGCGATGCGGGTAGTCGCAGCCACTCCTCTAGGATGCGCGCCCGTTCGTCGTGCTGTGCCATTTTCTCCCCCAGCCGGAACACGCGCGCGCGGACCATAGCAGCGTCAATTCCTCGATGCACTTCGAATTTGTCGCAACGGTGACAGAGGTCTCGTTCAGGTGTTGCTTGCGATCATGGTGCAAAGTCGAAGAGCCGCGGGCGATTTCAGTGCGTTGACATGGCTTCAGGAGGACGATCGGGATCCACGTGAATAATTGTTTGCGCGCTTGCGAATCGGGCGACGGCGAAGCTCGAAGATGACGATTTCGCAATGTTGCGTCGCGGATCGCCGATGCGAGGGTTCGGCACGGGGAAGTTACGGCGAAAAAAGATATCTTGGCGTGCTTAGACCTATTCCATATTCGCACGATTGCGGCAGAATTGCCGCTCTTTGATTTCCCCCCAACTGTTGTGAGACTCCCTTGAACAAGAAAACTGCCAAACGTGCCTCGAAGCGAGCTTCGAGGGCCAATCCTTGGAGTAAGTTGTCCCGAACAGGCAGCGGATTGCACATCGAAGACTTCGTGACGTTTCGTCTGACGCGTTTGTCCAATGCGTTGCGCACGAACGTGACGAAGCGCTATCTGGAGGAGTTCGGGCTCAGCTTGCCGGAATGGCGCCTATTGGCGCTCGTGACCCGCTTCTCGCCGTTGCGTTTTTCCGAGCTCACGGCTCGTAGCAACATGGACAAGGGTCAGGTCAGCCGGACGTTGCGCGTCATGACGAAGCGCGGGCTGACGAAGATGAAAACGCTCAAGCGCGGCAGCGCGTACGCCGAAGCGCTTGCAGCACCGGTCGTCGTATCGGTGACCGCGAAGGGCAAGGCGCTTTACAAGTCCGTGTTGCCGACCGCTCAGCGCCGTCAGGCGGAAATTCTGCTGACTTTGACCGAGAGCGAGCGCGTCGCTCTGTACAACACGCTGGAGAAATTGTTCAGCGCGTTCGGGGCCGGCATCGCCGACGACGTCGAATAGGGCCAACTTTAGCTCGATGACTTCGCTGGCAGGCTTGCAGCATCGCTGCAGGCCTGCTTCGTCGTGCCTGTTCTCAGGGGCTCAACCGGCGATGATCCGGTGCTGTCCGGTGCTCGAGCGTTTCTCTTCGTACATCGCCGCATCGGCGCGGGCGATCATCGACTCGATGTCGTCGTCCATCGTCACGTTGAAAATCGTCGTGCCGATGCTCACGTCGAGCGTGTAGGGTCGACTGCCTGCGGCATTGAATGCTGCAAGCTTGTCGCGCAGTCGCTGCCGCAGCGCATTCGTATCGCGCGTCACGTGCGCGAGCGCAACGAACTCATCTCCGCCGATGCGTGCGACGATGTCCGAATCGCGAAACGTCTCGCGCAGGATGTCGGCCGTATCCTTGATCGCTTGATCGCCCGCAAGGTGGCCGAGCTGATCGTTGATCTGTTTGAGGCCGTTGAGGTCGATGAAGAACATCCCCATCGTGTAGCGCTCGCGCTTGGCCACCTTGAGCGCTTGTCGCGCAAGCTCGAAGAAGCCGCGGCGATTCTTGAGCTGCGTGAGGTCATCGACGAGCGAAAGACTCTTCAACAGCTCCGCATTGCGGCGCAGCGCCTCTTCGCGCTCGCGCAGCGCGACATCGGCGCGGTGCTTGTGAATGGCCACTTCGATTGCCGAGCGAAGCTCGACTTCTTGGAACGGTTTCAGGATGTAGCCGAGCGGACCCGTCCGTACGGCTCGCTGGAGCGTTTCCACATCGCGATGACCGGTCAAGAAGATCACCGGAATTTGTGCGCGCTCGAGGATCATGCGCGCTGCTTGGATCCCGTCGATCTCGCCTCGCAAGCTCACATCCATGACGATGAGATCCGGTTTCAGCTCATCGGCCATGCACACGGCTTGCACGCCTTCGCTCGCGATCCCGGCGACGCGGTAACCGAGGTGAACGAGCGTTTCCTGAAGGTCCTGTGCGACGATGCCCTCATCCTCGACGAGCAGAATCGAGATCGGCTCCGTCGCCGGATGATGCAGCCCGTCGTGCGAAACGTTGGCTGGTTCGCTGTTCGCTTGCTCCATGGCCGTCATCCGTGCGCCGAGTCCGTGGGCCAATGTGTTGTATGAATCTGACGTGCACGCACGCGACGGTAACGCACGGCTTGCCGATTTGGTTCGAGGTGCGGCAGGCGGCCGCGCCAAAAGAAGCCGCCGCCCCCCGCTGTAAAGCCGCGATGTCGGGCAACGGTCCACATCGGCGCCTCAGGTGTTGCGCTGTCGCGCGCCGACGACTTGCCTTCGTACGTAGCGGCGCCACCTACTCGGAGACCACGGAGGACTCATGAAAGACGCAACGAATAATGCGAAAGAAGCTGCGCCGCCTGTTTCGGCCAAAGCGCAGTACGAGGTCGTCTCGCCGCCGTTTCGGTTCTACGATAATCGCCAGAAATATCTCGCCTTCGTCAACACGTGCGACGAGAAGCCGGCGATTGCGCGCCGCGCCGCTCTCGAGCTCGAGTATGTCGTTCCCACCCAACCTGCAATTCGCATTTTCGATGCGGGAATGGGCGATGCGAGCGTGCTCGCGCGTCTCATGCGGAGCGTGCATCGCAAGTTTCCGACCGTTCCGCTCCTTGCGGTCGCGAAGGAAATCAGTCTGGAGGACGTGCGGCTCGGCCTCGAGAAAATGCCGGATCGGTTCTACGAACACCCTGCGACAGTGCTCGTGATCACGAATCTGAGTTACTCGGATGCGCCTCAGCTGATGCCGCGCGAACGCACGGACCTCAATTGGCAAGAGGTGCGGCTGACGGGTTCATCGACGGCCGAATATGCGGATCAGATCGAGCAGCTTGCGCCGACGCTGGCTTTCGGTTGGCAAACCAAGGTAAGTCCGAAGACCGGAAATCCCATCTATGTGCGGCCGACCGTGCTCGTGATCTATCGCGAAGACCACCGGTTCTTGCTCGAGAACGCGATTCCGAAGCCAGGATCACCGATCCCAGGCTATGACCTCGCGCTGGCATGTCAGCCGTGGCGTGCAAGCCAATCGGCGGCATTCAAGGCCGAGCGCATCCTCTTGCCGCTCGCTCGCAATCTGGCCCCCGGCGGAAGGCTCCTTGTCATACAATCCCACGGCGACGATCCGGGCTTGGAAATCGTGCAAAAGATCTGGCCGGGCGAGAATCCGTTCCAAATAGACCGGCATGAGTTGATTGCCGAGCTGCATAAGAAACTCGGCGCCGATGCAGACGAGTACGAATTCATGAATCTCCCGGACGAGCAGGCCATCTTCCGTTATAGGATGCACACGCTACCGTCGGAGATCGGCGATCGCATCGGAACTTCGACGCTGTTCGCGGCGTGGAATGCGGCGACGTACGTCGCGCAAATCGAGGATGAGCGTCTCGCCGCCGTCCCCGATCAGGTATATCGGTCTGCGACGCAGGAAGTACTGCATCGGCATGGCGGATTGTGGTTCAACGACGAGACGTTCGTAGTGGCACGGCGCCGCGATTCGGCAGCGCGATGAATCCGCCGTACGGCGGGGATTGAAGGATACTTCGACGACAAAATATGACTCAGAGTCAAGGCAAAGCGGCGCTCATCTGCGGATCCATCGCCTTCGACACCATCATGGTGTTTCAGGACCGTTTCAAGAATCACATTCTTCCCGACCGGATCCACATCTTGAACGTCTCGTTCCTCGTACCGCACATGCGCCGCGAATTCGGCGGTTGTGCGGGCAATATCGCTTACAACCTCACTCTTCTCGGCGACGTGGGTTATCCGATGGCGACCGTCGGCCGAGACTTCGGTACCTATGCCGAGTGGTTGAAAAAGGTGGGTGTGCCGCTGGACTTCGTACGCGTCGTGGACACCGAGCACACCGCGCAGGCGTTCATCACGACGGATCTCGACGACAACCAGATCACGGCCTTTCATCCCGGCGCAATGCAGCTCTCGCACCTCAATCAAGTGAGCGACGCCCGGAGCGCGCCGATTGGGATCGGCATCGTTGCTCCTGACGGCCGCGATGGCATGCTGCAGCATGCAGCGCAGTTCGCCGCCGCGGGCATTCCGTTCATTTTCGATCCCGGACAAGGGTTGCCGATGTTCAGCGGCGACGAGCTCAAGGCCTTCATCAAGCAAGCAACGTGGGTAGCGTTCAACGACTACGAATGGCAGCTCGTTCAGGAGAAGACGAAGCTGTCGGCGCAAGAAGTGGCTTCCCAAGTCCAAGCGCTCATCGTCACGCGCGGTGCGCAAGGCTCGGTCATTTATGCGGACGGCCGCGAATACGTCATTCCTTGCGCACCTGCGACCGCTGTCGTGGACCCGACCGGCTGCGGCGATGCGTATCGCGCCGGCCTGATCCATGGGTTGTTGCACGGGCTCGATTGGGAAACGACGGGACGCATCGCATCGCTCCTCGGCGCCATCAAGATCGAGTCGCGCGGCACTCAGAACCATCGCTTCACGAAAACGCAGTTCGAGCAGCGCTTCGAGGCCGCTTTCGGCCGACGGCTGACCCTTGCGACCCATTAACACCGGATCTTCTTGACGCCGTATCCTTAGAGACTCAATTGA
>ERZ777003.5146-NODE-5146-length-10123-cov-5.721395_pt1 | contig 10123 bp, 6 predicted proteins | sample MGYA00374956_ERZ777003 | MGnify/ENA primary metagenome ERZ777003 (study PRJEB29302, sample SAMN06268252) | bioreactor metagenome | isolation source: Joint BioEnergy Institute, California, USA | place: USA:Joint BioEnergy Institute, California, USA | collected... | reverse complement strand
CGATCTTCCCGCGGGCGCTCGACGGCGTGGCCACCAAGCTGGGCATCGCCAGCGGCGCCAGCTTGATCCTCTTCCTCGGGGTGGTGTTCCTCCTCATCGTGAGCATCCACCTGAGCTGGGAGGTGAGCCGGCTGGAGGAGGAGACCCGGACCCTGGCCGAGGACGCCGCGCTGCTGCGCACCGAGATGCGCGAGCAGCTCGACGCGCTCCGGCGGGAACGGCGCGAGCCGGTGGAGGCGCGCCATGAGTGAGCCGCGGGTTCTCATCGTGGTGCCCGCCCTGAACGAGGCCGCCTGCATCCGCACGGTGGTGCGCGAGATCAAGACCGAGTTGCCCACCGTCGACGTCCTCGTGGTCGACGACGGATCGACCGACAACACGTCCGAGGAGGCGGCCGCGGCCGGCGCCACGGTGGCCCGGCTGCCCTACAACCTCGGCGTGGGCGGGGCCATGCGGCTCGGCTACCGGTACGCGGTGCGGCACAACTACGACATCGTCGTCCAGATCGATGCCGACGGTCAGCACGACCCTCGCTACGTACCTAAACTCATCGATGCTCTCGCCGACGCCGACATCGTGATCGGCGCCCGCTTCGCCGGGGAGGGCTCGTACCGGGTCCGCGGGCCGCGCCGGTGGGCCATGGTCATGCTGCGGGTGGTGCTGTCGCTCATGGCCCGCACCCGGCTCACCGACACCACCAGCGGTTTTCGCGCGACCAACCGCCGGGCCACCGAGCTGTTCGCGTCGTGGTACCCGGTGGAGTACCTGGGCGACACCGTCGAGACGTTGGTCTATGCGGCCCGGCGCAAGATGCGGATCACCCAGATTCCGGTGGCCATGCGGACCCGGATGGCGGGAACGCCCAGCCACTCACCGCTCAAGGCGACGATCTACCTGTTCCGGGCCATCGCCATCCTCGTGCTCGCGTTGATCCGCCGGTAGCGGCAGCACCAGCCCGACCGCCGTGGCCGCGCCGGTCGAGGTACCCCGGTGCGGGCCGGGGCAGCCGGGCGCGGGGAGCGTCGGCGTCCCGGCGCGTCGGCCGGCGGGGTGCCCAGACGGCCGGGGCCGCCCCTAGGCCCGCCGCTCGAGCAGTGCGACGGTCAGGCCCGACACCTCATGGGTCCACCAGGTCTGCACGTAGTCCGTGCGCAGCGCCTCCTTCGCGGTCGCGTCCATGACCGGTTCCATAGGGCTGATCACGTCGTCCGTGTGCCCGACGACCACGACCCACAGCCGCTGCTCGCCGCGCAGGCACTCGGCCCCGCACTCGATCGGGTAGAGCTCGAAGTTCTGGGCCGGCGTGATGGCGAGGAATACGTCGCGGGGCTGGACCGACTCCGGTAGGTAGTGCTTGACCCCGACGTCGATCATGTACCACCACGCCCCACCCCGCATGTAGACCGCGCCGTCCCCGGGCTGGTAGCGCTCGGCGATGATCCGCGCCGCCGCCCGGTAGTCGAGGTCGGTGTTCAGGGGTCGGGACAACGGGTACGTGTACCAGCCGTGCGACAGATCTGAGCGCATCGCGACGTGGTCGGGCAGGCCGAGCAGGGCGACCGTCACCAGACCGACCGCGGGCGCCCACCGCCACCGGATGGCGACCAGACCCGCGCCGACCAGCACTGCCGACGCCGGCAGGACGAACAGCAGGTACTTGGCGAAGAAGTAATTGATGTCGCCCAGCGAGTAGATCCAGACGGCGAGCAGCGGCAGCCCGACGGCCACGGTCAGGAAGGCGGTCGCGCGGCGCGGACGCAGCCAGGCAACCAGCGCGAGCGCGAGCATCGCGTAGGCGACCTCGACCGAGGCGACCGTGCCCTGCCACGTCTCCAGCGCCGGAAAGCGCGGGACCCAGGTGACCTGCCGGTCGGCCTGCTTCATCGCCAGGCGCAGCACCGGCGAGGCGGCCACGGCGGCCAGGCCGAGGGCCACGACGAAGCCGACCACCGGGCGCCACGACCATCGCCGCCACAGCAGGACCACCAACCCGGCCGCGTGACCCACGATGATCGCGCCCGAGACGGCGTTGAACAACACGCAGGCGGCTACGCTGGCCGCGTACCAGGCCCACCGCAGCACCGTGGGCCGCTCCACCGCCCGCAGCAGGAACAGGGTCGCCAGCGCGGCCGCGAGGACCACGAAGCCGTACGAACGGGCCTCCTGACCGAACCGGGTGACGGCCGGCACGAGCGCGAAGACGAGACCTCCGACCAGACCGACCGCCGGACCGTACAGTCGGCGGCCGATGAGGGCGACGCAGCCGGCCGCCGCCGCCATGGCCAGCACCGAGGGCAGGCGCAGCGCGATGGCCGACTCCCCGAAGACGCGCACCCAGAAGTGCATGAAGGCGTAGTAGGTGGCGTGGACGGCGTCGACCTGGTAGATGAGGCCGCGGATCTGGCCCAGCGACCGGCGGGCGACGTCGAGGGTGACCAGCTCGTCCTGCCACAGCACCGGGCCGCCGAGCGGCCACAGGGCCAGGCCCGTGGTGACCACCGCGGGCCAGAACCAGGTGGCCTGGCTAAGCCACGCCCGCACGCGGCCGGACGGCCGCTCGGGCTTCGGCTCCGCCGTCACGTCCGTACTGCTCGTGGTGGGCGCCTGCAGCGCGATCGTCTCGTCCGACACATGTGTCCCGTCATCGGCGTGGTGGAGGCCGGCCCGCTCGTGGGTGGTCGCCCCGGGTGAGGCGGTGCCGGTCACCGCCCATGGAGCGCCACGGTAGTGGCCCGCCGGGCGTAAAGGTAGTGGCCCCGCAGGGCGGGGGGTAGTCGTCCCCCCTGAGGGTCGTGTCCGCCGGGGGCGATGAGGTCGTCGCCCGCGGAGATGACGTCGTTGCCCCCACGGGAGTGATGAGGTCATCGTCCCCGCCGGGCCAATGACGTCGCCGTCCCCTGTGAGGCGAGAGGTAGTGGCTCAGACTAACCCAGAACAACCGCCGATGGACTCAGGACGAGGAGGCGGCGCTGTTACCATGTGCCGGTCCTGACCGAGCCCTCCTGGGCACATGAGGAGTGAGGCGCGAACCGTTGATCTTCGACGTAATGCTGCCGTTCTACGGCGACGTCGCCCTCATGCAGGCGGCGGTGCGCAGCGTTATGGCGCAGACTCACCAGGACTGGCGGCTGACCGTAGTCGACGACGGCCAGGAGCCGGGGGTACCGGAGTGGTTCGCTTCGATCTCTGATCCCCGGGTCCGCTACCGGCGCAACCCGCACAACCTGGGCATCACCAAGAACTACCAGCAGTGCGTCCGGCTGGCCGAGCACCCATACATGATCATGATGGGCTCGGACGACATCATGCTGCCGAACTACCTCGCCTGCCTGGACGACATCCTCCGGGAGTACCCGGGCGTGGCCATGATCCAGCCGGGCGTCGAGGTGATCGACTCCTCCGGCAAGGTCGTGTGGACGCTGGCCGATGCCGTGAAGAAGTTCCTCTACCAGCCGCGGATCACGTCCCGGCGGGTCATGGGCGGTGAGGAGCTGGCGGCCAGCCTGCTGCGCGGCTGCTGGTTCTACTTCCCGTCGATCTGCTGGCGGACGGACGCCATCCAGAAAGTCAACTTCCGCGACGACCTGCACGTCATTCAGGACCTCGCCCTGGTCATCGACCTCCTCAAGCTCGGGGAACAGATGGTCGTCGATCCAGTCGTCTGTTTCCAGTACCGTCGCCACGCGGTCAGCGCCTCCTCGGCCGGCGCGTTGTCGGGATCCCGATTCGACGAGGCGCGGCGCTTTTTCGTGGAGACGGCCGACGATCTGGAGGCCTTCGGCTGGCCCCGAGCGGCGCGAGCCGCCCGACGCTACCTCTCGTCCCGACTGCACGCGGGTACGCTCCTTCCTGCGGCGATCCGGGCCGGCAACCGGTCCGCCATCGCTGGTCTTCTCCGGCACGCGTTCGGGCCCGCTCGCCCCTGACGACTGGTCCGCGCCACGCCCGACAGCTGACACGGGAAACGGGACGACATGAGCGACGCGACCGCAACCGACGTCGATGCACGCCCAGGGGCGGGCCACCGGGCCGTGGTGCTCGGCGGGACCGGCTTCCTCGGTCGCCCGACGTGCCGGGCGCTGGCCGAGCGCGGGTACGAGGTCATCGCCGTCGCGCGGCGCGCCCAGCCCGTGCCGTACGCCGCCAAGGTGATCCCCCTCGACCTCGCCGCGGCCGACGCGGACGAGATCGCCACCCTGCTGCGCGACCACGAGGCGAGCGTGGTCGTCAATGCGGCCGGCGGGATGTGGGGCCTGACCGAGGCGGAGATGGAGCAGGCCAACGTCGTGCTGACCGAGCGGGTCGTCCGGGCCGTCGCCGCCGCGCCGACCCGGCCCCGCCTGGTGCAGGTGGGCACGGTGCACGAGTACGGGCTGGTGCCGATCGGCACGTCGATGGACGAGGAGATGGAGCCCCAGCCGGTCACCCCGTACGGGCGTCTGAAGCTGCGGTGCACCGAGGTCGTCACCGCGGCCACCCGCGCGGGTGACATCGACGGCGTGGTCCTGCGCGTCGGCAACGTCACCGGGGCGGGCCAACCGGCGGTCAGCCTGCTCGGCGTGGTGGCGAGTCAGCTGCTCGCCGCGCACCGCGAGAACCGCCGGGCGATCCTGAACCTGGGCCCGCTGGGCTCCCAACGGGACTTCCTCAACCTCAGCGACTCGGTCCGGGCGGTCGCGTTGGCGGCCACGGTGCCGACGCTGAAGGCCGATGTGATCAACATCGGTCTCGGCCGGGCCACGAGCGCCCGCACCATGGTGCACTGGCTCGTCGAGGTGAGCGGCGTACCGGCCGAGATCAACGAAGCTCCGGCCACGGAACCGGAGACCCAGTGGCAGCAGATGCGGATCGAGCGCGCGCGTGAGCTCCTAGGCTGGGCCCCGGGCGCCGACCTGACGGACGGGGTGCGAGAGCTATGGGCGCACATCACCGAGCACGCCACGACCGACGCCAGTTCCGACCGTCACGCCTGAGCCCGGCGGAGTTACTCGTGTCGCTGCGAAACCTGCTCACGCGGTTCCGGGCCCGCCCGCTGCCCGCGCCCCTGCGCTCCCGCGGCACCCTCGCCGAGGTGTACTCCGGCCGGGACAACGCGATCGGCTTCCTCCGCCTGATGCTCGCCTCGGCGGTCGTGCTGCACCACGCCAAGCCGCTCGGCTACGGCGAGCCCGACCTCGGCTTCACCCTGTTCCGGGGCCAGACCGCGGTCGGCACGTTGGCGGTCTACGGGTTCTTCGTGCTCTCGGGCATGCTGATCACGCGCAGCGCCCAACGGGCATCGATCATCCGCTACTGCTGGCACCGCTGCCTGCGCATCCTGCCCGGGCTGTGGGTCTGCCTCATCGTCACCGCCTTCGTGGTCGCGCCGCTCATCGCGCTGCGCGAACGGGGGACCCTGCAGGGCTTCTTCTCGGGGCCGCAGGGACCGTTCCAGTACGTCATGAACAACTGGTTCACGGGGGTGCGGCAGTGGGGCATCCACGATCTGCTCCAGTCGACCACGCCGTGGGGGCAGATCAGTGGAACGAGCGTTTTCAATGGAGCGCTCTGGTCGCTCGTGTACGAGTCCCTCTGCTACATCATCGTCGGCCTGCTGGCGATCACCGGGGTACTCAACCACGCCCGCCGCTTCGTGCTGCTGCTGTGCCTCGGCACGTACGCGATGGTCGTGCTCGACCACATCCGCCCGTCGACGTGGGCGACCGGCCCGCGGGGCGACTACAGCGTGGTGGTGCTGCCGCTGCTGGGCGGCGTGTCGTTCATGTGGCTGGTGTACCTCGGCTTCTTCTTCGCGTTCGGTGCCTGCATGCACCTGTACCGCGAGAAGATCCCGGTCAACGACGCGCTGGCGGCCGTCGCCGGCGTCGTCTTCGTCTCCTCGCTCCTGGTCGGGGGCTTCTTCCTCGTCGGCGCCCCGGCGTTCGCGTACCTGCTGATCTGGCTCGCCGTCCGCCTGCCGCGCGCCGTCCACTGGGTCGGCCGCAAGACGGACTACTCGTACGGCGTCTACATCTACGGCTTCGTGGGCCAGCAGGTCTTCGCGAGCCTAGGCTGGCAGCGGTGGGGGTTCGTGGTCTACTCGGCGATCTCGCTGGCGGCGGCGTACGCGGCGGCCTTCCTGTCCTGGCACCTGGTGGAGAAGCGCGCCCTGGCCCTGAAGGGCTGGACGCCGCGCCTGTGGGCCCGGCCCGCCACCGTCCCCGCCACCGAGCCGGCCACGGAGACAGCCACCGATGGGCTCACCCCGAGCCCGGCCGATTCGCGCGCGAGGGCGTGAGCGCGTGACGGCCAGCGGGTGCCCCGTCGGCGGCTCCCCGGGGAGCCGGCCAGGTTCGGGCTTCGCGCGAGGCCGACCGGGTGGGGCCGCGCCCGAGGCCGGCCGGTCGGCGGCTCCGGTCGCGGCCAACCCGGCCATGGCCGTGCCCGCGGCCGAGCGTGCGGTGGCTCCGCCCGGGGCCAACCGTTGCGGAGCCCCATCGGGGTCCCGCCGGTCGGGGGTTCCGCCGCTGGTCGGCCGTAAGCCGGCTCGCCGGGCGACACCGAACGGGGTTCAGTATGCTGAGGCAGTCGTCAATCGCCGCGTACTCGCCATCGCCTCACGTGCCGCGGCGCGCATTCACGTCAGCACCTTCTCAAGACGGGTAAGCGATCTGTGACCGGTGAGTCGATGAGCCCTGCTCCTGTCCAGACAAGCCTCCGCCGCCTCTGGGCCTACGCCTTCGCTGGCTTCTTCCTCATCTTCGGGGCCTGGGCCTTCGCGGCGCCCTACGACGGCCCGCCCGACGAGGTTCAGCACGTGATCCGGGCGGCTGGCGTGGTCTCAGGCCAGTTCGCGCCCGAGCCGACGATCCTCGACAACTGGGACGGTCGAGGGTCGCGGGGGCTCGGCGCCTACCAGACGGTGCCGGAAGGGCTCCACAGCCCAGCCACGTGCTGGGGATTCAACCCCGACAAGCCGGCCAGCTGCCAGACCCCGATCCACGGTGGCCCGCTCGCCGAGGTGCCGACCAGCGCCGGCCGGTACAACCCCACGTACTACGCGTTCGTCGGACTCCCGGTGCGACTGTGGCCGGGCTGGGGCGGTCTGGTGCTGTCGCGCCTGATCAGCGCCGCGCTCTCCGCCGCCCTGCTGGCCTGCGCGTTCGCGGTGCTGGTCCGGTGGTCGCGGTTCGGTCTGATGCTCGGTGGCCTCGTGGCCGCGAGCACCCCGATGCTCGCCCACCTCGCCGGCGCGGTGAACCCCAACGGGCTCGAGATCACCGCCGGCATCGCCCTGTTCGCGGCCGGCATACCGATGCTGCTCGACGACCGGCCGGTCGCCTCCCGTCGGCCGCTGTACTGGCTGTTCGGGATCAGCGCCGTGCTGCTGGCCCTGGTCCGGCCGCTGGGCCCACTGTGGCTGGTGTGCGCGCTGGCCGCGCTCGCGCTCGGGCTCAGCCGGGCCCGGATCCGCGAGCTGTGGTCGACCCGCCTGGTCCGTAACTGGCTGCTGGCCACCGGGGCGGCGCTGCTGGCCTCCATCGCCTGGACGCTCGTCATGCGTACCGGCAGCGTCGTGCCCCCGGACGACGACATGCCGTACATCAGCCCGCTTCAGGCTGCGTTGACGTACTTCGAGGACTGGAACATCTACTTCCGCGGCATGGTCGGCGCGGCCGGGTGGTTCGACATCTTCATCCCGAGCCCGTTCTACTGGCTGTGGGTCTCGTTCGTGGCCGGCCTGCTCCTGTTCGCCCTGGTCGCCGTCGGATGGATTGACAGATGGCGATTCGTTCCCTTCGTGCTGGGCGGCTTCGTGGCCCCCGGCATCATGCAGGTCGCGAAGGCGAACGTGCTCGGGCTGCAGGTCATCGGCGGCCGCTACATGCTGCCCCTGCTCGTGGGCATCCCCTTGCTGGCCGCGTTCCTCCTCGACCGCACGCTGATGAACGCCCGCCTGTCCCGCACCATGACGCGGCTGTTCATCATCGCGCTGCTGCCCATCCATATCGTTATGCTTGTCTATGCCATGATCCGCTGGCAGCGGGGTCGGGGCAGCGGCGCCTTCAACATCCTGAAGGGCGAGTGGCATCCGCCGACCGGCTCGCTGCTGCCCATGCTGCTGATGCTCGTCGGTGTCGTGGTGGCCGCCTACGTCTTCTGGCGCGCCCAGAACCAGATCCACCAGGCCGCGAGCCGCGAGGCGAAGGTGACGATCACGACGGCCGACTGGTCGGCCACCACCGCCGCGGCCGGCAACGGCGGGGCGGTGGCCACGAACGGCGCGGCGAGCGGCGCGACCGCGACGGTCGGGCGGCACCGGCGACCCGAGCCCGACGACGAGTCGCCCGTGATCGGGCCCTGAGGGACCGGCGTCGCGAGTGCGCCGCCGTCTCGCGGGCCCGGCCCACGCCACACGTGTGGGTGACGATCGGTCTATCCTGGCGCCTGCCGTCGCGGCCCGACCGCGGCCGGCTGGTGCGTCGAACGTCTGCCCTACCCCGGAGCTGAATCGTGTCCCAGGCCACGACCATGTCGCCGGTCGATCCAGCCACCCCCGCTGATTCGTCAGGGTTACCGGGTTCGTGGCCGATGCGACTCGTCCGGCTGGCGGCTCTGGTCGGCGGGGCCTGGGTCCTGGTCACGCTGGCGTACCTGCTCGGGCTCGCCGCGATCGTGCCCGTGGTCGTCCTCGTGGCCACGGCCAGCCTGGTGCGCGGTGGGCGCAGCCTGCTCGACCGGCTGATCATCGCGCTCGCCGTCTTGCTCGGCGCGAGCTGCCTGGCCCTGCTGGTGTTCTCGGTCTGGCCGTGGAAGCTGCACCCGGTCGCCGTCGGCGGGGCCGCGCTCAGCGTCCTGGCCATCTCCGGGGTGCTGAGCGGTCGCCGGCCGAACCTGCCCCGACCCAGTTTCGGGGACCTGCTGAGCGTCGGCGCCGCCGCGGGCGTGACCGCGATCCTGGCCGTGCCGCTGCTGCGAGGCGGCCTGCTCGGCCGGGTCTCGATCGTCGCGGCCGGCGAGGACTTCGGGCGGCACGTCACGGTCTTCGACGCCGTCCAGCACGTCGGCGGGTACCTGTTCCTCCACTGGGACGCGGCCCTCCGGTTCACCTACGAGGGCATGGTCACCTACCCGCAGGCGTCGCACGTGCTCAGCGCCCTGCTGGACAACTTCGTCCGGTCGTCAGCCGCCCCGCTCGGGTCCGGCGTCGACGCGATGAACCACTACCTCGGGTTCGCGTGCGCGACGTACGGCCTGTTCACCCTGGTCATGACCTGGGGTGTCCAGTGGCTGGCCGGGCCGCTGCTGACCCCCGCCCGCCGCGTGGCCCTCGTGGGCGTGGTCAGCGCGTTCTGCCTCACCTCCGAGATCTTCGCGCTGGTGCCGCGCCACTACACGTCCGAGGTGGCCGGCCTGATCCCGGTCGTCCTCCTGGTGGCGCTGCTGTGCCGGCCACCCACGCCCCGGACGACGGTGATCGCCGCCCTGCTCGTGGTGGCCATCTCGTTCACGTACTACCTGTTCCTCCCGGCCGCCGCCCTCATCCTCGCCGTCTGGGTGGCGCGGCGCCGGCTGTGGCGCACGCGCCGGCTCCAGGTGGTCGCCGCGGCCGTCGCCCTGCTCGTCGCGGCCGTTCCGCCCGTGATCGGGCTGACGCTGGGAGACCAGACCCGGGCCCTGCTGGTGACCGCCACTCCGCCGCCCATGGAGCAGCTCCTCGAGGTGGGGCTGGTGGTCGTGGCCGGGCTGTGGCACCGCCGGGCGCTCGGCTCCCCCCGGTGGCGCCGCTACCTGGGGACCATCGTCATCGCCGCCGCGATCGCGATCGCCCTGTACGGGGTGCAGCTCGCGATGGCGGGGCTGCCCAACCGCGGGGGCTACTACTACGGCAACAAGGCGCTGCACCTGCTGCTCGTGCTGTTCGCGCTGGGCCTGGGCAGCGTGCTCAACCACCTGCGCCCCCCGGCCCGGGAGTACCGCCCGGCCCACCGCAAACCGACCGGGTCCACCTGGCTACGGTGGGTGGTCCAGGTGGTTCCGGGTGTGCTCGTCGCCGTCGCCGCGGCGGCCGGCACGTCGCTGCTCATCAACACCGAGCCGGGCCGGGTGCCGGCCCGGGCGTGGTACCGGGGCGACTACTACG
>ERZ777003.5145-NODE-5145-length-10125-cov-5.252532_pt1 | contig 10125 bp, 9 predicted proteins | sample MGYA00374956_ERZ777003 | MGnify/ENA primary metagenome ERZ777003 (study PRJEB29302, sample SAMN06268252) | bioreactor metagenome | isolation source: Joint BioEnergy Institute, California, USA | place: USA:Joint BioEnergy Institute, California, USA | collected... | reverse complement strand
GAGCGCAAGGGCGAGGTCGGCGGGGTGCGGGTCTACGACGAGTACGCCTACCACCCCACGTCCATGACCGCGGCCCTGCGCACCCTGCGCGAGATGGCCGGCTCCGGGCGGCTGCTGGTGGTCTTCCAGCCGTACCGGGTCTACCGCACCCGGGACCTGCGCCCGCAGATCGCGGCCGCGCTCGCGCTGGCCGACGAGGTCGTGGTCATGGAGGTCTTCGGCCCCGGCGAGGCCCGCGGGCCCGGCGACGGTGGGATCGCCCTGCACGCCGCCATCGACCTGCCCCCGGAGCGGAAGGTCTTCGTCGCCTCGTGGGAGGACGTGCCCGCCGAGGTCGTCGCCCGGGCCCGACCCGGCGACCTCGTGGTGACGATGGGGGCACCGCCGATCTCCCTCATGGGGGAGGAGCTGCTCGCCGCCCTCGCCGCGCGGGAGCAGGGCTCCTCGGTCGGGACGGCTTCGGAGGCGGCTGCCCGGTGACCGGGGGCGGCCACCCGTCACCGCGCGGGCGCGGCCGGCGCTGGCGCTTGGTCCGGGGCCGGGGTGAGGTGCCGCGACGCCGCGTCGCGGGCCGCCGCCGGGCGATTCGGTGGGTAACCCTCGGCTTGCTGGCCGCGCTGCTCGCGGGCGGCGCCGCCTGGGCGTTGCTCGGCACCAGCCTGCTGGGGGTGCGGCACGTCGAGGTCAGCGGTGTCGAGATCACCACGGAGGCGGCCGTGCGGGACGCGGCGGCCGTGACGCTCGGTACCTCGTTGCTGCGCGTGGACACCAAGGCCATCGCCGCCCGGGTCGGGGCGTTGCCCCCGGTGGCGCACGTGGACGTCCGCCGTTCGTTTCCCCACACGCTCGTGATCACGGTGACCGAGCGGACACCGGCGGCGGTGGTGCCCGCGGCGGACGGCTACGCGGTGCTCGCCGCCGACGGCGTGGTCTACCACCATCTCGCGGTCCCACCGGACGGGATTCCGATCGTCCAGCTGGCGGCGCCCGGCCCGACCGACCCCGCCACCCTGGCGGCCCTGCGCGTCGTGGCCGCCCTCACCCCACAGCTGCGCGCGGTCCTGGCCGAGATCCACGCCCCGAGCCCCACCCGGATCAGCCTGGCGCTCGTCGACGGCCGCACCATCGTCTGGGGGGACGCTGACTCCAGCGACCGTAAGGCGGCCGTCGCGACCGTCCTGCTCGCCGAGGACGCCACCACCATCGACGTCTCCGTCCCCGACATCGCCACCGTCCGCTGACCGGGCCGACCCACCGCGCCCCACCGTGACGGCCCTCGACGGACCCAGCGCGCCGGCGCCGGGCCGACCGCGCCGGCCTTCGACGCACCCGCCGCGGCGAGTCCGCGGCCTCACCGGATTGGTCCACGGTCCCGCGCCGCACCGGTCCGCTGATTCCCGCGCCGCACCGGTCCGCTGATTCCCGCGCCGCACCGGTCCGCTGATTCCGGCGCCGGTCGGCCGATCGGTGACCGTCGGCCGCCGGCGGCGACGGGCAGGGGCACCGGCGGATGGGCAGGACAGCGCTGATGGGCTGGACAGCGGAGGATGGGCAGGTGGTGGACGGTCGCGCGGGGCTCCGAGGCCGACACGCCGTCGGGGGTGCTTGGTGGGCGCGGGCGAGGCCGCCTAGCGTCCGAAGCAGACGACGGGTTGACAGAAACCCTCAATCTCTAGTAGAGGTTTACGGTTTACTGTCGTGAAGGCGTCCGGTTCGGGTGCGATGAGCGAATGCCCGTCACTGTCCACCCGGGCCGACCGTTGTCTCCTGTGGATCGGGCAGAATAACACCTGCGTAGTTCACATCGGAACGGGCCGCCGATCGAAGGGAACGCATTGATGACACCTCCGCACAACTACCTGGCGGTCATCAAGGTGGTCGGCATCGGCGGCGGTGGCGTCAATGCCGTCAACCGCATGATCGAGGTGGGCCTGAAGGGCGTCGAGTTCATCGCCATCAATACGGACGCGCAGGCCCTGCTGATGAGCGACGCCGACGTCAAGCTCGACATTGGTCGGGAGCTCACCCGGGGCCTGGGGGCGGGCGCCAACCCCGAGGTGGGCCGCAACGCGGCCGAGGACCACCGCGACGAAATCGAGGAGGTGCTCCGCGGGGCCGACATGGTCTTCGTGACCTGTGGCGAGGGCGGCGGCACCGGCACCGGAGGCGCGCCGGTGGTGGCCCGCATCGCCCGGGAGCTGGGGGCGCTGACCATCGGGGTGGTCACCCGGCCGTTCTCGTTCGAGGGCAAGCGCCGCATGATGCAGGCCGAGGCCGGCATCGAGGAGCTGCGCGCGCAGTGCGACACGCTCATCGTGATCCCCAACGACCGGCTGCTTGCCCTGGGTGACCGCAGCATCAGCATGATGGACGCCTTCCGCCAGGCCGACCAGGTCCTGCTCTCGGGCGTCCAGGGCATCACCGACCTGATCACCACCCCGGGCCTGATCAACCTCGACTTCGCCGACGTGAAGAGCGTGATGAGCGGCGCCGGCAGCGCGCTCATGGGCATCGGGACGGCCCGCGGGGAGAACCGGGCCGTGGAGGCGGCCGAGCGGGCGATCTCCAGCCCGCTGCTCGAGCAGAGCATGGACGGGGCGCGGGGCGTGCTGCTGTCGATCGCCGGTGGCTCCGACCTTGGTCTGTTCGAGATCAACGACGCCGCCCAACTGGTCACCGACGCGGCCCACTCCGACGCGAACATCATCTTCGGCGCGGTCATCGACGACGCGCTGGGCGACGAAGTGCGGGTGACGGTGATCGCGGCCGGCTTCGAGGGTGGCGCCCCGGCGTACCGGCCGGCCGACGCCCAGCGGCGCTCGGTCTTCTCCAGCACCAGCACCAGCACCGATACGCCCACGGTGCCGCGGCCCGCGCCGGTCCAGCCGCCGCGGCGAGTGCTCTTCGACGACGTCGACGTGCCGGACTTTCTCAAGAACGGCGCCTGATCGCCGAACGGCACCCGCTCTCCGGACAGGACCCCTCTCCGGACAACCCGGACCTCGGACTCCGCGACCGATCGGCTCTCATGACCAACGCCATCCCCGTGACCAGCGACGAGGCGCGGCGCGCCGACCTGGCGGCCAGCCTCGCCGCCGTCCGCGCGCGCATCGCCGGCGCCTGCCGGGACGCCGGGCGGGATCCGAGCGAGATCACGCTGGTCGTGGTCACCAAGACCTACCCGGCCGCGGACGTGCTGCACCTGGTCAGCCTCGGGGTCACCGACGTGGGGGAGAACCGCGACCAGGAGGCCGCGCCGAAAGCCGCCGAGGTCGCCGCGGCACTGGCGGAGCAGCCGGGCGCCCCGGCTCCACCCCGATGGCACTTCGTGGGCCGGCTGCAGCGCAACAAGTGCCGGTCGGTCGTCCGGTACGCCGCCATGGTCCACTCGGTGGACAGCGTGCGCCTGGCCCAGGCCCTCGACCGAGCCGTCCTCGCCCGGGCCGGCGACGGCGGCCCGGGTCGTCTCGACGTGCTGGTGCAGGTGAGTCTCGACGGGGATCCGGCCCGCGGCGGCGCGGTGGCGACGGGGAGCGCCGCCGAGGACGTGGCCCTGGACTCGGTGCTGGCCGCGGTCACGGCCGCGGAGGGCCTGCGCCTGCGCGGGTTGATGGCGGTCGCGCCGTTGGATTGGGAACCCGAGCGCGCCTTCGCCACGTTGGCCGACATCCGGGCCCGGGTACGGGAGCGGTATCCCGAGGCCACGATCCTCTCGGCCGGCATGAGCGGGGACCTCGAGGCGGCGATCCGGTACGGAGCCACGCACGTGCGGATCGGCAGCGCGATCCTCGGGCCCCGCACGGACGCGGCCTGAGCTCGCCCACGCCCCGGAGCCTCACGCGATACCCCGGCCGGAGGTCGCTTCGGGCACTTCCCGGGCCGTGGTGGCGCCCGGACCTCACGGTTCGGGGCGTCCACTCGGGCTCCTCGGCGTGGTCGCCGGCCGCGGGGCCGGGGCGGGTCGGGCCGTCAAACCCGCGGCTTCGCCCCACGCGAATCTCAGGTAACCTGGGAAACACCGCCGGAATCACAAATTTGTCATTCCGCGTGGCGACATCGGGCAGGTTGTCTCGTTGGCTGTATGGGGGTCCGTCGAGGGCTGCCCGAGAGACGGCTTCGCGGTGGGTGAACGCCGTCGCCGGAGGGAGGGCGCGCAGATGGGTGCATGGCGCAAGGCCGGCGTCTGGCTCGGACTTGTCGAGGACGACGACGCTCGCGACTACGACGACGAGTTCGAGGACGACGACTTCGCCGTGCCCACGCGGACCCGCCCGATGGTGCGGCCGCAGCGCGGGGTCGAGCATGACCGGCTCGAGCGCGACCGGCTGGAGCGGGGGCGGCGGGACCGGTCCCGGGACCTGCGGGCCCACGACTACGACGAGCCGCCGCGCGGGCGCGACGAGCGGGGTGGGTTCGGTTCCGCCCGGGGTCGTGGCGACCCGTACGCGGCGGAGCGGGGGCGCATCGACCGGGAGCCGCCGGCCGTCCGGCCGGAGATGGACGACTCGCCCCGGACCGTGCGGGAGCTGCGCACCGAGCGAGTGGCCGACCCGACGGCCAGCCGGTTCGGCGAGCGAGTGGCTGACGACGAGCCCCGGTCCGCTTCGCCCGGGCCTCGCTCGGCCGGCGGGACGCGGTCGACCTCCGGGACCGTCCGGCCGCTGGTGCGACCGACCGCCGGGTCGACGGCGCTGTCCGTGCCGGCGGAGGAGGACCTGACGCTCGCTCCGCAGGTGCACCTCCGGGAGCGGGCGGCCGTGCCCGACGAGCGGGCCGCGCGGCGGTATGAGATCACCACCGTGCACCCGACCAGCTACAGCGACGCCCGGGCCATCGGGGAGCAGTTCCGCGACGGCCATCCGGTGATCATGAATCTGACCGAGATGGACGAGCCGGACGCCAAGCGCCTGGTGGACTTCGCCGCCGGGTTGGCCTTCGGCCTGCGCGGCAGCATGGAGCGGGTCACCAACCGCGTGTTCCTGCTCACGCCGCCCAACATTCGCGTCAGCGACGAGGAGAAGCGGCGCATCGCCGATACGCAGCTGTGAGGCCGTCGCCGGCCACCGCGCGGCGACCGCCGCGCGCCGATGGCCGGAGCGATGCCCGTGGGCCGCGCGGGCGTGGGCGAGCCGGGGCCGCTAACGTTGTTGCCTGATCGCGCGTGGTTGCGTGATCGCGGACGGTTGCATGATCGTCGACGAGTGCGGGATCGTGCGCCGACGTGGTTGCGTCGGCCGACGACCGGAAGGAGGGCAGCGTCGTGGTGTCGATCGTGCTGCAGATCCTCTACCTGGCGCTGCTGCTCTTCATCTACACCCTGTTTGCCCGGTTTGTCATGGGCACGGTGATGACCTTCGGCCGGCGGTGGCGGCCCGGCCGAGGCGCCGCCGCGGCGTTGGAGGTGGTGTGGAGCGTCACCGACCCGCCGCTCAAGGCGTTGAGGCGGGTGATCCCGCCGTTGCGCCTGGGCGCCATCAGCTTGGACCTTGCTGCTCTCGTCGTGCTCTTCGGCGTTTGGCTTCTGCTGTTTGTGCTTGACATACTCATTCACGTCGCCGAAGGCTTGTGAACCGCGTAACCGAATTCAAGGAGCCTCGATGCCGCTGACCCCCGCCGACGTGCACAACGTCGCGTTCAAGAAACCCCCGATTGGCAAGCGGGGCTACGACGAGGAGGAAGTGGATGCTTTCCTCGATGAGGTCGAGCGGGAACTCGCCCGGCTGATCGAGGAGAACAATCAGCTCCGAGCGGGCCTCCTGCCGGGTGGGCCGGCCGGCGACATGCGCGGGGAGTACGCCGACCTCAAGACCCAGCTCGATCGACTGGCCCGCGAGAAGGCCGCGGCTGAGCAGCACATCCGGCAGCTCCAGATGGAGCTGGAGCAGCTGCGCAACAGCGCCGCCGCCAACCCGACCCCCGGGGACGGGGAGCAGCAGGCGCTGCGGGTGCTCATGATGGCCCAGCGCACCGCGGATGAGCACGTCAACGACGCCCGGCGCGAGGCCGACAAGCTGCTGACCGAGGCCCGGCAGAAGGCCGAGGAGATGACCCGCGAGGCCCGGGCCAAGGCGGAGGCGCTTGAGCGCGACGCCCGCCAGCGCCACCAGGAGGTCATGGGCAGCCTCGAGGCCAAGCGGACCGCGCTCCAGAAGCACATCGACGAGCTCAAGCAGTTCGAGCGCGAATACCGCACGCGGCTCAAGGCCTACCTGGAGAGCCAGCTGCGGGACCTGGCCGGCCGGGGCCAGGCCATCGAAGCCGAGCTGGCCCGCATGTCCAACGGGGACCCGAAGGCGGCCGGTGGGCCGATGCCGTCACCGAGCGGACCGCGGGGCGGCGAGACGGCGACCGCTGCCCGGTAGTCCGTTCGTGCGTCGTGGAGCGCCGTGAGCCTCGGCGGCCCGGATGATCGTCGGTAGTGTGCTGCTGGTCATCGTGGCCGGCGCCCTGCTCGGCGTCGGGCTCGTCCGGCTAGACGCGACGCTGTTGTACTCCTCGATCGGGGTGAGCGCGCTGGCCGCGCTCACCCTGGCCATTGGGGTGCGGCGGGCCGCCACGGTGCGCGCCGGTCACGGCACCATCGCCGTCCGGCCCGTGGTACCCGCACCCCGGGCCACGCTCGGGCCACCGGCCGCCGGTCCGGCGACTGTCCGCTCGGTGGGCCGGGCCAGGGTGGTCGCGCCCCTCGACTGGGACCGCGTCGACGGCGATGACCGGCTCGACCACGATGATCGCGTCATCACGTCCGTTCCGGTCCTGGTTGACGGCCACGACCGAGTAGTCCTCGACGGCGAGGACGGGGCGGCGGCCGAGGTCGTCGGTGACCAGGATCTCGCCCGGGTCCGACAGCTCGACGCGACCGTCCTGGTCGACCGGCGGTCGTGGTTCCACCGGACAGGGTGCGAGTCCCTGGCTGACCGGACGGCCGAGCCGATGCCGGCCGGGCGGGCGGTCGAGCTCGGCCTCACCCCCTGTGGCCGCTGCCGGCCCGTCTTCACCCTGCTCGCAGACATCGACACCGCCGCCGGCGGCCCCGGCGACTGACCGATCGGACACGACTGTGGCGACCCGTGCCGAGGCGACCGTGGCGGTACGGGTACGGCCACGCGCCTCCCGGACCGCCGTGGGTGGCACCTACCCCGGGCCGAACGGGCCCGCGCTGGTGGTCGCGGTGCGGGAGCCGGCGGTGGACGGGCGGGCGACCCGGGCCGTGCTCGCGGCGGTCGCTGAGGCCCTCGGCGTGCCACGGTCGCGGGTGCTGCTGCGCACCGGAGAGCGCAGCCGCGACAAGGTGCTGGCCATCGTCGATCCGCCCGCCGACCTGGCTCAGCGGTTGCAGGCGCTGTACGGCGATTCCGCCGACGACCCTCCAGCCGCGGGCGGTCGAGCGTGACCTCGCCGGTCGACCTGGCGCTGCTCGTCGGGGCCGTGGTCCTGCTCGTGGCCGCGGTCGCGGTCCGGCTGTCGACCCGCCTGGGGCTGCCCAGCCTACTCGTCTATCTGTTGATCGGTCTGGCCCTCGGCGAGGCCGGGCTCGGCATCCAGTTCGAGAACGTCGAGCTCACCCGGTCGCTCGGTTTCGTCGCCCTGGTCCTGATCATCGCGGAAGGCGGCCTGACCACCCGGCTGTCGGTGGTGCGCCCGGTGTTGGTGCCGGCCGGGTTGCTGGCCACGGTCGGGGTGTTCGCGAGCACCGCCGGGGTGGGCCTGTTGGTCCACCTGCTCCTCGATCTGCCGCTGCTGCTCGCGTTCCTCTACGGCGCGGTGCTCTCGTCGACCGACGCCGCGGCGGTCTTCTCGACCCTGCGTCGGGCCCGAATCAGCCCGCGCATGGGCGCGCTGCTCGAGGCGGAGTCCGGCATGAACGACCCGCCCGCGGTGATCCTGGTCGCGACCCTGTGCACGCTCGCCGTGGGTGAGCACACCGGACCACTGTGGCAGCAAGGGCTGCTCGTCCTCTTCCAGTTGGTGGTGGGCGCGGCCGTCGGGCTGGGCGTGGGTCTGGCCGGAGCCTTCGGCCTGCGCCGGGTGGCGCTGCCGGCCGCGGGCCTCTACCCGCTCGCCGCCGTCGGCCTGACCGTGCTGGCGTACGGCATCGGGGCGCTCCTGCAGGCCTCGGGGTTCCTCGCCACCTACGTGGCGGGTGTCGTGCTCGGTAATTCCCGGATTCCGCACCGCCAGGCGGTGTTCGGCTTCGCCGACGGGGTCGCCTGGCTGGGCCAGATCGGGCTGTTCGTCCTGCTCGGCCTGCTCGCCTCGCCGGCGCGGTTGCCCGACGCGGTCCTGCCGGCCCTGATCGTGGGCGGCTCGGCCCTCCTGATCGCCCGACCGCTGGCGGTGGCGGTGTCGGTGTCGTGGCTGCGGTTCCTGCCGGGCGCCCGCCGACGGGGCTGGGCGTTCACCTGGCGCGAGCACGCGTTCCTGTCCTGGTCGGGCCTGCGCGGCGCGGTGCCCATCGTGCTCGCCACGGTGCCGTTGTCGCTCGGTGTCGCCGGGGCCGAGCAGCTCTTCGACGTGGTCTTCGTCCTGGTCGTCATCTACACCGTGGTGCAGGGAAGCACGATCGACCCGGTCGCCCGCTGGCTGAACCTCAGCGCGCCGGAGCAGCCCACTGATCTCCGGGTCGAGGTCGCTCCGCTGGAGCGGATGCGGGCCGACCTGTTGCAGGTCTCGGTCCCGCCCAAGTCCCACCTCGCCGGTGTCTACATCGACGAGCTCCGGTTGCCCCCGGGGGCGGTCGTCACCCTGGTGCTGCGCGACGGGGCTGGTTTCGTGCCCGACCCCCGCACCCGGCTGCGGGCCGGGGACGAGTTGTTGATCGTGGCGACCGACGAGGCCCGGGACGCCACCGAGCGCCGCTTGCGGGCGGTTGGCCGACGGGGCCGCCTGGCCCGCTGGCTGGGCGAAACCGGGTGACGCCGCTTGGTGGGCAAGTCGGGCGCGTCGGGTGGTGCGCGGACCACGCCGCCGCTGACGACCCGGGGACCGCGCCGCTAGGTGGGCGAGGAGCAGGCCCTGGCTGGGACCGAGAGCACGAACGGTGCCGGACGAGAACCGGTGACGGACGAGAACCGGTGACGGACCAGAACCGGTGACGGACCAGAGCCGGGAGAACCGGCACGGCTGACGCGCCCCCGGGAGGCATCGATCGTTGAGCGCGGTGTTGGGTGGCGTGGGGTCGGCCCCGCCATTTTGGACAAATTGTGACCAATGGGGTGAGATCGTGCACGTCGCGTACACGATTGGTGACTCGTGGGTGTGGGATGTTTGTCGCGGGAGATGAGCTTCCGTATTCTTGCCGTTCTCGGAGTGCGCGGCGCCCGGCCGTGCGCCCGTTTTGTCTATCTGGGGGAACGCCATGGCGGATCGGGCCAGCTCAATGCGGAAGGCCGCGAAGAGTGCTACCCGACGCGGCGTATCGGCTGACCAGGTGATCCCCGCTCAGTCGACCCCCGGCTCGGCCGCGAAGGCGCGCCCCGCCGCGGCCGCGTCGGCGACCGCGCCGGCGAAGGCCCCGAGGAAGGCGGCCTCGGCGACGGCCGGCACCGCCCGGACCGGCGCGGCGGCGAAGAAGGCCGCGGCCGCGCCAGCCAAAGCGACCCGGGCCAAGGCCACCTCGGGCGCGGCGACGACGGCTGCCGGGACGGCTGGGGCGACGAAGGAGACCACGGCGACGAAGGCGACCGGTGCGTCCGCGACCGGTGCCACTGGCTCGGCCAAGGCTACCGGGACCAAGGCCACCACGAGCAAGACCGCGGGGACCAAGGCTTCCGCGGCCACGACGACGGCGGCGAAGACCACCGCGTCCAAGACCACGGCGGTCAAGACGACCGCCACCAAGACGACGGCGACGAAGGCGACGACCGCGACGAAGGCGACGACCGCGACGAAGGCCACCGCGGCGAAGCCGACCGCGACGAAGGGCGCGGCGAGCAAGGCCGCCGCCCCGAGCAAGGCCGCCGCCCCGAGCAAGGCCGCGCGCGCCACCAAGAAGACGAGCCCGTCGGCGGCCGACGCCCCCGAAGCCACGCTCGCGACACAAGCCACAGCCGCGGCCGACCCGACGGCCGCCACCTCGGCGCCCGTCACCACGGCGACCCGACGGACCGCGGCCAGGACGTCGGC
>ERZ777003.5140-NODE-5140-length-10132-cov-8.368066_pt1 | contig 10132 bp, 5 predicted proteins | sample MGYA00374956_ERZ777003 | MGnify/ENA primary metagenome ERZ777003 (study PRJEB29302, sample SAMN06268252) | bioreactor metagenome | isolation source: Joint BioEnergy Institute, California, USA | place: USA:Joint BioEnergy Institute, California, USA | collected... | reverse complement strand
ATTCCCAGCTCATAGGGCGTGTCACCGGCCCTCAGCGGCCGGTCCTCATTGCGGCCTGGCGATGTCCCGGGCGATGCCCAGTCCCACCAGTGTGTCACCGGCCCTCAGCGGCCGGTCCTCATTGCGGCGGCTCCACCGGCAAGTCGGCGGGTGGGGCTGCGATCGGGTGTCACCGGCCCTCAGCGGCCGGTCCTCATTGCGGCAGCATCCGGGTCTCCAGACGCCCGGTGAAGGCGTCCCGGAGTGTCACCGGCCCTCAGCGGCCGGTCCTCATTGCGGCTCGGCCCGGGAGAGCGCCGGAGGGAGAGCGCCTGATGTGTCACCGGCCCTCAGCGGCCGGTCCTCATTGCGGCGAGGATGGCGGATTCGTCGCCGCCCTGCGCGGCCCGGTGTCACCGGCCCTCAGCGGCCGGTCCTCATTGCGGCGCCAGCACCTCCGACCACTCGGACCGGATTGACCGGTGTCACCGGCCCTCAGCGGCCGGTCCTCATTGCGGCCACGAGTTGGCGCCGGGGACTCCTACCACCGGGGTGTCACCGGCCCTCAGCGGCCGGTCCTCATTGCGGCGTAACCCTCCGCGTCGCCCTGTACCACCACAGGGACGTGTCACCGGCCCTCAGCGGCCGGTCCTCATTGCGGCTACGGGCCGCGGTGAAGACGCGGGCCCGCCGCAAGGTGTCACCGGCCCTCAGCGGCCGGTCCTCATTGCGGCCTTGGTGGCCAGTCGTACGGATCGGTCGCCGGCCAGGGTGTCACCGGCCCTCAGCGGCCGGTCCTCATTGCGGCGCCGTCACGTTCAGGATGGGTTACCTGTACGGGGACGTGTCACCGGCCCTCAGCGGCCGGTCCTCATTGCGGCCTCCTGGCCCTAGAAACGACGGAAGGCCCCCTTTGGGTGTCACCGGCCCTCAGCGGCCGGTCCTCATTGCGGCTCGTTCAGCACCCATCCGCTCTGAGTCCGCTTGGAGGTGTCACCGGCCCTCAGCGGCCGGTCCTCATTGCGGCATCACCAGCCACGCGCCGGGCGGGATCGGGCCGCCCTGTGTCACCGGCCCTCAGCGGCCGGTCCTCATTGCGGCTGGTATTGCGGGAGCGCTCCGGATAAGGACCTGGCGTGTCACCGGCCCTCAGCGGCCGGTCCTCATTGCGGCCTGGGCGCGGGCGATGTAGCCGAGCGGGGCCTGCTCGTGTCACCGGCCCTCAGCGGCCGGTCCTCATTGCGGCGGCGCCCTGACGCGCCCGGTGACGTCGATCCACATGTGTCACCGGCCCTCAGCGGCCGGTCCTCATTGCGGCCGCCTGGCCTCCGCGTCGATCAGGGCCTCTTCCAGGTGTCACCGGCCCTCAGCGGCCGGTCCTCATTGCGGCCCTGTGGCGGACGGGTGATCAGATAGTCGGTCTCGGGTGTCACCGGCCCTCAGCGGCCGGTCCTCATTGCGGCCCCCACAGCGGCCACGTCTTCATGGCCAGCGACAAACGTGTCACCGGCCCTCAGCGGCCGGTCCTCATTGCGGCTCCCTGATGGACGCTATCGAGGCGATCCTCGAGTGGAGTGTCACCGGCCCTCAGCGGCCGGTCCTCATTGCGGCGGTACTTGCGCTTGACGTCGTCGACCCTGGACCGCGTGTCACCGGCCCTCAGCGGCCGGTCCTCATTGCGGCCCCCGCCGCCTGCGCCGGATGGAGAAGCCTCGATGATGTGTCACCGGCCCTCAGCGGCCGGTCCTCATTGCGGCTCGTGATGCGTCCGATCGAGCAGGTGCCGGTGCTGCAGTGTCACCGGCCCTCAGCGGCCGGTCCTCATTGCGGCCTCCCACAGGGCGCGGGCGCGGTGCCGGGCCGTCTCGTGTCACCGGCCCTCAGCGGCCGGTCCTCATTGCGGCACCGCGCCCGACGCCAGGTCCGCGGCGGGGACGTCGCGTGTCACCGGCCCTCAGCGGCCGGTCCTCATTGGGGTGTCTCGTACGGCCTGGCAGTCCGTGTTGTGTCGAGGAGCATCATCGACGCGGCTGATCCTCGTTGCGGTGGTGTTCGGTGGGCAGACAACCGGCGGTTTCGGATGCTCTTTAAACACGTTCCAATGGTGTAATTTCTGTGATCTGCTGTGTGTTGTCGGTGGTGGCTCATAGCGTTCCCCATGAAGTGTTCGTGATCAGTGGGATGGGGGCGCTTGCATGAGCCAAGCGTTGGTGGACCGGCTGCTGGCTGCGGTGAGTGAGGATCGGGTCGATGCCGGCATCGCCGTTCAGGGGGTGTATCGGCCTGCGGGCGGGGACAAGGTGATGCCGCCGACGTTTCCCGACGGTCCCTATCTGATGGAGCACCGGCAGGTGGACGGGGAGCGGCGCAAGACGGTGGTGCTCGACCAGGTGCCCTCCCAGGCGAACCGGGTGGAGGAAGCGCTGCTGGCCGCGCGGGACAAGGGGCGCATCCAGCTGCCGCTGTTCGAGCTGCAAGTGGAGACCGAGCGCGGGACTGTGCGGCTGACCTCTCTGGAGTTCCCGCACCGATACGCCGACGCCTACCTGCGGGACAGCATGGTGGAGGGGACGCGGTTCGACCGCAGCGAGGTCGGCCGGCGGTTGCGGGAGGTGCGGGCCGAGGACGCGCGTCCGCTGTTCGAGCGGGATCCGGGGTCGTTGATCTTCGGGGCTTGGGATTCGCATCGCAAGGGGCGGTGGCCGAAGTTCGCCCGGTTCTACACCTCGTCGATGTTCGGGTTGGATCCCGAGCAGGGCGAACGGCGGAGCATGCGCAAGGATCCGCTGAACCTCGTCGGTGCGATCGATGACAAGAACAAGGCCGAGGCCGACTGGGAGTTCATCCCGGAAGGACAGAAGACCAAGGGCAAGAGGCTCAGTGAGATCGGGCACGGGAGCGCGCTGGGTGAGAAGCCGCCCGGGGGAGTGGCGATCAGCGAGGCCCGGCGCAGCGCGTGGATCTCGTTGAGCGGGCTGGAGCGGGTGCGGTTCGGGGACGTGCCCGAGGAGACCGCGCGTTTGGCGCGGGCGACCTTGCTGGCCTTGGCGCTGGCGGGGGACCGGCTGGCCTTCGACCGTCCGTCGGTGTGGCTGCGGTCCGGCTGCGATCTGGTGCGGGAACGCGAGACACTGGCGTTCGAGCGTGACGGCGGAGAGAGCGAGCCGTTCGCGCTCTCGGCGGACGAGGCGATCGAGGCCTTCCACGAGCTGCGGGACCGCACGGCCGCCGCGGGCTTGACGATGGAGTCGGACACCATCGTCCTGGAGCCGATGGGGAGCTTGGCCAAGGCGATCAGGTACGCGGTGAGCGACGCGGCGGGCGAGGAGTGAGCCGGTGCCGCTGTCGATTCTGGCGAGGCTCCGGGACGGCCGCTATGACGCCGGTGGCATGCGACCGGACTCGGCCGAATGGCCCCCGCATCCCGGGCGGGTCTTTTGCGCGCTGGTCGCTTCCGCCGAGGACGATCGGGACTGGCGAGCGCTGCGCTGGCTGGAACAGGCGGACGCCCCCGAGGTGTGGGCCGCCCGGGAGTTCACCGAGGTCAAGCGGGACGGCTTCGTGGTCACCAACGACATCGACCCAAAGTCCCGCAGCCAGCGGCATCCCTATCGGGGCAATTTGGTGAAGACCCGGTTCAGCGCGGAGCCGGCCGATCCGGAGTTCGCCATCGTCTGGCCGAAGGCCGACCCTGAGCCGGAACTGCTGACGACGCTCAGCAGGCTGGCCCGGCGCGTGCCCTACCTGGGACGCACCACCTCCCCGGTCGCCTTGCGGGTCACCGATCAGCCGGTGGAGGTGCGAGCGGGGTGGGCGAGGTTCATCCCGACACAGCTCGGCGAACCCGCCGTGGCCTCGCTGCGGGTGCCTCACCCCGGCTACACCGAACAACTGCGGGAGGCCTATGCCCACGGGCGTCGGGCATGGCAGGCGCCCGCCCGCATCGTGCCCTACCGCCTCCCGGAACCGCGGAAACCGGTTGAGCCCGGGGTCCCGCCGTTCGGCGAGCTGCTGGTGTTCGGTTTTGGCCGAGGCACGGTCAAGCCGGTCGGCGAGTCGGTGCTGGCGGTCACGGCAAGGCTGCGCGCCGCGGTCTTGGCCCGCATCGGCGTGGACGTGCCCCCGCAGGTGTCCGGGCATGGCGCGGACGACCGGCGCCACGTCGCTTACCTGGCTTTGCCGCATGTGGGCCACCAGTACGCCGACGGCAGGCTCCTGGGCGTCGCGATCGCCGTCCCCAGCGACCTGCCGGGGGATGCGTACTCGCGGCTGTGGGAGGCGGTCATCGAAGCTCCGCTGAGCCGGTTGACACTGCGCCGGGACCAGGTGCTGCCGCTGGAGCCGGCGCTGTCGGAGCCTGCCGCCTGGGGGCTGGTCCCAGAGCGATGGACGGCCGCCGACCGGGGCGGCGCGCGGACATGGGTGACGGCCACGCCGATGATGCTGGACCGCTTCCCCAAGCGGGCACGAGGCGATGAGGGCATTCTCGCCGAGATCAGAAGGTCCCTGGTGAGAGCCGGCTACCCGGAACCGGCCGAGTGGCGCTTCTCCCCGGCACCGCTGCTGAAGGGCGCTCTTCACCGGCCGCGGCCGGACACCATGCCGTCCAACCGTCCCGTCAAACCGATGGTGCACGTCCAGGTGACCTTCGAGCGGCCGGTCGTCGGCCCGGTGATCGCTGGGGCGATGCGTTACGTCGGGCTCGGCCTGTTCGTACCCGTGGCGGAGGGACGATGAGCGAGCTGACCGCGGCGCACTTTGCGGACTTCGTGAAGCAGGTGCACGGGCATGATCCGTTTCCCTGGCAGCAGCGCCTGGTGGAGCGGATCTGCGAGGAAGGCCGGTGGCCTGATGTGCTGGACGTTCCCACGGGCCTGGGCAAGACGTCGGTGATCGACATCGCCGTCTTCGTCGCGGCCGTGCGACCGGAACTGGCCCGGCGCCGCCTGTTCTTCGTGGTGGACCGGCGCCTCATCGTCGATGAGGCCTACGACCACGCCCAGAAACTGGCCCGAGCATTGATCGAGTCCTCCGGCGACGAATCCGAGCAGGCGGACCGGTCCTCCATCGATGTGGTCGAGCAGGTCGGCCGGGCGCTCCTGCAAAGGGGCGATGACGTTCCGCTGCAGGTGGCGCGGATGCGTGGCGGCGTGACCTGGTCCTGGCGGTGGCTGGAACGGCCCGACAGGTTCGCGGTGGTGGTCGGCACCGTGGACCAGATCGGCAGCCGGCTGTTGTTCCGCGGCTACGGGGTGGGAGAGCACCTGCGGCCGATCGACGCCGCCCTGGTCGGCACCGACAGTCTGATCGTCCTCGATGAAGCCCACCTCGCCGAGCCGTTCCGGCGGACGGTGCGCACGATCCAGCGCCTGAACGGTGATGAACGCGGGCCGAAGCTGCTGACCATGTCCGCCACCGTCCCGGAGGAGCCCGACGCCGTCGTCCACGGCATCGGTCCCGAGGACGAGGCCCACGATGAGGCGGGACGACGGCTGCGCGCGCAACGACGCCTGTACCTGTTGCAACCCAAGGCCGGCAAGAAGAACGCCGCCACCGTCGTCCCAGCCGTCATGGCCTCCTGGGCGCAGGCCCTGGCCGGCCCGGAGGATTCAGGACGCGTGGTGGGCGTCATCTGCAACACGGTCGCCCGGGCCCGTGCCGTCTTCGACCAGCTCCCCGAGGGGCTGGATCGCGTGCTGCTCATCGGCCGCACCCGCCCTGTCGATCGGGACTACCTGCTCAACACCTGGTACGACCGGCTTCGCGCAGGCCGCGATCGCAAGCCGGGGCGTCCGCTGATACTGGTCAGCACGCAAACGGTCGAGGTCGGCGCGAACATCGATGTCGATGCGCTGGTGACCGAGTCCGCGCCCTGGGCGGCGCTGGTGCAGCGGCTGGGCCGGCTGAACCGGCTCGGCAGGCCGGGGGAGAGCCCCGCGCTGGTGGTGCACGATCCCAGCGTCGGTGACGACGACCCGGTGTATGGGGCGGCCCGCCAGGCCACCTGGTCCCGCCTCACCGAGTTGACCGCCCTGCTGCCGCCCAACACCCGGCCCTCCGGCGAGGTCCTCACCGGGGGACTGGATGTGTCCCCCTTGGCGCTGCGGCGGATGGACACGGAGATGCCTGAGCGGGACAGGGCCGCGATGCGACCCGAACCCCCTTACGTCCCGGAGCTGACCGAGGAGATCCTGGACGCTTGGACCCAGACCTCTCCGCCTCCTTGCCCTGACCCGCCGGTCGCTCCTTTCCTGCACGGCCTTCGCCGCGGGACACCAGATGTGGCGATCGTGTGGCGCTCCGGTCTGCCCGACGACCTGGCCCAGTGGGCCGACCAGTTGCACGCCGTCCCTCCGGTGGCGGAAGAGGCATTGGAAGCGCCTCTTACCGCGGTGCGGAGGTGGCTCGCCGGTCAGCAGGACGAGACGGTCTCGGACCTGGAGGGACAGCCGGACACGGCGGACGCCGTTTTGGGGGATGAGCCGGTCGCCGTCCGGTACTGCGGGCCGGACCGACCTCCTGTGCCGATCAGAGCCAAGGACGTCCAGCCGGGCGACCTGATCGTGGTGCGCGCCGAGCGCGGCGGCTGTGACCGGTACGGATGGAACCCTGCCGCCGGCGCACCCGTCCTGGACGTCGCCGACCTGGCCACCCGCCGTGGCCGCCCCATCATTCGGCTGCGCCCTGAGCTGGTGGACGTCGTCCGTGAACACCACCGAGACCTTGAGCAGCCGATCAAAGACCTGATCGCGATGGCCGGGGACGACGAGATCCCCACCGCCGCCGCGCTCCGTGCCGCCCTGCCCCGGCCCGAGGGAGAACTGCCGTTCCTGAGGAACCTTCAGCGGCTCGCCGAGTACGGCACCACGGCCTGCTACCCGGACGCCGACGGCAGACCCGTGATCGTCCTCTCGGCGCGCGGCGGTGGACGCCAAGGGGACGAAGGCGCCGTGGACTCCTCGGCCGGGGCACCCCGGCGCATCGGTCTCCGGGAGCACGAACGCGATGTCGCGGCCCTCGCGGAAGAGTTCGCCCGCAACCTCGGCCTTTCAGAGCCGTACAGCACCGCCGTCTCCAACGCGGCCAGATGGCACGACGAGGGGAAACTCGACCCCCGCTTCCAAGCCATGCTCTACCAGCGTCCGCTCCGCGCCCTCGGGAACAACGCCCCGCTGGCCAAGTCCGGCATGGACCCCGCCGACCGCGCGGCCTTCCGCCGCGCCCAGCGCATGGCCGGCTACCCGGACGGGATGCGTCACGAGGCGCTCTCGGCCCGCATCGCCCGAGCCGTCGCCGGCCCGGGCAACGACCTGGTCATCCATCTGATCACCGCTCATCACGGCCGTGGCCGGCCCCTGCTTCCTCCCGTGCACGACCCCGAGCCCCAGCGGGTCACCGCCGTGCTCGAAGGAGCTCGTGTCGAGCTGTCCACCGAACAGACCATCGACTGGGACGGCCCGCGCCGGTTCGCCGAGCTCAACCGCCTGCACGGCCGATGGAGACTGGCGCTGCTGGAAGCCATCGTCAGACTCGCCGACATCTGGTGCTCAGAGCACGGAGGAAAGGAGAAGGCGAAGTGACCTTCACCGTCGAACTGCCGGCACTCGATGGACGCGACCCTCTCGGCTTCCTCGCCGCCCTCGGACTGCACCGCCTGCTCACTCAGCAGCAGGGACGCACCGTCCGCCTGTTCTTCTCCACGACCTCCGGCTGCGCCGTCATCGACAGCGAGCTGCCCACCATCGACGCCATCGCCGCAACCCTCCACGGCCTCCTCTCCCACGCCGGAGACGACACCGCGATCATCGGCGTCGACGACCGGTTCCCGCTTCGCAAACCCGGCCGGAGCACCTCACGCGGCAGCGGCACCACCGACGAGAGCGACCCCATGCGCGTCCCCCGAGCCCAGTACCCGCAACTGGTCCAGCGCGTCACCGAGCTCGGCGAACCCGCCGTCCGCTGGCTCCGCGTCCTGGTCACCGACCTGGCCGTTGACGGCAGAGGCCGCGCCGCCCTCACCCCTTACTGCGCACCCAGCGGCCAACAGAGCCTGCGCAGCTTCTTCGCCACCCCGCTTCAAGCCGTCCGCAAGAACCCCGCACACATCAATGAAGCCCTGGAAGGATGGCGGCGCATCAGCGACTTCACCGGCGAGTACCTGGACCACCGGGCCGTCCAGGACGCCGCCCAGCACCCTGAGGGAAAACCGGCCAACACCGGAGTCCCCGGAGCCACCTGGCTCGCCACTCAGGCCCTCCTGCTCTTCCGCCTGACCGGCGACGGCCAGCGGGCAACCGCAACCCTTTGGCACCGCCACAACGGCCGACACATCATGATCTGGCCCCTCTGGAAGCATCCCCTGGACATCACAGCCACCCGAACCCTCCTCGAACATCCCGCCCTACGCCCACAACCCGTCACCTCCACCCCCTCGGTTGACAACAGTCCCCTCCGCCCCCTCGGCATCTTCACGGTTGCCGGCGCCGAGAGAAAACCCGCCGCCAAGAGCGCCGGCGTTCTCGCTCCCCTCACCATCACCCACTGACCCACTCCGCCTCCCTTGTCCCGAGCACAGGGCCCTCCACCACTTCGGAACCCCAAGTGCACACAGAAACCCCGGGAGGTTCCGAACCCCAAAGAGCAACTATGAGGAACAAAACGGGCAGCGAAGCTGTCACAGTCTCCCTACTCTCCGGAGAATTCCCAGCTCATAGGGCGTGTCACCGGCCCTCAGCGGCCGGTCCTCATTGCGGCTTGGCCGACAACGGCGGGTGGTAGCAGGTCGCCCCGTGTCACCGGCCCTCAGCGGCCGGTCCTCATTGCGGCCCATAGGAGATGTGCTGCGGCCCCACCTCGGTGGAGTGTCACCGGCCCTCAGCGGCCGGTCCTCATTGCGGCGTCTCGGGGGCCCCGCCAGTGGGTCAGGGCCCCGCTCGTGTCACCGGCCCTCAGCGGCCGGTCCTCATTGCGGCGGAACTGCCCGGTGCTGCCGACGTAGCAGGGGACGGTGTCACCGGCCCTCAGCGGCCGGTCCTCATTGCGGCCCTTGTGGCACAAAGCAGTGAGAAACCCAAGGATGGTGTCACCGGCCCTCAGCGGCCGGTCCTCATTGCGGCACCACGCTGCTCACGGACAGGTACGTGTAGTCGGAGCAGTGTCACCGGCCCTCAGCGGCCGGTCCTCATTGCGGCCGCCTCGCGTATGTACTCCGCGATGCGGAACGTCCGTGTCACCGGCCCTCAGCGGCCGGTCCTCATTGCGGCTCAAAACCTGGCGCCGCCAACTCGGCGGCACGGGCGTGTCACCGGCCCTCAGCGGCCGGTCCTCATTGCGGCTCCATGGCGTACCAGTACCGCTGGTACGTGTTTCGGGCGTGTCACCGGCCCTCAGCGGCCGGTCCTCATTGCGGCGTCTTCTTCGGCTCGGGCTTGACCTCTTCCAGGTGCGTGTCACCGGCCCTCAGCGGCCGGTCCTCATTGCGGCATTGGGCAGCGAGGATGACCGCTGAGGCCGCCTTGGACGTGTCACCGGCCCTCAGCGGCCGGTCCTCATTGCGGCGTTGAAATCGGCGCAAATTCCGGTGAGCGACCCGGGTGTCACCGGCCCTCAGCGGCCGGTCCTCATTGCGGCAGGGTGGTGGCCTGGACGGCGCGGCGTGACTGCTGGGTGTCACCGGCCCTCAGCGGCCGGTCCTCATTGCGGCTCGACTCCGGGTTCGCCGCGGGCCTGCTGCGCGTGTCACCGGCCCTCAGCGGCCGGTCCTCATTGCGGCGTCTTCTTCGGCTCGTTCTTCGGCTCGGGCTTGACGTGTCACCGGCCCTCAGCGGCCGGTCCTCATTGCGGCATCCTGTAGGCAAGGGAGCAGCCGAGAGCACAGCACGTGTCACCGGCCCTCAGCGGCCGGTCCTCATTGCGGCGTTTCGGAGTCTGGGTTACGTCAACGAGGACGGGAGTGTCACCGGCCCTCAGCGGCCGGTCCTCATTGCGGCGTGGCGGGTGACGTTTGCAAGGTGCTCGGCATCTCCAGTGTCACCGGCCCTCAGCGGCCGGTCCTCATTGCGGCCCCGCGATACCTGAGGAGCTGCTGGCCGGGGCGCTGGTGTCACCGGCCCTCAGCGGCCGGTCCTCATTGCGGCTTCATCAGCGCCTTGTA
>ERZ777003.5137-NODE-5137-length-10140-cov-6.317402_pt1 | contig 10140 bp, 9 predicted proteins | sample MGYA00374956_ERZ777003 | MGnify/ENA primary metagenome ERZ777003 (study PRJEB29302, sample SAMN06268252) | bioreactor metagenome | isolation source: Joint BioEnergy Institute, California, USA | place: USA:Joint BioEnergy Institute, California, USA | collected... | reverse complement strand
GCGGCTCTCCGCGTCGCGGATCGCGACCAGCACGCGGCCGAGCTTGGAGCCGGCGACACGGCGGCAGAGCCAGAGCGCGCCGGCGAGCCCGGCCAGCGAGGCATAGAACAGCGCCGCCCGCGCCTCCGGTGTGTGCAGCGGCAGGCCGAGCAGCTCCTTGAAGTCGGTGAAGCCGTTGTTGCCGCCGAAGCCCATGTCGTTGCGGAAGAAGGCGAGCATCAGCGCGTAGGTCATCGCCTGCGTGATGATCGAGAAGTAGACGCCGGTGATGCGCGAGCGGAAGGCAAGGTAGCCCACCACCGCGGCCAGCGCGCCCGGCACGAGCAGGGCCATCGCGAAGGCGAAGGCGAAGTGGTCGAAGCCCCACCAGTACCAGGGCAGCTCCCGCCAGCCGAGGAACACCATGAAGTCGGGCAGGACTGGGTGGCCATAGACGCCGCGGTCGCCGATCAGGCGCATCAGGTGCATGCCGATCGCGTAGCCACCGAGCGCGAAGAAGGCGCCGTGGCCGAGGCTCAGGATGCCCGCATAGCCCCAGATCAGGTCGATCGCCAGGGCGAGGATCGCGTAGCAGATCCACTTGCCCGTGACGGACACCGCGAAATCCGAGACATGCAGCGCGCTGTCCGGGGGCAGCCGGTTGAGGATGGGCAGCAGGGCGAGCAGCAGCAGCGCGCCGAGGATCACGGCGCGCAGGCCGACCCGCGCCGCCGGAAGCGCCGGGTGGGCGGCGGTGGTGGTGGTCGTCACGCTCATGCCTCCGCGGCCCGCCCCTTAAGCGCGTAGAGGCCGCGCGGCCGGCGCTGGATGAACAGCATGATCGCGACCAGGACGGCGATCTTCGCCAGCACCGCGCCCGCATAGGGCTCCAGCACCTTGTTGACGACGCCGAGCGTCATCGCGCCGACCAGCGTGCCGGCCAGGCTGCCCACACCGCCGAACACCACCACCATGAAGCTGTCCACGATGTAGCCCGTGCCGAGATTGGGCGAGACGTTGTCGATCTGCGACAGCGCCACCCCCGCCACGCCGGCGATGCCGGAGCCGAAGGCGAAGGTCAGCGCGTCCACGCGGCCGCTCCGGATGCCCATGGTGCTGGCGATGCGGCGGTTCTGGGTAACGGCGCGCATCTCCAGTCCGAAGCGGGTGAAGCGGATGGCCGCGACCGTCAGGCCGAGGACAGCCAGGCCGAACAGGATGATCCAGAGCCGGTTCTGCGTCACCATGACGCCGCCCGGCAGTGTCAGCGTGCCCTGCATCCAGCCGGGGCTGGAGACCTCGCGGTTCTGCGCGCCGAAGAGCAGGCGCACCGCCTGCTGGAGGATCATGCCGACGCCGAAGGTCATCAGCAGCGTCTCCAGCGGCCGACCGTAGAGATGGCGGATCAGCCCGCGCTCCAGCACAGCACCGACGGCAGCGGCGACGAGGAAGGCCGCCGGGATCGAGAGCGGCAGATAGGCGGGCAGCAGCCAGGGCGCGTGGGTCCGGCAGACCTCCTGCACCGCCCAGGCGGTGTAGGCGCCGAGCATCACCATCTCGCCATGCGCCATGTTGATCACGCCCATCACGCCGAAGGTCACGGCGAGGCCGAGCGCGGCGAGCAGCAACACGGAGCCGAGCGAGAGGCCCTGGAACAGCGTCTCCGCCGCACGGCGCAGCGCCAGGCGCCGGTCGATCGCCGCCACCGCGGCATCCACCTCCGGCGCGAGCGCGGGGTCGGCGGCGCGTGCCTCGAGCAGCATGGCGCGGGCGTCGTCCGAGCCGGTCGCGGCGAGCGCCTCCACGCCGGCGCGGCGCGTCACGGGATCGGGTGCGGCGAGGCGCGAGGCGGCGAGCGCGAGCTCCATCCGCGCCCGCACCTGCGGCTGGTCCTCGCGCGCGAGCGCCGCTTCCAGCAAGGCAATGTTCTCCGCGCTGCGGCTGCGGAACACGGCCTCGGCCGCGGCCAGCCGCTCCCCCGGATCGGGCGAGACCAGCTGGAGCCGGCCAAGTGCGCCGCGCAGCGCTGCGCGGACGCGGTTGTTGATGCGCACGGGCTCCGCACCCGTCGCCTCCGCAGGCGCGCCGGTCGCAGCGTCCGACACCGCGTCGCCTTCGCCCCGCACGAGCAGCGCGCCGTCGGGGCGCTTCAGCAGCCTGCCCTCGGCGAGGGCGCGCAGCACGGGCAGCGCGCGCGGATCGCCGGTGGCGCCCAAGCGCTCCACCGCCGTCGCCTGCGCGGCGAAGCCGCCGGCAAGGCCGGGCAGCGCGGCGAGGAACGCGTCCTGCGCCGCCGCGGGCAGTGCCGCGGCGACCAGGATCAGCAAGGCGACGAGGAGCCTTCGCATGGCAATCGCGCGCGGCACCGCCCTTCCCTTCGCTCGCGTCAGCCGCGGTTGCGGCGGCTGGCGTTCTCGGGGATGAAGGGCGACCAGTTCTCGGCGACGATCGGCCCGGGCGTCTTCCAGACGATGTTGAACTGGCCGTCCGCCTGCACCTCGCCGATCATCACCGGCTTGGAGAGGTGGTGGTTGCGGTGCATCTCCAGCGTGTAGCCGCAGGGCGCGTCCACCTTCTGGCCGTACATCGCCTCGCGCACCGCGTCCACCGCCGTCGTGCCCGCCTTGGTCACCGCCTGCGTCCACATCTTGAAGCCGACGAGCGTCGCCTCCATCGGGTCGTTGGTCACGCGGCGCGGGTCCCGGATGTAGGCACGCCACATGCGCAGGAACTCGGCGTTCGCCGGCGACTGCACGCTCATGAAATAGTTCCAGGCAGCCAGGTGGCCGACCAGCGGCTTGGTGTCGATGCCAGCCAGCTCCTCCTCGCCGACGCTGAAGGCGACGGAGGGGATGTCCTCCGCCTTGATCCCCTGGTTGCCGAGCTCGCGGTAGAAGGGAACGTTCGCGTCGCCGTTGATGGTGGAGACGATCGCGGTGCGCTTGCCCTCGGAGGCGAAGCGCTTCACGCGGGAGACGATGCCCTGCCAGTCGGAATGGCCGAAGGGCGTGTACTCCTCCAGGATGTCGGAGTCGGGGATGCCCTTGCTGTTCAGGAAGGCTCGCAGGATGCGGTTGGTCGTGCGCGGATAGACGTAGTCGGTGCCGAGCAGCGCGATGCGCCGCGCCCCGCCGCCGTCGTCGCTCATCAGGTACTCGACGGCCGGGATCGCCTGCTGGTTCGGCGCCGCGCCGGTGTAGAAGACGTTGCGCGACTGCTCCTCGCCCTCGTACTGCACGGGGTAGAAGAGCAGGCCGTTCAGCTCCTCGAACACCGGCAGGACGGACTTGCGGGAGACGCTGGTCCAGCAGCCGAACACCACGTCCACCTTCGCCACCTGCAGCAGCTCGCGCGCCTTCTCGGCGAAGAGCGGCCAGTTGGAGGCGGGGTCCACCACCACCGCCTCGACGCGTCGGCCGAGCAGGCCGCCGCGGCCGTTGATCCACTCGACCATCATCAGCACGGTGTCGCGCAGCGCGGTCTCGCTGATCGCCATGGTGCCGGAGAGGGAGTGGAGCACCCCCACCTTGATCGGCGCGCCCTGGGCGACCGCGGGACGGATGGCAGGGGCGGCCAGGGCGCCTGCCAGCCCGGCGAGCGCCGCGCGACGGGTGACTGCGGGGAGGGCGTCTCGGGGCATGTGGTGCGGTCTCCTTCCTTGAAGCCGGAGGTGGACGGGGACGCTGCGCGGCCTCTCGCGGGCCGCTCGGCGCCGGCGCGTTACGACGCAGCGAGATTCGTGCCAGCGGCGGAGGAGGGGGGGGGGCGGGGTGGGTTGGGCCTCGGGCACGCGGCGACCGCGCTTCTGTTGGCGGGGGCCGCCTCGGCGCGGACGTGGCCCGGCGCAGCGCGACCGCCCTCCGTCGCCATTCTGTGCAGGGGCGCAAATTCCGGCGAATCTTGCCCAGATCATGGGCATTTGCCACCAGAACCAAACACTATTGAACAATAAGTGGTCTGCTTGACGCCTCTTTGCGCTGCCTGGGGCCTATGGCACGTTCTGCTTCATGCCCCGCGACACCCCGCTCACCGCCGCTCCGCCCCATCAGCGTGCGGCGGGCAGCCTGGAGATCAGCTTTCGGCGCGCCCCGCGGGGCACCGTGCTCGCCCATCTGTTCCAGGCCGCGCCACTGCGCGCCCTGTTCCCGGCCTCCGATCCCGGCGAGCCCCCGGTCGCCGCGCTGGCGAACACGGCGGGGGGACTCGCTGGCGGGGACTCGCTGCGCATCGCGGTGAGCGCCGGAACGGATGCGCTCGCCACCGTCTGCGGCGCGGCGGCGGAGAAGATCTATCGCAGCCTCGGCCCCGAGACGCGCATTGATGTCTCGCTGGCGGTCGAGGAGGACGCCGCGCTGGAATGGGTCCCACAGGAGACGATCCTGTTCGATGGCGCCCGGCTGCGCCGCCGCACCGAGGCAGTGCTCGCGGAGAGAGCACGGCTGCTCGCCGTCGAGACCATGGTGTTCGGCCGCACCGCCCACGGTGAGCGGCTCCGCACCGGCCTGCTGCACGACGCCTGGCGCCTGCGGGGCGCGGACGGCACGCTGATCTGGGCCGACGCGCTCCGTCTCGATGGCGACATCGCGACGCGGCTCGACGCGCCCTTCGGCTTCGCCGGCGCCGGCGCGCTGGGAACGCTGCTCTTCGCCGGCCCGGACGCCGAGGCGCTGATCGCCCCCCTGCGCACGGCAGCGGAGGCGGCTCCGGCCCCCGGCGGCGCCACCCTGCCCCGGCCCGGCGTGCTGCTCGCGCGCTGGCTCGGCGACGCAGCGGCGGTGCGGGCCTCGGTCGGCGCGGCGATCGTCGCGATGCGCGCCGCGGCTTTCGGGCTGCCGCCGCGCCTGCCGCGGCTCTGGGTCGTCTGAGGCGCGAGGCCAGCCCGCATGGCGCGCCCCTTGCTTGGAGCGACCGCATGAACCTGACACCCCGAGAGAAGGACAAGCTGCTCGTCGCCATGGCGGCGATGGTCGCACGCCGGCGCCTCGAGCGCGGCGTGCGGCTGAACCATCCGGAAGCCGTCGCGCTGATCACCGACTTCGTCGTGGAGGGCGCGCGCGATGGCCGCAGCGTCGCCGAGCTGATGCGCGACGGCGCCAAGGTCCTCACGCGCGATCAGGTGATGGAGGGCGTCGCGGAGATGATCCGGGAGATCCAGGTCGAGGCGACCTTCCCCGACGGCACGAAGCTCGTCACCGTCCACGAGCCGATCCGATGATCCCCGGAGAGATCCTCCCCGCGCCCGGGGAGATCGAGCTGAACGCGGGTCGCGAGGCCGTGGAGCTCGAGGTCGCGAACACCGGCGACCGGCCGGTGCAGGTCGGCAGCCACTACCACTTCGCCGAGACCAACCCGGCGCTCGCCTTCGACCGCGCGGCGGCGCGGGGCCGGCGCCTCGACATCCCCGCCGGAACCGCGGTTCGTTTCGAGCCGGGGCAGACGCGCACCGTGCGCCTGGTCCCCTACGCCGGCGCGCGCGTCGTGCACGGTTTCCGCGGCGAGACGGAGGGCCCTGTCTGATGCCGATGCGCCTTTCCCGCGCTGCCTACGCCGGAATGTACGGCCCGACGGTCGGCGACCGCGTGCGTCTCGCCGACACCGAGCTGTTCATCGAGATCGAGAAGGACTTCACCACCTATGGCGAGGAGGTGAAGTTCGGCGGCGGCAAGGTGATCCGCGACGGCATGGGCCAGAGCCAGCGCAGCCGCGACGACGGGGCGATGGACACCGTCATCACCAACGCGGTGATCCTCGACCACTGGGGCATCGTGAAGGCCGATGTCGGATTGCGCGACGGCCGCATCGCCGCGATCGGCAAGGCGGGCAACCCGGACACCCAGCCGGGCGTGACCATCGTCATCGGCCCGGGCACCGAGATCATCGCGGGAGAGGGGCGCATCCTCACCGCCGGCGGCATCGATGCGCACATCCACTTCATCTGCCCGCAACAGATCGAGGAGGCGCTGGCCTCCGGCATCACGACGATGTTCGGCGGCGGCACCGGGCCCGCGCACGGCACGCTCGCCACCACCTGCACCCCGGGGCCGTGGCACATCGCGCGCATGCTGCAGGCAGCCGAGGGCTTCCCCATGAACCTCGGCTTCCTCGGCAAGGGCAATGTCTCCACCCCCGCCGCGCTGGAGGAACAGATCCGCGCCGGCGCCTGCGGCCTGAAGCTGCACGAGGACTGGGGCACCACGCCCAAGGCGATCGACACCTGCCTGCGCGTGGCGGACGCGATGGACGTCCAGGTCGCGATCCACACCGACACGCTCAACGAGAGCGGCTTCGTGGACGAGACGATCCGCGCCATCGCCGGCCGCACCATCCACGCCTTCCACACGGAGGGTGCGGGCGGCGGCCACGCGCCGGACATCCTGCGCCTCGCCGGCGAGCCGAACGTGCTGCCCTCCTCCACCAATCCGACGATGCCCTACACCGTGAACACGGTGGACGAGCATCTCGACATGCTGATGGTGTGCCACCACCTCGACCCGCGCATCGCCGAGGACGTGGCCTTCGCCGAGAGCCGCATCCGCAAGGAGACGATCGCCGCCGAGGACATCCTGCACGACCTCGGTGCGATCGCGATGATGTCCTCCGACAGCCAGGCGATGGGCCGGGTTGGCGAGGTCATCACCCGCACCTGGCAGACCGCGCACAAGATGAAGGTGCAGCGCGGCCGCCTGCCGGGCGAGCGCGGCGAGAACGACAACCTCCGCGTCCGGCGCTACCTGGCGAAGTACACGATCAACCCCGCCATCGCGCAGGGCGTCGCGGCCCATGTCGGCAGCGTGGAGGTGGGCAAGCTCGCCGACCTCGTGCTGTGGTCGCCGGCCTTCTTCGGCGCAAAGCCGGACCTGGTGATCAAGGGCGGCACCATCGTGCTCGCGCCGATGGGCGACCCGAACGCCTCGATCCCGACGCCACAGCCCGTGCATTACCGCCCCATGTTCGGTGCCTTCGGCCGCGCCATGACGGCGGGCGCCGTCACCTTCGTCTCGGCCGCGGCGATCGAGGCGCGCGTCGGCGAGTGTCTCGGCCTCTCGCGCGAGCTCGTCGCGGTCGCGAACACGCGCGGCGGGATCACGAAGCGCGACATGGTGCTGAACGACGCCCTGCCGCGCATCGAAGTGGACCCTGAGACCTACGAGGTGCGCGCCGACGGCGAGCTGCTGGTCTGCGAGCCCGCGGCGGTGCTCCCGCTCGCGCAGCGCTACTTCCTGTTCTGAGACCGGCCGGCACCATGACGGACCCGCTCCCTCGCGCCATAGCGGTGCATCCCGCGGGCGCCTGGCCGCCCGAGGCGGCGCGCGATTCGGTCACGCTCGGCTTCGACGACCGCCACCGCCGCCGCCGCCGTTACACGGGCGAGCGCGGCCTCGCCTTCCTGCTCGATCTACCGGAGGCGACGGTGCTGCGCGACGGCGACGGGCTGGCGCTGGAGGACGGCGGCTTCGTCGCCGTGTACGCCGCGCCCGAGCCGCTGATCGAGGTGACGGCGGACAGCCCCGGGCGCCTGATGCGCATCGCCTGGCATCTGGGCAACAGGCACCTGCCGGCGGAGATCGCCGCCGACCGCATGCTGATCCGCGACGACCATGTGATCCGGCGCATGCTGGAGGGCCTCGGCGCCACGCTGCGCCAGGTGGAGGCCCCCTTCAACCCGGAGGGCGGCGCCTATGGCGAGCACAACCACCGGCCGAGCCATCCGCATGACGACCGGCATCACCATCATGGCGACGGGCACCACCACCATCACCGGCACGATTGAGCCGGCCGCGCTCTATCGCCTGCTCGCCTGGCTCTCGCCCGCCTATCCGGTCGGTGCGTTCAGCTACAGCCACGGGCTGGAGGCGGCAGTGGAGGAGGGACGGGTCCGCACCCGCGCCGAACTCGTCGCCTATGTCGCGGCCGTGCTCGAGGCCGGCGCGGGCCGCGTGGACGGCGCGCTGCTCGCCGCGGCCTGGCGCGCGGCTGCCGCAGGCGACGACGCCGCGCTCGATACTGTAGCGGAACTCGCCGCAGCCTGGCGCGGTACGGCGGAAACCACGCTGGAGACTCTGCAGCAGGGTGCGGCCTTTGCGGCCGTCACCGAGGCTGCGTGGCCTAACGACGGCGGCCGTTTCGCTGACTTCGCCCGGCGCCATCCGCGGCGGCTCGCTCACCCGGTCGCCTTCGGCGCCGCAGCGGGCTTTCATGCCGTACCATTGCGCCCGGCGCTCGCCGGTTGGCTCGGCGCCTTCGCGGCGAACCTGATCTCCGCCGGCGTGCGCCTGATCCCGCTCGGCCAGACCGACGGCCAGGTCGCGCTCGCAGCGCTGTTCGCTCAGGTCGATGCGGCGGCAGACGCCGCGCTCACTGCGGACCTCGAGGACCTCGGCACCGCCGCCCCGATGCTGGACCTTCTCTCCATGCGCCACGAAACGCAGTACACGAGACTCTTCCGCTCATGACCCATCACGGCCCCCTCCGCGTCGGCGTCGGCGGTCCGGTCGGCTCCGGCAAGACCGCGCTGGTGGACCGGCTCTGCACGCACCTGCGCGACCGGTACGACATCGCCGTCATCACCAATGACATCTACACGCGCGAGGATGCGGAGTTCCTGACCCGCTCCGGCGCGCTTCCGCCCGAGCGCATCATCGGCGTCGAGACCGGCGGATGCCCGCACACCGCGATCCGCGAGGATGCCTCGATCAACCTCGCCGCCGTGCAGGACATGGTCGGGCGCTTCCCGGCGCTCGAGATCCTGTTCATCGAGTCCGGCGGCGACAACCTGGCCGCGACCTTCTCGCCGGAGCTCGCGGACCTCACGATCTACGTCATTGACGTCTCCGCGGGCGACAAGATTCCGCGCAAGGGTGGGCCGGGCATCACGCGCTCCGACCTGCTGGTGATCAACAAGATCGACCTGGCGCCGCTGGTGGGCGCCGATCTCGGCGTCATGGACCGCGATGCGCGGCAGATGCGCGGCACGCGGCCGTTCCTCTTCACCAACCTGAAGGAGAATCGCGGCGTGAAGGAGATCGCGGACTTCATCCTGACCTCGGGTGGCATCGCCGCGGCCGGCGCGGGGGTGCGCTGATGTGCGCGCCGATCGCGGCGGCGGCCGCGGCGACGGCGCTGCTGCTTCCCGGAGCGGCGCTGGCGCATACGGGCGTCGGGGAAGCGGCTGGACACCTCGAATAACCCGGTGCTGGCGGTGGTGTGGGGCGCGGTGGTCGGATGCTGGTGCACAGAGCCGCCCGGCCTTTTGGCTCCGCCGCGGCTGCGGTGCCGGATCTTGTCAACCGGCAGGGCAGTCTGGCGTCAGGCGGACGCAGTCCCCCCTTCGACCCAGACCAGACGGCGCATGTTGTAGACGAGGTTGGCGAGCGTGATCCGCGCCGTGGCGCGCATCAGGCCGATGCAGCGGACGACGAGGCCCATGCGCCGCTTCTGGGTGGCGAAGACGTGCTCGACCAGGCTGCGCACCCGAGCCCTTGTGGCGTTGCCGCGGGCGATGTGGGCGGGCATCGGGCGGCCGCGCGGCCTGGCGCGCTGGAACTGCGGCGCCAAGCCGCGCCGGCCCAGCAGGTCGAGGTTGGCCCGGCTGCGGTAGGCCGCGTCGGCCCAGACATCGGCCGCGGTGTTGTTCGGATCGAGCACGGCGCCGAGCTGGCTGCCGTCATGCCGGGCGGCATCCGTCACGGCGAAGCGGCGGATGAAGCCGTGCCGACGATCGACGCCGAGGTGGTTCTTGTAGCCGAACACCGGAACCGCGATCTCGGCCGCGGCTTGGCGCGGCGCGCCCTCGGGCGGCTTCGCCTTGCGGCCGCGCTTGAGGGTCCAGCGGCCGTCGCGGTCGATCTGGCGGGTGCGCGCCTTCGACCAGCCCTCGGGCGTGCCGCCCCCGCGCAGGATGGCCTTCTCGCCCCTCGTCAGCCGGGGGCGCCGGGCCTCGACCACGGTGGCGTCGACGATCTGTCCGCCCATGGCGAGGTAGCCGCGCTCGTGCAGCACCGCGTCGAAGCGCGCGAACAGCTTGGCCAGCGCGCCGGCCCGCGTCAGCTGCTCGCGGAACAGCCAGATCGTCTTGGCGTCGGGGACGGGGTCATGCAGGGCGAGCCCGGCGAAGCGCATGGTTGAGCCGCAAAGCGGCTCAACCAGTCGGTCGCGCAGCTG
>ERZ777003.5136-NODE-5136-length-10141-cov-12.957862_pt1 | contig 10141 bp, 7 predicted proteins | sample MGYA00374956_ERZ777003 | MGnify/ENA primary metagenome ERZ777003 (study PRJEB29302, sample SAMN06268252) | bioreactor metagenome | isolation source: Joint BioEnergy Institute, California, USA | place: USA:Joint BioEnergy Institute, California, USA | collected... | reverse complement strand
GCGGGAGCCTGATGCTGGTTGTAGACGATATGCGGGAACCACTCCTGAAACAGCATTCTGGTGACGTGGCGCGTCTCTTCGAGGTTCAGCATGAACCAGTCGCGGTTATTGTCGTGCCCGGCGTACTTCTGATACAGCCATGGCAGCGGCGCGAGCTCATACGGGGTTCCCACGTTCTTCCGATACCAATGCACCACCATGTCCAGACCGTCGGGATTGATCACCGGGATCTGGATGAGAATCACGTTACGGCGGATGCGCTGCGTCTCCTCGCTCTCGTCGGTCACCATGCGGTAAGCGAGCTCCGGCGAGTGCTGCGCCGGAGCCGTTTCCGTTGCATGCAGCCCTGAATCGATCCAGACGATCGCCTTGCCTTCGGCCGCAAGCCGCTTTGCCTCCTCTGGAGACGCCTGACCGAGGGCCATCCGGCGGTTGATCTCCTTGTAGCGGTCGAGATTCTTCAGGTTTTCGGGAGACGACAGGAATGCGGCGAACATCGTCTTCCCATTCGCGCTGCGGCCAAAGCGGACTAAACGGATGCGGTCGCTCTCTTTCGCCAGCTTCTCGAAATACGCGCTGATTTCTGCGTAGTCCGCAAGCTTGTAATCCGTGCCCGGCTCATACCCGAAGTGCTCTTTTGGAGTCGGGACGGCCGCGCTGAGGCAGTAGGAGAAGACAAGGAGAGCAACACAAACCCGGCGACCCATGTGAAACAATCTTACTATGGTGCATGGTCGCCCCAACGGGGGAGTACAGATCCGGAAAGAGGAAAAGTTTACGGTTGGCCTTGTGCAGATGTCCTGTTCTACGGACGTCGGAGAGAACCTGGATAAGGCCGTCGCCCGCGTCCGCGAGGCAGCGGCGAAAGGAGCCCAGATCGTCTGCCTCCCGGAGCTTTTCCGTTCCCAGTACTTCTGCCGGGAAGAGAATGCAGAGCTGTTTGCCCTCGCGGAGCCCATCCCCGGGTCTTCCACCGATGTGCTGACGAAGCTCGCTGCGGAGCTGGGCGTGGTCCTGATCGCATCGCTGTTTGAGCGCAGGGCGGCTGGCCTCTATCACAACACCGCCGTCGTCATCGACTCCGACGGCGCCATTACCGGCCTCTACCGCAAGATGCATATTCCCGACGACCCGCTCTACTTCGAAAAGTTCTACTTCACGCCCGGCGATCTCGGATTTCAAAACTTCGACACCAGGTTCGGCCGGCTCGGTGTACTCGTTTGCTGGGATCAGTGGTACCCGGAGGGGGCGCGGCTCACTGCATTACAAGGCGCGAATGTTTTGTTTTATCCGACTGCCATCGGCTGGCATCCCTCGGAAAAGGCCGAGTACGGCGCAGCGCAGCTGGACGCATGGCGTACAATCCAGCGCGGACACGCGATTGCCAATGGAATCTACGTGTGCGCGGTGAATCGCATCGGATATGAAGGACCGCCCGAGCGAGGACTCGAATTCTGGGGCAACAGCTTTGTCTGCGACCCGTTCGGACAGGTGATCGCGGAGGCTTCCACGGACAAAGAAGAGATCCTGATCGCCGAGTGCGATCCCAAAAAGATGGAAGAAGTGCGCCGCAACTGGCCCTTCCTGCGGGACCGCCGCATCGATGCATACGAACAGATCTGCCGGCGGTGGCTGGACTGATGGCCGACCCGACCGCTTACCACATGCCGGCCGAGTGGGAGCCCCACGAGGCGACCTGGATCGCGTGGCCGCACGAAACCTCCGACTGGCCCGGTAAATTTCACCCCATCCCCTGGGTCTACGGGGAGATTGTCCGAAAACTCTCGCAGGTTGAGGTTGTCCGGATTCTGATCGCCCGCAAACACCTCCCTCAAGCCCGCCGCATCCTGCAAAAATCGGGCGCGAACATGAGCCAGGTAGAGTTCGTCGAGTGCTTCACGACAAGAAGCTGGACGCGGGATTACTGCCCGATCTTCGTTCGCAACCAGGCGGGCGAGGTCGCGGTGACGAACTGGAAATTCAATGCCTGGGCCAAATACCCGAATTTCGAAGAAGATGACAGCGTCGCCGGGTTTCTTGCCGAACGGTTCGGGATGCAGGAGTTCACGCCTAAGCACAACGGGTCTCGCATCGTCCTGGAGGGCGGCGCTATTGACGTGAACGGCAAGGGCTCCCTGCTGACCACCGAGGAGTGCCTGCTGAGCACGGTGCAGCAGCGCAATCCGGGGATGAATCGCGAGCAGATCGAAGAGGCGTTCGCAAAATATCTCGGAGTTCGAAAGGTGCTTTGGCTGGACCGCGGTATTGCCGGCGACGACACACACGGGCACGTCGACGACCTCGCCCGGTTCGTGAATCCTCATACCGTCGTGCTGGCGTTGGAACAGGACCCGTCCGAGGTGAACTTTGAGCCGCTTCAGGCCAATCTGCGGCGCCTCGAGCAGATGACCGACCAGGACGGCAGGAAACTCGATATCGTTCCTCTCCCGATGCCGCGGCCGCTCTACTTCGACGGGCAGCGTCTGCCCGCCAGCTACGCCAACTTCTACATCGCCAACGGCCTCGTTCTCGTACCTACCTTTAACGACCCGGCAGATCGCGAAGCGTTGACCATTCTGGCGAAGCTCTTTCCCGATCGCGAGGTGTGCGGCATTCATTCCGTCGACCTCGTACTCGGGCTCGGCACACTGCACTGCCTGACGCAACAGCAACCCGCGGCGCTACCCGGTCAACAGACGCCGTAGCCCGCTGCCGTGCAGTCCTAGCAGCCGAACCGGATTCGTGCTTTTCGCAGCATGCGCAGAATGGACTCTTCCTGCGTCAATTCGACGACACCATTCACCTTCACCCATTCGAGGGCTTTCGATTCGCCCGTAATCTGCAAGGGTGCGTTGCGGTCGGCCTCCAGGAGAAACCGCACGTCGTAGTGGAAGTGTTCGGGCTCGTGACCGCGCGCAGGAATCAGGTGCACGTCGACATCGAAGATGTCCTCGGAAAGCGGGCGAATGTCTTCAAGTCCGGATTCCTCCATGACTTCCCGAAGCGCAACGCGCAGTACGTCGGGATCCCCGTCTGCATGCCCGCCGAGCTGCAGCCACTTGTCGAGCTTGCCATGGTGCGTTAGCAGCACATGGCTCCGATCCGCATCGACCACCCACGCGGAACCCGTAATGTGGCCGACCGCCAGGCTGCGTTCAAAACAATCAGGATGGGATGCGACAAAGTCGCGCAATCGCTCCGCCATGGCTGTCTCATGTTCGTCGAAGGGCCGGTAGCGGGAGAGCTGCTGTAGAAGGTGCTCGCGTGTCATCGGAAGAAAGAAACGTTATCGATCTCAAGCCAGGCGGAGAAACCGGCGGGCCGCGAAATCGAGAAGACGACCATGAGCAGATCGTCACCCGTCCATCGCGACTTCCCCTTGAGCTGAGCGAAAGGAATCGAGATGGTCCGCCACGCAGCGCCAGCTTCGAACGGGGCAGAATAGGATTCCCGCCGCGTCGAGACCGCAAAGGTGTACGGTCCTTCGCCCCGAGCCTCAAAGCGGATGCCTTTAAAGGTGCGCGCATCCACGGGCTCAACCCCGCCTCTGCTCAGCGGAATTGCCACCAGTGCGAATGGATCCTCCTTTTCCGCCATCCGGACTGTGATCGTAAGGGCATGGTTCCCCTCGCTGCGAAGCGTCCGCGTGAACATCATCTTCGACTTGTCGTGGCCGCTATCAGTCCCGTTGATCCGCAGGGTATCGAGCAGGCTGCGTTCCGCATTCTCGAAGTCATCGATCCGCTCCCGGGCTGGAATCGCGGGGATCGGGGTCGGGTTCGGATCGGCCACGAGAGATATGAGCTTCGGACGGTCCACCTCCTGGCCATTCAGAAACACGCGGCGGACGTTGTAGATATCCCGGATCCTTTTGTGCGGAGCGCCCTCCACCAGCAACAGATCCGCCAGCTTGCCCGGAGCGATCGTACCCCGCTCTCCATCTACGCGCAGGGCTCTGGCGCTGCTGGACGTCGCTGCCTTGATCGCTTCCAGCGGACTGAGCCCGCCGGCGACGAGCAGTTCCAGTTCGCGAAGCGTGGCCCAGCCGTGATAGGTGCCGCTCATCCCCGCATCGGTTCCTACGCCAAAGGCGATCCCTCCTTCACGGAGCGCGGCCGTGTTCTGCAGAAGGTATTGCCAGCGCCTTGCTCTGGGCAGCGAAAGGATCGGCTCGAAGCGCTCTTTGGCGAGGACCGCCCACGCCTCGGGTCCAAGGACGGCCTGGAGCAAATCCGAACTCTGGAAACGCGGCCGCGGCTCGTAAACAGCGAGAGTCGGCGCGTAGGTGACGCCCGCCTTCTTTAAGAGGGCCAACAACTCCTCATCCGCGGGACCATCTCCAAGACCGTGCGCGATCACGTCGACCCCTGCGCGCGCCGCCACCTTCGCCTTGCCAACGGTGACAGTGTGCGTCAGAACTTCGAAGCCCCTCTGATGTGCCTCCTCGACGATCGCCCGCAGTGTCTCCTCCTCCATGCTCGTCATGTCCGGAGCGCTGCCATAGCGCCAGCCGTCGGTGAATACTTTGATGACATCGGGCTCGTAGGGCGCAATCCGCTTCATTGCAGCGCGAGCCTCCGCAGGCGTCAGCACTTCCTGGGTAAAGAAGTCGGGACGTCCGCCCTCCACTCCGTGGCCGCCGGGAGTGCTGAATCGCGCCGCAAGATGCACCCTCGGCCCCGGCACAACGCGTGTGCGCATCAGCCGGCGCATCGGCTCAAACATTTCGGGGTAGGATCCAAACTCGACAACAGACGTGACGCCGGCGAGCAAGTAAGCCTTCAAGGCTTTGCCCCAGTCCGCCCTCACGCCGGGAACTCCGCTCGCCGTAAGGTGCGTGTGGAGGTCGAACAGACCTGGCAGAAGCGCGTGACCTTCCGCACGAATGATTCGTGCTCCGGCAGGAACGTCGACATCGCGGCCCACTGCCTCGATACGGTCTCCACGGATAAGGACAGTGGCGACAGACGGATCGGACCCGCTGCCATCGACGACAACCGCTCCAACGATGGCCGTCACTTGCCCGGATTGCGCCCAGGCAGACGAAATCAGCAGAAGGGCGACCAGGAAGCGAGTCATAAGCGTCAGTATAAAGCTTTCCCCGAAGCCGCTCCCCGGTGTCCCCTATAATTGGGGTTTGTGCCTGTAGAACTGATTTGCTTCTCCCCCGGATGCCGGGCTCACTATCCGATTACGGAGGTCATTTATACATGTCCGTCCTGCGGCGGGCTGCTGGAGGTGCGCGACGACGGTCCCCATCCTTCGCCTGAATCGCTGAAGGCAACATGGCGCGAGCGCCGCATGAGCCTGAACCCGCTCGACCAAAGCGGCGTCTGGCGATTTCGGGAGATCCTGCGCTTCCTCGATCGCGAGGACTGTGTCGTCACCTTGCGCGAGGGCAACACCCCGTTACTCGATGCGCCGAAGGCTGCCGAGTACGCTGGCCTTGACCGGCTGACATTCAAGCATCAGGGCTATAATCCGACGGGGTCCTTCAAGGACAATGGAATGACCGCGGGCGTCGCGCAAGCGCGGCGGCTGGGAATGAAGCGTGTGGCGTGCGTCTCGACGGGAAACACGTCCGCGTCGATGGCAGCGTACGCGAGCGCCGGCGGCCTTGATCCGATCATCTTCATCCCGCACGGCAACATCAGCTATGGAAAACTCGCCCAGGCACTCGAATACGGAGCGCTCACGTTCCAGGTGGAAGCGAACTTCGACGAAATCCTCGCACTCGTCCGCGTGCTTGCGGAACGCCTGGGTATCTATCTCCTCAACTCCATCAACCCGTTCCGTATCGAGGGCCAAAAGATTATAGCCGTCGAAATGATGGAGCAGCGCGCCTGGAATCCGCCCGATTGGATTGTGCTCCCGGGAGGCAATCTGGGCAACACCGCAGCAATTGGCAAAGGGCTACGAGAGATGCTTGAGCTGGGTCTGATCTCGCGTCTTCCCAGGCTGGCAGTGATCCAGGCAGAAGGCGCAGCCCCCTTCTACGACTTCGTCGAGCGTGGAGCGACCGGGGAGTTCCATGCAGTCAGGAACCCGGAAACGCTGGCCACGGCGATCAAGATCGGCGATCCTGTTTCCTGGCCCAAAGCGCTGCTGGAAGTTCAAACCACAGGCGGAGTGGTGGAGAAGGTCTCCGAACACGAAATCGCGGACGCCAAGGCGATCATTGGCAGATGTGGAATCGGATGTGAACCTGCCTCCGCCGCAACCCTCGCCGGTCTTCGCAAGTTGCGCGCGAAGGGCATTGTCCGCGCCAGCGACGACGTGGTTGCGGTCCTTACCGGGCACGTCCTGAAGGACCCGGATTACATTTACAAGTATCACACCGGGCAATTGACTACCGGGGATGGAAGAAGGATCGGCTCTTCCTTCGCCAATAAGCCAATTGTCGTGCCAAATGATCCTAAAAAGATTGAAGAGTTACTTAGACAGTAAGCGGCTCCGCAAAGAGCCGCTTACTAACTTCTGAGAATTTACCAGCGGTTGCGGGAGCCGCCGAAGTCGCGCCGCCCGCCGCCACGGGATCCGGCGCCTCGACCGCCACCGAAACCGTTCCCTTGACGCCGTTCCATCGGACGAGCCTCATTTACGACCAAAGCCCTGCCACGGAGATCCTTTCCGTTGCATGCCTCGATCGCGCGCTGGCCGACGGTGCCGTCTTCGATTTCCACGAACCCGAATCCCCGTGCCTCACCAGACACGCGGTCGCGAACCACACTGACATTATCGACAGGAATGCCGGCTTGGATAAACCACTCCTGCAAATCCGTCTCACTTACTGAATAGGGAAGATTCCCCACGAAGAGTCGCATCAAACTCACACTTTCTGCTCCAGTCCTGCGAAGGACTGAAGACTTGGTTTCGGGGCCTAAAGATCACAGGGGAGAAATCAAACCGCGGGCGGAACTCACTGATAACCGGCCGGGAAAGAACACCGACGCTCCCACTTGCAACTGCCACCTCAATAATCTCACGGGTCGGAGGCCCGGTCAATGCGAAAAATATTCATGTCAACGCTTGTATTTTTTTCACGCATGAGCAGCTTTCCGTGCGTCTAAATGCTCGCTAAAGCGTGTTCGCGAAAGCGGGTTGGTAGAATAGAACTTGCGGAGGCAATCCCAACAGCTATGGCGGTACTACCACGCAGATGCTCAGTGACAGTCGATGTCGGCGGCGTAAAAGTCGGAGGCGGAAATCCGATCGTCGTTCAGTCGATGACAAACACCGACACCGCCGACGTCATCTCGACGGTGAACCAGGTGATGGAGCTTGCGCGCGCGGGCTCCGAAATCGTCCGGGTCACTGTCAATACGGAGCAGGCGGCGGCGGCGGTACCGAAAATCATCGACACTTTGGGGAAATTTGGCGTCCGCGTTCCGATCGTCGGCGACTTCCATTACAACGGACACATTCTTCTCAAGAAGTATCCGGAGTGCGCGCGGCTGCTTGCGAAGTACCGCATCAACCCCGGCAACGTGAATATCGGCAAGAAGCACGATGACAACTTTCGGACGATGATCGAAGTTGCCATCGAGCACAACAAGCCGGTTCGCATCGGCGTTAACTGGGGCTCCCTCGACCAGGCGCTCCTCACGCGTCTGATGGATGAAAACGCTCGCGCGCCGGAACCGCTCGACGCCCGCCAGGTCATGCTGAAGGCAATGGTTGTCAGCGCGCTGGAATCGGCATCCGCGGCGGAACGCTACGGCCTTCCCCATGACCGGATCATCCTGAGCGCAAAGGTCAGCGGCGTACAAGATTTGATTGAAGTAAACCGCGCCCTGGCATCGCAGTGCGACTATCCGCTGCACCTCGGTCTGACGGAAGCGGGGCTCGGCAGCAAGGGTATCGTCGCAACGACCGCGGCCTTGTCGATCATGCTGCAGGAGGGCATCGGCGACACCATCCGTGCTTCGCTGACGCCGCTGCCGAACGGCGACCGCACAGAAGAGGTCGTTGTCTGCCAGCAGATCTTGCAGGCCCTTGGAATCCGCAGTTTCACACCGCAGGTGGCTGCCTGTCCCGGCTGCGGCCGCACCACGAGCACTTTCTTCCAGGACATGGCGGATCAGATTCAAACCTACCTCCGCCAGCAGATGCCGGTCTGGAAGGAGAAGTATCCGGGTGTGGAAGAGATGAAGGTGGCTGTGATGGGCTGCGTTGTGAATGGGCCGGGAGAGTCGAAGCACGCGAATATCGGCATTTCCCTGCCGGGTACGTTCGAGGAACCCAAAGCGCCCGTATACATCGATGGCCGCCTGGCCACGACCTTGAAAGGGGACCGTATCGTAGCCGAGTTCATCGAGATCCTGAACGATTATGTCGCGCGATCCTACGCCAGTGTGGAGAGCGCGGGCGTGGCGCACTGACTTCGAAAAGCCGGGGCTCCGCAATCCGGCGCCCCGAAAAGCAACGACCGTTAAAACCAGCGGAGAGTGTAGCTGAAGCGAACGCCCCGCCCCATTTCCGCCGCATAATCCTTGATGAAGGACAGGTGGTTTCGATACAAGCGGTCGCTTGCGTTGAAGACATTGACGCCAAAAACGTGCATGGTGTGCTGGCGGGCGAAGGTGTACGTCCCCTGCACGTTCACCAGCGCGTAACCTGCAGTTTCGGTCTCGTTTAAGTAGACCTCATCCTGACGGTCCGCGAGCAGGAGCTCCGGACGGAGGCTGAAGCCCTTATACCGGACATCGCATCCGAGGCGTCCTCGCACCGGAGGAATCCTGGGCAGTGGAAGATCGGAATGTTTAAGACGCGCGTCCACCGCATCCACTCCGAGATTCAGCCACAGGTATTGATTCAGACCAAAGTCGAAGCGGCCCTCGCCGCCCATGTATCGGACGCCGCCCTGCACATAATTTGCAATGGGAAGTCCGCCAGCGAACTCTCCCGTCGGCGCAAGGTAGATGTAGTCGTCCAGATGATACTGAAAGAAGTTTGCTTCGGCCCGCATCCTCGATGAAACCTGACGGAACGAAACCTCGAAGCCATTCGACCGTTCGCGGCGCAGGTTCGAATTACCGATTTCAAAGGTGACGTTCCCAACGTGCGGCCCGCGGTTATAGAGCTCTTCGAGCGCGGGCGCCCGGTAGGAGTGGGAAAAGCTCGAGACAAAAGCCGCGCCGCTCCAGAGAGGAATACTCACTCCGGCGGATCCCGAGAATCCGTTAAACGTGCGATCTCTCAATCCTTCGGCATCATAGGCATTGCGCTCATACCGCCCGCCAAGCTGAACCCGGAGGCGCTCAAACGTCAGTTCTTCCAGTCCGAACAGCGCAAATGCATCCTGTATCACCGGAGGCGCAAGCGCCTCCTCGCCCACTGCCTTGAAATCGCGGCGCATCCCCCAAAATCCAAAGCGCCCTGACAGCGAGCCGAGCTTGGCTTGCTCGAAAACGCCGCGATACACAAACTGCTTGTTGTAAAAGCGGGTGCCCGTCACCGGTCCTTCCAGTTCCCGATGGTGCCAGTCACTGTAGTTCAGGCCCAGTTGAAATTGATCCAGACCCCTGCCGATTTGTTTTACAGATCCGTTGAACCTCAGGTTGTGGCGGCGATAAGCGATCGCCACGGGCTCCTCATGTTCGTGCTCCTGCGCCTCGCCTTCATTCTGTTCCTCGCCATGTCCGTGGAACTCGGAAGCGAACGGGACGCCGTAATCGCCTTCCTGAGCACCGTAGCTGAAATTGAAGGAGGTTCGCTCGCCATAGCGTCCGAAGCCTCCCGTCGCATGCTTCAAGACACTGTCCGAATTCGGAACCAGGCCTTGAGCGCTCCGGTAGTCACCTGCCCGCTGCCCCCCGCCGCTGCCCCACAGGATCCAGTTCTTGTGCCCGAACTCGAACCCTCCCGAGCCGCCGCCCTGGCCGTTATTCGTGCCCGCGATTCCGGTGAGATGGCCGGTGAGGCCAGGATGAGGATGCTGATCGAGGACGTGATGACCGGTGATTGCGTTCACGACTCCACCGATCGCGTTGCTGCCGTATAGCAGCGTAGCCGGCCCGCGGACCACTTCCACGCGCTCCAGCGCCGAACCGTCGACAGGCTCGCCGTGATCCCCCGACTGAGAAGACAGCGTACCCGTCCGGACTCCGTCCTGAAGCACCAGGACTCGGTCACCGTCAAA
>ERZ777003.5135-NODE-5135-length-10142-cov-195.443145_pt1 | contig 10142 bp, 13 predicted proteins | sample MGYA00374956_ERZ777003 | MGnify/ENA primary metagenome ERZ777003 (study PRJEB29302, sample SAMN06268252) | bioreactor metagenome | isolation source: Joint BioEnergy Institute, California, USA | place: USA:Joint BioEnergy Institute, California, USA | collected... | reverse complement strand
CAGCGCGCAGTCCAACGCCATCACGGCGGTGCAGGCCGAGGTGGCCGGCAAGGCCTCGGCCTCGGCGCTGCAACAGCTGGAATCCACCGTTGAGCGCCATGACGACGCTATCAGCGCGCAGTCCAACGCCATCACGGCGGTGCAGGCCGAGGTGGCCGGCAAGGCCAACGCATCGGTCGTGCAGGAACTGACCGCCACCGTGGAGACGCAGGGGGACGATCTGGCCAAGGTGCTGGCCCAGTATTTCCTCTCGGTCAACGTCAATGGCCGCATCGCCGGTATGAAGCTGGGCACGGACGGCACCACGTCCGCCGTCGAGTTCCTGGCCGACATCTTCCGCGTGGTCTCGCCAGGCAGTGTCGAGGGCATGGAATGGCAGGCTGGCTACCTGCGCATCTACGGCGCCGGCTACCAGCGAATCATCGGCCACAGCTTCGGCGTGCCAGGCGACCAGCTTGTTGACTACTTCGGCCCGAACGTCGGCGCCGCTGCAGCCAGCAAGGCAAACGCGGTGATGTGGATGGACAAGGCGGGCAACGCGCATTGGGGCGGCACCGTCACCTCCGGCGTCATCACCGCGAGCAACCGCTCCACAGTGGTCGGCGACGTGACGCTTAGCACCGGAGCCTTCGCAACGAAAGGCGGTACGCGGGTCATCCAGTACGGCATGAGCTACTCGCGCAGCTACAACTCGGCGACGCAGACTGCTGCGGTGCTGTCGTGCGTGCTCACGCTTCAGCGCCGGCTGAACGGCGGTGCCTGGACGACCATCGACACGCTGCAAGTGACGGGCTCGCAGCAGGTGCTTGGCCCTGAGCCCGAGCTTGGCGGATACCTGATCCTCCAGTCCATCAGCGGCAGCACGTCGTTTTTCGACAACTCCGGCGGAAGCGGGACGCTCGAGTATCGCGTCCTGCTTGGCTCCCGCGTGAATTGGCCGACGCTGGCCGGGGCTGGCAACCAGCAGACGTACATCAACGCCACTGAGTACTGAGGTGGCCCAACAGAGGAGGAGCGAGAGATGGTCGAGGCAGTAATTGCAGTAGCTGTTGTTGTGATCGCTGTGTTGGTCGTGTCCAGGCTCCGCAACCGCGGCGGCGGTGGCGGCGGTGGCGACCGCAGCAGCACGCCACCGCGTCAGCAGCAGTGAGCCCATGACGCGGCGGGCTGGCCGCCGCGTCTTCTAACCGCACAGAGGCCAAGGCATGGCACAGCAGATCATCGACACCACGACGCCGCAGCCGGGCGGCAAGATGGGCGACACCGCGAAGGTCGCATTCGGCAAGGTCAACGACAACTTCGCCGAGCTGTTCGGCAGCTTGGACGCGCTCAGGGGCTACATCGACGGCCTGCGCATGGAATGGGTGAGCGGCACGAGTCTGCGCGTCACCGGAGGCGCCGCGTACGTCCCTGGCCTGAATGGCATCCTCGGTGTTGAATCGCCGATCACCAAGAGCGGCCTTAGCCTGTCGGCCAACACCTGGTACCACCTCTATCTGTACCGCAATGGCGGCTCGGCGGACATCGAAATCAGCGCCACGGATCCGGCTGCGCCCTACAGTGGGGCGGCGCGTACCAAGACCGGAGACAACACCCGGCGTTACATCGGTTCGATTCGCACCGTCGCTAGCGGTGAGGTGGCGCGGTTCCGCCACAATCTGCCCGGCCGCATCCTGTACAACGCCGACATCAACTTGTTCCGCGTGCTCAACAATGGCACCAATGTCGACCCGCCGGCCAACATTAGCCTCACCGGCGCCATCCCGGTGACCAGCCGTGCGGCGCGCGTCTTGGTCGAGAACAGCGCCGCCAACACCGTCGCGTTCTCCAATCCGGACCTGACCACGACGGGTATCGGTACGGCGATCCTGTTCTTCCTGCGCTCGACCGGCGTGGTAGAGGCCGAGCTCCCGACCAGCGAGGGGCGGCAGCTCAACTACGCGTATTTCACCGCCCCCGGCGCCGGCACGGGCGCCAGCGTGTGGGTGGCGGGCTATTCGTTCGAGAGGTGACCCATGTACGCCATCACCGACAACAGCTACCGCTGCATCGCGTCCGAGTCCGACCTGCTGCCCGGAGAGCAGGCCGCCGACGAAGTGCCTGCGTGGCTCCTCGATGTCATCGCGGGCAACGAGGTCCGCCGCCAGCGCGACGCACTGCTGCGGGCCTGCGACTGGACGCAGATGCCGGACGTGCCGCTAGACGCCGAAGCGCGCGCTGCTTGGGCGGCGTACCGCCAGGCGCTACGCGATCTCCCCGAGCAGCCCGGCTTCCCACACGCGGTCGAGTGGCCCGCGCAGCCGACCGGTGACTCCGAGGCGTAGGGAAATTCCGACAGCGCCGGCGGCGCGGGCCTGATTCACGGCCTGCGCCCCGGCGCGCACCATCCGCTGGCCAGCAACGCGCGGCGCCGGCTACCGCAGCCCAGGCAGTCCCCCCCGCGCGGCCCCGCCCCGGCGGCGGGGCGCTGGCTCTATGATGCTGCCAATGCTCAGGCCGCTCGCTGCCGGGTACCGGTGGAACCGGTCGCCCGGGGTCCGCATCTTCTGCTTCAACTACTGGACCGTGGCCGTGCTGCGGCCGGCGCCGGGCGGGCGCGTGGCCGGCGTGGTCCGGTGGCAGGGGAGGGAGCACGAGTTCCTGGCCGGCAGCTGGCGCCTGGCTGAACGGTGGGTGGAGCGCTGGGTGGCCGCACGTGACGATTTCCCCGGCGGCGACAGGCTCCGGCGCAGGCTGCGGCGGTAGCGGCGCCGGCCAGACCCTGGCCGGGGGGCAGGGTTGCGGGGCGTACGGTGGCCCCCTACAATGAGGGGCCTAGCGGATAGGGATCCGCCGCGGCTCTAGAAGATAGAGTCCGAATCCTGCCCCCGCTACCACATTTATCTGCGCCTGATGCGCAGGTGCAGACGAAGCGGCGATCTCGGCAACGAGGTCGCCGTTTTCGTTTCTGCGCACGACGATGGACTCGCCAAGGAGCTCGCGCAGGGCGTCACGGGCGGCGGGGATGTTGCGGGCGTAGTCCTCAAGCGCCACCACCGCGCGACGCCAGACCTCTCGCGCCCGTGGCAGGACGGTGGCCGGCTCGTAGCGCTTGATCGCCTCCAGCTCGGCCTGCAGGCGGGCCACCTCCTGTTCGGCGCGCTCCAGCTCGGCCTTGGTGCTGGGGGTGATGATGCCGGAGCGGATGGCGCGCAGGATGTTCTCGCGCTCGCGCTCGGCTGAGGCCAGATGCCGGCGGATGCTGCTGTCGTCCGGCGCGAACTGCCGGAGTGCGGCCGTCACGTTGCGCTGGAACAGCTGGAATGCCTGTTCGCTCAGCAGGTCGCGTTTGATGTCGGCGAGGATAGATCGCTCGGCTGCGGCGCGCGGCACGCGCACCCGGCTGGTGCAGGTGCCGCGATCCTTGGCGGCCACGCAGCCGTAGCTGTAGCGGTCAACCACGGCGAGCGGTCCGCCGCATTCGGCGCAGCGCAGGATGCCAGATAGCAGGTGGCGCGGCTGCCGGCCAGGTCGCTTTGCGCAGGGTTGGCCGTAGTGTGCTTGCCGGCGACCGCTCAGGCGCGCCTGCACGGCTTCCCAGGTACTGCGGTCAACGATCGCCAGCTCCGGATGCTCGGTGATGATCCATTCCGAGGCCGGCCGCTCTTGTCGCACGCGCCGGCCGGTCTCAGGGTGCTTGACCCAGCGGCTGCGGTTCCAGATCTGCCTCCCGACGTAGATCGGGTTGGCGAGGATGCCGATGCCGCGGCGGGTGTCGCCGTAGATGGCGGTCATGCACCAGGTGCCGCCTCTGGCGGTGGGGATGCGGTCCGCGTTGAGTCCGGCCGCAATCTGCCGTGGCGAGCGCCCGTCCAGGTACTCGCGGAAAATGCGGCGCACCACTTCGGCCTGGACGGGATCGATGGAGCGCTGGCCCGTGCCGGTGACGCGGTAGCCGTATGGCAGGCCGCCGGCACTAGCGCCGGAAAGGGCGCGGCCGGTGAGGCCACGGTGGGTCTTCTCGGCCAGATCGTCCAGGTACAGCTCCGACATGAGGCCGCGCAGGCCGACGTCGATCTTGTGCCCTCGGCGCTGCGTGTCCACGCCGTCCGATACGCCCACCAGGCGCACACCGGCGAATGTGAGGCGCTTCACCGTGCGGCCGATCTCGTCCTTGTCGCGGCCGAGGCGCGACAGGTCGTCCACCAGCAGCACGTCGAACGTGTGGATCTGCTCCAGCAGGCGCGTGTAGCCGGGCCGGTCGAAGCGTGAGCCGCTGATCGCGGCGTCGGTGAACTCGACCGGCGCCGGCAGACCTTGCCTCTGGCACCAGTTGCGGCAGTTGCGCAGCTGATCCTCGAGGCTGGCCTCGCGCTGGTTCTCTGAGCTGTAGCGGGCGTACGCGGCAATGCGCATGTGGCGATTTAAGCGGCCTTCTCCGTCGGCGGCAACGAGGCGTGATTCGTGCGCGCGTTGCCTAAGCTGTTGTCGTTGCTCGAAATTTCGCGCAGATAATCCCGCGCGATGGCCTGGGCCAGGGCCTCGATGAGGCGCCGGTATGGCGGGGGGAGGATGTCAGCCATCAGCCACGGCCCTCTTGTCGGACTCGCGCAGGTGGGCGTCGATGGCGGCGTCGTAGCCGCGGCGATATACCGACTCGACGGTTACCCCCTCCTCTAGGAGCGGGGCAGTCACTTCCGTGACTCGGGCCAACTCTTGGAGCGAAAACTCGCGTAGCGTGTCCTCTCGGTGGGTATCGAACAGCCCGCAGATCGCCACGCCTGTTACGTCCCGCAGCGTTTCCCGCGCCGATTCGAGGGCGGCGGCGGCTTCGCGGAGTAGCGCACGGAAGTCTTCGGGCCGCATGTCCACGAACACGCACTTGTGCGTCGGGTCGTCCGGCATCCGGCTGCAATCGTCGGTCACTTCCCACTTCACGGCACGCAACCTCTCGATCAAGTCATCCACGGCCAGACTCCTGTTCCAGCGCGGCGCTGGCTTTGTCGCCTGACCACGGCTTGTCCATTTCGTCGCGCATTTGCTCGATGTACATCGTGGGGTTGCCGCCGTTTGCGGCAGTCGCGTACACCCGGAACATGGCGGCGCGCAGGCGCAAAACCTCGCCGTGCGATTCCCGCAACGCCTCCGCCAGCTGCTCGGCGCGAAGGTGCTCAGCGTGCCAGTCGGCCACTCGATCGGATGCTTGCTGCTCCCAGCTATCCCGGTCAGCGCGCAACCTCTCCACCTCCGCCTGTAACTCCTCCAGCGCATGCATTGCATGTATGAGCAGCACCTCAGGACTCGGGCTGTCCACCGTCCGTAGCTTCCCGCACTCAGCCCGGAGTTCCTCCAGGCTCATCCATGAACGGACCTTTTCGGCGTAGAAGTCTCGCCATTCCGAATAAAGGTCAGCCATTGCTGTTCTCCTTCGACAGCGCGGCGTCGATCTTGGCAAGGTCCGCTTCGATGGACGCGATGTTGCTGCAATGCTCATAGCCAGCGAACTTGTCGCGCTCGGCCGCCAACTCACTGACCACATACTCGCGCGCCACCCGCAACGCCTCCGCCAGCCGCTCGGCGCGCTCCTTCCAGTCCAGCGCCTGTGCCGCCTTCTCTACGGCGTACTGGTCGCGCCGCTTGGCGTGCATGTGCAGCGCGCCCACCTCCGCCCGCAGCGCCTCGACCTCGGCTGCCTGTGCGGCGATGGGGTGGGCGACGTTCCCCGAAGGCAGCGGCAGCAGCTCAACGTCAGCCACGGGGCACCTCCGTCTCTCGCAGGTAAGCGTCAATTGCGTCGATCAATGCACGGTCCTCGCGGATGCGGCGCTGGCGTTCGGCCATGCTCGGGCCGAACAGGAATCGGATCAGCCTGCGCATCACCCCCCCTCCTGGCGGTTGGCGGCGAAGCCGTCGGCGCGGCCTCCCTGCTGCTGGGCGGCGAGGGCAGCGCGCAGCTCATCCAGGGACGACAGGCGCTCAAACCTGCCGCCAGGCAACAGCTCATCCCACGGGGCCACATCGCCATTTAGGTGTAGGCCGGACACGCCGTAAGACTCGCCCACGAGGCCGTCCAGCTCATCCACCAGGCGGGCTGCCAGGCCATCCACGGCTGCGGACTGCTGGGGCACGGTGTAGAGGGGTTGCAGGTAATAACCGTCTGACGCCAATTCAGGATCGAGGAACCTGTCGTCCGATCCGATGCAATCCTCGGCCCAATCAGGCGTTCCGTCCGGCGTCATCCGTAGCCACGCCACTGCCTCCGCACTCGGCGGCGGGGCGGTGTTCTTGTTGAGGCGCATCACATCGTCCAGGGCGGCGTTGTAGCCGAACACCCACTGCACTTCTTCCCGCGAGTAATCCGGGTGGGTCCGCCTCAACTTCGGAAGCGCCACCGCCTGCCCCTGCTGCTGCGCGGAGGCGAGGGCGGCTTCCATCCGATCCCTCAGTTCGTCGCGCTGCCGCTTGATGCACTCGGGGCGCTCGCAGTAGTAGCTGCAGGTGTGGATCGTCTCTGCGGTCATGCGGCTTGCTCCAAGTAGGCCGTCGCCGGCTCGCTAAACGGATTTGCCAACCCGCGGATGCGCGCGATCGCGGCGGCACGGGCGGCAATCGCCTGCTCGACCTCCCAGTGCGGCAGGAACCGCCGCCCCGGCTCGCGGTTGTAGTCGCCGGGCGCGAGCGGCGGAAGCTCGAGCAGCGCCTGCCGGCGTGCTGCCTCGAATGCCTGCTCCGGACTCGCGCCCGCATACAGCGCGCCCAGGTACGCCGGCGCGGCGCTCGGCAGATCGAGGCCCGCAGCCCGCAGGTTCTCGGCCAGCGCAGCCATGTTGGCGCGGGTCCGGGCGAGGTCGGTTTCGTCGTGCATGGTGTTCCTCCTGTTGCGCTAGTGTCTACCTAGTGGGTAGACGTGTCAAGCGGCAGAAGGGCCGCCGATCGCCGCCGCCAGCCAAGCCGGCGTCTGCCGGGCCTTGGGCAGCGGGTCGGCCGGCAGGGCCTCGCCCGGCGGCGGGAACGTGTGGCCCAACACCTGGGGGTACTTGTCCGTTTCGTCCACCGTGATCGCCGCCGGCGTCGGCAGCCGATAGGCCCGGTCAAGCGCCTCCTCAACCGTGCGGGGCGGCACGTTCTGAGGGTCGCGGCGCAGCCACCATTCGATGGCGCGCGTGCGCGCGAAGCCGCCGTGCTCCAGGCACACCCATTCCGAAATGCGGCGCAGGCCGCACTGGTACGTCACGCGCAAGCTGTCGGGCTTGCCGCCCTTGCCCGGGTGCCTTGAGTACCGAACCGAATCGACGCGGTGCTCGCGCACCACGCGCTCGCGTTCGGTCGACAGCACCGGCGCGCCCACCGGGCGGTCGAGGTGGTCCGGGGCGCCGGTGGTGAACTGGTGGCCGCAGTCCGGGCAAGTGCGCACGCCGACCGCCAGCAGCGCTTCGCACCCGGGGCACTGCTTCGCCTTGCCCGTCTGCACCGCGGGCGCCTTCCCGGGCTTCGCCCGCCGCACGCGGATCTGGTCGACGGGTCCGTGTTCCAGCACGTTGCCCGCGTAGTCGAGCACCAGGCAATCTTGTTTCGACGGGTGCAGCCGGAAGCCGCGTCCGACCTGCTGATAGTAGAGGCCCGGGCTCTTGGTCGGCCGCAGCATGGCGACACAGTCGATGTGCGGGGCGTCGAAGCCCTCCGACAGCACGTTGACGTTGACCATCGCGCGCAGGCGGCCGGCTTGGAAGTCGGCCAGTAGCGCGTCGCGCTCTCCGGCAGGCGTGCCGCCATGCACCAGCCCGGCCGCAATGCCTCGCTTTGCCAGCGCGTCACGCACCGCCTCGGCGTGCGCCACGTTGACGCAGAACACGATCCAGGCGTTGCGCTCGGCGGCGCGGGCACACAGGTCGTCTGCCGTCCGCTCCACCAGCTTGAGCATGGCGCTCGCCAATTCGTCCTCGACGTACTCACCGCCGCGGACGTGCACTCCCGACAGGTCAGGCGTGTCACCGAGCTTGCTGACCAGCGGGCACAGGTAGCCGTCCCGGATCAGGTCCGGGATGCGCGCCTCGTAGGCGATCTCGTTGAGAATGTGCTCCGGCCCGCACACCGGCACCGCCTGGCCCTGCAGCCGGTAGGGCGTGGCCGTCAGGCCCACCACGCGCAGCGCGGGGTTCACGCGCTTGGCGTCCTCGATGAAGCGCAGGTAGCGGCCCTCGCCCTTGAGCGGGATCCGGTGGGCCTCGTCGACCAGTAGCAGGTCGAAGCGCCCGAAGTTGGCCGCGCGGTGAGCGACGGACTGGATTTGCATGAACACGATGGGGTCGAACCGGTCGCGCCGGCCCAGGCCGGCCGAGTAGATGCCGGCCGGCAGGTCGGGCGCCACCTTGCGGAATTTGTCGTAGTTCTGCTCCACCAGCTCCCGCGTGTGGGCGATGATCCCGACCCGGCCGCCCCAGTTGACGTAGGCGTCTCGCGCGATCGCCGCCATGAGCGGCGACTTGCCTGCGCCCGTCGGCAGCACCAGGGCCGGGTTGCCGGGGCGGGCGCGCAGGTAGGACCAGCAGGCGTCGAGGGCGGCTTGTTGGTAGGGGCGGAGTTGCATCGCTACGCCGCCCTCGCCATCTCGACCACCGGGTCGAGGTTCGCTTCGGCCAGCGCGCGCAGCGGCGGCGGGCTGACGCTGTTGCCGACCATGCGCACCGCGTGGGTCCCGCTGATCGGTCGGCCGTCCGCAGTGCGGTCGATGATGTAGTCCGGCGGGAAACCCTGGGCGCGGAACAGCTCGGCCGGCTTGAGCATGCGCAGGCGGATGTCGGTGATGACGTAGGGCGTGCCGCGGACCATGACGGTGACCAGCGCCATGCGATCGCGGGTGGTCACGGTGTCCAGCGGCTCGCGCAGGTCCAGGGCGGTGCCGTTGCCGTAGTAGTTCACCAAGAACGCGGCGACACGCTCGGCACCGGCCCGCTGATCGGGCGACAGCTCGACCGATACCAGGCGCTGGATGCTGCCCTTCGCGCAGATCGTCGGCGTCGGCTGGCGCAGGTCCTGGCCGGCGCCTTCGTAGTAGCCGCCGCAGGCCTGTTCAAGGAATGCGGACACCAGCGCGAAGTGGCCGCCTTTGACGCCGGCGCACTGCGTGCGCAAGGGCTCGCTGGCCGACCAGATCCGGCCGGCGCTGGCGTTGGCGAACTCGGTCAGGAAGAACGGCTCCTGCGCCTGCAGCACATGACGCACAACGCCGCGTGCGATGCGGCGCAGCGTGGCGTCGGCCAGCGGCTTCGGCCGGTCAAAGATCGAGCGGCCGAGGTCCGAGAAGTCGATCGACGCGGCGGCCGGCACGTATGGCTGTGCGCGGCCGGGCCCGTGGGTCGGCTCCGGCCAGCGGATCGGCTCGCCGTCGCGCCGGGCGATCAGGAACAGTCGCTCGCGGCTCGTGCCGGCGCCGTAGTCGCAGGCGCGCAGCTTGCGCCACTCGACCTGGTAGCCGTAAGCACGCAGCGCGGCCACGAACTGGCGCCAGGTGCGGCCGGCATGGCGCTTGTCCGGCACCAGCTGCTGGTTCTCGACCGGCACGCGCTCGCCCGGGGCGGCCACGGTGCCGTCCATCTTGAGCACGCGGCCGGTGGCGCGATCGCGCTTGGCCACCAGCGGGCCCCAAGTGAGGATCTGCCAGACGTTCTCCAGGCTGATGATACGCGGCGCCAGCCCGACCTTCGCGAGCTGGCCGACCCACTTGAGCACCACCCACGAAAGGGCACGGGTCTTGCGGCTGCGCGGCTGGCCGCCCTTGGCTTGGCTGAAGTGTGTGCAGTCCGGGCTGGCATGGAACCAGCCCACCGGGCGGCCGGCGACGTCGCGGCGCGGGTCGGCGTGCCAGATGTCCTCGCGGTGGTGGATCGTCAGCGGATGGTTGGCGGCGTGCATGCCGATGGCCCACTCGTCGTGGTTGTAGGCCAGGGCCGGGTCGATGCCGAGGGCCTGCTTCAGTGCCTCGCTGGCACCGCCGCCGCCGGCGAAGAGGTCGATGACGATCTCGCCCGGGCGCAGGCGCGACACCTGCGGGCGGGGGAAGTTGAAACCGTGCGATCCATCTGCCATCACGCCGCCCTCCGCTCGCTTACGACATACCGCCGCCTACGTTGCCCGGTGATGCCTCGCTGCTCGATCACGTACGC
>ERZ777003.5134-NODE-5134-length-10145-cov-7.228246_pt1 | contig 10145 bp, 8 predicted proteins | sample MGYA00374956_ERZ777003 | MGnify/ENA primary metagenome ERZ777003 (study PRJEB29302, sample SAMN06268252) | bioreactor metagenome | isolation source: Joint BioEnergy Institute, California, USA | place: USA:Joint BioEnergy Institute, California, USA | collected... | reverse complement strand
GCGACGTCGTCGGTGGCCATCTGCACCGCCTGACGCAGCAACTGCTCGCGCTGCTCCTCGTCCAGGGTCGCGACCGCACGCGCGGTCAGCGCGTCGAGCGCCGGGTTCGAGTAGCGGGCGGAGTTCGCCGCGCCGCGCCGCCGCTCGCGGTCGTAGGTGCCGAAGACGTTGACCAGCATGTAGCTGGCCTCGCCGGTCACGCTGCCCCAGCCGGTGAGGCGCACGCCGAACTCCTGCCGTGCCGAGCGGGCGGCGAAGGAGGTCCAGGGCAGGGCCTCGACCTGGGTGCGCACGCCGATGCGGGTCCACATCTGCGCCACCGCCTGCGCCGTCTTGGCGTCGTTGGGGTAGCGGTCGTTCGGCGAGTGCAGGGTGATCCGGAAGCCCTGCGGGTAGCCGGCCTCGGCGAGCAGCCGCCGCGCGCCCTCGGGATCGTAGGGCGGCACCGCAACCTCCGGGTTGTGACCGAAGGAGCCTGGCGGCAGCCACTGTCCCGTGGGGCTCGCGGTGCCCTCCATCACCCGCTCGGCGAGGGCCTGGCGGTCGATCGCGATGGAGAGCGCGCGCCGCACCCGCACGTCCTTGTACGGGTTGCGCGGCAGCGGCCGGCCGTCGTTGTCGGTGACGAAGACCGGGCCCTCGGTGCGCGAGTGGTCGAAGGCAAGGTGGATCATCCGCAGGCCCTGGATCTCGTGCAGGGCGACGCGCGGGTCGCGCCGCAGCCGCGGCAGGTCGGTCGAGGGTACCTGGTCGATCACGTCCACGTCGCCGGCGAGCAGGGCTGCGGTGCGCGCGCCGTCATTGGCGATGAAGCGGTAGGAGACGCGGGCCCAGGGCTCCCGCCCGCCCCACCAGGCGTCGTTGCGCGCGAGCTCGGTGCGGTCGCCGGCGCGGTAGGAGATCAGGCGATAGGGGCCCGTGCCGATGGCCGCGCGGCCCGAGTTGTAGTCCTCGGTCGTCGCCCCCTCGCCCGCGTGGCGCGAGACGACGGCGACCGAGGCGAGCTCGGTCGGCAGCAGCGGATGCGGCGCGGCCGTGTGCAGGCGGACGGTTACCGGGTCCACAACCTCGACGCGGGTGATCGCGCGCACCATGCCGCCGAAGCCGCCCGGGCTGTTGGGCACGTTGGGGGCGCGGGCGATGGTGAAGGCGACGTCGTCGGCGGTGAAGTCGCGCCCGTCATGCCACTTCACGCCGGTGCGCAGCCGGAACTCCCAGACCGTCGGCTCGATCACGCGCCACTCGGCCGCGAGGCCCGGATAGGGGCGTGCCTGCGCGTCGCGCTCCACCAGACGGTCGAAGATATGCATTGAGAGGGAGTTGTTCGGGCTGGCGTTGTAGAAGTGCGGGTCGAGCGAGGTGACCGCGCCGCCGATGCCGATGCTGAGCGCCGGCCCATCCGGCGCCGCCGTCGCCGGCCCTTGCTGCGCCGCGGTCGGCGCGGCCCCGGCGAGCCCCGCCGCCGCGGCGAGGCCGAAGGCGGCCACGGCGGTCCGGCAGCGCGGGAGGGGAAGGAGGGTTTGCGGGCGGATCGGAAGGCGCATCTTGGTGTCTCCCCGGCTTCTGGCGGCCACGGCGGCGCGGCGGTTGAACCGGCGCCGCGGCGCGCTGCCGTCAGCCTAGCGGGCGCCGAACCGGGCTGCTACAAGAACGGCGTCTGGGAACGACCAGGGGCGAGAAGAATGTCCGGAATCCTGCGGAGGAACGCGTCCATTGCCGTCGGTGCCGCTGCGGTGGGCCTCGTGATGGGCCTGGGTGCCGCCGCGCCCCAGGCCGGGGCGCAGACCCTGACCATGGCGGTCGGCGCGCCGGTGACCTCGCTCGATCCGCACTATCACCAGCTTTCGCCGAACAACGCGGTCGCGGACATGATCTTCGACCGGCTGGTGAACACCGACAACCTCTCGCGCATGGTCCCCGGCCTCGCCGTCGAGTGGCGCGCGGTCGAGCCGACGGTCTGGGAGTTCAAGCTCCGCCCGAACGTCCGGTTCCACAACGGCAACCCCTTCACCGCCGAGGACGTGGCCTTCACGATCCAGCGGGTGCCCAACGTGCCCAACAGCCCCTCCTCCTTCGCCGCCTATGTGCGGCCGATCCAGGGGGTGGAGATCGTGGACCCGCTGACCATCCGGCTGCGTACCGCCACGCCCTCGCCGCTGCTGCCGCTGGACTTCACCAACATCCGCATCCTCGACCGCGAGACGCACCAGAACGCGACGACCGAGGACTTCAACAGCGGGCGCGCCGCCATCGGCACCGGCCCCTGGCGCGTCGTCCAGCACCGCAGCGGCGACCGCATCGAGTTCGAGCGCAACGACAATTACTGGGGCGAGCGGCCCGCCTTCCAGCGCGTGAACTACCGGATGATCACCAACGATGCGGCGCGCACCGCGGCGCTGCTCGCCGGTGACGTCGAGTTCATCGACCAGGTTCCGACCTCGGACCTCGCGAAGCTGCGGGCGGACCAGCGCGTGACGCTGTCTGAGATCACCGGGCTGCGCCTGATCTTCATCGGCCTCGACCACCTGCGCGCGCCGAACGAGAATTCGCCCTTCGTCACCGACAACGAGGGCAAGCCGCTTGGCCGCAACCCGCTGCGTGACGTGCGGGTGCGCCGCGCGCTCTCGCTCGCGATCGACCGCCAGGCGATCACGCAGCGCGTGATGGAGGGCGCGGCGACCCCGGCGGGCCAATTCCTGCCGGAGGGCGTGTTTGGCCACGTGCCTGAGCTGACGGCGCCGCGCCCGGATCCCGAGGCGGCGCGGCGGCTGCTCGCCGAGGCGGGCTACCCGCAGGGCTTCCGGATCACCCTGCACTCGCCGAACGACCGCTACATCAACGACTCTCGCATCGCCCAGGCGGTCGGCCAGATGTGGACCCGCATCGGTGTCCGCACGGCGGTCGAGGCGCAGACCTGGGCCACCTTCATCGGCCGCGCCGGGCGGCAGGAGTTCTCCGCCCACCTGATCGGCTGGGGCTCCAACCCGGACGGCTCGCACCCGCTGCGCAACATCATCGCCACCGCGAACCGCGAGCGCGGCTTCGGCGCCTCCAACCGCGGCCGCTACTCCAACCCGGAGGTGGACGCGCTGCTCGAGCAGTCGCTGGTGGAGATGGACGAGGCCAAGCGCGAGCGCATCGTTCAGCAGGCCCAGCGCATCGCCTTCGAGGACGTTGCGATCATCCCGCTGCACATCCAGACCAACATCTGGGCGATGCGGCGCAACCTGACCCATACGCCGCGCAACGACGAGCTGACGCGGGCTCAGGACGTCCGTCCGGCCGCCGCGGCCGCGGCGCGCTGAAGACGGCCCCGCGGGGAGTGGCGCGTAGATGAGCGTTTACCTGCTGCGGCGACTGCTCCAGGCAGTCGCCGTGGTGTTTGCCATGTCGCTGATCGTCTTCGTCGGCGTCTATGCGATCGGTGATCCGGTCGAGATCCTGATCAGTCCCGACGCCGACCAGATGGAACGCGAGCGCGCCATCGCCGCTCTCGGCCTCGACCTGCCGCTGTGGGAGCAGTATTTCGTCTTCCTCGGCAAGGCGGTGCAGGGCGACCTCGGCCGCAGCTTCGTCTTCAACGAGCCGGCGCTGCGCCTGATCCTCCAGCGCATGCCGGCGACGCTCGAGCTCGCCTTCGGCGCGACGATCATGGCCCTGATCGTCGGCCTGCCGCTCGGGCTCTACGCCGGGTTGCGGCCGGATTCGCCGGTCAGCCGCGGCATCATGGCCGGCTCGATCCTCGGCTTCTCGCTGCCGACCTTCTGGGTCGGGCTGATGCTCATCATGGTCTTCGCCGTGCAGCTCGGCTGGCTGCCCTCGACGGGGCGCGGGCCGACGCGCGAATTCCTCGGCATGCAGTGGAGCTTCCTCACCACCGAGGGGTTGCGCCATCTGCTGATGCCGGCGATCAACCTCTCCCTCTTCAAGATCAGCCTGGTGATCCGCCTGACGCGGGCCGGCGTGCGCGAAACCATCCTGCAGGACTACGTGAAGTTCGCCCGCGCCAAGGGCCTCTCGCCCAACCGGGTGATCTTCGTTCACGTGTTCAAGAACATCCTGATCCCGGTGGTGACGGTGGTGGGGCTCGAACTCGGCTCGACCATCGCCTTCTCGGTGGTGACGGAGAGCGTCTTCGCCTGGCCCGGCATGGGCAAGCTGATCATCGATTCGATCAACGTGCTCGACCGGCCGGTGATCGTGGCCTACCTGATGATCATCGTGCTGATGTTCATCACCATTAACCTCCTCGTGGACCTCACCTACTCGGTGCTGGATCCGCGCGTGCGGCTGGAGTCCAAGGGGACATGAGCGATCTCGCCCTCGACCGTGGCGCCCCCGGCCCCGCCGCGGTGCCTGCCGCGCAGGAGCGCGTGGAGACTCCGTTCCGGCGCTTCGTCTCCGAATTCGCCGAATCGAAGCTCGCGCTGCTCGGCCTCGCCGTATTCACGCTGATCGCGCTGACCGCGATCTTCGCGCCCTGGATCGCGCCGCAGAACCCCTACGACCTCGCCCAGCTCGACATCCTCGACGGGCGGCTGGAGCCGGGCTCGGTTGGCGGCTCGGGCATCACCTACTGGCTCGGCACCGACGACCAGGGCCGGGACATGCTCTCCGGCATCATGTACGGGCTGCGCATCTCGCTTACCGTCGGCGCGGGCTCGGCGCTGGTGGCTTGCTTGGTCGGCGCTTCGCTGGGGCTGCTCGCGGCCTATGCGGGCGGGCGGACCGACAGCCTGATCATGCGCCTGGTGGACCTCCAGCTCTCCTTCCCGGCGATCCTCGCGGCGCTGATGATCCTTGCCTTCCTCGGCAAGGGCATCCTCAACGTCGTCATCGCCCTGGTGCTGGTGGAGTGGGCCTACTACGCTCGCACGGTGCGCGGCACCGCGCTGGTCGAGCGCAGGCGCGAGTACATCGAGGCGGCGCACTGCCTCGCGCTGCCTACCAGCCGCATCCTGTTCCGCCACCTGCTGCCGAACTGCCTGCCGCCGCTCATCGTCGTCGCCACCATGCAGGTCGCGCGCGCGATCGCGCTGGAGGCGACGCTCTCCTTCCTCGGCCTCGGCGTGCCGATCACCGAGCCCTCGCTCGGCCTGCTGATCGCCAACGGCTACGAGTACATGCTGAGCGGGAAGTACTGGATCAGCTTCTATCCGGGGATCGCACTCCTGATCACCATCGTCTCCATCAACCTCGTCGGCGACCAGTTGCGCGACGTTCTGAACCCGCGGCTGAAGAAGTGAGCGGCACCGTTACCCCTACGCTGGAGGTCCGCGACCTCCGCACCCACTTCTTCACCCGTGCCGGCGTGGTGAAGGCGGTGGACGGCGTTTCCTTCACCGTGCAGCGAGGCAAGGTGCTGGGGCTGGTCGGCGAGTCCGGCTCGGGCAAGTCAGTCACCGGCTTTTCGATCATGGGCCTGGTGGATCCGCCGGGGCGCGTCGTCTCCGGCGAGATCCTCTTCCAGGGGCGGGACCTGACGAAGCTCTCCGAGGAGGAGATGCGCGACCTGCGGGGCAACCGCATCGCGATGATCTTCCAGGACCCGATGATGACGCTCAATCCGGTCCTGCGCATCGACACGCAGATGATCGAGACCGTGCTGGCCCATGAGAAGGTGCCGCGCGAGGAGGCGCGGCGGCGCGCGCGCGATGCGCTCGGCATGGTCGGCATTCCGAGCCCGGAGGAGCGGCTGCAGGCCTATCCGCACCAGTTCTCGGGTGGCATGCGCCAGCGCGTCGCGATCGCCATCGCGCTGCTGCACCGCCCCGATCTCATCATCGCCGACGAGCCCACCACCGCGCTCGACGTGACCATCCAGGGCCAGATCCTGGCTGAAGTGCAGAAGCTTTCGGCGACGACCGGCACGAGCCTGATCTGGATCACCCACGACCTCTCCGTCGTCGCGGGCCTCGCCGACGAGATCGCGGTGATGTACGCCGGGCGCGTCGTCGAGCATGGCGAGGTGGGCGAGGTGCTCGACCGCCCGCTGCATCCCTACACCGTCGGCCTGATCGGCTCGGTGCCGAGCCGCAACCGGCGCGGCGAGCCATTGCGCCAGATCCCCGGCATGACGCCCTCGCTGCTGAACCTCCCACCCGGCTGCGCGTTCCGCGCCCGCTGCCCGCGCGCCGCCGACATTTGCCGTGAGGAGCCGCCGATGCGCGAGGTCCTGCCCGGGCGCGACGTGCGCTGCTTCCGGCCGCATCTCGAAGCCGCGGAGGAGGCCGTCGCATGAGCAGCACCACGCTGGACATGCCGCGCTCCGCCGCGGCCACGCCGTCGCCGCCGATGGTCGAGCTGCGCGGCGTCTCCCGTCGCTTCGAGAAGAAGCTTGATTTCGCCGGCAGGCTCGCGAAGCGGCTCGGCCTGCCGGTGCGCGAGGAGGTGGTGCATGCCGTGGACGGCGTGGACCTCTCCATCCGGAAGGGCGAAGTGGTCGGCCTGGTCGGTGAGTCCGGCTGCGGCAAGTCCACCCTCGGCCGCATGGTCGCGGGCATTCTGCCGCCCTCGTCCGGCACCATCCTGCGCGACGGGCGCGACATCACCACCCTGCCGCCGGTGGAGGCGCGGGAGGTCAAGCTGCGCACGCAGATGATCTTCCAGGACCCCTACGCCTCGCTCAACCCGCGCATGAGGGTGACGGACATCGTGGGCGAGGCGCCGCTGGTGCACGGCATCGTCACCCGCGCCGGCTTCGACGCCTATGTTGACGAGCAGCTCCGCCGCGCCGGCCTCGATCCGGCCTTCAAGCGGCGCTACCCGCACCAGTTCTCTGGCGGCCAGCGGCAGCGCATCGGCATCGCGCGCGCGCTCGCGGTGAAGCCGGACTTCATCGTCTGCGACGAGGCGGTGGCGGCACTCGACGTCTCGATCCAGGCGCAGATCCTCAATCTCTTCATGAAGCTGCGCCGCGAGCTCGACCTCACCTACCTCTTCATCAGCCACGATCTCAGCGTGGTCGAGCACCTCTCGGACCGCGTCGTCATCATGTATCTCGGCCGCGTGCTCGAGGAGGCGCCGGCCGAGGAGGTGTTCCGGCACCCGAACCACCCCTACACGCAGTCGCTCCTCGCAGCCGTGCCGCGCATAGAGGCGCGTAAGCGTGCCTTCTCGGTGGTGCAGGGCGAGATTCCCTCGCCCCTCAACCCGCCGACGGGCTGCCACTTCCACCCGCGCTGCCCGCACGCGATGGAGCGTTGCAAGCTGGAGCGTCCGCGCCTGCGCGAGGTCGCGCCGGGCCATCGCAGCGCCTGCCACCTGAACGACGCCACTCCGGCGACGCCGGCAGCGGCGGCGTGATGCGCCGCGGCCGCCTCCGCCTCGCCCCGTTGCTGGCCGTGTCGGTGCTGCTCGCTGTTGCCCTCGGCGCCTGCGAGCGCGGCGCCGGTGGCGGCCAGTCCGGCCCCTATATCGGCGTTGGCGGCGGGCTGAACCGCGTGACGCGGTAGGCGCGGGGCGCGGCGAGCGAACGCCGTCGCCAGCGCCGGTGCGGCCGGCCGGGACGCGTCAGGCCGCGTCGGCGCGATCCTCTCTCGCAGGCGCCCGGCCTGCGGTTGCAGCACGTTCCTTACCGCTGGTCGGCTGCTGCGCCGACCGGGTGGGCGCGTCAATCTGTTCGTAGACAAGCTCACCACCACCGCCCCGCTGCACCGCGACGGCAAGGTGCGCGCGATCGCCGTCACTGCGGACCGGCGCTCCCGCTCCCTGCCGGAGGTGTCGAGCATGGCGGAGGCGATCCACCCCGGCCCGGTCGTCTCCTCCTGGCAGGGCATCTTCGCCTGTCGCCGAGGAGCGCCGGCGCTGGGCCGGGATCGCGCGCACCATCGGCGTGACGCTGGCGTAGCGCCGCCGCCCGCGCCTCAGACCGTGAACTGCTCGGCGATGATCCGCTCGCTCAGCCCGTGGTCGGGGTCGAACAGCAGGGTCAGGGACACGCTACGGTCCTCGCGCACCTCCACCCGCAGCACCTCGCGCACCTCCGTGTAGTCGGCGACCGCCGCGACGGGGCGCTTCTCCGGCTCCAGGATCTCGAACACCACCACCGCGTCGTTGGGCAGCAACGCCCCCCGCCAGCGCCGCGGGCGGAAGGCGCTGATCGGCGTCATCGCCAGCAGCGCGGCGCCGAGCGGGATGATCGGCCCATGTGCGGACAAATTATAGGCCGTGCTCCCCGCCGGTGTCGCGACGATGATCCCGTCGCAGATCAGCTCCGGCAGCCGCTCCTTGCCGTCCACCAGGATGCGCAGCTTCGCCGCCTGGCGCGCCTCGCGCAGCAGCGAGACCTCGTTGATCGCCAGCGCCTCCTCGACCCGTCCGTCCGCCGTGGTCGCGATCATCCGCAAGGGGTGCAGCACCGTGGCCTGCGCCTCGGCCAGGCGCTCCAGCAGCCGCTCCTCGTGGTAGTCGTTCATCAGGAAGCCGACGCTGCCGCAATTCATCCCGTAGATCGGGATGTTCCGCCCCAGGAAGCGGTGCTGCGTCTCCAGCATGAAGCCGTCGCCGCCGAGCGCCACGATCACCGCCGCCTGTTCCGGTGGCGCGTCGCCGTAGCGGGCGACGAGCCGCGCCCGTGCCGTGCTCGCGACCTCCGTCGCCGCGGCGAGGAAGGCGACGCGCCCGGCGAAACCCTGCGGCCCAATGGTCGGCGCCTCCGCCGCCGAAGGCGGCAGGCACGCCCCGGCCGGTCCGGAGAAAGGCGCGCTCACGCGAGCCTGCGGTGTTCGAGCACCGGCATGTCCCGCCGCACGCGCTCGGTCAGCGCGCGGTCCAGCCGCGCCGTCGCCCAGCCCACTCCGTCGGACGCCTTCGCCACCACATGCCCCCAGGGATCGCAGATCAGCGAGTGGCCATAGACCTGCCGCTTCTGCCCGCGCTCGAGGTACTCCCCCCAGCTCGCCGCCGCGGCGATCCAGCACTGGGTCTCGATGGCCCGCGCCCGCAGCAGCACCTCCCAATGGTCCTTCCCCGTGGCGAGGGTGAAGTTGGAGGGCACGAGGATCAGCTCCGCCCCCGCCCGGCGCAGCGCCAGGTAGAGCTCCGGGAAGCGCATGTCGTAGCAGATCGAGAGGCCGAGCCGGACCCCGTGCGGCCCCTCGACCGTGACGATGTCGCGCCCGCCCTCATAGTTGGCGCTCTCGCGATAGCCGGTGCCGTCCGGGGCGGTGATGTCGAACAGGTGGATCTTGCGGTAGCGCGCCACCTCCCGCCCTTCGGGGTCGAACACGAGGGTGGTGTTGCGCAGCCTTCCGCCTTCTCCTCCCGCCTCGATGATCGAGCCGCCATGGACGAAGATGCGGTGGGTGCGGGCGAGGCCGCGCATGAATTCATAGGCCGGCCCGCCGGCCTCGCCGGAGCCTTCCGGCGGCAGGTGTTCGGCCGCGGCCTGGCGGGCCTCCCGGTCGCCGCCGAGATTGGTCCAGGTCTCGGGCAGGCTGATGAGGTCCGGGCGGTCGGCGGCGATGGCGGCCTCGGCCAGGCGGCTGGCCTGGGCGATGTTGGCGGCCTTGTCGCTGCCCTGGTTCATCTGGAGGACGGTGACGCGCATGGCGGCGGGCTGTGCGGATGGGTGCTTGCTGTCTGTGGCGGACGGGGCGGAGGCTGAGCGGGACGGTGGGCCGGCTGCCGGTTCCCGGCCGGCCCCTTGCTGCGTGGTGCGGGGCGCGATCGGTCGGCGGCGGTCGGTCGCGGCGGCCGGGCCGGCCGCAGCATCCATCAAGCCGCAGTGGCGGGGCGCGGGCAAGGGGGGCTGCACCGTGGGGGGGTGAGCCCGCCGGGCCGCCGCCGGGGGGCAGCAGCGGGCCGAGGCGGGCAGGGCGGGGCCGGCAGGGCAGGGGCATTCGCCTGGGGCGCGAATTTCCCGCACGCTGTATTCTTATAACTTGCAAACCGGACCGTTACGCTTCAGAATGAAATCACGGGCGGGTATCAACCAGGGCGCAATCCGCGCCGTTCCGGCCCGGCGGTTCGGCATCGGGAACCGGTTGCGGCGAGCTGCAACCGATGGTCAGCGGCGCGTCGCGTAGACCGCGATTGGGCCGATCTCGCGAAACAATAACCTTCGATAGGATAACAATAGGTAGGATTGGCACGCGCTCCGCCGCGTATGCGCGAGTGATGCGTCTTTTTTTCCAACCGCCACG
>ERZ777003.5133-NODE-5133-length-10145-cov-8.464618_pt1 | contig 10145 bp, 12 predicted proteins | sample MGYA00374956_ERZ777003 | MGnify/ENA primary metagenome ERZ777003 (study PRJEB29302, sample SAMN06268252) | bioreactor metagenome | isolation source: Joint BioEnergy Institute, California, USA | place: USA:Joint BioEnergy Institute, California, USA | collected... | reverse complement strand
CGTAGCTCAGTTGGTTAGAGCGCCGGCCTGTCACGCCGGAGGTCGCGGGTTCGAGTCCCGTCGCTCCCGTCGTCGGCACCCGATGCCCGAGGCGGTGCATTCTTGTGGCGGGCCGATCGGGGCGGATCGCGATCCTCGCCTCCGGCACTGCTGGCGGACCATCCCGCGGTCGCCGAGGCGGCGTCGATCGGCGTCGACGACGAGCAGCTCGGCCAGCGGCTGCGTGCGTTCGTCGTCGCGCAGACGCTGCGGCCGGCGGGCGTCGCGCGTCGCGACGGCCTGCCGGGGCGCGCGCCGCCCAGCGCGCGGCGCGCGACCGGTCCGGCCAGCCCGCCGCCGCCGCCCGGGCGGGCCCGCCATGCGGCCGTCGATCGCTCGACCGCCGCGACGCGTTGTGACACGATCGGGGACGTGACGGAGAGCGCGGCCGCTGCCACCCACCTGCGCGACCTCGCGCTGCTGCGCCGCGCGCGCGACCGCATCGACCGCGAGTACGCGCAGCCGCTCGACGTCGCCGCGCTCGCGCGCGAGGCGCACATGTCCGTCGGCCACTTCATCCGCCAGTTCAGGCGCGCGTACGGCGAGTCGCCGTACAGCTACCTGATGACGCGCCGGGTGGAGCGGGCGATGGCGCTGCTGCGGCGGGGCGACCTCACCGTCACCGAGGTCTGCTTCGCCGTCGGCTGCAGCTCGCTCGGCACGTTCAGCAGCCGCTTCCGCGCGCTCGTCGGCGTCCCGCCCTCCGCCTACCGCGACCGGCACGCCGGCGCGACCGCCGGCCTGCCGCCGTGCGTCGCCAGGCAGGTGACGAAACCGATCAGGAATCGAGAAGCGCGCGCGCTCGCCCGCGCCTAGCCTCGTCGCCATGGACCTCACCATCCACCAATGCTTCCTCCCCCACGAGGACCCGAGGGCCTCGCTGGCCTTCTACCGCGACACGCTCGGCTTCGAGGTGCGCAACGACGTCGAGTACCAGGGGCTGCACTGGATCACGGTCGGCCCGCCCGGCCAGCCGGAGACGTCGGTCGTGCTCTACCCGCCCGGCGCCGACCCCGGCGTCACCGAGCAGGAGCGGCGGACGATCGCCGAGATGATGGCGAAGGGGACCTTCGCGATGCTCAACCTCGCCACGCGGGACCTCGACGGCGTCTTCGCGCGGCTGCAGGCCGACGTCGAGGTCGTGCAGGAGCCGACCGACCAGCCGTACGGCGTCCGCGACTGCGCGATCCGCGACCCCGCCGGCAACATGATCCGCATCCAGCAGGTCGACTGACGGGCGCATGAGCACCGGCACGGACGCACCGCCGCGGGCGCCGCACGCGGCCGACCGCCACGACCGGATCCGCGTGCAGGGCGCGCGCGAGAACAACCTCAAGGACGTCACCGTCGAGCTGCCCAAGCGCCGGCTGACCGTGTTCGCCGGCGTCTCGGGCTCGGGCAAGAGCTCGCTCGTGTTCGACACGATCGCGGCCGAGTCGCAGCGGCTCATCAACGAGACGTACAGCGCCTTCGTGCAGGGCTTCATGCCGAACGTGGCGCGGCCCGACGTCGACGTGCTCGACGGGCTGACGACGGCGATCGTCGTCGACCAGGAGCGGATCGGGGCCAACCCCCGCTCGACCGTCGGCACGATCACCGACGCCAACGCGCTGCTGCGGATCCTCTTCAGCCGCCTCGGGCAGCCCCACGTCGGCCCGCCGAGCGCGTTCGCGTTCAACGTCCCCTCCGTCAGGGCCAGCGGCGGCATCACGGTGCAGCGGGGCGCCAGGACCAAGACCGAGAAGGCGACCTACGAGCGGCTCGGCGGCATGTGCCCGCGCTGCGAGGGGATGGGCCACGTGACCGACGTCGACCTCCGCGCGCTCTACGACGAGCGCAGGTCGCTCAACGAGGGCGCGCTCACGATCCCCGGCTACAGCATGGACGGCTGGTACGGCCGGATCTTCCGCGGCTGCGGCTTCTTCGACCCCGACAAGCCGATCCGCGACTTCACGAGGAGGGAGCTGCACGACCTCCTCTACCGCGAGCCGACGAGGATCAAGGTCGACGGCGTCAACCTCACCTACCAGGGCCTGATCCCGCAGATCCAGCGGTCGTTCCTGTCCAAGGACAAGGAGGCGATGCAGCCGCACGTGCGCGCGTTCGTGGAGCGGGCGGTGACGTACGCGACCTGCCCGGAGTGCGACGGCACGCGGCTGACGGCCGCGGCGCGCGCGTCGAAGATCGCCGGCATCAGCATCGCCGACGCGTGCGCGATGGAGATCCGCGACCTCGCCGCGTGGGTGCGCGGGCTCGACGAGCCGTCGGTCGCGCCGCTGCTGGCGGCGCTGGCGGAGACGCTCGACTCGTTCGTCGCGATCGGGCTCGGCTACCTGTCGCTCGACCGGCCGACCGCGACGCTGTCGGGCGGCGAGGCGCAGCGGACGAAGATGGTCCGCCACCTCGGCTCGTCGCTGACCGACGTCACCTACGTCTTCGACGAGCCGACGATCGGCCTGCACCCGCACGACATCGAGCGGATGAACGGGCTGCTGCTGCGGCTGCGCGACAAGGGCAACACGGTGCTCGTCGTCGAGCACAAGCCGGAGGTGATCGCGATCGCCGACCACGTCGTCGAGCTCGGGCCGGGCGCCGGCGCCGCGGGCGGCGAGATCGTCTACGAGGGCGCGGTCGCCGGCCTGCGCGCGAGCGGCACGCTGACCGGCCGCCACCTCGACGACCGCGCCGCGCTCAAGCCGCGCGTCCGCAGGCCGACCGGCGCGCTGAGGGTGCGCGGCGCGAACGCGAACAACCTGCGCGACGTCGACGTCGACATCCCGCTCGGGGTGCTCGTCGTCGTCACCGGCGTCGCCGGCTCGGGCAAGAGCTCGCTCATCCACGGCTCGGTCGCCGGGCGCGACGGGGTCGTCGTCGTCGACCAGGCGCCGATCCGCGGCTCGCGCCGCAGCAACCCGGCGACGTACACGAGGCTGCTGGACCCGATCCGCAAGGCGTTCGCGAGGGCCAACGGCGTCAGGCCGTCGCTCTTCAGCCCGAACTCCGAGGGCGCCTGCCCGACGTGCAACGGCGCCGGGGTCGTCTACACCGACCTCGCGCTCATGGCCGGCGTCGCGACCCCGTGCGAGGACTGCGGCGGCAAGCGGTTCCAGCCGGCCGTGCTCGAGCACCGCCTCGCCGGGCGCGACATCAGCGAGGTGCTCGCGATGTCGGTCGACGAGGCGGCCGCCTTCTTCGCCGACGGCGCGGCGAGGACTCCCGCCGCGCAGCGGATCCTGCGGCGGCTGTCCGACGTCGGGCTCGGCTACCTCAGCCTCGGCCAGCCGCTGACGACGCTGTCGGGCGGCGAGCGCCAGCGGCTCAAGCTCGCCGCGCAGATGGCCGAGCGGGGCGGCGTCTACGTGCTCGACGAGCCGACGTCGGGCCTGCACCTGTCCGACGTCGCGCAGCTGCTGGCGCTGCTGGACCGGCTCGTCGACGACGGCACGTCGGTGATCGTGATCGAGCACCACCAGGCGGTGATGGCGCACGCCGACTGGATCATCGACCTCGGCCCCGGCGCCGGCCACGACGGCGGCCGGGTCGTCTTCGAGGGGACCCCGGCGGAGCTCGTCGCCGCGCGCGCGACGATCACCGGCGAGCACCTCGCCGCCTACGTCGGCGCGTGAGCGGGCGGACCGCCGGCGCGCGTCCCGTCGGCGGTCCGCCCGCCGGCCGCGGCGGGCCGCCCCCGGGCGGGCGCCGGCTCAGCGCGTCGGGCGGTCGGCTTGGTCACCGCGGCGCTCGGCGGCGCGCCGGGCGCGATCGTCGATGTGCTCGCGCGTGTCGCGGGCCGCGCGGCCCTGGCGGGCGCCCTCGCCCGCGTCGCGGCCCTTGCGGCTCCCGAGCAGCCCGCCCCCGCCGCCGAAGACGAGCAGCGCGACGCCGCCGCCGACGATGAGGAGCACGAGCAGGAGGATCGCGACGCCACCTTCCATGGCGACCACCTACCCGAGGGGAGGGCCGGCAAACGGCCGCGACGCATGCCGGCGCGGCGCGCGGCCGGCGGTCAGCGGCCGGAGCCGGGCCGCGCCATCGCGCGCACCAGCCGCGCCTTGACGGCGTCGGGCAGCAGCCGCGCGCCGAGCTGCTGGAGCCGCGTCCGCGCCGACGCGCTCACGACCCGCTCGCGGCCGGCCATCAGCGCCGCGTAGCCGTCGCGCGCGACGTCGGCCGGGTCGTCCAGCGGGCCGGCCGCGATGCGCGTGTCGTCCATCGCGTTGCGGCGGAAGAACGCCGTCGCCGTCGGCCCCGGCATCAGCAGCGTCACCGTCACGCCGCTGCCGCGCAGCTCGTCGCGCAGCGCGAGCCCGAACGACTGCGCGAACGACTTCGACGCGTCGTACGTCGCCTGGAACGGCCCGGGCAGCGACGCGGCGATCGAGGAGGTGATGAGCACGCGGCCGACGTGCCGCGCGACCATCTCGGGGAGCACGAGCCCCGCCAGCTGGACGAGGCCGCGGACGTTGAGGTCGACGACGCGCAGCTGCGCCGCCAGCGGCGGGCCGGTCGCGAACGGGCCGCCGGCGCCGATGCCGGCGTTGAGCGCGAGCGCGTCGAGCGGCCGCCCGGCGGCGCGGATGCGCGCGTGCAGCGCCGCCACGCCGGCCGGCGTCGCGAGGTCGACCTGGACGGCCTCGACGGCGCCGGGGCCGGCGGCGTCGAGCTCGCGCGCGGCGGCCGCGATCCGCGGCTCGTCGGCGGCGACGACGAGGTCGAAGCCGTGCTGGGCGAACTGGCGCGCCAGCTCGAGCCCGATCCCGCTCGAGGCGCCGGTGACGGCGGCGAGCGGGCGCGGGGCGGAGACGGCCATGGCCCGGAGGTGCCCGCGCCGCCGCGCGGGAAACGGCCGTCACCCCTCGACGCCGGTCGCGTCGTGGCCGGCGCCGACCGGCTTGGACTCGGGCGAGCCGCGCTGGCGCAGGTAGACGGCGAGCACGACCATCGAGCCGACGGCGAGGAACTCCGACTGCCAGTTCTGCAGCGTCCGGTCCCAGAAGTCGGCGCTGCCGAGGTACGCGGGCCAGCTCAGCGGCGACGCGCCGTGGCTGCGCTGATCGGCGTTGTAGGCGACGCGGCCGGCGATCGACTGCCCCAGCCACGACAGCGCCCAGATGAGCGCCATCGCCGTCAGCAGCGAGTTCGCGTACAGCCGCTGCCGCAGCCCGCCGGCCCTGGCCCAGCGGGGCGCGTCGGCCGCGGCGTGGGCGCCGACCTGCTGGGCGGCGTCGGACTCGGCGCCGGTCCGGTCCAGCGGCTTGGACTCCGGCGAGCCGCGCTGGACGAACCACACCGTCAGGAGGATGAAGAGCGTGAACTGGAGGTACTCCGACTGCCAGTTCTCGAGCACGTCGACGGCGAAGCGCGACGAGGTGACGTAGCGCCCGAGCGAGATCGCCCCCTCGCCGTGGTCGCGCAGCTCGTCGTTGACGGCGGCGTGGCCGACGAGCGCCTGCCCGGCGAGCGCGGCGAGGAAGAGCGCCCCGAAGCAGAGCGACAGCCCGTTGTCCCGCGCCCATCGCCGCATCGCCGCGCCCTCACCGGCCGAGCAGGCCGAGCAGCGTGAAGTAGGCGAGGCCGGCGGCGATCAGCACGACGTAGAGCGTGAACATCGCGCGCATCTCGCCTGCCGCTCTACCCGCCGCGCCGGGGCGGGAAGCGCCGTGCGGCGAGCGGCCGCGCCGGACGGGACGCGCGTGGGCGCCGGCCGTCAGTCCGGCAGCGGCGAGCCGGCGAAGAAGAAGAACCAGACGTTGAACGCGACCGCGCAGACGGCGACGCTGATGACGACGACGCGCTCGACGGCGTTGAACTGACGCCTGCGCGCCTCGTGCTCGACCCGCTCGGCGCGCATGCTGCGCAGCCACGGCGCGGGCGTGCGCGGCCCGACGTAGCCGGTCACGCGGTCGTAGGCGGCGCTGATGCGGGCGAGGATCCGCACGAGCACGATCACGGTCGCGGTCAGCACCGCGATGACGATGAAGACGGCGGTCATGCTCAGCCCGCTGGCGCCGGCGAACTGCGAGCCGACCCAGAGCGCCAGCAGCGGCGCCCCCGTCCAGATGTTGACCGCCACGACGGCCGCGGCGGCTGCGAGCGCGATCCGCACGCCGCGAGGGTAACCGCCGGCGCGCCGTCGTGCCGCAGCCCGGCGGCCGCAGCCGGGCGCGGCGCGCCGGCGTCAGCGCGCGCCGGGGGCGCGCTCGAGGTCGCGCAGCCGCCGCTCGACGGCGTCGAGCTCGCGCTGGAAGTCGCGGATGCCGTGCTGCAGCGGGGCCGGTGCGCCGTCGGCGCGGGTCTCGGCGAGGTGGTGCAGCGCGCGCAGCGCGCGCCGGATGCGCGCGGCGCGGTGGCGGAGGCGCCGCTGCTCGAGCTCGTGCGCGAGCGACGGCGCGCGCGCCGTCGTCGACGACGTGAGAGATGACATGCTCACCTTCCCGAATCCGTTGCGCGCGGCCGCCACGTGCCGGCGGCCGAGCGCCTAGTTGAGCAGATGCCGCACGGGCGTTGGTTGATTTTCGGTATGACGGCGCGTCGCTGGCACGCGGCCGCAGCGGCGCGGTTCGCGCCCGCACAACGCGCGACGCCGCCGGTCAGCGCGCTGCCGTCGGCCCTTGACGGGCGCGGCGGACGCTAGTCGCGCGCCTCGTGCTGCTCGGTCGAGCCGAAGTAGACGACGAACGCGCGGTCGTAGCCGCGGCGCTCGTAGAAGCGGTGGGCGTCGACGTTCGTCGCCGCGACCGAGATCGCGAGGTCGCCGATGCCGCGCTCGCGCAGCCGCGCCTCGACCGCGTCCATCAGCGCCGTGCCGACCTGGTTGCCGCGCTCCTCCGGCGCGACCGACAGCGTCTCCAGCTCGGCGAGCCGCTCGCCCGTCGCCCACGAGGCGTAGCCGTCGCCGACGGTCACGAACGCGTAGCCGACGAGCCGGCGGTCGCGCTCGGCGACGAGCACGAACGCATCCGGGTCCATCAGCCACCGCGCGTAGGCGGCGCGCCGCCGCGCCCACGCGGTCTCGCGCCCGCGTGCGAGCGCGTGGCCGAGCACCGGGGAGATCCTCGCATGGTGGTCCTGCAGCGCCGTCCACAGCGGCTCGAGCTTGTCGAGCTCGTCGGGCAGCAGCTCGGAGATCGTGATCGCGCTCGTCGCCATGGCTCGAATGTACTCCTCGCGCGGCGTCGGCGGCGCCGCCGGGCCGGCGGCTGACGACGTCGCCGCCGCGCGAGCGCGTAGCCTGGGGCGGCGATGCTGCTGGAACCGGTCGTGCAGGCGGGCGAGCGCGAGGCGCTGCGCTTCGGGGCGCGGGCGCTCACCTACCGCGCGCTGCGCGACGCGGCCGCGGCCGTCGCGCGCGCGGTCGCCGGGCAGGGCCGGGTCGCGGTCTGGGCCGAGAACGGGCCGGAGACGTGCGTCGCCGTCGTCGGCGCGTTGCTGGCCGGCGTGCCGATCGTGCCGCTCAACCCGCGCGCGGGCGCGCGGGAGCTCGCTCACGTCGTCGGCGACGCCGCCCCGGGCCGCGTGCTCGCCGCGCCCGGCGTCGCGCTGCCCCCGGCGCTGGCCGGGGTCGCGCGCGTCGACGTGTCGCTCGACGGCGGCCGCGAGGCCGGCGCGCTGCCGCCGGAGCCCGACGGGGAGGCGCCCGCGCTGATCGTCTACACGTCCGGCACGACCGGGCCGCCGAAGGGCGCGGTGCTCCCGCGCCGCGCGTTCGCGACGAACCTCGACGCGCTCGCCGACGCATGGGCGTGGACGGCCGACGACGTGCTCGTCCACGCGCTGCCGCTGTTCCACGTCCACGGGCTCGGGATCGGCGTCCTCGGGACGCTGCGCCGCGGGGCGCGGATGCGCCACCCCGGCCGCTTCTCCTCGCAGGCGATCGCGGCCGCGCTCGAGGACGGCGCGACGATGGTCTTCGGCGTGCCGACGATGTACCACCGGCTCGCCAACGACGCGGAGGCCGACCCGGCGATCGCGGCGGCGCTGCGCCGCGCGCGGCTGCTCGTGTCCGGGTCGGCCGCGCTGCCGGCGGCGCTCCACGCCCGCTTCGCACGGCTGACCGGCCAGCGGATCGTCGAGCGCTACGGGATGAGCGAGACGCTCATGAACGTCGCGGTCCGCCACGACGGCGACCGCCGCCCCGGCTACGTCGGGCTGCCGCTGCCGGGCGTCGAGCTGGAGCTGCGCGACGACGACGACCGGCCGATCGAGGCCTGGGACGACGAGACGATCGGCGAGATCGTCGTGCGCGGGCCCAACCTCTTCCTCGGCTACCTCAACCGCCCGGACGCGACCGCGGCGGCGATGCGCGGCGGCTGGTTCCGCACCGGCGACCTCGCGACGCGCGCGCCCGACGGCTACGTGCGGATCGTCGGCCGCCGCGCGACGGACCTGATCAAGAGCGGCGGCTACAAGATCGGCGCGGGCGAGATCGAGTCGGCGCTGCTCGAGCACCCCGCCGTCGCCGAGGTCGCCGTCACCGGCGAGCCCGACGACGACCTCGGCGAGCGCGTCGTCGCCTGGGTCGTGCCGGCCGACCCCGCGTCGCCGCCCGACCTGGAGGCGCTCTGCGCCCACGTCGCCGCGCTCCTGTCCCCCCACAAGCGCCCGCGCGCCGTGCGCTTCCTCGACGCGCTCCCGCGCAACGAGCTCGGCAAGGTGCGCAAGGCCGCCCTGCGCAGGGCGCCGCCGCGCTGAGGGCCGGCCCGCCGACCGCCGCCGCCCGCGATCCCGCCGACACCGGTTCCCGACGGCGGATCCGGCTCGGTGGTTCTCCCGCCTCCCGAGACGGCAGATCCGGCGAGGTGGTTCTCCCGCCTCCCGAGACGGCAGATCCGGCTAGGTGGACGTGCCGCCGCCGCTCCCGCCGCCGGCGCCGGCGGCGGTCGCGTCGCCGCGGTCGCGCTCGGCGGCGAGCTCGAGCCGGCCGAAGCGGCCGCGGAAGTAGGCGAGCGGCTCGCCGGGGCGGGCGCTGCCGTGGAGCACCTCGGCGATGAAGATGACGTGCGTGGCGGCGACGACCCGCTCGGCGACGCGGCACTCGAGGTGGGCGAGCGCGTCCTCCAGCAGCGGGCCGGCGGCCGTCCCGGGCGTCACCTCCACGCCGGCGAACTTCTCCGGCCCGCCCCTCCTCGCGAAGCGCAGCGCGAGCTGGTCGTGGCCCTGGCCGAGGATGTTGATCGCGAACGTCCCCGAGCGGGCGATCGCCTGGCCGGTCGCCGAGCTCTGGTGCAGGCAGACGAGCACCATCGGCGGCTCGAGCGACAGCGACGTGATCGCGCTCGCCGTCGTGCCCGCCGGACGCCCGTCGACGGTCGTCGTCACGACCGTCACGCCGCTGGCGAAATGGCCGATCACGTGCCGGAACTCGTCCGCGCTCAGCCGGCGCGGCGACACGTGCTCGCGGGGGCGCGGCGCGCTCACGGCTGCGGGGGTCGGGGCATGGCGACGATTCTAGGCGTGGCGGGGCGCCGGCGGCAGGGCGTGTACTAGGCTGCCGGCGTGCCCGTCGCCCAGCGCATCGCGATCGTCGTGCTCGTGCTCGTCGTCGCCGTCGGCGGCTTCCTCCTGCTGCGGCCCGACGACGACGGCGACGGCGGCGCGACGACCGCCGCCGCGACCGCTCCGGCGCCGGCCGCGACCGACGCGGACGCCGGCGCCGCCGCCCCCGCCGCGACCCAGCCGAGGCCCGCCCCGCGGCCGCGGCGCCCGGCCGTGCCGCGGATCGTCGTGCGCGGCGGCGAGCCGGTCGGCGGCATCGAGGAGATCGAGCTGCGCAAGGGCCAGCCGCTGCGCTTCACCGTCGTCGCCGACGCGCCCGACGAGGTCCACCTCCACGGCTACGACGTCGCCCGCCCCGTCGCGCCCGGCAGGCCCGCGAGGTTCGCGCTGACGGCCGACATCGAGGGGATCTTCGAGGTCGAGCTCCACCACGGCGGCGGCCAGATCGCCTCCGTCGTCGTCCAGCCGTAGCGCGTCGGGCGCCCGGTCGGCGCCGCCGCGCCCGGGCGCGGCAAGGCGCGCGGCGATCGGCGCGCCGCCCGGCGCGCGGTGGGCGCCGCCGGCGCGCGTCGCGCGCGCCTACCAGCGCCAGCGGCCGGCGCGCTCGAGCG
>ERZ777003.5132-NODE-5132-length-10147-cov-21.392687_pt1 | contig 10147 bp, 5 predicted proteins | sample MGYA00374956_ERZ777003 | MGnify/ENA primary metagenome ERZ777003 (study PRJEB29302, sample SAMN06268252) | bioreactor metagenome | isolation source: Joint BioEnergy Institute, California, USA | place: USA:Joint BioEnergy Institute, California, USA | collected... | reverse complement strand
GCCCTTGCGCTTGAACCCGATCGACGCGATAAAGCTCGTCCCGTGCGGGACCTCCGAGTAGCCCGCCTGCGGGTCCCACACCGACGAGATCGCGTTGAACAGGCCCAGGTCGCCCTCGCCGCCGTGGATCGGGATGCTCTTGCCCGCGCGCTGGTCGTGCTGCCACTCCCGCGGCGCGCCGTCGAGCGGGATGCCCGCCGCCTGCAGGTCGGCGACCGCGCCCGAGAGCGCCTGCGAGATCAGCGGGTTGAGCTTGTTCATGCCGTTCGGCGTGTGGATGGGGTCGCCGGTCGAGAACTGGTTCGTCCAGAGGGCGTTGCCGAGCAGGTAGTAGCCCGCCGAGGTGCCCGACGGCAGGTAGGTGAGGCTCCCGAGCAGGCGCTCCGCGAAGCGCTGGAAGAGGATCGCGCCCTTCGAGTCCAGGTTGTTGCGCAGGTCCCACTCGGCGAGCGCCTTGCAGGCGCCCGCAGCGACCAGCGACGGGTTCGTCCCGCAGAGCGCGACCAGATCGTCGCGCCACAACTCGCCCAGGTACTGGCGGTTGCCGAGCGCGACCTCGGCGAGGTTGCGCAGCGTGAACCCCTTGCCGGGCAGCCCGTCGGTGCCGGCGATGCGCTCCTGGGCCATGATCAGGCCGATGCGGGTCCGCAGCGAGCGCTCGGTGCGCTCGTCCCCGACGATCCGGTCGAAGCCCTCGAGCGGTTCGGCCGGGTTGGTCAGCCAGTGGCTGTCGTTGCCGTTGTGGGTGAAGTCGCGGCGGATCAGCCGCGGGATGCGCTCCGGCGGCATGAGCCCGGGGGCGACCGCGCGCTCGTCGTTGCCCCACTCGCACGCCGAGCGGGAGCCGTCGAGCACGGGGATCCCGGTGAGGGGGAAGAGCACGAGGCCGAGGGCGCCGGCGCAGCCAGTGGCCTTCGCGTCCGGCACGTTCGGGATCGCGCCGTCCATCGAGTAATAGGCGCGGCCGGCCGAGTCGGCGGCGATCGAGTTGACCCAGGGGATGCCCTGGATGCGCCGGTTGATCCGGTCGAACTCCGGGACGCTCTGGGCCATGTTGACCCGGACGAAGTGGTTCAGGTAGCGGAAGTTGCGCTCGTTCACGTCGCCGAGCGCGAACGCCTTGAGCGGCGTCCACGGGAAGAGGTCGAGGCCGAGCAGCGACGTGAAGACGGGGCCGTGGTGCGTGCGGTAGAGCGTGCGGCTGCGCTCCTCGACCGTCCCGTCAGCGGCGCGCACCGGGACGGTCACCTTGATCGCCTGCATGTCGACGAACTTCCCGTTGTAGAGGTACTGGTGGGGGTTGAGCGGGTTGATCGTGAGCTCGTACGGCGTGAAGCGCCAGGCGCTCGCCACCGTGTGCGACCAGGCGAGGTTGCGCGTGTGGCCGATCAGCACGAGCGGGACGCCGTAGAGCGCGCCGCCCGCGACGTCGCCCTTGCCCGGGATCGTGAGGTGCACCTGGTAGAAGCGCTCGGACCCGTCCCAGGGGAAGTGCGGGTTGGCGAGCACGAGGCCCTTCCACCTGCCGCGGGTGGCGTCGGAGCCGATCGCGTACGCGTTCGAGCCGGACTCGATCGGGAAGAACCCGTCCGCCTCGCCCGAGCGCAGCTTCTCGAGCGCGCGCTCCTGGCGGCGCTGCGCGAGGCCCAGGTCCAGCAGCGGCTCGGCGTTCGCGATGCCCTCGATCGCCGCGCCGGAGCTGCCGAGGATGCCGAGCTGGAAGAAGCGTCTGTAGGCGTCGATCTCGCGGATCGGGCGCACCCACGGCTTGCCGCGGCAGCGCTCGTCCGGGATGTTGTCGACCCCGGTGCGGCGCAGATACGCGTTGTAGCCCTTCACGTACCCGCGCACGCCCTGGCGCACGATCCGGTTCGGGCCGTGCGGAGGCTTGCGCTCGAGCAGCTCCTCGACGATCCCCTGCTCCTTGATCGACTGGAAGTAGAAGTCGGAGGCGAGGTTGTTGTTCACCGTGCCGTTGCCGGCGAACACCCAGGAGCCCTCGGGCCCGAACCAGCGCGAGCGGCGGCCGTTGACCGTCACGTAGGTCTCGGCCATCGTGCAGATGTTGTCCTCGGCGAACGCGTAGCCGTAGCCGAAGGCGACCGACATCCAGTTGCGGCCGCGAATGTGCGGCACCCCGTACTTCGTGCGCGTGATCGTCGCGACGAGCCGCTTGCCCTTGGCCTTGGCGGCGACCTGCGCCGGCCCCGCAGCCTCAGCGGTCGCGGGGGACGCGGCGGGCGCGAGCGCGAACGCGAGCGCGGCGAGCGCCGCCCATCGTGCACGGCGAAACCCTGTCCCCAACACCGAGGGCGACTATAGGCCGCGCGCCGCGGCCTCGCGCCGGTTGCCGGCCGCCGCCTTGCGATCGCGGCGGGGAATGATCGCCACGCTCGTGGGGCGCGCGGCGCGCAACCTGCGCGAGCTCGCCGCCGACGAGCCCGCGGCGCCCCGCCGCTAGCGCGAAGAATCGCCCAATTTGCGGGATCGGGGAGAGCCGGCCCCTTGCTTTCCCCGGCAGCCGATCCTAGGTTGCACAGCACAGCGGTCTGGGAGAGAGATGAGGCGCCGAAGCCAGGCGACGAGGCTCTCGAAGGCGACTGACAAAGCTTCCGACGCGCGCAGGCTACGCGCGAGGCAGGCGGAGTACAGGCGCCACCGGGCCGCTTTCTCTTGCCCGTGAGCGGCCCGTTTCGTCCGCGGTCCCGCCTAGCCTGGCCGGTGCGGCGCGCATGCGCACGCCGCCGGCCTCCGGGACCGCCTGCCGCCCGGACGCCGGGCGACCGGGGCGCTTTCCGGTTCCAGGGAGCAGGCGTCGCACCGAGCCCCGGACCGCGGTGCGACTAGCCCGCCTGCCCCTGGCGCGAACTCGCGACCGCCCGGCCGCGCGAGATCGCAGTCAACGCTCCCGGGGAGCCTCAGCCGCGTGTTCGCGATGCGGGAAGGTGGACGTGGCGGACGGGGCCGGTTGGCGCGCGGTCGTACCATGGTGTCGTGGCCACGCTGCCAACGCTCGACCCCTCCGGGGTGGCGGAGATCGGCGCCGCTGTGCGCGCGAACATCAAACGCGCGGTCAAGGTCTCCGACGAGGTGCTCCGCGACCTGCTCGTGGCGCTCGTCGCCGAGGGCCACGTCCTGATCGAGGACCGGCCCGGGGTCGGCAAGACGGCGCTCGCGCGGGCCCTGGCGCGGTCGCTCGACGCGGAGTACGCGCGCATCCAGTGCACGGCCGACCTGCTGCCGTCGGACGTGATCGGCACGAACGTCTTCAACCAGCGCGACGCGCGCTTCGAGTTCCACCCCGGCCCCGTCTTCGCAAACGTCCTGCTCGTGGACGAGATCAACCGGACCTCGCCCAAGACCCAGTCGGGCCTGCTCGAGTGCATGCAGGAGCACCGCGTGACGATCGACGGGCAGACGCACGAGCTCGCGCGGCCGTTCATCGTGCTCGCGACGCAGAACCCCGCCGAGTACGAGGGCACCTACCCGCTACCGGAGGCGCAGCTCGACCGCTTCATGGTGCGCGTCTCGCTCGGTTACCCGAGCCCGGCGGACGAGGCGGAGATGCTCGCCGACCACGCCGCGCGCGACCGCGTGCTCGACCTCGAGCCGGTCGCGGACGTGGCGATGGTCCGCGCCGCGCAGGCGGGCGCCACCGAGCTGCACGCGAGCGAGGAGGTGCGCCGCTACGTGGTCGCCGTCTGCGCCGCGACCCGCGAGGACCCGCGCGTCGAGCAGGGGGCGAGCCCCCGCGCCGGCCTCATGCTCTTCCGCGCCGCGAAGGCGCACGCCGCGCTGGCGGGCCGCGACCACGTGCTTCCCGATGACGTCCAGGCGCTGGCGCCCTCGGTCCTCGCCCACCGCCTGATGCTCGCGCCGGACGCGCTCGGCGGAGGGGGCGCTGAGGCGGTCGTCGCCGACGCCCTGGCGAGCGTCCCGGCGCTGTGATGAGCAGGGCGCTCGGCACGGGGATCCTCGGCGCCGCGCTCGTTGCCACCGCCGCCGCCTTCTCCACTCCGTCGCTCTACGTCCCGGGGCTCGCGCTGCTCGGGCTGACCGGGCTGAGCTGGGCGTGGGTGACGGCCGCGGCCGCCGGCGCGAGGCTGGAGCGCGCGCCGGGGCCGACCCGGATCGAGGAGGGCGGCGAGTACGAGCTGCGGCTGGTCCCCCGGGCGGGCCCGGTCCCGCCCCCCGGCGGCGAGGTGCGCGACCCGCTGCTCGCCGACCCGGCCCACACGGCCGCGCTGCGCCCGCACCCGGTCGAGGCCCGCCTGCGCTTCCCCCGGCGCGGGCGCCACCGGCTCGAGGGATCGGCCTGGGTGCTTCGCGACCCACTCGGCCTCTGCGAGCGCCGCGTCCAGGCGCCGGCCGGGCACGAGCTGATCGTCCTGCCGCGCATCGAGCCGGTCGTCGCCGATCCCGCCGGGGGCGCGGGCCTCGGCGCGGACCGGGGCGCGGGCGAGGACGCGGCGGGGGCGCGCAGCGAGGCGCAGGCGGCGGCGCTCGAGGTGGACGGCCTGCGCCCCTACCGCGAGGGGGCGCCGGCGAGCCGGATCCACTGGCCGACCCTCGCGCGCGTGGGCGAGCTCTACGAGCGCAGGCTCGCGGCGGGCCAGGCGGCGGGCACCCTGGTCGTGCTCGACGCCGCCGAGCCGGAGTCGGAGGAGGCGCTCGACCGGGCGGTGCGCGCGGCGGCGTCGCTCGGCTTTCACCTGGCCCGCCGCGGCGGCTGCTCGATGCTCGTGCCCGGCCACCGCGCGCCGTTCGAGGTCGATTCCTCGATGCGGATGTGGCCCGCCGTGCACGCCGCCCTCGCGCTCGTCGTCCCCGGCGCCCGGACGGAGCTCCCGCGGCGCGCCCAGCGGGCCTCCGTGGTGTGGGTGACGGGCGGGCCGGGTGGACGCGGGGCCCGGATCGCGCGCGCCTTCGGCCCGGGGCCGCACTTCGTCGTCGCGCCCTCGGGCGCGGCCGCGGGCCGGGCGGCGTTCACGGTCGCCGGCTGCGCCGGGCGCCTCGTCGGCGCCGGGCGGGCGAGCGCGGGGGTGGCCGCGTGAGTTCCCCGTCGCCGCGCCGCCTCGCGCTCGAGGCTGCCGCCTTCGCGGCGACGGCGGCCTTCGCGGCATTCCACTGGGGGGCGCTGCTCGCCGATCCCCCGAACGGCAGGCTCGCCGCGTGCGTCGGGATCGCGACCGCGCTGGGCGTGCTGCTCGCGCTGAGCGGCCGCCTGCGCCTGCCGCGGCCCGTGCTGCTCGCGGGGCGCCTCACGCTCACCCTGGCCGCGTCCGTCGGCGCGCTGCTCGCGGCGGGCGCGCCCGCCGAGTACCTGGACCCCGAGCGCTGGCCGGAGTTCGCCGACGGCCTCGCGATCGGGCTCGAGGGCTCCAGCGAGATCGGCCTGCCGTACGCGGGCGGTGACGTCTGGACGCGCCTGGCGCTGCTGCTCGCCGTGCCGGCGGCGCTGATCCCCGCCGCCGCGCTCGCCTTCTGGCCCGCCCGGGCCCGCGGCAGGCTGCGGATCGCGGCCCTGGTCGTGCTCGTCGGCCTCTACGCGGTGGCGGTCACCTGGGACGCGCCGTCCGCCGAGGTGCTGCGCGGGCTCCCGCTGCTCATCCTGATCGCGGCTTGGATCTGGCTCCCCGTCCTGAAGGCGAGGAGCGCCCTGCCCGCCGCCCTCGCCGTCCTCGCAGCGGGCCTGGTCGCCGTGCCGCTTGCCAGCCGGGTCCAGGCCGCGGACCCGATCATCGACTACAAGCGCTGGTCGCTCTTCGGCAACCAGCCCGACGTCGAGTTCGATTGGAGCCACTCCTACGGCCCGCTCGACTGGCCCCAGCGGGGCACGGTGGTGCTCGAGCTGCGCGCCGGGCGGCCGCTGTACTGGAAGACGGCGACCATCGACGTCTTCGACGGCACGCGCTGGCGCGACGCGCCCGAGCTCGCCTTCGAGCTGAGCGAGCGCGTGCCGGACGAGGAGCTCACCGGCGCCACGACCGAGATGGTCGAGACCAACGGGGGCTGGCGCGAGATGTTCCGCGTGAACATCCGCGGCCTGGCCTCGGACGTCCTCGTAACCAGCGGGACGACCCTCCAGGTCAACGGCGTCGAGCCCGCGGGCCCGCTCCCGAACGGGACGATCGTACCGACCGCCCTGCCGCTGCGGCGCGGCGACTCCTACACGGTCACCGCGTACGTCCCCGACCCCTCCGAGGCGGAGCTCCGCGCGAGCCCCGGCCGCTACCCGCGCGACCTGGAGCGCTACGTGTCGTTCCTGCTCCCCTACGACGGCTTCACCACCGACCCGCCCTCGGCGACCGCGCGCATCGGCGACTTCTCCAGCGAGGCGGCGCAGCGCATGCGCCAGCAGCTCCAGGGGACGCCGCTCGCCGAGGTGTACGAGCTCGCCCGGCGCCTCACGGCGAGCGCCCCGAGCCCCTTCGACGCGGTCGCGGCGATCGAGGACCACCTGAAGGAGAACTACACGTACTCCCAGAACGTGCCGGAGCACAGGCACCCGATCCCGGCGTTCCTGTTCGAGGACCGCGCCGGGTACTGCCAGCACTTCGCGGGAGCCATGGCGCTCATGCTGCGCATGGTGGGCATCCCGGCGCGCGTGGTGTCGGGGTTCGCGCCCGGGGTGCAGGACGAGGAAGAACCGTCGCGCTACACGGTGCGCGACCTCGACGCGCACTCCTGGGTCGAGGTCTGGTTCAACGGGATCGGCTGGGTGACGTTCGACCCGACGCCGAGCGCCGCGCCCGCGTCGGTGAGCGAGAACGCCTTCGCCAACCGCGACGCGACGCCGGCGCAGACCGAGGAGGCCGAGAGCGAGCCGCTCTCCGTCGAGCAGGCGGAGCGGGCGGCCGAGCAGCCGGGCCTCCCGCAGGCGGGCGGGACGGGCGGCGGCGAGGACGGCTCCTCGCCAATCCCGCTGCTCGCGGTGCTCGGCGTCGCGGGCCTCTACGGGGGCGTCGCGCTCGCCCGCCGCCGCCGCATGCTCTCGCCCGCGGGCCCCGAGCTGCAGCTGCGCGAGCTCACCCGCGCGCTCGAGCGCCTCGGCTGGGAGGTGCCGCCCGGCGGCACGCTGCTGCAGATCGAGGAGCGCCTGCGCGCCGAGGCGGGCCCGGCGGCGGCGCGGTACGTGGCGGCGCTGCGCGAGCACCGCTACCGCGCGTCCCGGCCCCGCCCGCCGGGGCCGGAGGAGCGCAGCGCCCTGCGCCGCGCCCTGCGCCGCCGCGGCGGCCCCCTCGGCTGGTGGCGGGCCCTGCGCGCGCTGCCGCCCGGCGGACCCGCCCTCTTCCGCTGACCCGCATGCCGAGCCGCCGGGCGAGGAGGTTTACTCCCGCGTTGTGAGCGGTCCCGGGAGAGGAGGGTCGAGCCCGTCGGGCGCGGGCGTGCCCGAGGAGGGCACCAGGCTGCGCAGGGCGATCACGCCGCGGCTGCTGCTCCTCTTCATCGTCGGCGACATCCTGGGCGGCGGGATCTACGCGCTGGTCGGCAAGGTGGGGGCCGAGACCGGCGGGGCGATCTGGTCGGCGTTCGCGCTCGCGCTCGTCATGGCCGCGTTCACGGCGGGCTCCTACGCCGAGCTCGTCTCGAAGTACCCGCGGGCGGGAGGCGCCGCCATGTACGTGCACCGCGCCTACGGCCGCCCGTTCTTCGCGTTCATCGTCGCCTTCGCGGTGGCCGCGTCGGGGATCACCTCAGCGAGCGCGCTCTCCCGCGCCTTCGGCGGGGACTACTTCGCCGAGTTCGTGGACCTGGGGACGATCCCGGTGGCGCTCGCGCTGCTCGCGTTGATCGCGTTCGTGAACTTCCGCGGGATCTCCACGTCGGTGAAACTGAACGCGGGGTTCACGCTGGTGGAGGTCGGCGGGCTCCTCCTCATCATCCTGATCGCCGTCGTGGCGATCGGCCAGGGCGACGCCGAGGTCGGGCGCGCCTTCGAGTGGAAGGAGGGGACGAGCGTGTTCGCTGCGACGCTCGCCGGCGCCACGCTCGCCTTTTACGCGCTGATCGGCTTCGAGGACTCGGTGAACGTCGCCGAGGAGACCCGCTCGCCGACCCGCGTCTACCCGAAGGTCCTGTTCGCCGGCCTGTTCATCACCGGGGCGATCTACGTGCTGGTCGCGATCGGCGCCTCGGCGGTGGTGCCGACCGGCGACCTCGCCGCGTCCAGCGGCCCGCTGCTCGAGGTCGTGAGGCAGGGGCCCCTGGGCGTGCCCGAGAAGCTGTTCTCGGCGATCGGCCTGCTCGCGCTCTCCAACGGGGCGCTGATCAACATGATCATGGCTTCGCGACTGCTCTACGGGATGGCGGACGATGGCGTCCTGCCGCGCCCGTTCGCCGAGGTCCACGCGCGGCGGCGCACCCCGGTGGTGGCGATCCTGTTCACCACCGCGATCGCCGCGGTGCTCGTCGTCACCACGGACCTGAGCAAGCTGGCCGACACCACGGTGGCGCTGCTCGTCGTGGTGTTCGCGATCGTGAACGTCACGGTGCTCGTGCTGCGCCGCGACCGCGTCGAGCACGAGCACTTCCGGGTGCCGTCGATCGTGCCCGTGATCGGCGTCGGCGTCTCGATCGCCCTGCTCACGCAGATCGAGGCGGAGGTGTACGCGCGGGCGGCGCTCCTGGTCGCGCTCGGCGGCGTGCTGTGGGCGGTCAACGTCTGGCTGGTGCGCCGCGAGGCCGCCAAGGCGCGGTGAGCCCAAGTTGACCCCCCCGTGCCCGGACCGGCGTGCGGGCGCGGGGATGGGTGTTTAATGGGCGGCGGGACGGACGGCAGGTTCACGCGACAGGGAGAGGTGCCGATGAAGTCCGTGATGACGCGTCTTTTTGCTGCCGGCGGCCTGGTCGCCGCCCTGATCGCCTTGGGAGTACCGCTCGCCCAGGGCGGCACCGACGCGGACATCCGGATCGCCGCGACCGGCAAGGAGCCGGAGCTCGTCAAGACGCTGCCGGTCGCCAAGAAGCCGGGGAAGAAGCCGAAGGTGATCGCGTCGCTGGGCCCGGGCGCGCTGGGGAACCTGCAGCCGGGCGACCGCCTGCTCGCCGGCGCCGACTTCGAGGCGACGATCTGCCTGAAGCCCCACCCGCGTTACGTGGGCTTCCCGTGCATCGGGCGCGTCTACGGCTACAACCCGACGGTCAGGGGCAGGCTGGTCCTGGGTCCCAGCCCGAAGACGCGCGGTGGCAAGGACGCCCTGCGGATCGGCCGCGAGGAGAAGATCACCTGCCGGCAGAAGCAGCCGCACCGCAACCGCCACTGCATGCTCAGCATCCCGGTGCGCGAGACGGTGCTCCCCGACCAGCTGCCCTGCGACCCGTGCTACCTCAACCTGGTCGGCGAGGCCACCAACAAGAAGGCCCGCAGCGGCGAGAAGGTCGTGATCGGCTCGCACGACCGCGACGGGCGCATCAACCAGGCCCGCACGAACCTCGCGGCGATGCGCCTGCGCCCGGGCGACGCGCCGGTGCCCAAGCCGAAGGCGACGGCGAAGCCTGTCACCAAGCGGATCCCGGTGGCGAACGAGGGGGCCGGCACCCGCGACCGGGTCGTCTACTCGATCCCCGTGAAGGCCCCGCGCGAGGGCGAGAGGCTGTTCGTGGAGTCGCGGCTCAAGCTCAGCATCGGGCACCTGCCCTACAAGGTCACGTTCCGCAACGGGATCGTGCTCGCCACACGCCGCAAGGCGGTCGACTCGGCCAAGAACTCCCGGCGCGTGGCCCACGACAAGCTGGCCAAGATCTCGCTGCGCAACGGCTGGACGTGCACGCACGGCCGCAGCGCCCACCGCACGCCCTGCGTCGTGCACAAGGTCGGCGGGATCGAGTTCACGCGCAGCTCGCCGGGCAAGTTCTTCGTGAACGTGGTGGTGGGCGCCGAGGCGCGCCTGCTGGACGGCCAGCGCTTCCGCCGGGGCAGCGTCCGGGTGAAGAACGGCTATCTGCGCGTCTGGCGTGGCTAGGCGGTCAGGCGGTGCCGCGGGCCTGCGCGCGCAGCCGGGCGGCCTCGCGGACCAGATGGTCGCGCTCGGCGACTTTCGTCGCGCGCCGGCCGGCCTCCGCCTAGGCCTCGGCCGCGGCGCCGGGGTCGCCGGCGCGCTCCAGGAGGTAACCGCGCGCGGCGTGCCAGCGGTGGCGCCCGCCC
>ERZ777003.5131-NODE-5131-length-10157-cov-5.696298_pt1 | contig 10157 bp, 23 predicted proteins | sample MGYA00374956_ERZ777003 | MGnify/ENA primary metagenome ERZ777003 (study PRJEB29302, sample SAMN06268252) | bioreactor metagenome | isolation source: Joint BioEnergy Institute, California, USA | place: USA:Joint BioEnergy Institute, California, USA | collected... | reverse complement strand
CAGCGGTAGCGGGGCCCGCGTCACGCGAGCCCCGCCTCTCTCTCCAGCCGCTCGATGATCAGCGCGCCGTATCGGCTCGGCGCGCCCGCACGGACCCATCGTCGGACCGTGCGCTCATCGACCTCCGCCTCCCGCGCGAGCCAGGACTGGCCGAGGCCGTCCCGGCCTGGGCGGTCATGCTCGGCCCGCGCCCCGCGCGGGTGCGCCTGGTATAGCCGGGCGATGCGGTCGCGGAGGGTCATGCCGTCGCGCCCTCCCGTACGATCTCTGCCGCCCGCTCGGGCGAAATGTCGCCGTTTGCGACCCAGTATCCGAGCTCGGACTCCTGGCCAGCGCATTCCACGCGGACCGCCACATCCTTCGGCCGGAGCCCGAACGCCGCCAGGCGCGCAGCGGCGTCGGCATCGAATACGCCGGCGTCGAGCCACTGGCTGACGCGATGCGCCTCGCCGCTCGATAGCCACGCCCGGGCGGTGCCGATCACGTCGCCGCCATGCGCCCAGTCACCGTAGGGGTAGATCGCGGCCGCGACCTGGTGCAGCTCCTGATCCGGGCCGGGTATGTAGTGGCTGTGGCCGTCCTCGTCGAGGTACCAGCCGTCCACGCCCTCGATGGTGAGATGGACCTCAGGGTCGCGGACGTACTCGCCGATGCGCTCGAGCGCGTTCAGCGTGTCGTCGTCCATGTACTCGCCGGCCTCCAGGAGCGCGCGCACGCGCTCGTCCGTCACTCGGTCGCTGCGGATCGTCAGGTACATAGTTGCCTCCGTGGTGGTGGTGTCAGCCTGCCTCGTCAGGCCGGGTAGGCTATCTCCCGGCGACCGGGCGCGTGGCCCGGTTTCGGCTACGGTCGCACTTCCGGTCCGGTGGCTGTCAGCCTAGACCGGATTGTAGGGGCGATGCTGATGGCCCAGTCGTACAGGTCGTAGGACCCAAGCGATCGGCCGAACGCCCCGAGCCAATTGCGCACGCGCTCCGCCTCTTCCGGCGCCTCAACGGCGAGACGCACCGCATGAGCGCACGCCATCGCACTGGGTCCGGCGGTGGTGGACGACATGTCCCGGTTCCGGTGCGCGTGCGGACATGTCCAGATCTGCCGCCCTCCAATCTTGAGGGCGCCGCGCCAACATCCGGGTCCGCCGGCATATGTCGGCTTGAGCTGCATGGCCGCCTCCGTGGTGTGGGTCCGTCCTCAACGCTCGCCTGTAATATAGGACGAAACGTCCTAGAATGCAAGCCCACCAGGACGGACCGTTACAAACCTGTTACAATTGGACAGAGTGGACACGACACCGCCCCGGCGGGCCGGGGCGGGTAGGGGGCTCTAGCGTGGCGCGCGGGCGGGCTCTACACGGCGACCGGCCAGCCGGCGTGGGCGACGGGTGGTACTGCAAAATGCAAATTTCTTGCAGATTGCAATGCCGTCACGCCTGCGCCTTCACCTGCCGCTCGACGAGCTGTTCCTGCGTCAGATACCCCTGCTTCCTGAGGTGCTCGTAGTGCTGCTTGTTCGCGAGGAATGGTAGGATGAACCACGACAGGCCGAGCGTGACGAGGGCGAGTAAGAACGCGAGGAATGCATGGCCCCACATGCCCTTGTACGCGTACCAAAAGCAGCCGAAGAAGAAACACGGCCACGAAAAGCCCTCGTACACGTCAACGGGATGATGGGAGACGGGGTGGAAGAGCTGCCCTGCGTACTTGGACATCGTCGCCTCCTCTGGTTGAGGTTACGCATGCGCGTGTGGGTACGATAGCAATGGGTGGTGACAACGACGGCCTTGCGGGCCGGTAGGAAACATCCGTATATCATCCATGCGCCGAGACTTACGCGAATCCTCCACGGATCGGCTGTCAGACCCCCGCCCTACCTTTCGGTGCATCTTCGGGTGTCACGCCCTACCAGGAGGACTGTGTGGATCTCTCGCTGTATCGCGCCCTGATCGAGTCGGCCGTCCCCAAGAGCATCACCGCGACCACGTACCTCTACATCCCGGATAGCTCGATACGGCCCGGCGACGTGCTCCGGTACAATCCGGCGCGGCCGCATCATGTGTATCGCGCGCACCCGATCCCGATCATGGAATTCGTCGCGGCGCTCGAGCGGGCCGAGGCTATAGAGCGCGCCCTCGCCTCCGGGACCGATCCAGACGATCCTCTAGCTCGCCCAGCGCAGCCTCCATTTCCTCCTGGGAGGGCTCATCTCCGTCTGATCCCGTAGAGCCAGCCCCGAGGAGGCGCCGGAGGGTCGGTGGCATCCACTCCCCCGGCGCCTCCGCGCTACCCGACCGAATCATGTGCGCGAGCTCCTCGAGCATGTTGGCCGCGATGTGTCTGGCCATGACCAGCGCGCGGTCCTGGGTATCCGTGTCCGTCCTCGCCAGGTAGCGCAGTAGCTTCTCCCGCGTACTCGGCGTCAGGCGCTCTAGTGGGCGCCCCTTCTCGACCGCGCGCACGAGCCGAGAGATCGTGTTCTGCGAGACGCCCGCACGCTCGGCGACGTGCTCCTGCTTGAGGTTCCTGTCCTTCATCACGCGGACCACGGCCTCCGCGAGCTCGAGATCGGCCCTGTCGTTCGTGGCGCGCACGTGCCCCTTGACAGCATCGCTTACCATCGCTATCCTATGTGTAGAGTCGTTACGCATGGCGTAACTATGCAACCCCCAAGGTAAGACTCGTCATGACCAAGAGCAACGCTCTCGTTGCCGACCGCCGGCTGGCGGCGGAACTCAGCGGCTCGGACAAGATCGCGGCCCTGCTCCGCGCCCGCGGCTGGACGCTGGCGAGCTACGCGCGCTCGCGCGGCTGGTGGCCGGAGCAGCTGAAGATGGCGCTGTCCGGTGCCCGCCCATACCCGGAGATCCGAGAGGCGCTCGCGCGGGACCTGGACCTGCCGCGCGCCGAGATCGACCGGCTGATCGACGGTGACGCCGACCGCTCGCGCATCCCGGCCTGATCGCCCGGCGATCTCCCGCATGACCCGGTCCACGATGCTCGATATGTGCTCCATGCGTGGGACGATACGCGGCGCTCTCCCCGGATTCACTTCGCGGATGCGACCAAATCCGAACGGATTTGGCGGATTTTCGGGAGGACGGTATGAGGACGGTGGTAGCGAGACATGATCCTGCGCAGGTGGACCTGATCCACCGGCGGGCCGGGGCTGCGCTCCGAGATGCGGCCGGGTGCCCCAAGCGGCTCGCGCGTGCGGCCGGGATCTCCGAGCGGCTCGCTCAGCACTGGACGGCGGGGCACCCCGGCTGCCCGACGGCCAGGGCGGCCGAGGTCGTCGCGGCGATTGCGGCGAGCGGGCTCGATCCGTGGCCCGTGATCTCTCACCTCAAAGCAGAGGCGATGACGGCTCTCATGGACTCTCGCGCCGATATGGCCGACCTGGCCAGACGTGTCAAAGAGGCGATGCAAGAGGAGACGCGGGCCCAAGCCGAGCTGGACGTGCTCGAAATGGCGTTCGATCCGGCTGCGCCGGACCTGGGCGTCGTGCGGATGGCGCGCGACGCTGCCCTCCGACACGCCGCGCGCTGCGAGCGCCTGGCGGCCACGCTGACCGTGCTGGAGGCGAGACTCGCGCAGGACTGAAAAGAGCGCCCCGACCGCCGGACAGTGAGAGAGAGCGGTCGGGGCACGGGCCACGGCGGACCGTGGCAACACCTCTACGATAGGAGGCCGACCATGACGGGTCAAGTGGTGCTCACCGGACGGGAATCTCGCCAACTGCTCGCCGCCGGCGCGTCCGGCCGCTGCGAGCGGTGCGGGCGCCTGATCTCCCGCGGCCGGGCGGCGTGGAGCCGCGACGAGTACGGCGTGCCGCTCTGCGAGGGCTGCGAGCCCGAGCCGATGCCATGCCGGCGGTGCGACGGCTTCGGCGAGTGGGAGGAGATGCGGACCCCGTCACCCATCGGGCGGCGGATGTCGCCGGATTTTGTGGTGGTCCGCTGCGAATGGTGTGACGGAACGGGCGAGGAGCCGTGCGCGTGCTGCCGCGAGGCCGCGGCGGTCGTCGAGACGGACCTGGGACCGTACTGCGCGCGCTGCGCGTCGGCGGAGGAGGTGTGACCATGCGCGAGGCAGAGATTGAGCGGCTCCGCGACGAGCTGGAGAAGACGAGGGCGATGCTCGTGCGGGTCGCTGGCTACGCGGTCCCCGGGATCACGGAGTGGCAGATCCGCAGCGTCGCGGAGTATTGCCGCGAGCGGGGCGACCTCGATACGGCCGCCAGCTACATCGCGACGGCAGAGTACGTCCGGCGGCACGCCGACCATACGCTCTGGATTCGGGCCGATTGGACTGAGGAGCTGACGCGGCTGCGGAACGAGCAGTCACGGTGGATGGAGGAGCGGACCGCGGCGGAGGCCGCGGACATCGCGGAGGTGGCGTGATGGAGACGGAGATCGTTCAGCGCGGCGGCGGGGCCATTGCCCCGGCCGGTGAGCGCAACGTGATGGACCTCCTCTACCACGCGATCGAGAGTGGCGCGCCGGTCGACGCCCTGGAGCGGCTCGTCGCCCTCAAGGAGCGCGTCGACCGCGAGAATGCGCGGCGGGCGTTCTTCGAGGCGCTGAGCCGTGCCCAAGATGAGATCCCCGAAATCCCGAAGCGGCATCACGCATCCATCGTGACCAAGTCTGGCGCCGCGTTCAGATATCGCTACGCCGCGCTGGAGGACATCACCAGGGTCGTCCGGCCCGTCCTCGCCCGTCATGGCCTCTCCTACGCCTGGGACGTTACGCAGGCCGAGGGCGCCCTGATCGTCACCTGCGTGCTCCGCCACGTCGACGGCCACGAGGAGCGGGCGTCGTTCCCGGTCCCGATCGACACGGCCGCGCGGATGTCGGCCGCGCAAGCGAACGCGGCCGCCCTCACCTACGGCCGGCGGCAGTCCCTCATCGCGGTGCTCGGGCTCACCACGGCCGATGACGACGTGGACGGCGCTGACGTCGGCGCCCCGAGCGACCGGATCACCCCGCAGCAGGCCGCAGACCTCGACGCGCTGATCGAGGAGGTCGGGGCGGACCAGCGGAAGTTCCTCCAGTGGGCGGGCGTCGAGCGGATTGAGGACCTGCCGGCCGAGAAGTACGCCGTTGCGGTGCGGATGCTGGAGCGGAAGCGCGGAGGTGGGCGATGAGGGGGCTCGACGTGGTGCAGGGCAGCCCCGAGTGGCTCCAGGCGCGGCTCGGCATCCCGACCGCGAGCCAGGCGGACCGGATCCTGACGCCGTCCCGGATGAAGCCCGCAGCTGCAGCCCGCGAGTACCTCCACCAGCTCCTTGCGGAGTGGATCCTCGGCTACCCGATCGAATGGGCGGGCAACTCGCAGTACATGCAGCGAGGGACCGACCTCGAGGCCGAGGCGCGCGCGGCCTACGAGCTGGAGATGGGCGTCGATGTCCAGACGACCGGCCTACTCCTCACCGACGACGGCCTGTTCGGCGGCTCGCCGGACGGCCTCGTCGGCGACGACGGCGGAGTGGAGATCAAGTGCCCGGCGATCCACACGCACATCGGGTATCTGCTCGACCATGAGTCTCTCGCGGACCGCTACCGGGGCCAGGTCCAGGCGCTCCTCTGGATCACCGGCCGCGAGTGGTGGGACCTCTGGGCATACCACCCGGACCTGCCGCCGGTGCGCGTCCGCGTTCATCCGGACACCGAATGGCGAGCGGCATGGGAGCCGACGCTGACCACATTTATCGCGGAGCTACTGGCATGCCGCGAGAAGCTCCGCGACTACAAGCGCATCCCGCCCACGGTCGAGGCGGGACAAGAGACAGAGACGGCGGCGGGGATCGTCCCGGGCGACCTCGCGTCGCTCCTCGGCGATGCCGCCGCTGTACTGGAGCACGCGGATGGATACGTGCCGCATCGTGGGCACCGTGCGTGAGGAGGTGATGGGATGACGCTCTACGAGATGACGCCGGACGGCCCGCGCCTCCTGTCGCTGCCCGAGGCCGCGCGCGCCGTCTACGACGCGCTCAACGAGGCGTGCCCCGGCTTCCGAACGCGCATACGGCTGATGGGGCTCTTGGACCTCGCGCGCGAGCTCGAGGAAGAGCAGGCCGCAGAAGAGCGCGCGATCCGGCGTGCCTGTTATCAGCTGATGGAGCTGTCCGCGCGGGAGCGCCACGCGAACGGCCGCGGACTGGTGGAGGCGGTGCGGAAGCTGGAGCCGAGAGGGGACAACTGACATGGACGAGCTGAAGCGGGGGCTGGCGCTTGTGCGCTACCACGCCGAAAAGTGCGAGGAAGATGCTGCGCGCTGCGATTGGTGGAAATCGCCAATGATGCAGCAGAGGGCCGAGGCGCTGCGCGCCGACGCACGCGCCCTCCAGGCCGTCGAACGCGCGGTGCGGGACGCGCAGCGGTTGCGGGAGGCGCTGGAGCGGCTGGTGCACAGCTACACGAATGGGTACGCCGAGGCGCGCGCCGCCCTCGCCGCCGCCCCGCGCGGGCGGGAGGGGGAGGGAATCGTAGATCACGCACGCACACACCGATAGGATGGGACGATGAGAGAGCAGACGACGCAGGACCGCAGGCCGGTGATGGTGACCACGATCCACCGGGGCGTTTTCGCCGGGCTGCTGGTCGAGGATCACGGCGAGACGGTCGTGATCGAGGACGCGCGGATGTGCGTGTACTGGGACGCATCGACACGCGGCGTCCTGGGGCTCGCGCGGCATGGTCCCGGTCCGTTGTGCCGGATCAGCCCGGCGGCGCCGCGACTTACGCTGCGTGGTGTCACGGCGGTGGCGGACCTCACGCCGCAGGCCTGGGAGCGGTGGCGGCAGGAGCCGTGGGGATGATCGCGGTCACGAGGGAGCACCAGGTACGAGCCCGGGCCGCGGGCGCGTGCCGAGTGCCTCGCGAGGGCACCCGGCTGGACCGTCTGAGGGCCGAGCAGATGGCGTGGGCGGATGACGCGGGGCTGCTGACGGCGGAGGAGGCGCGTGCCGTATGGGAGGCGGCCGTGTCTGGCATGCGGATGGATCTGCGCGCCACCCCACCGCTAGCCCTGCTGGCGCGTTCCGGCTGCGGCGACGGCTCCTGCCTCGGCTCCGGCTACGGCCACGGCCTCGGCTACGGCTACGGCTGGGGCTACGGCTCCGGTCACGGCTACGGCAGGGCCTACGGTTCCGACCTCGGCGACGGCTCCGGCTACGGCTCCGACCTCGACGACGACGACGGCGCCGGCGACGGCTATGGCTACGGCTACGGCTACGGCGACGACGACGGCGCCGGCGACGGCTACGGCTACGGCTACGGCTACGGCCACGGCCCGCGCGAGCGGGAGGGAGAGAAGGCGTAGATGCGCAAGCGTCCGAGAGATCCGCTGGCCCAACGATGGGTGCGTGATGGCACGCTGTCGGGGCCAGCACTGCACGAGATCGACCTACGGAGCGCCGACTACAGGCACTGGATCACGATCAAGGCGGCCGACGATCGAAGCGCGGATCGCATCGCCGCGGTCGTCCTGGGTGCGCTCAACGCCCAGCGCGAGCGGGAGGGAGAGTGATGCGCCGCTACGAGCGGACCGACGCCGAACGCTGTCTACGCGAATGGGCCGAGGGCCGGAGCGGCCCCGGCACGACGCATTGGGAGGATTGCGGTGTGGTGCATCCTGCCTGCGCGGCGCTGGCGGTGCTGCGCGAACTGGACGCCCTGCGCCGCGAGAACGAGGCGATGCGCCGCGTGGTGGACGCGGCGGTGGCGTGGCTGCACGGCGACCCAGACGAAGACCTCGCCCGCGCCGTCGCGGACTACGTTGCGGCGCACGGGCGGCACAAGACGGAGGGCGCATGACGACCAAGGCGGCCCGCCGCCGGAGCCCGAGGCGGACCCCTTACGGCGGGCCGGACTGGACGCCGATGGGCAAGATTGAGCTCAATCCGCAGTACGCCGATCTCATTCGGGACCGGATCGGTCCCATGCTCGAAGAAACCGCCGTCGAACACCACGAGGCGCCGGAGCGCCGTCTGGTCGGCGCCGGCGCGGTATGAGCCCGAAGCCCGGGAGGAAGGAATGGCCGCAAAGGCAACGGTACTCACCCTGGAAACGCTGGCCGAGATCGCGGCCGGCGGCCACGCGATCGTGGCGCGGTCGGTGGACGACGTGCTGCGCGCGCTCCGCGAGATGGGCGCGCCGATCGAGATGTGAGGTGGGAGATGACGACATCATGCTGGAGATCACGGCCGTTCGCGTCGAGCGGCTCCAGAGCATCAGCGGGATGGACGCGAAGCTCGAGGGGATGCCGATACCGGCCAATATGCCGCATGACGGCGCGGACCTCGATTGGGCGCTCCGCGAGTTCCGCCTCTGCTGGGACCGTCTCAACGCCCGCCGCGGCTACGGCTGGGACGCGAACCCGTGGGTATGGGTGATTTGATTCCGGAGGTTGGAATGACGCTCCGCGACCTTCCCTCACGCTGGCGCGATCGCGCGCACGAGCTGGAGCCGTACGCCCCGCCGGCGGCCAAGGCGTTCGCGGACGCCGCGGACGAGCTCGAGCAGGCACTCCGCGAGGCGGACCTCGAGCCGCTGACGCTGGCCGAGGCCGAGGTCGAGTGCGGCTACACGCGATCGCACCTCCGCCGGCTGATCCGCGAGGGCCGGATCCCGAACAGCGGCACCGACGAGGAGCCCCGCATCCTCCGGTGCCACCTGCCTCGGAAACCGGGCCACGGGGTTGCGGACCGGCGCGAGCAGCTTGCACTGTCTCGAACGCAGGTTGCGCGCGCCGTCGCAGCCGGAGAGTAGGACATGCGACGACGCAAGCGGCAGAAGCAGTGGTCGTACAAGGCGGGCGCGAAGGGCCGGAACCGCGTGCGCGCGTTCCGCGACGGCCGTGACGGGCACTACTGGCTGGAGTGGTGGGAGCTGGTAGAGGAGCCTGACGGCACGAAGCGGCGGCGCCGGTGCCGCGTCCTGCTCCGGGACGTGACCACGGAGCAGGAGGCCGCGAAGCGCGCCGACAAGCTGGCCGCGAAGTTTGCGGACATGGAGCCGCGCGCGAGCACGCTCACGATCGCCCGCCTGCTCACCCTCTACGTGAAGGAGGTGACGCCCGGCAAAGGACCATCGAAGCAGGATCACGACCGGAGGGCGCTGCGCGTGTGGTCGGCGTTCTTCGATGCGCAGCCAGAGCCCGAGCGGCGGGCGAGTCGGCATCCCGAGACGCTGGACCGGACGGACTGGGACCGCTTCGTGGAGTGGCGGCGGAGCGGCCGGATCCCCGGCTGGCGGCCGACGCGGGCACGGGCGGTCGAGTACGACCTGAAGTTCATGATCGCCGTGCTCAATTGGGCCACGGGCCGGCAGGAGAACGGCCTGCCGCTCATCCAGCGCAACCCGTGGGCGACGGAGATCCGACGCTCGCAGCGCTGGGAGATGCCGCGCGAACCGAGCCCGCGCCGGCCCGCGATGCAGGACTGGATCCGCGATGGGCTGATCCGCCACTCGCCGCATTGGCAGTTCTCGGCGGCGCTCATCCTCGAGCGCGAGACGCGCAGGAGGAACAGCGCGATCCGCCGGCTCGTGTGGTCGGACATCGACCTCGACGCCGGCACGATCCGCTGGCGGGCGGAGACGGACAAGGCGGGGCGCGAGAACGTGACGCCGCTCTCGCGGCGCGCGATCGAGCTGCTCCGCACGCTGCCGAGCAGGGGCATCGGTGCTGCGCCGGTGTTCCCATCGTCGACGGATCCGGCGACGCCGACGAGCCGGCACACGTTCCAGACGTGGCTGCGCCGGGCAAAGGCGCGGTGGCTCCGGTCGATCGACGACGAGCAGGAACGCGCACGCGTCGCGTTCGCGCTGCGTGGATTGGGCTTCCACGCGGAGAAGCGGGCGGGCGTGCGAGATCCACGGTTCCGGTCGCTCCCGCCGAAGGTGCAGGAGGAGCTCGCCGGAACGAACTGGGAGACGCTGCGCCGCATCTACGACGACGTGAGCGTCGATGAGATGCGGGCGGCGCTGGTCCGGGCGGGGGCCTGAACTGGGCCCCAACGGACAGCAGGAACGGACAGCAAGGGGGATCGGGCGGGCAGATGAACGCGCCCCGGCACCACCTAAGTGACGCCGGGGCAAGGGGTTCCGGAGAATGGGCCTGGGTGGAGTTGAACCACCGACCTCACGCTTATCAGGCGTG
>ERZ777003.5130-NODE-5130-length-10159-cov-51.159442_pt1 | contig 10159 bp, 10 predicted proteins | sample MGYA00374956_ERZ777003 | MGnify/ENA primary metagenome ERZ777003 (study PRJEB29302, sample SAMN06268252) | bioreactor metagenome | isolation source: Joint BioEnergy Institute, California, USA | place: USA:Joint BioEnergy Institute, California, USA | collected... | reverse complement strand
CACTGCGCACGCGGCCCCATCACCACATATGCGGGAGAACCCATTTTCAACCGCCATTGACAGTCAGGGTTGTGGAGCGCGGTTGCGCATGCGCAAGACTCTACAGCGTCGGTTGGTGGAGTGCTACAAGTGCGGTCGGCAGGACTTTGTCTAAGAGTGTGTGAAGAAAGTCTTCCGGCCGCGAGTCGCGGCACCATGAGGTGGACCATGGCGTAGCGGATCTAGTCTCGCTGCTCCCAGTATTCACCTCATAGTCCTTGCTGAACCGGCGCTAGCGCTCGAGCTCGCCGATCGTCCGCTCGGCGATCCAGCGCTCGGCCAGCGTCCCGAAGCCGCTCTTCCCCTGGAGCTATGGAGTAAGAGCCCGAATACATCTGTGACCCGGTCCCCACGGCTCCCAGGTAGGCTCCGTCCGGCCCCATACCGTCCCGAGCCGGGGGTGCGGTCCCAGCCGAGCTGGACGAGCACCTCCTTGGCTCCATCGCGGTCCTGTACACTCGCCGGGTGCACTCGCGTGGATCAGGTCGAGAGTGTCGACCACGGGCGCTTGCGCCCGACACGCTTTCTTGCGCCGTCGTAATGCCTGCTCCCACCTTTTCGTCCTCTTAACCGAGACTGGCTGTCCAGCACGAAACTCGGTGCGGGCTCTCGGCCCTCTGCGGCAGACTTCCTCACGGAGCGGATCATGAAGGCGCCGTAAGGTGCCGTCTAGCACCACCGGAAAAAGTGGAACCTGACCACGCCCCAGGGCGGCAAGTTATGCCGCAACAGCTCCCACGCCAGGAGGGCAGTCCACTGCCGGAATCCGCGGTTTCCTGCCGCGGGGTGTGTCGTGCAACTCACTCTTCTTGTTTCGGTGGAGATTCGATTATCTGCCGATGCGGTCGCGTGGGATCGCGGCCGGCGCTAGCCTGCTACGCGGCCGGACAACCGAGGCGGGACACCACAGCGCCGTACGCGTGGGCAATGCAACGAAATCCATTATTATCGCGCGCAAACGGCTGGCTAGTGCAGGGCGAGCAAGGGAAAAAAGAGAGGAATCGAGGCGCCCTCGCCCGGAGAGCGCGCAGCCGGACGGCACCCGGAGGGAGGGCGGGGCGCCGGTCCGGGCGTGGGCGGCGTCGTTCGGGATGCGTCGGGAACGAGGGGTTCCCGGCTACCCGAAGATCGCCTCGATCGCGGCCCGGTAATGGGCCCGGCGCGCCTCCCGCTCCTCGGCGTTCGGCAGGTGCTCCTCGTGGAAGGCGACGACGGTCTTCTCGCCCTTCGGCGTGACCCGGAGCTGGACCGTGGTCGCACGAGGATAGCCGTTCGGCCGCCGGGTGATGCGCAGCCGGCCGCCGGCGACGGCCACCCGGACCTCGCCCGTGGTGCCATCCGCCAGGTGGTATGCTTCGCCGACCTCGAATCGGAGGGCAGGCGCGTCGCCGAGCCAGGCGCGAACGCCCTCCGGGCCGGTCAAGCGCCGCCAGACCTCGCCCGGCGGGAGCGGGACGGTCCGGGTCACGCCGATCTCGAAGCCCACCTCCGCGGTCTGCCCCTCTACCCGCAGCCCCTTCGCCCGCTCGTAGCCGACGGTGACCATCTGTTGCCACCATCCGCTCTCGACGCCGCCCTGTTCCCGGAGGAGCACCACGATCTCTTTGTGGGACATGGCGGTTGCGCCACGCTCGTCGAGCCAGCGGATCCACTCGTCCCAGGTCCGTCCGGTGGCGCGCTGGACTGCGTCATCCGAGATCCGGGCCGGACCGGACCGGGCACCGTCTGCAGAATCCGGCTTTCTCACCATAGCATCAGCGGTTGGATCACGGGGACGTGAAGCGCCCGCGGCGGGTCCTGGCGCCGGCGGGAGGCCGAGCGACGTCGCCTCGAGGATCCGGGAGCCTCGCCACGGCCGATCGCGAAATTACACCCGGCCCGTCGGGGAGTTCAACGGCTGCGCCGGGAGCGTACCGGGGGTGGGGCGACGTCGCGGCCTCACGCGCCACGCGGCTTTCCTGCTTCGTCGTCCCAGTCGCCTTTCGGTAGGTTGCCCTACCGCGGATCCGGCGCTTACGCCGGTGGGGCGGATTTCGCGACGTCGCCCGATCCGATGACGTCACACCGCGGAAGCCCGGCGCGTTCCTCGGCCAGCGCGGCATCCTGACCGTACCGGGCCACCGGCCGGAAACCGCACGCGGAGCCCGCCGTAGGGTAGGACCGGGGACGTGTCCGGGCCGAAAGCCCGGGGGATTTGCGCCGGACGTGGAGCCGGCGAGGGCCGGGAGGGGGCGCGGCCGATGTCACGCGAACCGGGAGAATCGACATGCATCAGGCGCAGCGCGATCCGGCGACGGCCGTGAGGGCCAGCGTCTTCATCGGTGTCAGTCTGGACGGATTCATCGCCCGGGAGGACGGCAGCATCGACTGGCTGAACGCCCACGCCGACGAGCCGGGGGGGGACTACGGCTACCGGGCGTTCTTCGACTCGGTGGATGCGCTGGTCATGGGGCGCAACACGTACGAGGTGGCCCGGACGTTCGGCGAGTGGCCGTACGGCGCGAAGCCGGTGTTCGTGCTGACCAGCAGGCCGCTGGACATCCCGGCCGAGCTCGCGGACCGGGTCGGCACGCTGTCCGGCCCGCCCGGGGAGATCGCACGCCAGTTGGCCGAGCGCGGGTTCGGGCACGTCTACGTGGATGGCGGCAGGACGATCCAGGACTTCCTCGCCGCGGGGCTGATCCAGCGGATGACGATCACGCGCCTCCCGGTCCTGATCGGGACGGGCATTCCGCTGTTCGGCGCCGTCCCGCACGACGTCGCGCTGCGCCACGTCGAGACCCGCGCGTACGCCAACGGCCTGGTGCAGAGCACGTACGAGGTTGTGTCCGCGACCGACTAGCGCGCGCACGCAGCGCCTTGCATCGAATACATGGGGCCGGTCCGGCGCCCGGAGCCGTCCGCCCGGCCCCCGATCCACCACCGCCTGCCAGGAGGCCGCCGATGCCGCCTGATGGGACGACCACGCTTCCGGCCGCGGAAACCGATGCGGCGCCCGAGTGCGCCGTGTCCACGCCGCCGGATCCGCTTGGACTCGCGCAGCTCTGGGCGGATCATTTCCAGCATCTGACGACGCTCAGCGTCGCCGGCGGCGGCGGGCTGCTGATCCTGCTCGAAGCCCGGATCCTGGATCTCGGTGACCGCTGGTGGCTCCCCCTCGCGCTGTTCGTCGTCAGCGCCGTGCTCGCGATGCACGGGCAGATCATGGCCGTCGACGACGCAACGCGCGGACAGGCGCCGGGCCGGAAGGCGCGACACATTCGCAGCGCGGCGCTCGCCGCCCTCGGCGCGGCCAGCGGCGCGGTGGTCGGGATCGTGACGTCCGGCAACGTATGAGCGCCACGGCATTGATTCGTACCGGGATCGCCCACGAACGCCCGGGTGAGCACCGGCTCGCCGCCCCCGGGGACGGTTGAGCGACCGCGCGGCCGGAGAGCCGCCATCCAAGGCCCGTCACGGACACCCCACCGACAGGAGGAGCCGTTCGATGCGACACGCTGGACTCACGGTCACGCTGCTCCTGGCGGCGTTCGCGCCGGTCGCAGCGCCACGGGCAGCCGGGCAGGACGCGGGGCGCGGGCTGGCCATCGCGCGCGACCTGGAGCGAGTCGTGGCGGAGCGGCCGCTCTGGCCCGACTTCGAGCCGCTCTCGGTCCCGCTCGCCGTCTACACGGGCGGCCGCACGTACCTGTTCCGGCACCCGTCGCCCCCGGAGGAGTTCGCGCCGCTCGCGGGTGTGCAGCCGGAGGCGCTGGTGTTCGAGGGCCGGCACCCATCCGTGGTGGCGAACACGACGGCCGAGATCGGTGGAGTAACGACGGCCACGCTGCTGCTCGACGGCCCCGGTGAACCGACCGATCCCCGGGAGCTGGCCGCCCTGGCGCTCCACGAAGCGTTCCACGCGTTCCAGCGGGCGCGGCACCGGAACTGGGCCGGCAACGAGGCGCACATGCTGACGTACCCGGTGGATGACGTGGGGCTGCTCGCGTTGCGACGTCGCGAGGCCGCGGCCCTGCGCCGGGCCCTCGCCGCGGCGGACGACGCGTCCGCGGCATGCTGGACTCGCCTGGCGCTCGACGCCCGCCGGGAGCGCTTCGCGGCCATGGACTCCGTGTTCCCGACCTACGAGCGGCGGACCGAACTGAACGAGGGGCTCGCCGTGTACATCGAGCTCGTCGCAGCGGGTCGCACGGTCGACATACCGGAGTCGGAGTATCCGCCGGCAGCGGTGCGGCAGCGGGTGTACACGATCGGTCCCGCGCTCGCGTTCCTGCTCGACCGCTTCCGCCCGGGCTGGCAGGCGGCGCTCGAGGAGGACGACACGCAGTACCTGGATGGGCTACTCCGGGCCGCGCTCGACGCGCGCCCGGGCGACGCGGCCCATTGCGGATTCGGAGCCGACGAAGCCGCGGAGATCGAGCTCCGCGCGAGGGAGGACGTGGCCGGCTCGCTCGCCCGGCGGACGGAACGCCGGCGGGCGTTCGACGACCATCCGGGCTGGCGGGTCGTCATCGAGGCGGCGAGCGGCCAGCCGCTCTGGCCCCGGGGCTTCGACCCGATCAACCTCGAGCGGGTGGACGACGGCCTGCTGCACGCGCGCTTCCTGCGGCTCGGCAACGATGCGGGCGAGCTGAGCATGGTCGATGATGCGGACGCGGACCTGGAGGCGCTGACCGAGGCCGCCGGCGAGCATCCGCTCTTCAACGGCGTCGCGCGGGTGACGATCGCCGGGTTCGCCGAGCAGCCGGAGGTAGGCGACGACGGCGGCCGCACCGTCCTGCGCGCGCCGGGGTTCACGGCCAGCTTCCAGGATGCGGCGGTGGAGGTGCGGGGGAGGGTGGTGGTGGTGCGGTTGCGGTGAGGCATTTCAGGTCGGGCGGCACCGCGGGTGGTCTACGGCTCGACCGTCGCGCTCACGGGGCCGTGACGCCGGGGCGCGCACCGTTCTATTGCGTGGCGCGGCTCACCGCGTCGGAAGCGGCGAAGGGCGACCGCACTCAGGGGGCGGTCGCGGGTCCGGCGGACGGTGCAGACCTGGGGTCACGGCAGCCGAATCTCGCGCCAATCACCGACGTCGCACTGGCCGAAGCGGTTGTCCCCTGCGGCCAGCACGGTGCCATCGGCCCGCAAGGCGAGGGTGTGGGTGCAGCCGGCGGCGATGGAGACGACGTTGCGCCAGCCGCCGACGTCGCACTGACCGAACCCGTTCCACCCCGTGGCCACGACGGTCCCGTCCGCGGTGAGGCCGACGGTGTGGTGGCTCCCGGCGGCGATCGCCGTGATCCCGCGCCAGCTGTCCACGTTGCACTGGCCGTCCCGGTTCGAGCCGGTCGCCACGACGGTCCCATCGGCGCGGAGCCCCACGGTGTGGAGGTAGCCGGCCGAGACGGCCACGATGTCCCGCCAGTCGGAGACCCTGCACTGGCGGTAGCGGTTGTTCCCCACGGCCGTCACCGTACCGTCGGCGGCCAGCCCTACGGTGTGCCAGTCGCCCGCCGCCACGGCGACGATCTCCCGCCACCCGTCCACGTCGCACTGACCTTCGTTGTTCCTGCCCACGGCGACCACGGTCCCGTCTGCCCGGACCCCGACCGTGCGGCGCCACCCCGCGGCGATGGCCACGATCCCCCGCCAGCCGCCCACCTCGCACTGGCCGTACTGGTTCCACCCCACGGCCAGGACGGTCCCGTCCGCCCTCAACCCGACGGTGTGGGCGTTGCCCGTGTGGCCGTTGCCGGCCGCGACCGCCACCACGTCCCGCCAGCCCTCGACCCTGCACTGGCCGTAGCGGTCGTCGCCCACCGCCAGCACGGTGCCGTCCGACCGGAGCGCGACCGAGTGGCGGTAGCCGGCGGAGAGGGTGGGGCGGTGGCGTGGGGGGTGCGCGGCCAGCGCGGTCTTTGGTGTAGCCTCGGCCATGTTTCTGAAGGATACATGAGATCGGGCGTGCGTCAGGCCATCTGATTCGGCTCGATGAATCGCCACCGCCGCACGCGCTCGACACACTCGCGCGTATCATCGCCGGCCTCCCCTCGAGCCGCCGATCCCAGGATGGTGCCACAGACGGGGATCGGCAACGCCGGCCGTTCCCAACCCGGACGGAAGGGTCGGGGCGCATGCGCATCCGGTGCCCGGTCACGACGGCCGTCGGCCACCCGCGTCGAAGGGGGCGGACGCCCGGTGGCCGGCGTAGCCATCGTCGCCCGCCGACGCCCGTCGTCGCCTCGGTCCTTGACATTTTCCTATATGGGAAATAATATGGGCGCATGGCACGCGCGGCGACGAACTCCGACGTGTTCAACGCGATCGCGGAACCGCAGCGGCGGCGGATCCTGGTGCTGCTGCGGGACGGGGAGCGTGCGTCCACGGAGATCGCGGAGCAGCTGGGGCTCGCGGCGTCCGGGGCGTCGAAGCACCTGCGGGTCCTGCGGGACGTCGGGCTCGTGCGCGTGCGGGAGGAGGGGCGGCAGCGGTACTACGCCCTCGACGCGGCGGGGCTGCGCGAGGTGCACGAGTGGACCGGCGGCTTCGAGCGGTTCTGGAGCGAGAGCTTCGATCGCCTCGAGGCGTACGTAAAGGAACTCCAACGAGAGGAGGAGAACGATGCGAACGGATGAGGCGGTCGAGCGGGACGAGGATCGTCAGATCGTGACCACGCGGGTGATCGACGGTCCGCGGCGTCTGGTCTACGAGGCGTGGACAGCGCCGCATCACCTGGAGCGTTGGTTCGGGCCGCACGGGTTCAGCATCACGACGCACGCCTTCGAGTTCCGGCCGGGCGGCGTCTGGGAGTTCGACATGCACGGGCCCGACGGGACCACGTACCCGAACCGGGTCGAGTGGAGGGAGATCGTGCCCGGGGAGCGGATCGTATACTGGCAGGGGAGCCACGCCGACGATCCGGATGCCTTCGAGACGACGGTCACGTTCGCGGATCGCGACGGCGGCACGGAGATCACGCTCCGGTCGCTCTTCAAGACGAAGGCGCAGCGGGATTACGTCGTCGAGCACTTCCGCGCCGACGAGGGCGGCCGGCAGACGCTCGAGCGGCTGGGCGCGTACGTCGCCGAGCTGGCGTCGGTCGGCGGCTGAGGCCCGGAAGAGGGCGCCATCCGCGGGGCGTTCCGAGCGCTGCCCATGTGTGGGTAGCCCGGGCGCCCGGATCCCGTGGAACGCGGGCCGCTACTACGGCGGCCCGCGTTTGCATGCCATGCGGCCATTTCCTCCACATCCACGCGCACCGGGACGCGTTCCGACCCGCGTGCACGAACCTCCGCGTACCCATCCCGGCCGCCTCCGTACCTCGCCGGATTTCCGGTCTGCCGAGGGCCCGGTTCTGTCGACCGCAAACGAGGTGACCAGCAAACGGTCATAGCTAGCCAGATGGCCTATCCGGTCCCCGCACCCCACGGCCATGCCGATCGCGGCGACGGCGCCGGATCACGAGTCGACGATGGTCGCGCGCAACGTCGCCCGTTTCCAGCCGGCGGGCGTGCCGGTCAGCAAACCGTTCGCCGCGGCGCAGGCGTAATCGGCGGCGGTGGCCGTTCGGTCTCCGTGGGTTGCCGGCGCCTGGTATCGTTCGCGAAGACCGCCCGGCCGCCGCCGCTCAGCCGAACACTCCGTCGACCGCCACCGCGAACCCCGGCAGCACGTACTCTCCCGAGAGCTCCTCGCCCGGCTGGAGGATGCGGATCTCCCGCGGCGAACGGTACACGGTAATCGTGCGCCGGCGAGGATCCACGACCCACACCAAGCGGGAGCCGGATTCCAGGCAATCGAGCACCTTCTCCTGGACCTCCGATGCCGTGTTGGACGGCGAGAGGATCTCGACCGCCAGGTCGGGCGCCGATCGCCAGTAGGTCGTGCCCCGGTCAGACGCCGGGATCCGGTCCTTCGAGACGAAGGCGAGGTCCGGTGCGCGGCCCGTGTCGTGATCCGTCGCCAGGATGAAGCCCGCGCCGATGACCACGATTCCTAGCCCGGCCTGCTCCACGAAGTCGTGGAGCCGCGCGGCCAGGCGCACAGTGACGGCTCCCTGCTCCGGCGTTGCCGGCGGCCCCCGGACCACGCGCCCAAGCACGAGCTCGAGCCGCTCGGCGCCCGAATCCGGGAGCACGGCGAAGTGCTCTGCGGTCAGGGGTCCACTGGACGTTCCGGCGCATCCCATGGGGGTCTCCACGGTTCGGCGGGTCTATCGCCGGGAAGATACCGGCGGCGGGCGGGACACAGCCATAGCGGGATGCGTCGATCGGCCGTCCGCGCCCTTGCCGTCCCGCCCCCGGCCGCGTTACGCTGGTGAGTTGCCAACCGCCAGAGCCGACCACGGGGCCTCGTCGTGCGGTCGTGCCGGCCGTTCGGCGTCCGTGGCCCCCGGAACGCGATGGACCGAGCCCAAGGAGGCCATCATGTCGACGTCCCGCCGTGACTTCCTGGCCACCTCGCTGGCCGCGCTCGTATCCGCAGCCTTCGCCCATCCGGGACTCGCCCGGGCGCTGGCCCGGCCCGGGCAGGAGCCCGCGTTCACGGCGATCCGCCGCGGCGTGGGCTACTTCACGATGCGCGGCGGCACGATCGGGTACCTGGTGAACGATGGCGGCGTCGTGGTGGTGGACACCCAGTTCCCGGAGCCGGCCCAGGCGTTCCTGAAGGGACTCGCGCAGAGGGCCGGGGACCGGCCGGTCGACGTCCTCCTCAACACGCACCACCACGGCGACCACACCGGCGGCAACGGGGTGTTCCGGGGCGTGGCGCGGACCGTCGTGGCGCACGAGAAGGCGGCGGAGCACATGCGGCAGCCGCCGGGTGGGGGTCAGACGCCGGAGGATCAGCTCTTCCCGGATACGACCTTCACCGAGAGCTGGTCCGCGGACGTCGGGGACGAGCGGATCACGGCCCGCTACTACGGCCGGGCGCACACGAGCGGGGACGCGGTCATCACGTTCGAGCGGGCGAACGTGGTCCACATGGGCGACCTCATATTCCACCAGCGCCACCCGGTCGTGGACCGGGCGGCCGGCGCCACGATCCGGAACTGGATGACGGTGCTCGAGCGGACCGTCCAGGACCACGATTCGGACACGGTCTACATCTTCGGCCACGCGAACACGGGGCTGCCGGTCGTCGGCGGTCCGGCGGACCTCCGGCAGTTCCGGGACTATTTCGAGGCGCTCCTGGCGTTCGTGGAGGAGCGGGTCCGCGCCGGCATGTCCCGTGAAGAAATCCTCGCCGTCCCGGGCCCGCTCGAGGGGTTCGAGGCCTACGGGCCCTTCGGCCAGCCGAACCCCCGGGGCGCGCTCGTCTGCGCGTACGAGGAGGTGGTGGAGGGGGTGGCGTAACGCACACGACGGAAGCGGGGCGCTGCGGCTGGATCCTGGGCGAGGCGGAGGTGCCCGGGATCCGGTCCGTGGTGCCCCGTTGGTATAGGCGCCGTACCTTTCCACAGTCACCGCACTTTCGAGGCCGACACAGGGCCCTTTCCATTGTCAGATGAGCGGACTATTTTGCTCGACAAGCATCGAGTCTCGTCATTCGTCCCATCCGACCACGCCAAGCCGAGATCAATGTGGAACGCTGATGCTGGCGAGCCTGTCTCGGGTTGTCGCAACCTCGACTCGAAGCTCAGCGGTACCGCGATTTCCGGGGAGGAGCTGCCGACATGAACGCCTGGGTCGCGGTCACCGATCTGAATTGGTTCGACTTCCTGTCGCAGCAGGAGAACGTCGACGAGGTCAACTTCTGGCAGCCCAACCCGTGGGGCGGCCAGGTGCGCGTGCTTCGTCGCGGCGAGCTCATGCTCTTCAAGCTGAAGAGCCCGAGGAACGCGATCGCGGGCGGCGGCTTCTTCGAGTACTACGTCAACCTCCCGATCAGCGTGGCCTGGGATTCGTTCGGTAGGAAGAACGGAGCCGCGTCGTTACACGAGCTGCGTCAGAGCATCGTGGGCCTCAAGCGACGGGAGGTCGCCTGGTACGAGGACTTCACGATCGGTTGCTTCATCCTGGTCGAGCCGTTCTTCTGGCCGAGGGAGTGGTGGATCCCACAGCCGGAGGACTTCTCCTCGGCCATCATCCGCGGGAAGCGGTACGATCTCACGAAAGGCACCGGCGCCAGGCTGTGG
>ERZ777003.5129-NODE-5129-length-10164-cov-6.877832_pt1 | contig 10164 bp, 7 predicted proteins | sample MGYA00374956_ERZ777003 | MGnify/ENA primary metagenome ERZ777003 (study PRJEB29302, sample SAMN06268252) | bioreactor metagenome | isolation source: Joint BioEnergy Institute, California, USA | place: USA:Joint BioEnergy Institute, California, USA | collected... | reverse complement strand
AGCGCGTCGTCGTGCTCGACGTCGATACCGGCGCGTTCAAGCGGTACTGGGGCGCGTACGGTAACAAGCCGGTCGACGAGCGCGTCGACTACACGCCGGGCGGCGAGCTGCCGAAACAGTTCCGCGGTCCGGTGCACTGCGCGATCCCTTCGAACGATGGACTGATCTACGTGTGCGATCGTGGCGCGAACCGAATTCAAGTGTTCAAGACGGACGGTACCTTCGTGAAAGAGAAGGTGATTGCGCCGAACACGCGGGCGCAAGGCTCGACTTGGGATATCGCATTTTCACGCGATCCGAAACAGACCTACATGTACGTCGCCGACGGTCAGAACATGAAGGTATACGTGATCGAGCGCGAGTCGCTGGAAGTGCTGTATTCCTTCGGCGATGGCGGACGTCAGCCCGGCTTGTTCTACGCGCCGCACAGCATCGCAACGGATTCGAAGGGCAACATCTACACGACCGAGACGTACGAAGGTAAGCGCATCCAGAAGTTCGTCTACAAGGGAATCAAGTCGGTGCCGAAGCAGAACATGGGCCCGGCTTGGCCGGCTAAGGCGCTTTCGACGAAAAGCTGAGGGCTAAGTCGGAGGTGAGGGCGCGCATTTATCGAGAATGCGCGCTTCACCTACAACTCAAGGCGTTAAGTTAGATCGGCGCGCAAACGCGCCGCCTCGTAGCTCTCAACTTTCCATTCTCCATTCTCAATTCTTTGCGCGCGCCTGAGCGCTGCACAAAGCTTTTTTGCCGATCGACGCGCGCTCGGCTACTTTTGTTCGGTCGGCTCTTGCCGGGATTGGAGTGATTCGATGTCGATGAGATTCCTGCCGCGCCTGCTGTTGACGACTTCCAGCATGCTCGGTTTGGTAGCGCTGTCAGTGGCGCTTGCGAACGGACGTTCGACCAAGGATGGCGCATTCACCGCCGAACAAGCCGAGCGCGGCAAAGCCGTGTACGACAAATCCTGCGTCAACTGTCATCAAGTGGATTTCTATCGCGAGCGACTGGCGCGTTGGGAGAACAAGACGGTCGGCGAGTTGTTCGAGTCGATCGCCACGACGATGCCGGCCGATAACGTCGGTGGGCTCTTGACGAGCGAATATCTCGACGTGCTGGCTTACATCTTTTCGATCACCGGATCGCCTGCCGGCGATGAAGAGCTCACGACGGACAACATGGACGCGGTCGTGGTCGGACCGGTGCAGTGAGGAGCGCGCGCTCCTCACTGGATTGAAGGCTGACGGAAGAAAGCGCGTTTGCGGCTCTGTAGAGGCCAAAGACTGAACGCTCAAGGTAGAGCGCACGCTTTTACGCGCGCGCTCTACCCCGAGCCCCATGCCCCATGCCCCGAGCCCTCTAACCCTCTCCGCCGCCCGCGCGTTGCGGAGTCCTGATCGCCGAGGGCAGTGCCATGGCGATCAGCTTCGGGCCCGCCTGCAGCACGATGTACTGATGGCCTTGGTGCACGTACGTCATCATTCCGTAGCGTGTGACTGCATCGACTTTGACTTTCGCGAGCGTCTTGCCGGTCTTCTTGTCGAGCGCGAAGAGATGCGGCGTGCCGTCGCTCGTCTCGCCCTGATAGATCAGCAGAGTTTCGGTGACGACCATCGGCGCAACGCGGCCGGTGCCGGTCTCGCCGACATCGATGCCTTGGAGCTTCGGATGGTTCTTGATGCGGTTCGGCGTCTCGCCGACCGGCACCCACCACAAGTGCTCGCCGGTATTCATGTCGATGGCCGTGATGCGGCTGTACGGCGGCTTGTAGAGCGGCAGATCGTCCGGACCGCGCACACCTTGTCCCCGCAAGACTGCGTAATCGGCAATGGTCTTGCCCGTCGGTTCGGGCTCGAGCGCATCGCGCTCCTTGCCAGGCGCGATCACGCGCGAAGAGCAGCCCTTGCGCGAGGTCACGTAAATGATGCCGGTCTTGGGATCGGCCGCCGGCGGACCGTCGATGTTCACGCCGCCGACATCGCCCGGACACCACAGCGAGCCCTTCTTGCCCAGATTGTTGTCGCGATGCAGCGGCGGATTGAAGAGCGGTCCGATCTGATACTCGGAGATCGCCTTGATCGCCTTCTCGCGCAGCTCAGGCGTGAAATCGATCAGATCGTCGTGCGTCAATCCTTGCATGTCGTACGGCTTCGGCTTCGTCGGGAACGGCTGCGTCTTCGAGAGCTTCTCGCCCGGGATGAGCGAAGCCGGCACTTTTCGTTCGACGATCGGCCACAGCGGTTTACCGGTCTCTCGATTGAATGCGTACGCAAAGGCTTGCTTCGTGACTTGCACGACCGCAGGCACCGTCTTGCCGTTCTGCTTCACGTCGAGCAACACCGGAGCCGTTGGGGTGTCGTAATTCCAGATGTCGTGATGAACGAGTTGGAAGTGCCAAATGCGCTTGCCGGTCTTCACATCGAGCGCGATCAGGCTCGTGCTGAACAGGTTGTCACCCGGACGGAAGCCGCCGTAGAAATCCATCGTCGCGCCGTTCGTCGGGATGTAGACGATGCCGCGCTCCGGATCGGCGGACAGCGGCGCCCATGACGACACATCGCCCGTCCACTTCCAGGCATCGTTCTCCCACGTCTCGTGACCGAACTCGCCCGGACGCGGAATGACGTGGAACTTCCAAAGGAACTTACCCGTGCGCGCATCGTACGCGAGGATGTCGCCGGGTACGTTCTCGATTCGCGATTGGTTGTAGCCCTGTTCCGCGGAGTTGCCGACGATCACGACGCCGTTGACGACGATCGGCGGCGAAGAAGAAGTGATGTAGCCGCGTTCGAGCGGAATTCCTTTTTCGGGATCGTACGGGTGGCCCAAGTCGGCGAGCAGATCGACGACACCCGTCTTGGGGAAACCTTTGATCGGCACGGGCTTACCGAAACCTTCGAGCGGTTGCCCCGTCTCGGCATCGAGCGCCGTCAGGAAGAATGCGGGACTGACGATGTAGATCACGCCACGCCCGTCGATCTTCGCGTAGGCGACGCCTTTGCCGTAGTCCTTGCGCATGGAGTACTCCCAGCGCCGGGTCTTCGGCTCGACGTACGACCAGATTGTCTCGCCGGTTGCCGGATCGATCGCAACGACGTAGCGACGGTCGCCCGCAACGGTAAAGAGCTTGCCGTCGACATAGGAAGGCGTCGAACGGCCACTGCGCGCGTTGAAGCTCGCGCCGTCCCATACCCAGGCCGTCTTCAACTGCGTGAAGTTCTCGGCATTGACTTGGCTGACGGGTGCGTAGCGCGTGTGGGCGTAGTCGCTGCCGAGCGTTACCCACTCGTACGTGGGTGCATCACCCGGCGGAGGGGCCGAAGGCGAGGCTCCTGCGCAGAGAGCGATCGTATGCGTCATCGCACAACCGAGCGCAATCGCGCCCGTCGCGACATGCCTCCACAGCGACGAAACCGGCGCATCGCTGGCGCCAGCGGTCGTTCGTTTGACTGTCATTCTCGAGACTCCTCGCTGCCGATCAGTGATTTCGCACTTATATCGATCGGGAAGTTTCTTGATTGCTCGACCGCTTTGGCGTGCAGGCCATTCGCCCGGCACGCCAAGGGCCGATCCCCCTGCCATCACTTCTGTCGCTTCTGCTCTTGCTCGGCCGCACGCCGCTCTGCCTCGCGCGCGCCGGCCAGAATCCCGGGCAATGCGTAGTTGCCTTCGTGGCAAGCATATTCGTAGACGCGGCCGTTTGTCGCCATGAAGCTCATTTCGCCCCGCCACGGCTGCGTGTAGCGCTGCGGGTCGTCCACGATGAATTCATAGACGATCTGATTGTCGGCTTCCCGCGAGAAGCGCTCGATCACCTTGGCGGTCTCGGTCAAGGCGACCATCGATCTGGCGTGATGCGGACTGAAGTTCGTGGTTTCCGCGACGAGCGTGTCGCCTTCCCACCAGCCGATCGAATCGCCGTGGATCATCTTGATGTTCGGATGGACGTGCTTCCCGCCGATGCGGATGATGCGCGTGTAATTGTTCATTTCGACGCGGATCGCCAAGTAATTGGGCGTCTGCGCGATCTCATAGTTGTTGTTGTAGAGGTAAGTGAGCATCGGCGGCCCCGCGTTGCCGCTCGTCAGGAAGCAACGCTCGCCGAGCGGGCGCGCCTCAGGTCCGTCGAAGTTGCCCCGCATCGTGCGCCGCGGATCCTCGTTCTCGCCTTCATCGAGGCGGGATGAGTCTGCGCGGCTCTTGAACGGAATCTGTCCGTTCGGAGGGTCGACGATGAATGAGCTGCGCCAGGTACCCCGGATGCGCGCGAACGACATACCTGGATCGATCCAGAACGCGTTGTATCCGCGTCCGCCCTGCAGATCCCTGCCGTCGAACTTCGTCTCGGGATTCAGGTTGTCGTCATTCATCTGGCGGATGAACTGCGGATGCGATCTGGTGGCGGCCTCGATCTCGCTGTCCGGAATCACCAGATCCTTGAAGCGGGCAGGCCGTTGCAAGGAGGTGAGGGAGGCATTCGTCCAGGCACCCTCGAAGCTCGGCTTGCCGTCCGGCATCCGTGGCGGCTCATAGCGCTTCGACTGTGCGTTCACGGGCTGAGCAAAGGCGATGACGCTCAAGCACGTGGCTACGGCGAAGCAGACAACTCCACGCATCTTCTGTCGTCCCCCTTGGATCTCGCGTGGCGGTCTCTCACGGAACCGCTCTCTGCGAGCAACGCTACCACCTCGAGGGCAAGGGTGGCGTCAAAAACTGTCGTCGGGGCGGACAAGAGAAAGGCTACAGGCGACAGGCGGCGGGAAGGGCTCGGGCAGTGGGGCTCGGGGCGTTTGCTAGAACGTCGAACGGGGCGATTGCGGTGGACGACATTCTGTCGAAAACGCGACCAGCCGGACGATTCCGGGCAGCGTAACAGACGAACCTGTCAACGGTTGGTCGTCGATCGGCGCAGAGGTATTTGGATAGGCACAGATCTGCGGTTCTTCTCTTGGCCGAGCTCCACGTCCCAAGCCCCGAGCCATTGCTGTAGGCTTCGCTCATGACCGAGCCACAATCCAACGTCCTCATCGAACGTCTGCGCCGCGCGAGCGATCACCGCGGTTACGTCTTCGAGCCGCTCGATGAAAAGTTGCTCAAGGAGCAGCGCAATGTGCACGTGGTGCTGACGAAGCCCGGTGAGATTCGCGGCAACCATTTCCATTTGACGGGCACGGAAATCACGACGGTCTGCGGTCCGGCCCGAGTGCGCATCAAAGAAGGCGAGACGATTTCCACGCACGATGTGCCGGACGGAGAAACGTGGCGGTTCACGTTTCCTCCCGGAGTGTCGCACGCGTTTCAGAATACCGGGACGGGTCCGCTGCTGATCGTCTCGTTCAACACGCTGCCTCACGATCCCGCCAATCCCAACACGCAGCGCGACGTCATCCTCTGACCCGCCGCGCCGGAGCGCGCCGGATGGCGCCGGAGTGCTCCGTTTGTGAGTTCTTGTCAGCCAGCTCGCGGATTTTTGGGCATACTCGCCCGCCGACAACATGGCCTACGGCCACTAACTCCGTTCAAGACAAGGTCACGATGCCCATGCTGGATATTCGATCGCAGGTGCTCAAGGCCGGCGTGCTCGCAGGCATGCTTGTGTGGATTGCAGGTCCCGCCGTCGCCGGCACGCCCGTCGACGCCAAGCGTCTTCTCAACGCCGCAAACAACAACGCCGAATGGCTGATGTACGGCCGCACGTACGACGAGCAGCGCTTCAGTCCTCTCACGAAGATCAACAAGGACAACATCGATCAGCTCAGTCTTGCCTGGTACTTCGATTTCGATACCAACCGCGGCCAGGAAGCGACGCCCGTAGTCGTCGACGGCACGATGTACGTGACCTCGGCATGGAGCAAGGTGTTCGCGCTCGATGCGCGCACCGGCAAAGAGAAGTGGCGCTTCGATCCGCAAGTGCCCGGCTCCAAGGCGATCGACGCGTGCTGCGACGTCGTGAACCGCGGCGTCGGCGTGTGGGGCAACAAGGTGTACGTCGGCACGCTCGACGGACGCTTGATCGCGCTCGATATGGAGACTGGCAACGTGGTGTGGAGCGTGCAGACGACCGATCCGACGAAGCGTTACACGATCACGGGTGCGCCTCGCGTCATCAATGGGAAAGTCATCATCGGTAACGGCGGCGGCGAGATGGGCGTCCGCGGCTACGTGACCGCCTACGATGCCGAGACCGGCAAGGAAGTGTGGCGTTTCTATACCGTGCCGGGCGATCCGAGCCAGCCGTTCGAGAACAAGGCGATGGAGATGGCCGCCAAGACTTGGTCAGGTCAATGGTGGAAGTACGGCGGCGGCGGTACGGTTTGGGATGCGATGGCTTACGACCCGGAGCTCGGGTTGCTCTATATCGGCGTGGGCAACGGCAGCCCCTGGAATCATCAGATTCGCTCGGAAGGAAAGGGCGACAACTTGTTCTTGTCTTCGATCGTCGCACTCAAGGCGGAGACGGGCGAGTACGTGTGGCATTTCCAATCGACGCCGGCGGAATCGTGGGACTACACCGCGACTCAGCACATCATGCTCGCGGATCTCACGATCGACGGAAAAAAGCGCAAGGTGCTCATGCAGGCGCCGAAGAACGGCTTCTTCTATGTCATCGACCGTACGAACGGCGAGTTCATCCACGCCAAGAACTACGTGAACGTGACGTGGACGACGGGCCTCGATCCGAAGACCGGTCGGCCGGAGATGGTGCCCGAGGCGCGCTACCTGCGTGAGCCTGCGATGGTGTCTCCGGGTCCGCTCGGCGCGCACAACTGGTATCCGATGTCGTTCAATCCGAACACGGGTCTCGTGTACTTCCCGATCCTCGAGACCTCGAGTCGCTACGAGCACGACACGAAGTTCGAATTCCGCGAGCGAAGCTGGAACACGGGTATTACGCGTACGAGCGCGCAACCGAACCCGGCTACGGTCGAGGCCGCTGCAAAGAGCACCGGCGGAGCGGCGTTGCTCGCGTGGGATCCGGTCAATCAGCGCGAGGCATGGCGCGTCAAGTACGAACGCGCGGGCAATGGCGGTACGCTCTCGACCGCATCGAACCTCGTGTTCCAGGGCTCGGTCGACGGCTACTTCAATGCTTACGACGCCGAGAATGGCGAGCGTCTGTGGTCGTACGACGTGCAGAACGCCATCATGGGCGGCCCCTCGACGTTCGAGCTCGATGGTGAACAGTACGTCGCGGCGCTCGCGGGCATCGGCGGCGTCGCGATGGGCGGCGGTCTCGGCGGCGGCGCCAAGCGCAGCGAATTCGGCCGTGTCGTCGTGTTCAAGCTCGGCGGGACCGCGAAGTTGCCGCCGATCGGCCAGCAGATCGTGCGCAAGGTGCCGGATCTCACGAATGCGAATGCGAACGGCGATCCCGCGCTCGGCGAAAAGCATTACGACCAGATCTGCTCGGTCTGCCACGGCGCGCGCGCGCGCAGCATGACGTCCGTGCCCGACCTGCGTTACTCGCCGACGATCGTCGACCGCGACGAGTTCAAGAAGATCGTGCTCGACGGCGTACGCGCCGAGAAGGGCATGGTCGGTTTCTCGTCGCTGCTCAAGCCCGAAGATGCCGAAGCGATTCGCGCGTACTTGGTGAAGCAGGCAAGGGATAGCGGGGATAAATAGGCTGTGGAGACTGTAGGCTGTAGCGAGCGGCGCGCCGTCTGTTTCCTCCCCCGCGTCAGCGGGGGAGGGAAAGTGCAATCAAGGATGAAGGAGAATTGAGAATGGAGAATTGAAAATCGCAGCGCCTGCTCGTGCTGCATTTTTCGATGGCGCTTTGCTCTGCCGCTGGAGCTCGCCATCCTCCTTGCCCGAGCCCCAAGCCCAGGCTGTATCCCGTCGCCTGTCGCCTATCTCAAAATTCCGCTTCCCTCTCCAACAACTCTTCCAGCTTCACTCCCACTTCCGGCACGCCGCCGAAGACGGTGCCGAATCGTCGGTTGTGAAGATGCGCGAGGGCGGCTTGCGTTGCGTGTTCCGGCAGCGCGATGAATCCGACCTCGTTCACGTATTGCGAGCCTTCCCGTAGGTAGTACTCGACGAAGGCTTGCACCTCAGGACGCTCGAGGGAACGGCTGCTCACATAAATGAACAGCGGCCGCGACAACGGTTGATACGTGCCGTCGACGACGGTTTCGACGCTCGGCGCTACGGGGACGCCATCGGGCGATACGATTGGAACGGCGCGCATCTTGTCTTTGTGCGCGCTGTAGTACGCGAAGCCGAAGTATCCGAGAGCGTTCTTATTGTTCTCGACGCCTTGCACGAGGACGTTGTCGTCTTCGCTTGCGGTGTAATCGCCGCGACTCGCCTTCGCTTTGTGAGCGACCGCTTCGGTGAAGTAATCGAACGTGCCCGAGTCGGCGCCCGGGCCGAACAGCATCAGCCGTGCGTCAGGCCATTCGGGTCTGACTTGGTTCCAAGTGAGCACCTTGCCCTGCGCGGCGGGCTCCCACATTTTCTTCAAGTCTTCGATCGTGAGCGAGGTCACCCAATCGTTTTGAGGATTGACGACGACGGTGATTGCATCGAAGGCGACCGGTAGCTCGAGAAAGGAGATTCCCGCAGCCCGGCACTTCTCCATCTCTTCAGCGAGAATCGGCCGCGATGCGTTTGCCACATCGATCTCGCCGCGGCAGAGCTTCTTGAATCCGCCTCCGGTACCGGATAGGCCGACCGTGACGCGTACGCGATGACCGGCGCGTTGAAATTCTTCGGCTACGGCTTCGGCGATCGGAAAAACGGTGCTCGAGCCGTCCATCTTGATCACGGGCGCGTTGCGGATCTCGCTGGCGTTGCGAGCGGCCTCTCCGCAAGCTGCGAGTGCGAGGACTAACGTCGAGATCGAAACGGCGCGCTTCAGGTCGATATTCACGGGAACCTCACGGAACAAGCCGGCCGCAACCTTAGAGAAGCCCGCCTTCTCAGTCCACCCCGAGCAGCGGTTCACGCCCCAGGCGTGAGGCTTTGGTAGCCTCTTATCATGGCGGCGGCTTGGCAGTCATCGGTTTCGTGATTGGTGCCGAAGTGGTGTCGACTTTCGACGCGCCCGCACGTCTTGTAGGAGTCAGTCTTTGGAGGAGCCGATGCAATACGCAATTCTTTGTTATGACTCCGAAAGCCTCGTCGGCAGCTGGAGCAAGGAGCGCGACGATGAAGTGATGGCCAATAGCCTGAAGGTGAAGAGTGAGCTTGCCGAGAAAGGCAGGGCGGGTCCCACCGTGCGACTAATGCCGACGACAGCTGCAACGACGGTGCGCACCGGCGGCGCAGTAATCGATGGTCCCTTCGCCGAGACGAAGGAACAGCTGCTCGGTTTCTATGTCGTGGAATGCAACGACTTGAACGAAGCGATCGAAATTGCGCAAAGGTTGCATCACGGATCGGGATCGATGGAGATTCGACCGATTCGCGCACTATGGAATCCACCCGCGCGGGGTCGCTCATCGTGACGGTGACTGACAACGATTGGATCGCGTCCGTGCTCGCATCTGCGAGGCCGCAGGTCATGGGCGCGTTGCTACGCTACTTCCGCGATCTCGACACTGCGGAAGAAGCCTTTCAAGAAGCGAGCCTGCGCGCGCTCAAGAATTGGGCGGCGAACGGACCGCCGCGAGATCCGGCGGCATGGCTGATTCTCGTCGGGCGTAATTCGGCGCTGGACGAAGCGCGCCGGCAGAATCGGATGCAATCGTTCCCGGATGACGACGCCGTTGCGAACATCGCGGACCCCGAACCGGATCTGGCCGAGCGGCTCGACGATTCGCACTATCGCGACGATGTCTTGCGCTTGATGTTCATTTGCTGTCACCCCGAGCTGCCCGCCACGCAGCAGATCGCGCTCGCACTGCGGGTCGTGTCGGGTCTCACGGTGAAAGAGATCGCGCGCGCCTTTCTCGTGAGCGAGGCTGCAATGGAGCAGCGAATCACGCGCGCAAAGCGCCGTGTCATGGCCGCGAACGTGCCGTTCGAGACGCCGGGTCCGGCCGAGCGGGCGGAGCGACTGTCGGCGGTCGCGGCGATGATCTACTTGTTGTTCAACGAAGGCTATTCGGCGAGCGGCGGCGAAGCGCATGTGCGCACGGCACTGTGCGAGGAAGCGATTCGCCTCGCGCGGCTCTTGCTGAGGCTGTTTCAGGGCGAGCCCGAGATCATGGGATT
>ERZ777003.5127-NODE-5127-length-10167-cov-3.620649_pt1 | contig 10167 bp, 9 predicted proteins | sample MGYA00374956_ERZ777003 | MGnify/ENA primary metagenome ERZ777003 (study PRJEB29302, sample SAMN06268252) | bioreactor metagenome | isolation source: Joint BioEnergy Institute, California, USA | place: USA:Joint BioEnergy Institute, California, USA | collected... | reverse complement strand
CCGCCACGACCAGCTCATCGAAGCACAGCACGCGGGTTTCCGCGGCGATCTGAGCCGCCACGAGCTCCAGAGGAGATTCGCGCTCGCGCAGCTCCTTGAGCTGCGCGTGCACGTCGTGCATGAAGCGGTGGAAGTGTCTGCGCCGGCGCTCGGGGAAGGGCAGGCTCTGGAAGAACAGATCCATCAGCCAGGTCTTGCCCCGGCCGACGCCGCCCCAGAGGTAGAGCCCCCGCTCCGGCGGGTCCGGGTCGCGCCTCGACAGACGGGCGAGCCAGCGCCTGGCGCCGCCGGCTTTGGCCTGCCGCGCGGCGATCAGGCGGGAACGCAAGTCGTCCAGGGCGTCTACGGCCGCGAGCTGGGCCGGGTCCTGCTGGAAGCCGCGCTCCTCGAGCTGCCGTGCGTACAGCGCGCGCAAGCCGCCGCTGTGGATGTCGTTCATGCCGGCGGAGTCAGCTCCTGAGCTCCGGCAGATCGCGGAAGTACTCGAGCGCCTCCGGGTTGGCGAGCGCGTCGACGTTCTTCACCGGCAGGCCGTGGATGACGTTGCGCACCGCCAGCTCGGTGATCTTGCCGGAGAGCGTGCGCGGAATGTCCGGCACGGCAATGACCTTCGCCGGGACGTGCCGGGGCGTGGTCTGGGACCGGATCGTGTCCTTGATCTTCTTGATGAGCGCCTCGTCGAGCGTCACCGACGGCCGCAGCTTCACGAACAGCACGACGCGCACGTCGCCGTTCCAGTCCTGGCCGACGGCCAGCGACTCCATGATCTCGTCCAGGCTCTCGACGGCGCTGTAGATCTCCGCCGTGCCGATGCGCACGCCGCCGGGATTGAGCACGGCATCGGAGCGGCCATAGATCACGACGCCGTCGTTTTCGGTGATCTCCGCATAATCGCCGTGGTGCCACACTCCGGGGAAGCGCTCGAAGTAAGCGGCGCGGTACTTGCGGCCTTCAGGGTCACCCCAGAAACCGACGGGCATGGAGGGGAAGGGCGCCGTGCACACGAGCTCGCCGCGCTGTCCGCGTACGGGGCGGCCGGTATCGTCGAACACCTCCACGCGCATGCCCAGCCCACGGCACTGGATCTCGCCGCGATGCACGGGCAACACAGGGCAGCCGAGCACGAAGCAGGAGATGATGTCCGTGCCGCCCGAGATCGAGGCGAGCTGCACGTCCGACTTGATGCCGGAGTAGACGAAATCGAAGCCTTCGGGCAGCAGCGGCGAGCCGGTCGAGAGAATCGCTCTCAGCTCGCTCAGGTCGACCTGGCCCGCGGGCCTGAAGCTGCTCTTCTCCAGCGCGGAGAGATACTTCGCGCTGGTGCCGAAGTGGGTCAGCTTCTCCTGCTCGGCCATGCGCCACAGGACGTCCGGCCCCGGATGGAAGGGCGAGCCCTCGTAAAGCACCACCGTCGCGCCCGTGGCGAGGACGCTGACCAGCCAGTTCCACATCATCCAGCCGCAGGTGGTGAAGTAGAACACGCGGTCCGTCGGCTTGATGTCCGAGTGCAGCAGGTGCTCCTTCTGGTGCTGCAGGAGAGTGCCTCCGGCGCCGTGCACGATGCACTTGGGAGCCCCGGTCGTTCCCGACGAGTAGAGGATGTAGACCGGGTGATTGAAGGCCGTGGGGACGAACTGCAGCGGCGCGCCCGGCGTTCCGAACTGCGCCCAGAGCGTCGCGCGGCCGGCCGCCGCGCCCAGCCTCTCCAGCGCCGGAGCGGCATTGACGTAGGGCACGACCACGACGCGCTCGACGCTGGGAAGCTTCTCCAGCACTTCGGACATCGGGCCGAGCGAGTCGAGCGTCTTGCCGGCGTAGAAATAGCCGTCGGCCGTCACCAGCACCTTGGGCGCAATCTGGCCGAAGCGGTCGAGCACGCCGCGAATGCCGAAGTCCGGCGAGCAGGACGACCAGATCGCGCCCAGGCTCGTCGTGGCCAGCATCGCGATCACGGTCTCCGGCAGATTGGGCATGTAGCCGGCCACACGGTCGCCTTCGGTGACGCCTGCGGCGCGCAGGCCAGCCGCCACCCGTGCTACTTCCGCACGCAGCTCGCGATGCGACAGCTCACGCCGCGCGCCGCGCTCGTTGCGGAACACGATCGCCGGCCGGTCGTCGTCGTGGCGGAGAAGATTCTCCGCGAAGCTCAGGCGGGCGGAGGGGAAGAACCGCGCCCCGGGCATCCGCCCCGGATTCTCGATGACCGGGCCTTCGCCCCAGTTCGCGATCACTCCGGCGAACTGAGCCATGTCGGTCCAGAAGTCAGCCGGGTGCTCGATCGACCACTGGTAGAGCCCGGCGTAGTCGCGCAATCCCAGTCCGCGGCTGGCGTTCACGCGCTCCATGAACCGGGTCATGTTGGCATTGGCGACGCGTTCGGCGGACGGAGACCAGATCACGGACATGGCTCGAGCTTCCCCTCGTTGGTGTCTGTACCGACGTGTCGCGGACCCTTCACAACGTCTGGTAGTTCGGTCCGGAGCCGCCCTCCGGCGTGGTCCAGTTGATGATCTGGTACGGGTCCTTGATGTCGCAGGTCTTGCAGTGGACGCAGTTCGCGGCGTTGATCTGCAGCCGCTTGCCGCCCTGACCGTCGTCGACCATCTCGTACACGTTGGCCGGGCAGAAGCGCTGGCAGGGATTGCCGAACTCCCGCGTGCACCGGTCCACGCAGATGCTCGGATCGAGCACTTTCAGATGCGCCGGCTGACTCTCGTCGTGCGTCGTGGACGCGAAGAACACCGACGCGAGCCGGTCTCGCGGCGGGAGCGTCCGCTCGACCCAGCCCCGGTCGGGCGAGGTGTACTGATCGATCTGCTTCAGTCGCGCGTGGTCCGGCGTGGTGTTCCGGAGCGTCCACGGCGTCCTTCCGCCCGTAACGACCTCCAGCGCGGAGTTGAGCATGCCCAGCCACAGGCCACGCTTGAAGCCCGGCTTGAAGTTGCGGACTTTCCAGAGCTCCTGCCCGCCCGGCGAGGCGCGCCAGCGCGCATCGAAGCCCTCCGGCGAGCCGGTCTCGGCCAGGTGCTCGGCGGCCAGCATGCCCGAGCGGATGGCCTGGTGGACGCCCTTGATCTTCGGCACGTTGACGCCGCCGGCGGCATCGCCGATCAGCATGGCGCCCGGCATCTCCAGCTTGGGAATCGACTGCCAGCCTCCCGCGGCGATGGTGCGCGCTCCGGCGGAAATGATCTCGCCGCCCTCGAGCAGCGCCTTCACGGAAGGATGGTGCTTGAACTGCTGGAAGACCTCGAACGGCATCAGCCGCGGGTCCTCGTAGTCCAGGCCCACGACGAAGCCCACGTACACCCGGTCGTTGTCCAGGTGGTAGATGAAGCTGCCCCCGTAGGTCCGCGAGTCCAGCGGCCAGCCGAGCGAGTGCTGGATCAGCCCCGGCTCCACGCGCCCCGGCGGAAGCTGCCAGAGCTCCTTCATGCCGATGCCGTAGGTCTGCGGACAGGAGTTCGCGTCCAGGCGGAAGCGGCGGATGAGCTGCTTGGTGAGACTGCCGCGGGCGCCCTCGGCGATGACGGTGACGGGCGCGCGCACATCGGCGCCGGGGGTGTAGTTCGGGCCGGGCTGGCCGTCCTTGTCGATGCCCATGTCGCCGATCCGCACGCCCACGACTTTGTCGTCCTCGATGAGCACGTCGGCGGCGGCGAAGCCCGGGAACACGTCCACGCCGAGTGATTCGGCTTTCTGCGCGAGCCAGGGCGTGAGCAGGCCCAGGGAAATGATGAAGTTCCCCTGGTTGTGCAGATGGGGCGGCAACGGCAGGCGGTAGCTGCCCGTACGGGTCAGCAGCCGGAACTCGTCGCGCTTGGCCGGCACGCAGATGGCCGGCGGCGACTGCCGCCATTCCGGGGCCAGCTCATCGAGCGGGCCCGGCTCGATCACCGCCCCCGAGAGGCTATGCGCGCCGATCGACGAGCCTTTCTCCAGGACGCAGATATTGCGCTCCGGCGCGAGCTGCTTGAGCCGGATGGCGCATGCAAGGCCGGCCGGCCCGCCGCCCACGACGATGACGTCGTACTCCATCACGTCCCGTTCGGTTGTCACGTGCCGGTCCTCCCTGCGGCAGCGTAGTTCTCAGCGTGTGATGTCATGTATCACCCTGGGGAGAGACGGGTTTGAGCTCCCGCCGGACGCGCGAGCCCGCTCTACGCTCTACGTTGTGAACGCGCAATATTAGCATTGCCGGGCGCCGGGCCGGCGCCGGCGCTCACGCGTGCGCCAGGAGGTCCGGCTCGTCCAAATGTCTGAGAATGGCCTCCCGGGCGCGGTCCCGGAGCTCGACCGCGGCGGCATCGGGCGTGTCGGCCGTCGGAGTGATCGGCGGCAGGATCTCGATCTCGATGGGCACCGGACGGGGCAGGGCCGAGCGCGGCGGCAGCGCCTGACGTGTGCCGCGCACGACCGCAGGCACGACGGGACAGCCGACGCGAGCGGCGGTCGCGAACGCTCCCGTGTGGAACTTCATCAGGCCCGGACGCGGCGAGAACGTCCCTTCCGGGAAGAAGACCAGCGAGTGACCGTTGGCCGCGTTGCGCAGCACACGGCGCGCGTCCGCAGCGCTGCGGGCGCGATTGAAGCGCTCGACGAACTCCGATCCCAGCCGTGAGAGGAACATTCCGGCAAGGGGCACCCGCGCCATCTCACGCTTGATCACGAATCCGAAGCGGGGCGGCAGGGCCGCCGTGAACACCAGGCCGTCGAGATAGCTCGCGTGGTTCGCGACGATGACGCACTGGCCTTCGGGGATTCGCTCGGCGTTGATGACCGTCAGCCGCATGCCCACGAGGCGGAGAAAGGCGCGAGCGGCTGCGCGCGCGACGGCTCTGCGGCGCTCCCTGCCCGGCAGCGCCATGCCCAGCAGAGCGCACGTGCCGATCACTCCGAAGACGAGCCATGCGTAAAGGGCGTATGCAAAGAGCAACAGTGTGTGCACCGGCGAGCGGCGCATCGTCAGATTCTCGGAAGAGGATTCCGCCATGAGCGACGTATGGACGAATGCCGGGGGCGTGGGTGTGAACTGGTTCTCTTTATGTTAATGCTTACGCGCAGATGTGAAGGTGATCACGCCGATCGCGGGAGGGCTCTCACCATACTGCATGACGGAGTACGGCCGAAGTCCGTTCGTAAAGTCACGCCGGGCGGCGTGCGCGGACTTCGAGTGAGACCGGACTTGTCCAAGCACGCCACTGCAGCAGCAACCACCACACCTTCGAGCGCCGATGCGGCCGATCCGGTCGTGTCGCGCTTTCTCGATGCGGTGTGGATGGAGCGCGGTCTGTCGGCCAACACGCTGGCCGCCTATCGCGCGGATCTGACGGCGCTGGCCCGCTGGCTGGCCGAGCGCGGCGTGTCCATTGAAAAGACCACTCGCGCCGATCTGCAGGAATTCATCAAGTGGCGCGTGGATTCCGGCGCGCGGCCGCGCTCCACGGCCCGGCAGCTTTCCAGCTTCCGCAGGTTCTTCCGCTATCTCGTGCGGGAGGGCGTGATCACCGAGGACCCGACCGCGCAGATCGCGATGCCGAAGATCGGGCGCTCGCTGCCCAAGTCGCTGACCGAAGAGGAGGTGGAAGCGCTCCTGAACGCGCCGGTCGTGAGCGATCCGCTCGGCAACCGCGACCGCACCATGCTCGAGGTGCTCTACGCCACCGGGCTGCGGGTCTCCGAGCTCGTCAACCTGCGCTACGACCAGGTGAACCTCAACCAGGGCGTGATCCGCATCCTCGGCAAGGGCAACCGCGAGCGGCTGATCCCGCTGGGCGAGGAGGCCGTGCGCTGGCTGACCGAGTTCGCCAAGGGGCCGCGCAACGAGATCCTGCTCGAGCGGCAGACGGATTACCTCTTCCCGACGCGGCGCGGCGATCGCATGACGCGCCAGGCCTTCTGGCACATCATCAAGCGCTACGCCCGCAAGGCCGGCGTCAACAAGGAGCTTTCGCCGCATACGCTGCGGCACGCTTTCGCGACTCATCTGCTCAATCACGGCGCCGATCTGCGCGTCGTGCAGATGCTGCTCGGTCACAGCGATCTCTCGACGACCCAGATCTACACGCACGTCGCGCGCGAGCGGATGAAGGAGCTGCACGCTCAGCATCATCCCCGCGGCTGACGCTTGCCCGGTGGCCGGCCGCGACGGGCGCCGCAGGCTGCGAAGCCTCTCCCGACCCCGACGCGGACCGTGCCTCTGCTAGAATGAAACCTTCATTCAGGCGGCAGGTCCAATCTGCCAACTTCGCAAACGTCCGGACAGGGATCTACCCATGGCAGCTCGCGCGTCCTTTCTGCTTCTTTGCCTGGCCGGAGCTGCCGTCCCGTTGACGGCCCTGGCGCAGACGGACGGCAAGCGCGATCGCGATCCGCGGGTGGAGCTCGCCAGCAAGATCCCCGGCGCGCGTCCCGAGGAGCTGAGCCCGTCTCCCATTCCCGGCATCTATGAGCTGGCTCGCGGTACGGACATCGCCTATGTGTCCGCCGACGGCAGGTACGCCATCGCCGGCGATCTCTACGACATCGCCTCGAGCGACAATCTGACCGAGAACCGCCGCAGGGACATGCGCATCAAGCTGCTCGCTGCCGTGCCCGAGTCCGAGATGATCATCTTCAGCCCCCAGAAGCCGCGGTATACGGTGACGGTCTTCACGGACATCGACTGCGGCTACTGCCGGAAGCTGCACAGTGAGATCGCCGAGTACAACCGGCTCGGTGTACGCGTCCGCTACCTGTTCTATCCCCGGTCGGGGCCCGGCACGGCCTCCTGGAAGAAGGCCGAGGAAGTCTGGTGCTCGGCGAATCGCAACGAGGCGCTCACGCGCGCCAAGCGGGGTGACGAGATCAAGGCCTCGAAGCCCTGCAAGTCCACGCCGGTGGAGCGCCACTACGAGCTGGGCCGCGATTTCGACCTGCGGGGTACGCCGGCCATCATCGCCGACAACGGCGAAATGCTGCCGGGCTACCTGCCGCCGGCCATGCTCGTGGAGTATCTGAGCAGCCGCTGAGGGCCGGGGAAGGCGATCCGGCCCTGCGCCGGCGCGGACGTTACCGTTCCAGCAGCTTGAGCTTGTCCGGCTTGCCGTCCCACTCCTTGGCGTCCGGCGGCGGCTCTTTCTTTTCCGTGATCACCGGCCAGATTTTCGCCAGCTCGGCGTTCAGCGCCTTGAAGTGCTCCTGACCGGGAGGCAGCTCCTCCTCGGAGAAGATCGCCTCCGCCGGGCATTCCGGCTCACACAGCGTGCAGTCGATGCACTCGTCGGGATCGATGACGAGAAAGTTCGGACCCTCATGGAAGCAGTCCACCGGACAGACTTCCACGCAGTCCATGTACTTGCACTTGATGCAGTTTTCGGTGACGACGAAGGTCATGTAAGGTCCTTGGGGAAGCGGCCGTGCGAAGCCGCGCAGCGGCCGTGACACGGCCGGCCAGGCATTTTGCCACGAGAGCGGCGCTCACGTGAATCGAGCGACCCGGAAGAGCTGCGCGGGCCGCGCTCCACTTCGGGCCGCGCGGCTGTCGTGATTTTCAGCCTGCGCGCCCCGCGCCGCTCGCCGCCGGGCGGCGCTCGTCAACCGGGGCTACGCCGGTCGAACTCCGTGAAATGATACGCCTCGCGACCCGCGGCGCGGTCTTCGAGATAGCGCTGCAGGGTGAACGTCGTGCTGGGAAAGGCGATCTCGTCCCAGGGGATGTCCGCCGGATCGACCAGCTTCACCTCCAGGCTCTCCGGTCCGGCGCCGAAGCGCGCGTCGGCCAGTGTGGCGCGGAAGAAGACATGCACCTGATGGGCGTGCAGGACGTGCACGATCGACAGCAGCGAGCCGATCCGGACGTCCGCGAGGGCTTCTTCCTGGGACTCGCGCGCCGCGGCCTGCTGGAGCGTCTCGCCGTTCTCCATGAAGCCGGCGGGCACCGTCCAGTAGCCGAGCCGGGGCTCGATCGCGCGCCGGCAGAGCAGAATGCGGCCCTCGTACTCCGGGACGCAGCCGACGACGATGCGCGGGTTCTGGTAGTGGATCGTGCCGCAGGCCTCGCAGACGTAACGCGCGAGGTGATCGCCAGGCGGGACACGAAGTGCGACGCGACCGCCGCAGTTGCTGCAGAAGTTCATGGTTTGCGAATCGTGGCGCCGGCACGAGCCTGCATGCGAGGCACCCGGGGAAGCTTATCAAATCACCGCCGCCCTCAGGTCGCGCTCCGGGATGCGGTTTCGGGCGTGCCCGGCCGGAAATCCACCTGCGGCCCGGTCGCGGTACAGGGATTTCGCCGAAGGTGCCCTCGAGGCGCTTTGCGGACGGAGCCTTGCTGCGATGGTGCCCGAGGTCGGATTCGAACCGACACGCCTTTGGGGGCGGTGGATTTTCCTCCCACTTCGGCTTTCGCCGCCGCCGCTTCCGGGAGAAACGGCGTTCGTGGTCTGGAGCACGCCTTCACCTTAGCCTTCCGGCCTTAGGTGCCCGCCGTCTGCTCTCTACACCTTCCCGCAGCCTGCCGGTGCGGGCTTGGCTCGGCGCCAGCTCGGATGATGCGCATCCAGGGCCTCCGCCGAGTTTGACGGGCTTCACCACCGGGGTTTCCCCCGGAGGGCTCAAATCGCTGAGTCCACTGCGTCTACCAGTTCCGCCACTCGGGCAGCGAGTGCGCTCTGTGCCGGCACAGTATAGCCGCTGCCGGGCCCGGGCGACGGACCTCCCGGTGCTCGCCGCCGGCCCGACGCCGCGACCTTTCCGGTCTCCGGGGCATCTATAGCCGTGTGGTCAGGCTCGCTGAGATTACGGTGGCGCCGGATCTGCTCGATCAGGCGCGCAGGGGCGACGAGGGCGCCCGGGCCCGGATCTATGCCGCCCTTGCGCCCGCCACCTACGGGCTCATCCGCCGCCTGATCGGCCGACGGGACGTGGCCGAGGACCTTTTCCAGGACACGATGATGATCTTCTACGAGCGGCTCGATGCCTTCCGCGGCGAAGCGCCGCTGGGCGCCTGGCTTCGCCGGATCGCCGTTTCCAGATGCCTGATGTACCTGCGCTCGCCCTGGCATCGGATGAGGCTCGGGCTGGACGGCACCGGCGGCGAAAACTCCCCGGATGAGCCTGGACCGGCTCGATCCGGGGTGCCCGGCGGCTGCCCGGGGGAGCACCTGGACCTCGAGCGAGCCCTGGCGAGCCTGTCACCGACGGCGCGTGCGGTCGTCTGGCTCTACGAGGTGGAAGGCTATTCCCACCAGGAAATCGCCGACGCTTTCGGGCGCACCGTCAGCTTCTCGAAATCCCAGCTCGCACGCGCGCACCGCAGGTTGCGCGCGTGGTTCGAGCCCCGGTCGGAGAGCGTCAGCCATGCACCCCGATCCAGCGCGACGTCTTCGTGAGCTTCCAAGCGAGATCCCGCCGCCGTACGACTGGGAGGAATTCCAGCGGCGCGCAAGGCTTCGCGCGCAACGGAAAAAGTCGCCGACGTTGTGGCGCTACGCGGCTGCGGCATGCGTGGCGGTGCTCGCTCTTGCGATCGGCGCAGTGTGGAGCCGCCTGAGCGATCGCGCCGATCCACCCGCGGTCGCGGTAACCGCGCCGGTGCATTCGGCGTCGACCCCTACTACCGTGGTGGCGGGCTTTGACCAATCCGCCGCACAGCAGTGGCTGGCGCGTCTGCCGCCGGAACCGACGGTCGTGCGCTTCGGCACGCACCTGGTCGTGACCGATCTGGAGGATCGGATCGCGTGGGTCGACGACCTCCTGACCCGCGAACGCCTGGAAGGCACCACAGGCACGCAGGTCGCCCTGCTTCAGCGCGAGCGGGCCCGGCTAATCGATTCCCTTGCACGGCTGCGCTACGTCGAAACCGTGTCGAATCAACTGCCCTGAGGCATGACGAGGCCTTCAGACATGACGAGGAGACCATCCGTGAGCAAGCGATTCGCAACCTGGGCGCTCGTTGCCGCCGTCGCGGCGATGGCCGCATCGCCCCTGTCGTCCGCCGCGGAAGAGACGGAGGCCGAGCTGGAAGCGAAGCTGCGGGCAGCCCACGAGAAGCTTACGGAGGCCGCGCGTGAGGTCGCCGAGCTGTCCGCAAAGATGAGTCAAGAGGCCCTGCACGACAGTCTGGCGTTTCACGGAAGCGGCATGCCCCGGGCCCTCATCGGGGTGCAGCTCATGAACGATGACGAC
>ERZ777003.5125-NODE-5125-length-10168-cov-7.145753_pt1 | contig 10168 bp, 6 predicted proteins | sample MGYA00374956_ERZ777003 | MGnify/ENA primary metagenome ERZ777003 (study PRJEB29302, sample SAMN06268252) | bioreactor metagenome | isolation source: Joint BioEnergy Institute, California, USA | place: USA:Joint BioEnergy Institute, California, USA | collected... | reverse complement strand
GAGATCGCGTCGCGGTCGAACACGGCGCTGTTGCGCATACACAGCGGCGACAGATCGAATTGCACGTACTCCGGCGCGTTTCGCTCGCGTCCGAGCCCGTCGAAGATCGTCGCGAGCACGGCCGAAAGCAGCGCTTCCGAGGTCACGGTCTGGCCGTTCCACGCCCAGTGACGCGCGAGCGGTGCCCAGGTCACGAGACTCAAAATGATTCGCGCATTGACGTCGACATCGCACGGACGAATCAGTCCTTCGCTTTGTCCGGTCGCCAGCAAGTGCGCGACGCGCGCGGCGATCGCATCGTAGAGACCTTGGATCGTGTCGCGCTGAGCCTGCGTCATCATGGCGATCTCGGCACGTGCGGCGAGCTCGGGCTCGTTCGGATCGAGCATCCGCGTGACGAAGCGCGTGATCATTTCGACGGCCGTACCCGGATCGCGCGTCGCCTCGTTCAAATGGCGCGCGGTGATCTCGCACGAACGTCGATAGCACTGGAAAACCAGATCCTCGCGATCTTCGACGTAGTAGTACATCGCCGCGCGCGAAATCCCGAGCTTCTCGGCGATTTCGGTGAGCGACGTCAGCGAGACGCCCTTGGCGTTGAGCTGTCTTGCCGCTTCGTCGAGCACGCGCTCGTGCCTGCGCCCGACAGACATGGAAGAAGTGGGGAGCTCGTGTTGCTGCAAGGGCGATGACATGTACGGTGCTCGTTCTTGCTGGTACCAAGAGATTCGGTGCGTAACGGCGCGTGGCGCGATCGCCCGCTCGCGAAAGATAACCGGGCAGTACACATGGTACGCCCCAGTATCACCGGGCGCGGGGTGAAGAAATCTAAACTGTCCGTGCGAACTCAGCTTTCACGTAGACCACTCAATCGGGGATAGGGGAAGCCCTGAGCGGCAAATGCTAGCAGGGGCGGATTGAAAGTGGCGGTAGCGTGCTACCGGCTACAGCCTGCAGTAAGAAGGGCGCTGGGCTCTGGGCTCCGGGCGCTGGCAAGAAAAGCTATGGGCGACCGCAGAAATGCGGTCCTGACGCGAGTCGGAGGCGTGCGCGCGAAGCGGGCACGATGCCCTCCCCCGCGATTAGCGGGGGAGGGAACAAGGAGCAGACGGGGCGAGCGGCAGCTCGAGAATTCTCTATTCTCAATTCTCAACTCTATTCTAAATTCTCAATTCGGCCGCTCCCCGCTTCGCCTCAGTCGCGACGCACGCGGTAGTTGTCGTGGCAGTTCTTGCACGCCCCGCCGAGCTTGCCGACCTGCGCTCTGATACCGCTCACGTCGTTCGCAGCCGCGAGCTGCTGCAGCTTCGGTGCTTCGCCTTGGAAGTTCTTCAGCGCCTTTTCGAAGCCAGCAGGATCCGCCCAGATTTCCGGCTTCGCATCGGTTTTGACCTTCGATTCCGGCCCGCTGCCCTGGGGGAACCAGTTCGGCATCTGCGTCGCTGCGTTCGCGATCGTATCCGCCGACGTCTTGATCCGCGCCAGGTCAGGCTGCGAATTGCGCAGCTGATCGCGCACCTCTTTGAATGCCTCGCCCAGGTCCTTCAAATGCGCCTGGCGCGTCTTGATCGTCTCCTCGATGGAGCTCGCGAACGCAGCACCGGCCGCAACGCTGACGATCGCGGCGATGCCGGCGAGATAAAGCTTTTTCGAGTTATTCCGAGGATTCATAGCGACCCATCTCTCCTGTGACGAAACAATAACCGGGGAATACAGCCGGCATCGGCCGACGACTCGTTGCCTGTTTTACTTGACCTGCTTTCAACCGTCCACGTGCCCTGCGATGTAAACCACGCCGATTCGGCAACATTCGCGATTACGCCGGCAGGTGGATGTACAAAGACTCGCAGATCGGCAAACTTCGGTATCGAGCAACTTTGCGAACCCGCGGATGAATTGCGAATGAATAAAGAAGCTTCACGTTCCGTCGTCGTTTGGGATTGGCCAGTGCGTGTCGTGCATTGGCTGTTCGTGCTCTGCGTGGCGATTTCTTGGTGGTCCGCCGAAGAGCACATGATGGACGTACATCGTTACAGCGGATACACACTGCTCGGGCTCGTCGTCTTCAGGATCTACTGGGGATTTGCCGGCAGCGCCACGGCGCGTTTCGCACAGTTCGTTCGCGGACCGAAGGCGATCGCAGAGTACTTGCGCAACCCTCCTGTTCCACCGCCCGCTGGTCACAATCCCCTCGGCGGGTGGAGCGTCGTCGTGCTCATCACGCTGCTAGCGGCGCAAGTGATACTGGGATTGTTCGTGACCGACATCGACGGCCTCGAATCCGGTCCGCTGTCCTACCTCGTGAGCTTCGACACCAGTCGCGTGCTCGCCGAAATACACGAAGTCGTGTTCAACGTGCTGCTCGGCTTCATAGCGCTGCACATTGCCGCGGTGCTGTTCTATCTGCTCGTGCGAAAAAACAACCTGATCGGCGCCATGTTCACCGGTCGACGCCCCGCCGAAGCAGTCGCCGCGCCGGCGACCTTGGTGTCGATGTGGAGAGTGGTACCAGGCGTCATTCTGGCTGCAATCGTCGTGTGGTACGTCGCCACGGTCTAAAGACGAAGGGCCGGCGAAGCGGCCCTTCGAGAGTCGACAGTTGATAGTTGAAAGTTGACAGCGATGAAGAAGCTCGCGGTTCCTGACTAATTCTCAATCCTCCATTGCGCGGTCAAACGCCGCCCCATCGGCGGCGTCTGCCGCGCCTGTCGTTGATCGCGGTGAAACCCGTTCGTCGGGTAATAGCTCAGTGCATTCATCTTGCGCTCGAGCAGCGCGGCCTGCTCCGGGTCGGGTGTCACGCGCGGACGCACGAACGACGGCTCTGTCAATTTCCACTTGAACAACATGGTGTACCCCTAGCGGTGACTTTCCTTCTTGCTCAGTCCTTGCACCTGTAGCTCGGCCTGAGCGGCGTCGATAACGCCCGAGTCGCTGACATGGATCCGCCGACACCATGCTCGCACGGCATCTCAGGTACGTGTGCTAAGTACCGATAGGGGATGCTGTTACCAGTACGTTAACCGCGAGCGTCGAGCTGGACGCTCATCATTTCCAAACATTCGCGTTTTCCGCAAAGTCCGCGCGTTGCACGCGTACAACGCAAAAACGCTGCCCGGTCGGGGCCTCCATCACCCACCACGTGTGGACCTTTTGAATGCGTTTTGCGCCGAGCGATTCGAGCCGTGCGACTTCGGCTTCGATATCGTCGGTCTCGATGTCCAGATGCACTCGGCTCTCGTGCGAAACCTTCTGAACCTCGATGTGCAAACCCGTCGGCCCCGTGTCGAATTGACGATACGTCGAGGTCGGCTCGCTCGCGGGATCTTTGAGCGGAAGCCCAAGCGCTGCGCTCCAGAATTGCGCTGCACTCTCCAAGTCGTCGGTGCGGCAGTCGATGATGAAACCGGCCAAGCGGGATTTGTGCATGGGAATGTCCTTCTCGTGACTGGTGACTGGTGAATCGTGACTCGACAGCTTCGCCGTGAGCCCGCCTCTCCTTGGGGAGGCCACTCCTGCGCATCCCGCGTTCGCGGCATTAGTGCATCCATGCACGTCAAGGCAGCGAGAGCGATTGCGTCGCGGTGAGGGGCAGCGCGTTTCGCTGTGAACCATCAACCAAATTCTAGATCCCCTCACCCGCACGCTTCGCTCTGCGACCTCTCCCACCCGGGAGAGGCAATCGCGCGAGCGCGCGTCAATCTGCCTCTCCTTGGGGAGAGGCGGCGAGAGCGGATGCGTCGCGGTGAGGGGGCAGTTAGCGACACAAGTTTCCGATTCGTGTGCTCCCCTCATCCGGCCTCCGGTCACTTTCTCCCAAAGGAAAAGGGATGATGCGCATTCGACATTCGAACGCTTCTTACCGTCGCCCGTAGCCCGAGAATCGCGAATCACGACGAGTCACCAGTCGCGAGTCCACGATAGACATCAAACCTGCCAGAACCTGTCCCGGTTTCGGCGAAGGCGATTTTTTCGCGTTCAGGCGTTGGGATTGATGCCGCGACGTGCCGTGTTCATTGCGGCAAGGATGTCCTTCACATCGTCGCGCGCGAAAATTTCCGCCGTATCGAGTGCAACTTTGCGTTGCCAATTCGCATGTTCCTGATCGGTGCCGGGCACGTTGACAGCATCGGTCATGCCGATCAGATCCTCGATTTGCAGCATGGCAATGTTGGCGCTGGACAAGCCGAGATAGGCGTGAATTGCTCGCGCTAGCGCAGGCGAATACTCGGGCAGCGGCTCATGCGACTGCCAATACCAAAGCCGATGCTCGTGTAGCGCCTGCATCATGCTGACGCGCTCGGCGGCACGGCCGTTGCGCATTTCCGCTTTGATTTCTTCGCTCGGATATAGATTCAGTCGGTCGCGCAGCTCGATGTCGCGGCTCTCCCACCAGCCGCGCAGCGTCGGCAGGTCGTGCGTCGTCACCGTGGCAAGCGCATGACGCACATAATTTTGCGGCGGCTTGAAACGCCCATCGAGCTCGCGTTCGAAGAACAGCACTTTGTAGTGATAGATCCCATAGCGCTCCATCGCGAGGCGCACTTCGTCGGGCACCGTACCGAGATCCTCGCCGATCACGACGCACTCGTTGCGCTGGCTTTCGAGCGCGAGTATTGCGATCAGATCGTCGAGCGGATAGTGAACGTACGCGCCTTGCGCGGAGCTCATGCCGCGCGGCACCCACCACAGGCGAAACAGCGTCATCGCGTGATCGAGCCGCAGCGCTCCGAACGGCCGCATGTTGTTACGGATCATCACGATGAACGGCTCGTAGCGCTGCGCGCGAAGCACATCGGGATGCTGCGGCGGCACTCCCCAATCCTGTCCCTTCAGCGCAAGCTTGTCCGGCGGCGCGCCGATGGAAGCATCCTGAACGTAGAGATGCCGATTCGACCATGTTTCCGATCCGGCCGGATTCGCGCCGACTGCCACATCGCCATACAAGCCGATCGGCATTCCGAGCTTTCTCGCAAGACGCTGCACGGCAATGAGCTGCTCTTCCGCGATCCATTGCAGCCAAGCGTAGTACTCGACATCCCGCGCTCGTTCGCGTGCAAAGCGATTCACCGCAAGCGAAGTCGGATCCCGGTACTCCTCAGGCCAGCTCGGCCATCCCCAGTACTGCGGACCTTGCAAACGCCAGTGCGCATCGAGCGCATCGAAGAGCGCGTGTCGCATCAACGGTTCGCCGCGTTCCTCCAAATACTGCCGAAACGCTTGCGCGCGCGGCGTGTCGTTCGCCAGATGATGCGTGCGGAAGTGCTCGTAGACGAGCGGCAAAACCGCGAACTTCGCGGCGGCGACTTGCACGTAATCGACGTTGTCGGTGGCGCGAAGCTTACGCAGCGTCTCTTGAAATTCCTCGCTCGCGACGAGCTTCCTTGCCTGCTCGCATTCGGCGAACTCCGGCACGTCCTCCACGGAGATGTACAGGACGTTCGAGAACTCTCGATTCGAGGGACTGTACGGACTGATGTGCGCAGGATTTCCCGGCATCAGTGCGTGCAGCGGATTGACGCCGATGATGCCGCAGCCGAGCGGCGCGGCCAGCTCGACGAGCTCGCGCAGGTCGCGGAAATCGCCCATGCCCCAGTTGCGCGGCGAACGCAGCGAATAGAGTTGCACGGCGATGCCCCACACGCGCTCGCCGCGCTTGACGGTTTCCGGTTCGAAACTGCGCTCGGGCGCGACGATGAGGCGCGTTTCGCCGGCAAGCCCGGTATAGAGCGCGACTTCGAGCGTGTGATAGCCGAGCGGCAGATCCCCCGGCAGCTCGAGCTGCACGCGCGCGAACTCGCGCTGATCGAGCGCGCCCCGTTCGAGGACTGCGAGCGTGTCGATCGCGACCGATCCGGAATGCCGCGCGCCATATTCGAGCGTAATCGTCCAACTTGCGTGCTTCGCGCCGAGCGCAAGCGGAATCGAGACCGGAACGACGGCCGTTGCACCGACCGTGGCAACGACCACGGGCGGCAACATGCGCATCCAATGTACGGTCTCGTGCTGAGCGATTGCCGCATCGATGGCCGCATCGTCGCTTGCATCGACCCCGAGCGCTGCGAGAATCGCCGCCTTGCTCGACTGCGCGATGTGTTTCAGCTCGCCTTTGAAATCGAAGTACGAGGCGCCGATCCCGTTGAGAGCCGCAAGACGCTCGAACTTCTCGACTGAAGCGGCGTTCGGCGTTTGCGGCTCGCGGCTCATGGATCCAAGCGGAGGTTCGGCTCAGGCAATCTCACGGCGTTTGCTTCTCGCGCGTCTGACTGGCGAAACCGGCGCGCACGCTGAGCGGCGCTTCGGCATCGACGAGCAGCACGCAACTGTGCTCGGCGACCACGCAGTTCTCGCCCGCCGCGATGTGCGCCCCGAGATCGTTGGCGCGCCAACGCGCAGTGTCGAACACGATCTGCCAGACCGCATTCGACGTCGGCGCCGGCAAACGAAAATCGACGGGATGGTCGCTCGCGTTGCAAAGAAATAGCAGGTGGCCGGTCGGAGTTCCGTAGGGATCGCGAAACGCCTGGCCGATCAGCACGCCGAGCGCGCGCGCATTGCTGTCGTGCCAATCCGCGGCCGTCATTTCATGGCCCGCAGGATGACGCCAACTGACGTCCTTGTGCTCGCCGTCGCCCTGCCGCGCACCTTTCAAGAACGTGTCGCGCCGAAGCCCCGGCGCGAGCTTGCGCAGGATCAGCAACTGTCTGACAAACGCGGTGAGCCATTTGCGCTGCTCGGCGAGATTCCAGTCGACCCAACTGATCTCGTTGTCCTGACAGTACGCATTGTTGTTGCCGCGCTGAGTACGGCCGAACTCATCGCCCGCCAGCAACATCGGCACACCCTGCGACAAGAGCAGCGTCGCCAGGAGATTGCGCATCTGACGCTCGCGCAGCTCGTTGACGCGCGGATCGTCGGTCGGACCTTCGACGCCGCAGTTCCAGCTCAAGTTGTGGTTGTGGCCGTCGCGGTTGTCTTCGAGATTCGCTTCGTTGTGCTTCTGCTCGTACGCGGTCGTGTCGTACAGCGTGAAACCGTCGTGGCAGGCGACGTAGTTGATGCTCGAAGTCGGGCGACGCCCGCTTGCGCGAAACAGATCGCTCGAGCCGGCGAATCGCTCGGCGAAGTTGCCGATGATGCCCGGATTGCCGCGCCAGAAGCCTCGCATGGTGTCGCGATACAGATCGTTCCATTCGGCCCATGCAGGCGGGAAATGCCCGAGCTGATAGCCCTCGACACCGATGTCCCAAGGCTCGGCGATCAGCTTCACGTAACGCAGGGTCGGCTCTGCAGCGACGGCCTTGAAAAAACCCGCATCGGGACGGAAGCGGCCGTTCTCGCGGCCGAGCACGGCCGCCAGATCGAAGCGAAAACCGTCGACGTGCATCTCTTCGACCCAGTATTTCATGCAGTCGATGATGAGCTTGCGTACGGCGAAGTGACCGATGGCAATCGTGTTGCCCGTGCCGGTTCGGTTGATGTAGTGGCGCAAGTTCGCCGGGTCGAGCTTGTAGTACGCCGCATTGTCGAGCCCGCGAAAGCTCAACGTCGGGCCGAGCTCGTTGCCTTCGACCGTGTGATTGAACACGACGTCGATGATCACCTCGATGCCCGCGGCGTGCAGCGCCTTGACCATGGTCTTGAACTCGTTGACCGGATCGGCGACCGCGTACTCGCGTGCGGGCGCAAACCACGCCAGCGTGCTGTAGCCCCAATAGTTGACGAGCCCTTTCTCGACCAGAAACCGCTCGGGCACGAACGCTTGAACGGGCAGCAGCTCGACCGAAGTGATGCCGAGATATTTCAGATACTCGATCGCGGCCGGATGCGCGAGTCCGAGATAGGTGCCGCGAATGTGTTCCGGAATTTTCGGATGGAGCTTCGTGAAGCCTTTGACGTGAAGCTCGTAGATGACCGTATCGCGCCAAGGCACTGCGGGCGGTCGATCTTCGCCCCAATCGAACCGCCCGTCGATCACGCGGGATTTATAAGTAAACGGCGCGCTGTCCCGCGGATCCGGATGATCGTCGCCCTGCTCTTTGTCGTAGCCGAGCAATGCATCGTCCCACGTGAACCTGCCCGCCAGATCGCGCGCATACGGATCGATGAGCAGCTTGTTCGGGTTGTAGCGCAGACCGTAGGTCGGATCGTACGGACCGTGCACGCGGAAGCCGTAGACGAGGCCGGGCGCGCCGTGCGGCGCCGGTAAGAAGCCGTACCAAATGTTTTCGCGACGCTCCATCAAGGGCAGGCGTTGTAACTCGCGCTCGCCGCTCGGGTCGAACAAGCACAGCTCGACTCTCTGCGCGCCGCTCGAATAAACGGCGAAGTTCACGCCCTCGCCGGTCCAGGTTGCGCCGAGCGGGAACGGGGACCCCGGCTGCAGCGCCACGTTAGAGAAATCGGTCATCAACGGCTCTATCGTTGTCATTCAGTAAACACTAATCAAGGATGATGCTCCCACACGACCATCGCGAGCGGCGGAAGATTCACGCGGATTCGCGCCGGAAAATCGCGCCACCCGTGATCTTCGGTGTGAACCTCCGCTTGCGGTGCATAGCCTGAGCCGCCGAACGCCGGATCGTCGCTGTCGAGAATCTTCCGATATCGGCCGTGCCGCAATACGCCGAGCACGTACCCGTCGCGCGGCACTGGCGTTGCGTTGAAGGCGACGATGAGGTGCGTGCCGCCCTCGTCCGGCAGGCGCTGGCGCAGGAACGCGAACACGCTTTCGTCGCGGTTGTCGGGCTCGATCCAACGAAAGCCCTCCCAGGAGTCGTCGCTCGCGTGCAACTCCGGATATTGGCGGTACAGACGATTCAAAGCTCGATTCCAATCCTGCAATTGACGATGAGACGGATGCTCCAGCGAGGCCCAGGCCAAATCCTCATAGTCGCGCCATTCGTGCCACTGTCCGAACTCCCCGCCCATGAACAAGAGCTTCTTGCCCGGGTGCGTCATCATGTAACCGAGCAGAAGGCGGTAATTTGCGCGCTTGCGCCATTCGTCGCCCGGCATCTTATCGAGCAACGATCGCTTGCCGTGCACCACTTCGTCGTGCGACAGCGGCAGGATGAAATGCTCCGAGAAGGCATAGACGAGCGAAAACGTGATCAAGTCGTGATGATGCCGGCGGTGAATAGGATCCAACGACATGTACCGCAACGTGTCGTTCATCCAGCCCATGTTCCATTTGAAATGAAAGCCGAGGCCGCCCAAGTGCACTGGGCGGCTCACGCCCGGAAACGCGGTCGATTCCTCGGCCATCATCAGTGCACCAGGAAAATAGTGTCCGACCGTCCAGTTCAATTGTTTGAGGAAATCGATCGCCTCCAAATTCTCGCGGCCGCCGAACTTGTTCGGTACCCATTCGCCCGGTTTGCGTGCGTAGTCGAGATATAGCATCGAGGCCACGGCATCCACGCGCAATCCGTCGATGTGATACTGCTCCAGCCAAAACAGTGCATTCGCGACCAGGAAATTGCGCACTTCGTGGCGGCCGTAATTGAAAATCTTCGTGCCCCATTCGCTGTGATCGCCGAGACGCGGATCTTCGTGCTCATAGAGCGCAGTGCCGTCGAACTCGCGCAGCCCGTGCGCATCCTTCGGGAAGTGCGCCGGCACCCAATCCATGAACACACCGATGCCCGCCTGGTGCATGCGATCGACGAAGCGCATGAAATCTTTCGGCGTACCGTGACGTGCCGTCGGTGCGTAGTGGCCGAGCACCTGATAGCCCCACGAGCCGTCGAACGGATGTTCGGCGACGCCGATCAGCTCGATGTGCGTGTAGCCGAGATCGAGCACATACGGAATCAGTTGATCCGCAAGCTCGTCCCACGTGAGGAATGCCGGCCTGCGATGCCATGAGCGTCGCCACGAGCCGGGATGCACTTCGTAGATCGAAATCGGTGCACGCAGCGGATCCCAATGGCGTCGCCGCTCCATCCACTCGCCGTCGCCCCATTCGTAGCCCGATAGATCGGCCACGATCGAAGCGTTATCCGGCCGAAGCTGCATCTGAAATCCGTACGGATCGGCCTTCAGCATCAGGCTCCCGTACCGGGTGAGGATCTCGTACTTGTAGAGCGCCCCGACGCCGACGCCCGGAATGAACAGCTCCCAAATGCCGGAGTTGCCGAGCGGATGCATCGGATGGCGCCGTCCA